>Ga0308159_1000671_pt1 | contig 69482 bp, 62 predicted proteins | sample PhyCR1_FD_201040 | JGI IMG/M metagenome (GOLD analysis project Ga0308159, IMG submission 201040) | Phyllosphere microbial communities from UC Gill Tract Community Farm, Albany, California, United States - DLSLC.R1 | ecosystem: Host-associated > Plants > Phyllosphere > Unclassified | place: USA...
CGCCCATACAGGTTCGGATGCAGAGGCGGCGGATGCACTGCCTTCTTCAGTCGAGCCAGAGGCAGAAGCCGAGGGCGAAACCGGCGCAGCAGCATCGGCCACGAAGTTCGCCGCGCGGTCCTTGATGCCTCTGGCGCCGGAAGCGACGCGCTGGCCAGCTGCACCCGCCCCGGCTTTTGCGACGCTGGCGAGTCCGGCGCCGGCAGCACGCACGCCGCTACCGCCCGATGCGGCCGCGCCCGCCTGGTAGGCCGACTTCGCACCGCTGGCCAGGGCGCTGGCCGAGCGCGCGGTGGTCGCGCCGCCGCCGATGGCCGCACGCGCCGCACCTGGCGCCATACGCGCACCGGCCGCGACGGCAGAACCGGCGCCAGCCACGGCCGCACCTCCAGCCACGGCCAACCCTGCTGCACCCATTGCGGTGCCCGCCGCAGCACCGGCGCCCAGTTGCGGCGCGCCAGATACCAGCCCTGTCGCAATCCCCGGTCCGAAGATCCCGAGACCGAGCATCGCCAGCGACGCCAGCATGATCACCAACGCATGGTCAATGCTCGGGTCGGCACCGGGCGGCACAGTGAACTCGGCGAACAGCCCAGAGCCGATGCCCACGATCACTGCGAGCACCAGCACCTCGATGCCCGACGACACCACGTTGCCCAGCACTTTCTCGGCCAGGAACGAAGTCTTGTTCCACAGCGCAAAGGGAACGAGGACAAAGCCTGCGAGCGTGGTCAGCTTGAATTCGATCAGCGTCACGAACAGCTGCACCGCGAGCACGAAGAAAGCCACGATCAGGACGAGCCACGCGAGAAACAGCACCGCGATGGTGTCCAGGTGCGCAAACACCTCCGGGAAACCGGTCATATTGCTGATCTGCTCCATGATCGGGCGTCCTGCATCGATGCCGACCTGCGCCAACCGGCCCGGCTGCAGCAATTGCGCCTGCGTCATCGCAGAACCGGAGGCCGTCAGCCCGAGCCCGGCGAAGGAGTTGAAGATGATGGCGGCCAGACGGTTGAAGTTACCCAGGATGTAGGCGAAGGTGCCCACGTACAGCACCTTCTTGATCAGCTTGACCATCACGTCGTCGCCGCCGCCACTGGCATGGCTCATGGCCCAGAACAGGCCCGCCAGGGTCATGTCGATCGCGACCAGCGTGGCGGTGAGGAAGGCCACTTCACCGCTGAGCAAGCCGAAGCCCGAATCGATGTAGCGCGAGAAGACATCGAGAAATCGATCGATGACCGACACGTCGTTCATGGCGTCAGTCTTTGGCTGCCTGGGGCGCTGGTGTGCGCACCGGATCGTTCGCATAAGGCGATGGCATCGCACGCATGAAGCGCTGCCGCGTGGCCTCGGCGACCGCGTTGCACTGCGCATCGCCGACCTTCGCGTGATCTGCCTTGCACTGCGCGCGCAGCTCCTTCAGGCGCTCGGGATTGGCGACCAGCGATTCGACCGACTCAACCGATGCGGGCTTGCTGCAGCCCGTCAGCAGCAGCACCGCGGCGACGGACATGGAAAAGAGGACTCTGTTCATGAGGGCCTCACGGGTTGCTGTAAAAGTTCACCGTGTAGGGCGTGTACGGCGTACCCGTCCCCATGAAGCGCCGACGCACTTCCCGCGCACGCTCCTGCACCGCGACCTGCCGTGCCTGCTCCAGCGCGGCCGCGCGGTCCTGCGTGATCTGGAGCTGCTGGGCCTGCATCGCCTGGCGAGCCTGCAGGGCCAGCAGTTGATTGGTCGCCTGCGTGGCCTGCAGGGCACCCACGGCCGACTGGCTGCGGTTCACCAGATCCGTCAGCGTCGCTTCGTCCGAGGCGAAGTTCTGCACCGCCTGCGACTGCACCCGGGCTGCAGTGCGCAAAGCTTCGAGCGAGTTCGCCCAGCGCTGGCGCGCATCGAGCGCCATCTGGGCATTCGAAACCCCGCCACTGACCGACTCGGGATACAGCTGCTGGAACTGGGTCTCCATCTGCTGCACGTTGAAGGCCAGTCCTTGTGCCTGCTGGATCAGCTGGTTCGTCGCCGAGAGCGACGCACGAAGTTCGTTGAGTGCGCTGAAGTCCAAGCCGGTCAGGTTCTTCGCCTGGTACATCAGCATCTGCGCTTCGTTCTGGAGCTGTCGGATCTGGTTGTTGATCTGCTCCAGCGTGCGGACCGCTGTCAACGTGTTCTGCACGAGGTTCGTCGGGTCGATCACGACCCATTGCGCATGTGCGAGAGGCATCGCGCCAATCAAAGTCGCCGCAGCGACGGCAAGCAGGGTCTTCTTCATGGCTTGTTCTCCTGCGCGGTAGAAGGAACGGTAGGAAACGAAGGGATGAGGTCAGCCGCCCAGTGGAGGCCGCGATGGCGCAGCAAGGCGGCGGCGAAATCATTGGGGTCGCCACTGCCATCGGCTAGCACCGCATCGATCGCGCGCTGGTCCTCCGGCGAGGACGCCCCCGCAAAGGCCAACGCCACCGGACCGAGCCCGAGGTCGAAGACCCGATTGCCCAGCCGCGACTGGTAGTAATAGTCGCGCTTGGGGCTCGCGGTGGCGACGATCTCGATCTGCCGGCTGCTGAGCCCGAAGCCCTCGTAGATCGAACGGATCTGTGGTTCGATGGCCTGCGGATTTGGCAGGAAGATGCGGCTCGCGCAGCTCTCGACGATGGCCGGTGCAATGGATGAGTTCTGGATGTCGGCCAGCGACTGCGTCGCGAAGATCACCGAGACGTTCTTCTTGCGCAGCGTCTTGAGCCACTGGCGGATGCGGGCTGCGAAGACGGGGTCGTCGAGGAACAGCCAGGCCTCGTCCATGATCAGCAGCGTGGGTGCCCCGTTGAAGCGCTCCTCGAAGCGCGCGAACAAATAGCCCAGTACAGCCAGCACGGCGGCTTTCCTCTGCATCAGCGCTTCCATCTCGAAACACTGGATCGAGCCTGTACCCAGACGGTCGGCGTCCGCGTCGAGCAACTTGCCGTGGGGTCCGCCGAGCACATAGGGCTGCAAGGCTTGGCGCAGTGCGTTGGACTGCAGCAGTACAGAAAGGCCGGTCATGGTCCGCTGCTCGACGGGCGCGCTGGCCAGGCTGGTCAGCGCCGACCACACCGCATCCTTCTCGGGCGGACCCACGGCGACGCCCTCTTGCAGCAGCCGGCCTTCGATCCACTCGGCCGCCCAGGTGCGATAGCCATCCTGGTCGATGCGCGCCAGCGGCTGGAATGCGATCTCGCCCTCTTCCTCAGGGTCTTTGCCGAGGTCGTAGTGCTCGCCACCCAATCCCAGGACGGTCGCGCGCATCGAGCGCCCCATGTCGAAGACGAACAGCTGGGAGCCGGCATAGCGCCTGAACTGCATCGCCAGCGTGGCGAGCAGCACCGACTTGCCCATGCCGGTCGGACCGACGACCAGCGTGTGTCCCACGTCGCCGATGTGCGTGACCAGCCGGAATGGCGTCGCACCGTCGGTGCGGGTGACGATCAGCGGCGGCCCATCCAGATGCGCATTGCGCTCTGGGCCGGCCCAGATGGCCGAGACCGGCATCATGTGCGCCAGGTTCAGCGTCGAGACGACCGGCTGGCGTACGTTCGCATAGGCATGGCCGGGGATCGACGACAGCCAGGCATCCACCGCGTTCAAGGTCTCGGCGATGGTGACGAAGCCACGTCCCTGGATCGCGCGTTCCACCTGCCGCAGCTTCTCGTCGGCTGCGCTCGCATCGGCATCGAGCACCGTCACGGTGGCCGTGACATAGCCGAACGCCACCTGATCGCTGCCCAATTCCTGCAAGGCCGCGTCGGCGTCGGAGGCCTTGTTCGAGGCATCGGTGTCCACCAGCGGGCTCTCCTGCTGGAAGATGGTCTCGCGCAGCAGCGCCACGATGTTCTTGCGCTTGGCGAACCACTGGCGGCGCAGGCGCGTGAGTTCCTTCTCGGACTCGGCCTTGTCCAGGCAGATGAACCGTGTGCTCCAGCGGTAAGCGAAGCCCAAGCGATTCAGCTCGTTGAGCAGCCCCGGCCAGGTTGAGGTCGGGAATCCGCGCACGGTGAGCACCCGCAGATGCGCGCTGCCCAGCATCGGCGCCAGCCCGCCCACGAGCGGCTCGTCGGCCAGGAATGCATCGAGGTGCATGGCAACCTCTGGCACCGCGACCGCATGCCGTCGCGTCGAGACGCACGCGTGCAGGCAGGTCAGCGTCTGTGCGTCGTCGAGCCAGGCGATCTCCGGCATCACACCGTCGAGGAGGTCGAAGAACCGTTGGGTCTCGGACACGAATGCGTCCAGGCGTTCCCGCCAGTCCACGCCGTCGGTCTTCTGGTTCTCGTAGAGCAACCGACCGGCGCGCGCACGCGACTCTTCGGGAGGCAGGTACAGCAGGGTCAGGTGATAGCTACTCTCGAAGTGGCCGGCGTCCTCCTCGAAGGCGGCACGTCGTTCTTCATCGACCAGCAACGACAGCGGCTCCGGAAACGATGACGCGGGATAGTCCGCCGCCTGCCGGCGGTCGGCTTCGACGAACAGCGCCCAGCCCGAGCCGAGCCGGCGTAGCGCATTGTTCAGGCGCGCCGAAGTTGAGACCAGCTCGCCCTGCGTCGCGCTGTCCAGGTCGGGCCCCCGGAACCGCGCCGTGCGCTGGAACGCACCGTCCTTGTTGAGCACGACGCCCGGGGCGATCAGACCCGCCCAGGGGAGCCAGTCGGCCAGCAGCGCCGGGCGCTTGCGGTATTCGGTGAGGTTCATCATGGTCTGTACGCCATTGACCTCACACGTCCAGCAACGCACGATGCTTGATGTGCCGCGCGAAAACCTGCATGAATTGCGGGTCCAGCCGCGCACCCCAGACGGCCAACGAGTGACCGACGATCCAGAGCGCAACACCCGGCAGCCATAGCTGCAGACCGAGCCCGACCGCGGCAGCCAGCGTGCCGTTGGCGATGGCGACGGCGCGCGGCGCGCCACCCATCAGGATCGGCTCCGTCAGCGATCGGTGAAGAGGAACCTCAAAGCCCGGCACCTCGAAGCCAGGCGCCGGGCTATCCCTCTGCACGGCGGCGCTCATGCCAGCACCGCCCCGCCGGAGAAGCTGAAGAAGGTCAGGAAGAAGCTGGAGGCAGCGAATGCGATCGACAGCCCGAAGACGATCTGCACCAGCTTCCTGAAACCACCCGAGGTGTCGCCGAAGGCCAGCGCGAGCCCGGTGGCGATGATGACGATCACCGCGATGATCCGGGCCACCGGTCCCTGGATGGAGTCCAGCACCGACTGCAGCGGCGCCTCCCAGGGCATGTTGGAGCCGGCCGCATGCGCCGGCCCTGCCACGGTGAGCAGCAGCGCCGCTGTGGTCGCGGCAAGCAGAAGCGGCTTTACGGAAGTACGCGGAATCGCAAGGGTGAATGACGTCATGACGGTTCTCCTGTGGATGACGGGTTGAAGGGAATCGAAGGGGCAGCCGAAGAAAAAGATCCGAGTGAGACATCGAGCTGGTAGCCATGGCTGTCGACGCCGATCACGCGGGCGATCTCGCGCACGCGGCGGGCGTGGCCACGGCCGGCGATGAAGACGATCACGTGGACTGTCTCAGCGATGAGTGCGCGAGGAACGGTCACGCTGACTTCCTGCACCAGCTGTTCGAGGCGTGTGAGCGCGCCGGCGGCGGAGCCGGCGTGCACGGTGGCGATGCCGCCGGGGTGTCCGGTGCCCCAGGCCTTGAGCAGGTCCAGCGCTTCGGAGCCGCGCACTTCGCCCACGACGATCCGGTCAGGACGAAGCCGCAAGGTGGCGCGCACCAGATCAGCCATGGTGCTCACGCCCGGCTCGGTGCGCATGCCGACGTGGTCGTCCGAGCGGCACTGCAGCTCGACCGTGTCCTCGAGGATCAGCACGCGGTCGCGTGTCTCCGCGATCTCGTCGAGCAAGGCGTTCGCGAGCGTCGTCTTGCCGGTGCTGGTGGCACCTGCGACGACGATGTTCAGCCGGTGGCGCACGGCCTGCCGTAGGAACGCGGCCTGCGCCTCGGTCATCACGCCGTCGTCCACATAGCGCGCGAGATTCATGATGCGCAGCGCACGCTTGCGGATCGCGAACGATGGCGCACGCACCACCGGCGGCAGCACGCCGAGGAAGCGCTCGCCCGTCTCCGGCAGTTCGGCCGAGAGGATCGGCGCCCCGGAATGCACTTCCGTTCGCACGTGCGCAGCCACCAACCGGATGATCCGCTCGGCCACGGCCGCCGGCAGCTGGGCGCCCGTCGGCGTGCGACCGGTGCCGAGCCGGTCCACCCACAGCGAGCCGTCCGGATTCAGCAGCACTTCGACGACCTCCGGGTCTTCGAGCGCGGTCGCGATCTCCGGCCCCATGGCCGTGCGCAGCATGCGGATGCGGCGGCCGGTGGATTCCCTGCTGTCATGGGCGCTACGGCCGTCACTGGCGAGTTCTCCACCTTGCCTGTCATCGAGGCGCTTCATGGCCCGTCTCCTTCGCTGGGTGTGGAGAGGTCGTCTCCAGGGATGACGTCGTCGATGGAGGATGGCCGTGCGTCATCTCTGTCCGGCGGCACTGGCGGTTCCGGCTCGATCTCCTGATGAATCTCCCGCACCAGGCTCCGCCCGCGCTGGAGGTGGCGGGCGAGCTGTTCGATGAACTGGACATAACGGGCGCGCCCCTGGGCGCGGGCGGCCTCCTGGTGACCTTCGGGTACCGGCACCGAGACGGTGAGGAAGTAGCGGATGTACAGGGACACCGTCTCGATCAGGATCGACTGGTCGCGTTCCAGTCGATCGAACTGGCGGGAGAGACGGTCCAGGCGCTTGGCGATCGCCGCCTCGCGCTGGTCCTCGCCATCGGGCGACAGGAAAGACGCCAGTGCTGCTGCGATCACGGCGGACTTCGAGACGCCCTTGTGCGCGGAAACCTGGTCCAGCCGCTTCGCATGCGCAGGCTCGATGAAGATGTTCAGACGGGTGCGGCTCATAGCACGATCCCATCGTCAGGGTCCATGGCTGCAAGGCGCGCGGTGCGCGTGAGCTGCCGGTCCACGTCCTGCGGACGCAGCGGTATGTCGTCTTCGTCGTCGAGCATCAGCAGGCCGTCGTCATCCGACAGTGGCGACATGTCGGGCACCACGTCCAGCTCGGGCTTGAGCTGATGGCCGCCCTCGTCGGAGAACCTGTCTGTATCACCTCCCGAGAGAACTTCAGACGCTGCGAGCGGTGCCAGCGCACTCCAATCGTCGGGACGCGCTGCCGGGCGGTCGGCATAGACACCCGCGGCCAGCTCCGGCACTGGCAGGACGCGCGCCGTGAAGTTCCGGTCCTGGTAGTAGCGCAGCTTCTTGGCCTTGATCGGCGGATGGCCCGAGACCATCACGACGGCGTCGTCTGGCGGCAACTGCATCACCTCACCCGGCGTCAGCAGCGGGCGCGCCGTCTCCTGGCGCGACACCATGAGGTGGCCGAGCCAGGGTGCCAGCCGGTGGCCGGCGTAGTTGCGCTGGGCGCGCAGCTCGGTGGCCGTTCCGAGTGCTTCAGATATCCGCTTGGCGGTGCGCTCGTCGTTCGTCGCAAACGCGATGCGCACATGGCAGTTGTCCAGGATCGAGTGGTTCTGGCCGTAGGCCTTGTCGATCTGGTTCAGGGATTGCGCGATCAGGAAGGCGCGCAGCCCGTAGCCGGCCATGAAGGCCAGCGCCGACTCGAAGAAGTCCAGCCGACCCAGGGCCGGGAACTCGTCGAGCATCAAGAGCAACTTGTGCTTGCGCGCGATGCCGTCCGAGCCGTCAAGCGATTCGGTGAGGCGTCGGCCGATCTGGTTGAGGATGAGACGGATCAGCGGTTTGGTGCGGCTGATGTCGGACGGCGGCACGACGAGGTACAGCGACACCGGGTGCGCAGCCGAGATCAGATCGGCGATGCGCCAGTCGCAGCGGGACGTGACCTCGGCCACCGTGGGATCGCGGTACAGGCCCAGGAAGCTCATCGCGGTGGACAGCACACCGGAACGCTCGTTGTCGCTCTTGTTGAGAACTTCACGTGCGGCCGAAGCGACGACGGGGTGGACCTCCTCTCCAAGATGCTTCGTCGTCATCATCCGATGCAGCGTCACCTCGAAGGGGCATGCGGGGTCGGACAGGAAGTTGGCGACGCCGCGAAGCGTCTTGTCCTCACTCGCATAGAGCACGTGCAGGATCGCGCCCACCAGCAGTGCGTGGCTGGTCTTCTCCCAGTGGTTGCGGCGTTCCAATGCACCCTCGGGATCGACCAGGATGTCGGCGATGTTCTGCACGTCGCGGACCTCGTGCATGCCGCGGCGCACTTCGAGCAGTGGGTTGTAGGCGGCGCTCTTCGCGTCGGTGGGGTTGAACAGCAGGCAGTGGCTGAAGCGCGAACGCCAGCCGGCGGTGAGGTTCCAGTTCTCACCCTTGATGTCATGGATCACGGCCGAGCCGGTCCATGACAGCAGCGTGGGGACGACGAGGCCGACGCCCTTGCCGGAGCGCGTGGGCGCGAAGACCATCACGTGTTCCGGGCCGTCGTGACGGAGGTACGCGGGCACCTTGCCGCTCAGCTTGCCCAGGAACACGCCTTTAGCATCGATCAAGCCGGCGTGCTGTACCTCATCGGCTCCTGCCCAGCGCGCAGAACCATACGTCGTGACGTGCTTGGCCAGGCGCGAACGCCAGACCGCCATGCCGATGGCTGCGCCTGCGGCAAGCAATCCGCTCGATGCCGCGACGGCGCCGGCACGCAGGAACACCTCAGGCGCATAGGCATCGTAGAAGTACCACCACTCGAACAGCTTCCAGGGTTCGTACACCGGCATGCCGGAAATGTCGAACCAGGCAGCGCCAAGCCGCGGTTGGTAGCCCAGCGCATGGGCCGTCCATTGAGTTGCCGCCCACACGCCGCCAGAGGCGACGCCGATCACTACGACGATCTGTCCGAACAGGATCCCGTTGGTCCCTTGCGGCATGTTCGACTCCTCTGATGGCTTGTTTTCGTATCGGTGCCCTGACGGCACCGCATCACCCAAAGTCTGAGATCGGATCGCTGAGCAGCACACCCATCGGGGCGTGGCGCGGCGTATGCCAGCGCACCCGTGCAGGGCGTTCAGGCCAGCCCGTGAACTGGAAGGTCGTTGTGGGACGAAGAATCGGTGCAGCGTGTCGGGTGGCCCGAAGCGGCGGTGCTGGCGTCTGAGTCAAAGCCTAGCGGCAGGGGCCCGACAGGTGACCTGCCAACTTTGGTAGTTGAAAGTCAGCCCTGGTGGACTCAAAGAGCGATAGGCAAGACGCGCGAGCTGGACAACCAGAAGAGCGGAGAGGTCGAGCACTGGCGTGCGAAGTGGGCGGAGATCTCGAATCGGCATCTGGAGCAGGCTGGCCATAAAGAGCGCGTCGACCACCGCAGCTTGGTCGACCAGCGCGCTTCGGCGATCGAGCAGGGTGCGCCCGAGGAGGCCGTGCCCGAGCGTATGCCGACGGTGCACATGGGGCCGAAGGTGGTGAAGATGGAGCAGCGCGGGATTCGCACCGATCGGGGCGATCTGAACCGGGCGGGCACTACAACGCGCAGGTCATCGACTTGGCCGAAGTTCGACAACGCATTGCGGCGGCGAAGGTCAACCAAGCGGAGCGGGCCAAGCCGGTCGAGCCGCTGGACCCGCAGCCGATCGGGGTCTCGAGTCGGAGCGGGATCGCTGCGGCGGTCATGATGGCGCGCGAGGCGCACATGCGCACGCCGGCGGCCGACGAGCCTACCAACAGCCCCATCCACGCTGTCGGCCCGGACCCGGAGAAGATCAAAGCGGACTGGGAGAAAGAGAAGGGTCAGCAGCTCACCTTGATCGTCAACAGGGCCCAGCAAGTGCAGGCGCGGACTTCAGGTGCGCTCAAACAGCACAGGGTGAAGGTGGCCCATCACGACGAGGCGCCGGCCGCCCAGGCGCGTCCCAAGCTGGCGAAGAGCTTCCAGCAGGTTGTGGAGAAAGAGAAGGCCGCTGCGGTCGAGCAGATGCGAGCCAGGCTCGTGCAACGTCAGCAGGAGATGAACGAGCGCATCGAGGAGCCGAATCCGCGCGGCAACACCACCCGCGAGTGGGCCGAGATGAAGAAGCGTACCGGACTGGCGAGGGCTGGCCGCGTGGCGGCGCCGCAGAACGAGCCGTCGGACGGCAATACGACCAGCCCGCAGGCAGTGCATCAGCCGTTCCTCAAGACCACGAGCGATGGCCAGCGCGATGCTGCAATGGACGCCGACAGGAAACACGCTATGGACACGGACGTTGCGCCGGCTGGCCAGAGGCCGAGTGTTGGCAATGACCAGGACAACGCGCGCAAGCGGGCTGAGCTGCTGGAGAAATTCAAGGAAAAAGCGCGGCTTGTTCGGGAAAAAGATCGTGGCGGGAGAGAGCGGTAGAGCGGTAAGCTATGGGGAATTGGCGGATGGGTGCTGAATATGAAAGACCCTTTCAATATTCTTTAACATAAGAACCCCTGAGGAGCTGCGCGTGGAAGAGAGAAAGCTGAAAGATTGGGAGAAGAACATCCAAATTCTATTTGGGAAATTTCCTCAAATAGAGAAGCTGATTAAAAATCCGGTTTACCATTCAAATACACCTTGGGCTAGAGAGGCGAACGCCTATTTACTAAAAAGCACCGGCGGCTTAGCAGATGGGGATTTTTATCGCGTGATTTTTAAGCAAGGCTCGGCAAAGAGTCTAATGACCATTGTCTCGGGCGAACTGTCTGGTCTGAAAACATCCAGTGTTGTTGAGAAGGGAAAGATTACAGCCGTGGCAGGACTTGAGCCCGTTGATGCTCCGGCCGCATCAAATTTTCTGCCCATGCTGTTGACTATGGGTATGTTCGGCGCAATTCAACATCGTCTTAGCTACATATCCAACATCTGCACAGACATTAGAAATCACCAGATCGTCGGCGATTACGCGAGGCTTGAGCGAATCTCCGAGGTCATATTGGAATGTTTTGAGAGCATCCCTGAGATGGACGAGAAAATGATGCATTTGAATCTGGCGCGCATGACGAGCAATACCGACGAGTGCCTGGATCTTGTGATTATCATGCGAGAAGAGTTGTCTAAGGAAAGCCATACTAAGCCCGAACAGTACCGTACCTTCGACCGGGTAAATGTTGAAGGGGTCAACCAAAATGGGGAGAGATTCTACTATGATCCGGTTGCCTTCGTTAAACAGATGATGCAGCACAATGTATTTGCCGCTTATGAGCGTTTTGTTGCTGGAAAAATATGCCAAATTGCTCTGAGCGGTAATTACTCGGCAAGCAATATTGAGCGTAGCAAACAGTCCGTTGCCCGAATTAAAGATACAATCCGAAAAATATTTGAAGCAAGAATCAAGGCGCACAAAGAAGGAGCGAAAGAATACGAAAGCAGAATTTCCGAATACAACGATGACCACGATACGAGTGGCTGGTCTCTTTTAGAGTGGAAGCAGGCGCTGGTTCGGCAAAAAGGTTCAATTGCCGAAATCGAGGCGCAACTCTATGCCCTGTTAGATGCTAAGTTGGAAAGCTTTGACTCTCTTTCTCATCTTGTGAACCAGGATGAGATTGATGTATATCTCATCAATGGTGAAATAGTAATTAACGAGAAAGAACTTAAGCTGTCAGACTAGTAAGGGGTGGATTTTAATTGAAAAGAAGTTGGTGTCGATTCTCAATTAATTGATATCCAAGGCCATCTCTTCTGCAGAAATCAGTGGAAACGTTGAATTTTTTAAAATCAACGACCTATGAACAAGGAAAGTAATGAAAATTGCCGATCTTAACCACAACTCATTTTCCGAATTCCATTTGAAGCCATATGAAAAGCGTGCCCCTGATTTTTCAGGCCGCTTCATCAGGTGGTTTTTGGAGCACATTTATAGACTAGAAGAGGTTGAGGCCGATGATGCGTGTGTGGACGCTAAGCATGACAAAGGCGTGGATGCCATTTACGTCGATGATGTCTCTGAAGTTGTTTTCATCATTCAAGCCAAAACCAAAACAAAAGATGGAGCGGAGTTTGGGGATACCGATCTAAAAGAGTTTTATGGAACTCTTCAGCAATTCGATAGCAAGGATAAGATTTTAGAAGTGTTGGCGGAGACAAAGAACGAAAAGTTGAAGCAAACAATTATAAGAGCGGGGTTGGCGGCAAAGGTAGATACGTACGATGTGCGCGGCGTATTTATTAGCAACGCGCAAGCAAACGATGACGCGAAGGCAGTTTTAACCAAGCTGCCCAATATTGAACTATATGACGCGCTTGCGATCGCGACAGACTATGTCGACTTAAATATCGATGGCGGCATTAAGGAAAAATATTACTTCGATGTCTCTGACTCGGATGTAATCGAGTACGATGCTGGCGGTGCGGCTGCTCGGATTTTTTTAGCGCCGGCACTCAATCTGTTGAAAATGGATGGAATTATAGATGGTCGATTATTTGAGCAGAATGTCCGGTATGCTTTGGGCAATACTAAAGTAAACAAAGGACTGAGAGTCAGTATCAAAGATAAGGGCGAGCACAAGAATTTTCCGCTCTACCATAATGGTATAAATGTGTTGTGCAGAAAGATAATTTCTGAAACAGAGGGGCGGATCGAAGTTGAGGACTATGTCGTGGTCAATGGCGCGCAAAGCCTCACATCATTAATGGCAGAAAAATCAAAGATTACGGAAGATCTTAAAATTCTGGTCAAGCTTATTGAAACTAAGGGTGATGCGACGCTATCTCAAGCGATTACGACAAACAGCAACAACCAAAATGCAATCAAGGCGCGGGACCTGAAGTCTAATCATAAAATCCAACAGCGTCTGCAGGCTGAGGTCGCCGTTGTTGGTGATGGGACTGTTGCATATGAGATCAAGCAGGGCGAAATTAATAAGGGAAAATCCATTCTGAGTAATGAGTCTGCAGGACTAATTCTGCTCGCAATGGATCTTGCCCAACCTTGGAGCTGTCATCAAAAATACAAGATCATGGATGATCTTCACTCTGAAATTTTCGGAAGACCTGATGTAACGGGCGCTCGAATTCTTGGGTACTGGAATTGTTTTAAGGTTGTTGAGTCTGCTCTTGATGAGATCGAAGATAAGCATTTTGGGCATTACAATTTGACCAAATATTTTTTGGCTTATGCAGTTGTTGGCCTTCTTCGAACTGATCCTGCAGGAGTTCTTATGCTTCAAAATATGGACAGGATTATTGCATCAAAAAAATTGAATGAATTGCTTCGGATTTTTGAAGGGCTGTCGAAGTCGCTTGCGCTGGATTTGAATGCCGAGGTCGTTGGTGAGGATACTTTTGACTATAAAAATGAGCTGAAGAGCCCAACATGGTGCAAAAAGTTATCAGCGAAGCTGGTTGCGCAATATTCCAAGGATGTGATGCGCAAGAAGGCCGATTCAATTAATGTGCTCTGTACTGAGTTGGCCGCGGTGAAGTAGCGTGCATTAGGACCGCCCAACTTGGCTGGATAGCTAGCCGCTGCTTGGGTCGATTAAGATCGACCCCAATTTCTGCTTAGTTGCCCAAATATCCTGAGCAGCTTCAGGCTGATGCAGCCGATGGTGATATTGCCTTTAGATCAAGATGCGCTCTATCTCATCGAGCGACACTTGGTCTTGCCGCCGATCGTAGAGCCCCGTCGTGCGTGCGCTCTCGTGGTTGGCCATCTGCTGGGCAACTTCGAGCTTTCCGCCGTTGCTCAGGTAGTCGGTGATGCCGGTGGCCCGGAACGAATGACACCCGATCCGGGCGTCCACCGATGCGGCCACAGCGCGGCGGCCGATCATCCGGTAGACATCGGACTGACTCTCATCGGCCTGGCCGAAAGGTTTCCTCCTCTTCCCTTCGCCAAGCGGAACAGAAACCCTCTTCTGTAATCCTCCAGCGCTGCGGTCTGTAAATACGCATGTACGTATTTATCGAAATTATGGTGGCAGAGCATCTCATGGACCTTTGCCGCCCTTCTCATGCAGGGGCACTAGATGCGACAGCGGTGAACGTAGAAATCTTCTAGTTTTTGGGTGCGCTGGCTTGGGCGCATAGGGCGAGCCGAAGCTTTTTATGAAGTGGCGTTCTATGTTTTCGCCCTAAAAATGCGCGCCATCTTCTATCAAAGTTTTTCACTATTCAATGAATTTAAAGATCACCGTAGGATATTGATCTGGTTAAATCAACCTATCATTGTGCTTTTCGCTCTCATTTCCTGTTTTTCCTAATGCAACACGCTTGTACATGCCGATATCACTTATTTCGCGAGCCGCGAACTCTGTGAGATTGTTTCGTACAATACTGCCTGGCCTAATGTCAAGAGATTCAAGCAAGTCAATGATCTCTTTCCTTGAGCACTTTATACTTAAGAAATAATCCTTCAGGGATTTGGCATCCATTGCCATCAGTTCTTCTGGTTTTTTTGTTAATTCAAAGCGTCTCCGCTCGACTATCGCGCGCACCAAATCCTTTCTCTTCAGTTTGGAAAAGTTTAGATGCTTTGAGTCAGGCAGCAACTCATGTAGCTCGCTGATAGTCATATCGCTTGCTTCAATCCCTGAGATTGCGCCCTCGACTCCCAGCCACTCAATAAGTTTTGTAAGATCGGTCATGGGCAGACCTTTGTAAATTCAGAGGTTAGTGATCTAAACTGCAAACTTTGCTTTGCGGCGTTTGTGCCGCCGACATCGAAAACAGTTTGTCTATTCGCGGCTGCAATTCTCAGTCCATCCCCTTCGGTAACATAATTTTTGAATATTTCTCCGGATCGGAGGAGTCTATTGTATTCTAGTTGTTCGCTTTGCTTTAAGGCTTCGCCATACTCTCTTGCCATCATTCCCATGGCGCCTGAAAATATTGTGTCTTTGTAATCATCTTCTACGTCGAGAGATCTTCTGATTACGGAAATGTCGTTGTTGACATTTGTTATTTCGCCAATAACCGTCGCAACGCCGATGGAGGACTGTCTGTCTAGTTTTACAGGCGAAACGCAATAATCAGACGCATAAATGATTGATCTCATGATGTCAGATACTTCTGGGTGGGAATCAATCAATATATAATCATAACTGTCCCTTAAATCGGATAGGACAAAGCTGATAGTTTTTAAATGCGAGAGAAGAGATATGTTGTTTTGAACGATATTGTTTGTTCCTGGTAGCTTATGAACAGAGACCGTCGCGAGTCTAGGGTCTGCAGGAACAAGGTGAACATTGCCGCCACAATCAAGGATGTCTATATCCTTGGTTTGAGTGGAGGCGCTATAGAGTTGTTGGAATTTATTAAACAGCGTTGTTCCAGATGGCGTATTCGTAGCAAAACCCTCAATGAGGGCTGGAAAGAATCTTCCTGAAATTCCTCCGCGCTGGTAATCTGCATCAATGACGAGGACTCTCTTTTGTTTAAAGCGGCTAAGGGCTATTGCTATATGATAGCAAGCCGTTGTTTTTCCAACCCCACCCTTTTCACTAATAAATCCTACTACTGCAGCCATTGCTTTCCTTTGGTTATTTTGATAAAAAGTACTGAGTAAATCGAAGGGCTTTCCAAGCAAGAAGAAAACATTTCTCAATCTGTTTGGTTGCGCAACCCATCGTTACCAATAGTATCTTTTTATGTGCCGGTTAAGCAATGCTCTTTATCCTTGTAAGCATTTAATATTACATCGCCTGAGCGCTCAAATTCTGATGAGTTCGATTTCATTCAAGGAAATTTGATCTTGGCGCCGGTCATAGAGCCCCGTAGTGCGTGCGCTCTCGTGGTTGGCCATCTGCTGGGCCACTTCCAGCTTCCCGCCGTTGCGCAGGTACTCGGTGATGCCGGTAGCCCGGAACGAGTGACATCCGATCCGCGTGTCCACCGAAGCAGCCGCAGCGCGGCGGCCGATCATCCGGTAGACGTCGGCCTGGCGCATCGGGTTGGCCGACAGCGCCCCTCCTCTTCCTTTGGCCGAGCGAAACAGAAACCCCTTCCTGTCGTCCTCCAGCGCTGCCGTCTGCAGATACGCATGTACGTATTCATCGAGGTTGTGGTGGCAGGGCATCTCGTGGACCTTGCCGCCCTTCTCGTGCAGCCGCACCCAGGTGCGGCGGCCCTGGACATAGACATCCTCCACGCGCATGCCGATGGCTGCGCCCACGCGGGCGAAGGTGTAGACCATGAGCCCGATCAGCGCGCGATCGCGCAGGCCCACCATGGTCGACACATCGATGGCATCGAGCATCGCCCTCGCCTCTTCGGCGGCCAGGACGGGTGTTTTTCCCTTGCGAATGGAATGCCGCGGGCCGCGCACCGAGCTGGCTGGATTCGAGGGCATGACCTGTCCGACCACGAGCCAGTCGAAGAGCACGCGCAGCGCGGCCAGGTGCTGCTTGACCGAGGGGGCCGACAGACGGCCCTGCAGCTGCTCCACATAGGCCGCGATATGGACCGGGCCGATGCTGGCCAGATCCTGCAGGCCGTGCGCGTCGCACCAGGTGGCGAAACCGCCAATGGCCCGCGCGTAGGCCCTGCGCGTGTTCGGATTGCGAATGTTGGCCGTGAAGAACTCCAGCGTCCGGCTGGCCGACGCCGGCGTGGCCTGGAAGAGCGCAGGCACGCTGGCCAAAGTGGAGGTCGACCGGGACGGCAGCGCTGCGAGGGCTGTGCTCGTCGGCAGAGTGACTGGTCGTGATGCCGCCTCAGCTGTCTCCACGACCGTCCCCGCCCCGTTCCCTGGCCCAGTTCAGGGCCAGTTCTTTGGCGTGGGCCAGTGCCTCCCCTGCCGTGGCGTGCTGCTGCGCGTCGAGCACGAGCGTTCGGATCTGACCATCGGGCGGCGCCTTGTAGCGCACCGTGGCTTGGAACAAGCCCGAGGGCAGCTGCTCACCGCTGCACAAGAACTCCCAATCTTGGTAGTTGACAGTCTCCATCTGATCCATCTTGGCCTTCCGGTCGAACATCTTCATTCATGAATGATAAAGTCCTTTATCAACCATTTAAACTCGTCGCACAGCTTCAGGACTTCACTTCGTTCTTCGTTGAATCAAGCAAAGCTGTATATTTATACAGACAAATAAACGAGGCAAGGTATGACTTGTCGATTGGGAACGAGGCCCGAAGCAGATACTGGCACCACAAGCAAAAGAGTTGTCAAAAACTGTTTCATATTTAGTGCAAAACTACTAGAGTCAGACGGCGGGAAGTGAAGTAAAAAGTGCGCACGGCAAGGTGCCGCAGCACTCAAATGCCTGAAACTAATAGGAATAAAATGAAGATTGCGGCGGTTTTTGTACATGGCTTCACCGGCGGCACTGAAACGTGGCTAAACGATAATAGTTTATCTTTAAAAGACATGCTGGCCGCTGACCCAGCGCTCGCAACATCATATGATTTTTTTGAGTTTGAGTACTTCACCAAAATATCCGATCTTGGGCATTCGGCAATTGTACAAAATTTATTGTCGCTGTGGGGGTATGTTCAGGGTTTACCCAAGCGTACTGGCCGAATCAAAAAGAACCAACCTATTGCACGCCTAAGCGAGCAATTGACTGGATACTTGAGATTCAATCTTTCCGAATACTCGCAAGTCCTTTTAATCACACACAGCCTCGGCGGATTAATTGGGAAGCAGTATATCCTGGCTCATGAGCCTGGCGCGGGGCCACTACCAGTTGGATACGTCTCTATGGCCGTTCCACACAAAGGTTCCCTACACGCCCTCTTACTTGGCCCAACCTGCAACATAAACGTTCAAGAACTGACGCCGCTGTCAGAATATGGCGACCGTTTAAACAGCGAATGGGGCGACAAAAGAGAGAAGCTGCCGCCCGCCCTTTACATGATTGCGCAACATGATGAATTTGTTTCAAACGTTAGCGCCGTTCCTTTTAGCGTGGCCAACAAACAGAAGGTAGTAGTTGATCATGACCACCGCTCGATCTGCAAACCCGCCACTATCACCGACACCGCGTTCCTTGCAGTCAAGACTTTCATGAGCCAAGTCGCATATACAAAGTCTATGGCCGATGCTGTAACATCGGCCGTGTCTTCAACCACACCCGATTACGACAAAGAAATATTTGTTCTAAAGATGATGGTATGTGAGATCGGGCCACAAGGAATTGACGATGCAAAAGACTGTTTCTTTAATGCGGAATTAGTTTCAAAGGCTGCAAACAAAGAGGATGCAGCAGAAATGAACCTGCTCAAAAAAAAGGTTCTCAGTCTTTATAAACAAAAATACAACTCTTTTTACGGAACCGCGCATACGTCGAACCATGTTTTCTCAAGCATTCATCAGGAAATAGTCGGCCAAGATAATAATGCTCTGAAATCAAGCGTCGCCTACCTAAACTTCCTGCATAAAAAAGGATTGTTGCATCAGTTGGCGAATGACTTAGGGAAGACGGTTGTCTGGTCAGATGATCCCGAGTATCTCGACAAAGTAAGCAAGATATTGCCATGAGTCAGATGGACGTGCGCGACGTCAGAGACGAACGATACCTGAGGCTAATGCGGGCGTGGATCGTATTGCAGGCACTCGGAGAAAATGCAAAGTTTTCTAACGGCGTATCGCTGCCCAAAGCGGCATTTGTTGATTTCATGCTGTGCAATCCCGCCGCCCAACAAAAAATGCATGAGCATTTCGGTCGAAAGCAAAACATCTTGAATCTAGACGACTTTCTTTACCAAGATAATGTAGAGTTCGGCGGCTTGCAAGACACCAGGGCTTTTTCAATAACTTGCGTCCTGTTGATTAATGGCGGATATGTGGAACTTGTGAAGACGGGCGGCGAATTGAATTTAAGGTGTGTCTCCGTTCTCACTTACGAAAATTCGCATCTTGTTGATCGCTGGCTTGCGGAAATAAAACTAATCTTACCTTTACTTGGTAAATCCCTTAACGTGTTGCAAACCAGCATACTTGCCGCCTGATCATGGAAAACAGTCCTTATCTCCTAATTCGTAAATTGATCGTCCAAGGGAAATCCAAGAACTACACTTCAGAATTTGAAGAAGGTTTGAACTTGATCTGGGGGGACCTTGATTCGGGAAAATCGAGCATTCTGAATCTGATCGATTACTGCTTAGGGGGGAAGAATGAAAAAATTCTTTACGAGGAAATGCTTTCGCAAGGTAGAACTGCAGCCCTCGAAGTTGACCTTAATGGGACAGTCTATACGCTCGAGCGGGACATCTTTATCGCTGATGCGCCCATCCGAGTGCATGCATGCACCTTCGAAGCCCGTGGCAAGAAGTATCCATGGCTGATGTCAGCTTCTCCTAGCAGGGAGATGCCGGACGGGTGGATCTCAGACTTCATTTTGGATTGCCTAGGCATTCCAAAAATCAAAGTCAAGGAGTCCCGGAATAGAGAGGATGCCGATTCCGACAGGCTGAGTTTTCGCGATTTGATGAAGCTTCTCTATCTCAAACAGACCCGGGTCGGGTCGGATGCGTTACTGGACTATCAGAATGGGGCAGTCTTTAGTAAAAATGTTGAAATACAGAAGTTCGTTTTCAATATTTACGACGACAAGCTGGCCGAACTGCGAAGTGAGCTGACTGAGCATTCTAAAGAGATGAGCGAACTTGAGCGCGGTGAGTCCGCGGTCAAAAAGTTTCTTAATGATGTTTCAATTTCCGTTGAAAATCTAGTCGAGATTGATCGCAGCGTTGAAAATCACGAGTCTAAGGTTGCTGAAATACAAGATGCTATCGAGGCGTTAAAAGGTGATTTCGCTCTTTCTACGGATGTTGGAATGGAAATCTCTAAGTCGGTCGAAACCTTGCGCAACAAACTGCAGGCGCTGGATGAGGCCGTTAGGCTAAATGATATTAAGTATGAAAACTTCGTTAAACTCAGCAATACTTACAAATACGATCTTCAAGCATTGATGGTCTCGAAAATGGGGCGCGCGATGTTCAATCCAGCTGATGCCCAGCATAGTGTTGCATGCCCGCTGTGCGCGTCGACACTAGCAATTGATTCACCGGTAGTCAATGACGAGGATCTGGACCAGCTATCTAAATCGTTAAAAAATAGGGACGCCGGCATTCAAAAGTTGCTCGGAAAACTGCGGGCAGATCAACACCAAGCGCTAGCAGAAAAGGAAAGACTGACAGATACGCTGAGAAACGCATTGAGAAGCTTTGATGAGAACAATGTCACCAAAATATCACCGTTAGTTGCCGCAATCCAAGCCATGGAGATGACGAAATCCGCAGTTATGCTTGACTTGAGTCATGCCGAACGCAATATTGCCATTGGGCGCAGATTTGAAGATATTGGCATTAAAATTGACGCGAAGAAAGGTACAATTTCGAGCCTCCGGCGGGCTATCAAGTCTGTCGAAGAAGGCTTGGTCGGGCTCGACGAAGTGATCGCAAAACTCACCTTCTTCCTTAAAGGAACAATGGAAAAAAGTGGGCTTCAAAAGGTTCATGGCGTTTACTTTGACAAACGTTTTATCGCGCATTTTAGAAATATATCTTACTATCTTTCTTCGTCAGGCGGCGTTAGAACCATCATATCCATTGCAACTTATACCTCCAGACTTCGGTATCTGTTAGACACTCCTTGCAATTTGCCAACGTTTTTAATGATCGATACCCCCGGCCAGAACATCGGTAGAAATAGGTCCGTCGACGACGCTTCGGAGGTTTCGGATCCATCCCTGTATGAGAATATTTTCAAACAGATAATTTCTGTTACAAATTACGCCAAAGAGAAAGGCATGAAGTCGCAAGTCATCGTGGTTGACAATGACCTACCTGAATGTTTGAAAGAAGGCGTCAATTTTCATTTAGTGAAGAGATTCAGCAAAATGGGGGGCGCTTTCGATAAGGGCTTGATCAATAATGCGTAATTGATTAAGCTGTGTGGATCAGTTGCTCCAACTATAGTGGTGCCATAGCCAAGCGTGATGATTGAGAGATCCAACGCTCGCTGGAAAAGTTAGAGCGTTGGATAAATCTTCACGCCGCCGCGTGTCGTGACATTTGCCGAACGTTCAGTCGATCTGCAATCGAAGGAATCGGCCGAGAGGTGGCCGCGTCACCCAGCTTCCGGTTGTGCGTGACCCAAGTCTGCAGCTACCGCGATGCGCGGAGTTGTTGGTTGCGGCGCGGCACGCTTGTCAGTACGCTTACAATATCCTGCACTGTCCGCGTTTCGTGAGCGCTGCGCCTGGAGTTCCAGCTTCATAATGATCTTCCAACGCGTGTCTCTGGTCCTGATGATTATTCACATAATCGTCCGTGCGGAAACGGGGAAGAGTTGCAGTTTCCAGCGGGCGCGAAGAGAAGGCCCACTACCCTTTGCTAGCGGGTGCATTGAGATGCAGGGCTGCTTAGCGGCCGTCTCGATCCTAGACTTCGGGAATGGCACACTCCACTGCGGTGCTGGCACTGTCCGATGCATCACGAGTGGCTTGTTTGACGTGTTCCCATTCCAGTTAGGAATTCCCACGGCCCATACCCCAGTCGCGGCTCAGTTCTGGCCCGACATCGTCGAAGGAGCGATCGGGGTTGCGCGAATATGCGTACTGCGTTACGTTGAGCCGGACGACAGTCATCGTAGGTTGAGCCAGGCGTGGCCCAGCGACAATTATCTTGAGCGGCCGCTCAGAATAGTTGACGCCGGGCACGATCTCGCGTTTCTTCGGGGCCCGTGAGCTATCTGCCGGTCGTGTTCACCGTGCGAGATTACGCCAGCGTGTTGTGATCGACCTAGCTGGTCAAACCCGGCTCGCCTTATCGTCGATACGGCTTCGCCAATGAAGCAATCATGGCCTTGACTAAAAGCACTTTTGACTAGTGCCCGCTCCAAGAGGCGACCGTCACTCACTCGAATGCAAACCAACACCCAGGCTGAGAAGGAACAAGAAATCAGTCGCGTAGCGAGAAAATCGCTGTCAGATAGGACACTGGGGTTTCATCAATGGCATCGACACCGTGCAAAGCGCTCGCGTCGAACAGCAGCGAGTCGCCTGGGCCGAGAGCTACCACCTTGTTGCCATACCTGTAGTGGACCCGTCCAGACATCATGCGAAGAAACTTCAGACCGGGGTGCTGGAAGCTGGCGTAGGGTTCGGCGTCGGGCAGGAGCGTGACAAGGTAGGGCTCGACGAACAGGTTGCCTGACAGCTGGTGTCCCAGAAGCTCATAACGATAGCCCGCCACAGCGCCGATCCGATCGACGACAAGCCCCTTGCCCGCTGGAACGAAAGACCAGTCCGTCCGACTTGGTTGATCAGAGAAAAACCGGGAAAGCGGAATTCCTAAACCCTGCGCAATGCGGCCCAACGTGTCCACGGAAGGAGATACAAGTCCGCGCTCGACGCGCGAGAGCATCGAAGTGGAAACTCCCGCACGCCGGGCCAGTTCCCCGCCCGATATGCCGGCGGCCATACGAGATGCCGCGATCTGGAGCCCAAGCTGCCCGGTGCGCTCACTGCGAACAGGTTGAGGGGGACGGGGGCGCCCTCGCGGGCGTGATATCGACAAGGGGATGCGCAGCTTTCCTGCCGTGGGAAATGGCGACGCTGGCGGTAGCTTGCTCATGAAACACAGCCTCCTCAAAGGGCGATGTGAAGGTTCTTGCAGATGCACCGGCGTGCCTACCGTCGATGTCCACTCTGCGCGGAAAAGTCCACAGCAACATCTTTTCCTCGAAGAAATCATATCAAAATATAGGTCAAACTGGCCTTTTATGGGGTGGCTGTGAGCATCGATGTGTGCCGCTGTCCATTCACCATCGCCGCTATGAGGTCTTGCGCAAGCATTTGCGGGCGGTGCGGCGTACCGCCGGGCTGACACAGAAGGAACTCGGTACGCGACTCAAGGTGGATCAGTCTCATGTTTCCAAGGTCGAACGGGGTGAACGATACGTGGACGTCTTGTTCTATCTGGACTGGTGCCGCGCCTGTAAGCTTCGACCGGAGAGCACGATCATTGAACTGACAAAGGCCGGGGCGTAGGTGCCAGCATTCGACGATTGCGCTGTCCCGTAGTACTCACGAACAGACTTCGTCACGATCAAGAAATTTTGATCGTGATCCTGATTCGATCCCGGGATCTGACCCATGGCCGTTCTTCGCCGGACGACAGATTCATTCACAGATGTCAGCGACGCCGAAAATCCACTTTAGCTTCGTCGTGCTGGTGGCTGGCTTCACACCGACAGTCCGCGCTGCCGGCCGATCTGCCAAGTCACAGACGAGCCACGCACCACTCCTGAGACCTGCTGCCCGAGGCGCTGCTCGATCGCAGGCCGCCAAGGCACCAGGCTGAACCCCCTGCCGTCGTCGAGCATGGCAAAACGGCCGCTGACGAGCTGAATGGATCGCCGGTACACGCCACTGGCCTGCTGCCCGTCCTGCACCCGCCTGTAGCTCAGACCGATTTCGTCCTGCAGCCGTTTGCCTGCGGTCACCAGTTCACGGTCGCGCAGGTTCGCGAGCAGATTGCGTGCGAGGACGACGCGCCGACCCCGGCGCTCCGCCAGCCCTTGCTCCGCCAGGAAATCCACCCGGGCCCGCATCGCATCGCGCACTTGAGCCCCAAAACCTTGACTCGCCACGCGGCCATCAGCCACCAGATTCCGGTCCAGCCAAGTCGCCCCCACGGCGCGCACCTGCTGCTCGATGGGCAGGTGCGAGCGCAGCTCAACTGCCCAACCTCCCTTTTTTTGCGCATCGTGTTGCTGTGCTCGCTGCATCAGGTCGTCCGGGATTCTCCAGACGCCTTCAGCCATGCGCTCCACCACGCCGACGCGCCGCAGCGCTTCGAGCCGTCGCACGTGCATATCGACGGTGGCCTGCGGATCGCGATGCCCACTCTGCTTGAGCTGGGCCAGATGGTTTGCGGTGCTGTAGATGCCGCTCGCCGACAGGGTCACGATGTCGCGATCCACGCCCTTCCTCTGTCCCAGCGGCTTGGCCTCGACGACCGCATTCATCGGAAGGTCAGCCAGATCGGCACCGGCCGGCAGCCTCAGGTAGTGCGCCCGCCCGTCAACGCCATCCACGACCAGATAGCCGCGGTCGTTCAGCTCGTCGGCCAGCCCCTTGCCAGCAATGCGGCCGATCACGGTCGCCGCATGGGCGCCACCTGCGTCATGCACCACCCATTCGCGTTCCAGCCCCTTGAGCGTGCGGCGCATCGTGTCCAGCGCGTCCTCGCGCTCGCTCATGCTGTTGAGCGTGGCCGCCATCCCGGCTTGGAGCTTCCACCGGTTCGCATCCACCCGCTCGGCCAACCCCATGCCTTCGAGCCGCTGAAGCCGCGCACGCAACACGTTCTGACGTTGCCTTCCCGGCGGATTGCCCGTGAGGTCGACGCCATCCGGGCCGGCTTGCCGAATCAGTGCCCGATCCAGGCTTGTCAACCGCTGCTGCTCCACCTCGCGCATGAGGCCCTGCCGGATCTCGACTTCCGTGCGCGGCCCCAGCCATTCGGTGGCGATCTCGCTGGCACGCCTGCGCATCCCGTGAGCGATGTAATCTGGAGCGATCACCAAATCGCTTCCGTCGCCGGTGTGGCCGTTCAGCACGATGTGGGTGTGCGGATTGTCCGTGTCCCAGTGATCGACGGCAACCCAATCGAGGGGCGTCTCCAGATCGACGGCCATGCGCTGCATCAGCTGACGGGTGAAGCCCCTGAGGTCTTCCAGCTCCAGACCATCCTCGGCGGAGACGATGAAACGGAACTGGTGACGGTCGCCCTGCCCCCGTTCCTGGAATGCCTTCAGGTCGGCTGCGTCGCTGTCCTGCCCGTAGGCCTGGCCCTTCTGGCCATCGCGCGTGACACCGTCGCGTTCGATGTAGCGCAGATGGACCGCCACAGAGTTCGGGCTGGCACGCCGGAGCACCACGAACCGGCTTTTGATGATCACGCGCCGGGCGTTCGCCCCCAGGCGCTGGCCCGCCATGGTGGCCGCGACGCGGCCTCGGCCGAAGGTGTTGGCAGGCTTGCCCGCGTTTCGCCCAGAGCGCTGCCCTCCGGTCTTCGACACCTGCTTGAGCACCTGCGAAACAAAACGCGGTGATCGCGCCCCACCGCGCGCCTTCGGCGCTCCGAGCTTGACGCGGAAACGATCCTCCTCACGGCTGGCCATAGCCCAACCTCGAACGCAGCCCCGAGCGCAGCGTGGCGCGCGCCATCGCAAACGGCACGCGGCAAGCGCCGCAGCCATGCGGGTTCCCGTGTTCGCACGGCACACGCAAGCCCCCTCGCGGTGCCGCGCCAAACCCACGTGCAGACTGGCTTTCGGGGGCGCGGCGTGCCACCCCTTTTATCTGGCCCTTCGTCTTTGCCCCTCGCATCCGCTCCCGGCTCCGACCCACCGCCAGCCGCACACGGGGTGTGCAGCGCAGCCTGGGAGGCTGCGCGAGTGCAGCAAGTGCTGCACACTGGCGCCGGACTGTCTGCACGTCGGAACGCAGTCTGGGTACGGAGCCGATGCAGCTTCGGCACATGCTCGGACACAGTTCGGGCAGAGGATCGACGAGGTGCCGCAGCACATGGAACCGCATGAGAGACCGAGACCTCACGGCGCGCGCCAAGTCCACAGCGGCGACGCCACGCCGAGCACCGCGGACGCGGTGATCGGGCCGAAGTAGCGGCTGTCGAACGACGCTGGATTGGTGTAGCTGAGCAGGAACAGCTCATGGTAGGCAAGCGCCTTGCATTGCGACCAGACAGGCAGCGGGCGTTGCTTGCCGTCGACCGCCCGCACAGTCGCGATGGCTGCGCCATCGATACGTACCACCTGTTCCCGAACGCATACCGACTGAGGTGCCACGGCGCCGATGCGCTTGAGGATCGGCACGCCCGCCGGCAAGTACCCGCGCTGCGCGGCGAGTGTGGCCGCCTCGTCCGGAATCTTCGCCAGCACAATGCTACCGACACGCAGCGCGTCGGCATCGTCGAGGTGACCAACGCGGTACCAGCCGCGCGCCACGCTGTCGCTCGGGTTGTAGACGATGCTGATGGGCATCGTCATCATGGCTGGCACGCACAACGCTGCCAGGCTGAAGCCCATGCACGCAAAGAGCACGCCGCGCTTCATTGCAGCGCTCCCCGCGCAAGGTGTGCCGCATGTCGCGCTGCGGTGTATTCAGGCAGCGGCAGGCGCGAGGCCAGCCGGTTGGCGACGGTGCGCCAGTAGGTCGTCGCTACCGCGCAAGGATCGATGCCCAACGCCTCGATGGCGTCGATCACTTCGAGCACCGCCTTGACTTGCCGCTCGCCACCACCGCGCAGCAGGATGCGCGCGCCAGGCACTACGCCGGCGATCCGCTGCGTGTCGTGCTCGCCGTCGTTCGCCGTCGGCACCTGCATCACCATGATCTGCCAGAGCGCAGTGCCGTAGTCGTTGCCGATCCACTTCACGCGGCAGCAGATCTCGCCTGGCGCGAACGTCGCAACGCGCCGCCAACGATCAAGAATGATTTCGCGCGCAGGCTTGCCGAAGCGCAGCCAGACGTTCACGCGGTGCTCGACGAAGGCGAGCGAGACACGCATGTGCGTGGGCCGCGACGGCGGAGCGGTCTGCGGCCAGGACTGCACCGCGCGGGAATGGCGATCGGGCTGGGGCCGTGTCATGGTTCCCCCTCGCCGAACTCCCGCTCCAGCAGCGCGCGCAACATGTCGGCTGCCGTGACACCGCGTTGGAATGCTGTCACCTTGATGCGGCCTCGCAGCGCGGGCGTCACATCGATGGTGAGACGTGCGGTGTAGACCGATGCCTTGGCCGGCACATCCGGCACATCCGGCAGTTCGGGCGCGTCCGCTTTGCGCACCCAGACGGATGCAGGGTCGCTCGAAGGTTTGCGTCCAATCGGCGCGCGCCCGAGCGGTGCACCGGGCGTCGCCGTCATCGCAGCGACTCCCGAACCGCCTGTGCAAGCGCCGTGATCTCGCGTGCAGCGGCGCAGCGGGGCACCACTTCGCCAGCGAGCCGGCCAGCCGCCACGCTGTCAGCAAAGACGATGCGCTGCGAGATCTCCGCAGGCAGTGCAGCAAACGGCTGGTCGGCCAGTGCGCTGCGCGCCTCGCGACCGATCACCGTTCCGACCACCCGCCGATTGATCACGAAGGCCGCACGCAGCTGCGGCCGGAACACCCTGGCTTCGGCGATGAGCTGCACCATCTCGTGACTGGCCCAGACGTCATATGCACTCGGTTGCACCGGGATCAGTACCAGGTCGGCGGCCAGCAGCGCGGAGCGCGCCAAGGCAGCGACCCGAGGCGGGCCATCGATCACGACGTAATCCGCTTCCAGGGCAATCTGAGGCGCCTCCTGGTGCAGCGAGTCCCTCACCAGCCCGAAGACGCCGAAGAGCCGTTCCTGGCCACTCTGAAGCCTTCGCTGCGCCCAGTCCAGGGCCGACCCTTGTGGATCGGCATCGAGCAGCGTCACGCGGCTTCCCGTGATCGCCAGTTCTCCGGCGAGGTGCGTGGCCAGCGTCGTCTTGCCGGCGCCGCCTTTCTGATTGAGCAGCGCGATCACCTTTCCCGGACTGCTTTGCCTTCCTGACATGCGGTTTTCCGGCACATGGATGGATGGGTTGCCTATTTCTTGGGCAGATCCGTTTTCCCTGGTATTCATAAAGTTATGAATTCAGTTAGTAGTTAAGGGAGCCCGAAACCGTTGTTGGGCGTGGCTTGCCGGCCGGTTCGTGCGTGTGATTACCCGAGCTTCTTGCGGGCGATTACCCGAATGGCCTGCGGGTGATTCCCCGAGCCCGTTCACAGCTTCTCCACAGACTGTTCAACATCGACTGTGGATAAGTCGGTGTCTGGCATGCCGCGGGGCCAGGGCCAGAAGCGGAGCCAATCGGTGCTGCCGACCCGGTCGATCGCGAGCCAGTAGCCCGGCAGGGACTGACGCCGCACCAGGCGCCGCAGGTGCAGCGTGAAGTCGCTGTACCGCTGCAGGCTGGCGGATTTGAGGTGCAGGTGGCGCATGTTGAATTTCCAGCCGTCGTGCTGCTTGCCGCCGTGCTTGCGCACCAGCCGGTACAACCATCGCTCGATGCCGCCTGAAAGCCGGAAGTACGCCGGATCCAACGTGAGCACGAGTGCGTTGTCCATGACGCCCGAGAAGAACCAGTCCGCCAGGATGAGCTCGATGCCATCGGAACGGCCATCGGATCGGATGTGCTCTTTCCATTCGTTGATCCATGAGAAGCGGTGCAGACGCTTGCCGCCGTTCACGCGCTCCGGCTGGCGGATCGTCGTGGCGACGGTTGTGGATTGCAGCCGGTCCAGCGCGGCCTTGAGCATCAGGTAGTCGGTCTGCCCAGTACCGCGCTGCGCGAAGCGCAGGATCTCGTGCGGCGTGGCGACCATCAGCCGCGACGGCGCGATGCCCTCGTCGCGCGCCTGCACGATCTGGCTGGCGGCCCAGATCAACACGTCGGCGTCCCAGATCGTGGCGATGCCATGTTCGGACACGCCCTCAACCGTGAGCGAGATGCCGCCGGCATCGAAGCGGATGGGCAAGGTTCGGCGCGACTTCCCCAGAGAGAAGAACGGATAGGCCATGAGGTCCTGCACATCGCGCGGTGCCATGTCACCCGCCGGCAGCGCGCGGAACAGCGACAGCTGCGCGTGTTCGCTGGAGGGCTTGACCATGGCTGACTTCGGGTGTCGGTGGGCGAATGGACGCGCTCAGCGCACCGAGTCCCGCTGCACATAACCGGGATCGGACGTCATGCCGTAGGTATGGCGGTCGGCCCAGGCGCGCAGGTCCGCAGCCGCGTAGACCACACGCGCACCGAACTTCCGAAAGCGCGGCCCGCCGCCCAGCACGCGCTGCTTCTCCAGGGTACGCGGCGAGAGCCGCAGGAACGCGCCGGCTTCGTCGGTCGTCAGGAACTCGCACTGGGCCTGCGCAGCGGGCACTGCGGCAGACTGCGGCGCAGCCGCTGCTGCCGAGCGGGAAGAGAACGAACTGCCAATTGCCATGAAGGCCTCCATCGCTGTAGGTGGGCCGCAAACCATTCGCAGCCCGATGGAGGCAGTCTCGGGATCAAAGGCCGATCCCGGGAGGGAGATATTCAGCGGAGCGTTTCGTCTCCGGGAGGGCGCGCTTCAGTGCGCCGCACACCAGCCAGCGCCAGATAGCCACCGCCCATGTACGCTCGCGCACGCCGCAGCAGGTGCCGGATCTGGGCGCGCAGCTCGCCGTCCTCATGCCATCGCAGCACCACGACCTCCAGACCGAACAGGGTTTGTGCGATCTCGCGATGCGAGGCACCGGCCTGCGCGGCATCGAGCGCCTGGAGGGCGCGCAGATGCAGCAGTGCCGATCGGGTGACTGCGCGTGTCGGTGCAGCCGGCGGCGCATGGCCCGCCAGCGCCTCAGCCTGCACCTGGAAGATGTCGAGCTGCCCGCGCAAGTCGGGGCTGAGGGGAACGGTGCACACGTACGGGGCGCCATCGGCCAGATCGTCCGCCAGCGCCAGTTGCAACCGCCGCGCCGCAACCTCGGCCGTCAGGGTCAGACCGGCGGCGCCGAAGGCCAGGCGCTTGCGCCCCGGCATGCGCCAGAGGTCGAATGCATCGGGGCCTGCGCGATCGGATGCTGCACTGCGCGCCCGCACAGCGCGCACGTGCAACAGTTCGTCCGCAGACAGGTCCCACATGGGTTGCGCCTCGCGAGCGTCGCAGCTTGGATCTTCGGCGCCATCGCAACCCCCAGCGCTCGACCCATGCCGTGTGTCGCTGAGACAACCAGTCGGCCCGGTACTGCGGATGGCGTCGCAGGTACTCCCATGCGAGCGCAGGGCCGTCGAGGTCCAGGATGTAGAGATAAGCGGCCGATACGCCCCAAGGCTCGCGCGGTATATCGTCAACGTCGTGTGCGGTCATGAGCAACTCCTTTGGACCGCGGAAGCTGCCACAACCCGAGGTTGACCGGGTCGCCCTTCGTCTTCGCCGTGAGCCGTCGCGCGCGAGCGGCGGCACGGCAAGCGCGTCAGTCGTTGATGGATCCGTCACGCCGTGCGTCGGCCGCATAGGCCGACAGCGGCTGGCGCGCAGTGAAGTGCGGATCGGCCACGATGCGCAGGCCCTGCGGGCCGCGAACGCCCTCCAGCGCCGAGAGGCTCACGGTCCCCACCTCCGGAAACCCCGTGCCCGCATCGCACAAGCCATAGGCATGGTCACCATCGGGGTCAAGGGCGGCGAGCAGCCAGACCAAGCCCGCATCGAGCGTGTAGAGCTTCACGACTGGGAAGGGGTCCACGTTCTCCCCGCCCCGGGCGCGCGCCGCGCCGTTGGCAAGCATCTGACTGCGCTGTGGTTCTGTAAGGAGTGTCATGTGGGACGCCGGTTGCGCACAAGCGTGTGAATGTTACTGCGACGGATGAGGCGCTGTCATCGACCGGCACGACTGCTCGGTCAGCCGAGGAGAAGGCGATCGCGCCGCACCCGTTGCCGGATGCCCGCGGGCCGACAGAGCACGGGCTGCTTACAGTTCCAGTCGAGGAAGCCCCCGCACGACCCGCAGGGTTTCAAGGCAGACCGTGACCACCCGCTGAAACAGCTCCAGCGGGTAGCGAGGATTGCCCATGGTCTCGGTAGCCCAGTCGTTGGCGTCATTGACGATGCCGCTGTCCTTGTCGGTCCTGACGCTTTGCCGCTCGACCACCCAGTCCAGCGCCGGCTTACCGTTGACCACGTAGTCGTAGGCTTCCAGCGGGATGCCGGTCAGGGTGATCTTGTCGTTGTAGTGCAGGGTCGTCAGGTCCTTGTCCTTGCCCTTCCTGCCGTAGCGCATCTTCTCGACGCGGTAATCGGCGTCGGTGAGCTTCTTGCCACCGCTGTCGACCGTCAGAGGGTAGGGTTCGACGCTCTCGTAGTTCAGGTGCAGCTCTGCCAGCTTGCGACCTGCCTGGGAGAAGGCCCAGAAGTCGCCGGCCGTCTTCACGCGCGGTATGCGCGGCAGTTCCTTGCCCAAGTTGTCAGCGAAGCGTTCGCGGTAGTCCGGCGAGTGCAGCAGACCATAGACGTAGTAGAAGATGTCTTCGCGGGTGATGGCCTCACCGAGGTAGGCGGACTGGAAGTGCACCAGACCCTCAGTTGTGATGCCGTCGCGACGTTGGGCTATGGCGGCCTTGGATTCTTCGCTCAGATTGAGCGACTGCTGGCCCTCGGATTCTTCAGCCTCGCTATCAAAGACATAGAGCGGAAAGCACTGGCAACCTGCCATATCTGCCATGTGCAGGCTCGGAATAACATCAGTCATCAGCACACTGAATGCGCCTTTATTTCCCGGACTGGACATGCAGATCAAGCGGTTTCCACTGCCGCCTCTCGGCAGCATCTGGGGCATCAGATAGAGGCTCCACAAGTACCGGCGATCCATGTAGAGCCACTGCTTGGTGAATGGCCTGTACTGAGTTGGTACGAAGGCTGTGGCATCCACCGACAATGTCCGCCCTGCACCAAGCCAGCGCTTCAAGTCATCGGCCCAGCTAATCTGGCTGCGATCAACTTTGATAAACGAGTCAACCTCAATGGTGCGGTCGTCCTGCCTCGCTGCCGAGAGACGTTGCGCCTCCTCATTGAAGAAGATCGCCATGCGATCTATGTTCTCACGTAGTCTCAACTTCGAGCCGTTGAAGACCCAAGGGTCTCGATTGCTCTTTACGCCATTCGAGAACTTCTCGAACAGATGAGCCTGCTGACCCTTCTTGTCACCCAAGGCGATGTGCGTGGCGAAATCCGTGTCGCGTTGCTTCAGCCAATCGCCATGAGCGTCAGGTGTGATGTGCTGCCACCCCCCAACCTCAGTGATGCCGTTAATGCTCCGAAGCTCACAAACCTTAGCCAGCTTCTCTTCTTTGCTCAGGTAGTCGCCGATGTCGTGGAAGTAGATTTGGCCCTGCAGTTTCGCCGCTGGATTCTTGACGAGGATCGAGATGGCAATCGGTGCGCGGCTGCCGCTACCGAAAATCTTGCCACCTTCTCTACGCGAGAGTTCACCGGACGTGCGCTGGTTGCCGCGCAGATGGAACACGTAGATGCTGCTGAACTCCTCTGCTAAGCAACGGCGCATGCCATCGGAAGAGATGGCACTCAGGAACCCAGCGTTCGTTACGAATCCGATAACGCCGGCATTGCCGATTCGGTCGCTCGCCCATCGAATCGCCCGGATGTAGCTGTTGTAGAGCGACCGAACCATACGGATGTCGGAGCGCTCGGCATAGGTGCTTCTGATACGCGCGTCGAGGTCCGGGTACTCGATATTCTCGTTGATGTCGTTTGCGCTTTCCTGCCCGTCAGAGTACGGCGGGTTCGCCATGATGACCCGGATGTCCAGCGTCTTCTGCCGTTTGCGCCGTGCGCTGTTATCCACCAATAGTGCATCGACCAGGTCCTCCTTCTCGTACATCTGGAAGGTGTCGGTCAGGCAAATGCCCTCGAATGGCTGGTAAGCACCACCCACGATGCCGTGATAGACCGCCTCGATGTTGATGGCGGCGATGTAGTAGGCCAGCAGCACCAGTTCATTGGCGTGGATTTCGTACTTGTACTTGTGGGCCAGTTCCTCTGGCTTGATCAGCCCACTCTGCAGCAGACGTGTGATAAAGGTTCCGGTGCCAGTGAAGGGGTCGATGATGTGGACGCCCTTGCTGCCCAGAGTCTGACCGAACTCAGTCTCCAGGATGTGTGCAACGCTGTGGATGATGAAGTCCACCACCTCGACGGGCGTGTAGACGATACCCAGTCGCTCGGTCATCTTGGGGAAGGCGTTGCGGAAGAACTTGTCGTACAGCTCGACGACGATCTTCTGCTTGCCAGCCGCGTTGTCGATGCCCTGGGCACGCATCTTCACGCTGTCGTAGAAGCGCTGGAGCGTGTCCGCCTCCTTGTCCAGCCGGTGCTCCTGCAGCACGTCGAGGACGCCTTGCATGGCCAACGACATTGGGTTGTGCTTGGCAAAGCTGTAGTCCTCGAACAGGGCATCGAAGACCGGTTTGGTGATGAGGTGCTGAGCCAGCATCTCGATCACCTCGCCATCGCTGATACTGCCGTTCAGGTCGTCGCGCAACTCGCTGGCGAATGTATTGAAGGCCGCTCGCTCCCGCTCGTTTGCCGGGTCTTCAACGATGCCGGTGATGCGGTCAATGTGGGTGCGGGCGATCTTGGCGATGTCGTTAGCCCAGTCTTCCCAGTGGTTGCGGTTGCCCACCTTCTGCACAAGCTTGGCGTAAATGGCCTTCTCAATCTCACCGATTTCGAACGGCAGAGACGTCTGGTCTTCCTTGCCATAGCGCTTGGGTTCCGGTTCGCCGATGGTGAAGCCGCCCTTGCCCGAGTCCCTGTCCTTCGGCCCTTTCGCCCTCTCCGACTTCCTCTGAATCTTGTCGGTGATGGCAACGACTTCCATCTTGCTGGTGTCTCGGCCAATCAGGTCCAGCTTGTTCACCATCGCGTCGAAGCGGTCGTCATGCGACCGCAGCGCTTGCAGCACCTGCCACACCACGGCATAGGTTTTGTTGTCGCTCAACGCGTCGTGGGGTTCCACACCGGCCGGGATGACCACCGGCAGGACCACATAGCCGCGCTTCTTGCCCGGTGCATTGCGCATCACCCTACCGACCGACTGCACCACGTCCACCTGCGAGTTGCGCGGGGTCAAAAACAGCACCGCGTCCAGTGCCGGCACGTCTACGCCTTCAGACAGGCAGCGCACGTTGCTCAGGATGCGGCAGGTGTCGGCGGCGGCATTGGCCTTGAGCCACGCGAGCTTGGCCTCTTTCTCACTGGCATTCATGCTCCCATCCACGTGGTCGGCTTCACAGGCCAGTGTTGAGGCCGCTTCATTTTCCTCGGTGGCCTGATAGGCTTCGACCACTGCCTGGAACATGCCCGCGATGTTCTTGGAGCTGACCTTGTGGGTCTTTGCGCCCTTGCTCACCTCGATGACCTGGCAGAACGCCACGGCCCGCTTCATGGATTCGTGGTCGCCGTTCAGCTCTTCGCTCAGCCCCTGTTTGGCCAGCGCCTTCCAGCAGCCGATGATCTTGGCTGCGTCGTCTACCTTGAGCTGGTTGTCCTGATCCTTGAGCAATGACTGGATGCGGCGGCTGACGTGCGCTTCCTCCACTGCAAGAACGATGACTTTGTAGTCCACCAGCAGGCCGCGCCGGACGGCTTCCGAGAATGTGATGACATGGAGTTCAGCGCCATAGAGAGCCTCGTCGTCCATCGAGCAAAGCGCCACGCTGCTCTGCTCCGCTTTTGCCTTGGCGCTGTCGCCGTAGATGCGCGGCGTTGCCGTCATGTACAGGCGTTTGGCCGAACGGATGAATGCAGCGTCATGCACCTTGACGAAGGTACTCTCATCGTCGTCGCCGAAGGTGGCACCCGTGGTGCGGTGCGCCTCGTCGCAAACGATGAGGTCGAAGTCAGCCAGACCATGGCCCTGCTGAGCGCGGTGGATGACGTCGATGGAGTGGTAGGTGCTGAAAACCACGCTCATGTGCGCGGCGCTGTGCCGCTTGGCCATCTCGGCGGCCAAACGAGCTGGCTCGGTCGTGGCCGGGTAGCGCAGCTCGTGGGTGAAGGTCTGGACGCTGTCGTCGTCCTTCTGGCGCTTCTTGCCGACGTCGCTGTCCGAGCAAACGGCGAAGCTGTGCAACGGCGTGGCGCTCTCCTGCGTCCACTCGGTCAGCGTCTGTGACAGCAAAGAGAGGCTGGGCACCAGGAACAGGACCCGCTTGCCACCGCCGGCCAAGGCCTCGGCGATCTTCAGACTGGTGAAGGTCTTGCCGGTCCCGCAGGCCATGATGAGCTTGCCCCGATCAGCGGTATGCAGTCCGGCCAGCGCAGCATCCAGCGCCTGCTGCTGGTGTTGACGAAGCTCCTTCTTGGCCTTCAGTACCGGCGCAGCCTTGGGCTGGTACTTGGCCCAGTCAATCTGGCTGTTCTCAAGATCGAAGAGGTCGATCTTGCTGACAGGGGGCTGTTGATCGCGAAGAGCATCCTCCGCATGGGTGCTCCAATGGTTTGTGGTGCTGACGATGACGCGGTGGGTGAAGGGCTTCTTGCCCGAGGCGGTGAAGAAGCTATCGATGTCGCTTTTCTGCAAACGGTAGTCGTCGGCGTACAGCTTGCATTGGATCGCATGGATTTCGCCGGTTCCCTGGGTCTTTGCCACGAGGTCGATGCCAGCGTCCCGCTTGTCCAGACCGTGCTGGGCAGCCCAGTCGCCGTACGTCCAGACTTCGCTGTAGAGATCGCGGTACGTTGCCTCGTTGCGCAGGTAGCAGAGCATCAGCTCTTCGAAGTAGGTGCCCTTCTCGCGCTCCGACATGGAAGACTGGCGGTAATGGTCGAGCAGCGAGGAAAGAGCGGTCATAACGGTCAGCACATGCCTATTTGGTTTGCGGCGATTCTGCCAGCGAGAACCTCTGGCTTCGCTCCTTGCGTGGCCCCATCGGCGAACACGGCGCGACGACAGCCGCCCCTGGCAGATCGTTGCCGAGAGGCTTTGGATGTCCGACATCGATCGCAAGCAGGCTGCCGCTTACCCTCAACGGCGCCGCACGCATCCTCGGCAAGCACAATGCCGGAAGCGCGAAGGAGTTCGCGGTGGGGCCCGACGGCGTCGATGCGCCTGGGCGACTTGCTCCGCGGCACGTGAGCGCAATCCGGTAATGCCGGAGACGCGCAAAGCCGGAGAGCCGAGGAAACGCAACCACGGGACATCGCACTGCCGCAGATCCGCTTCCACGTATCACCGTCGATCCGCAAAACCGCACATCCCCAGAATCGGCTCTGCGACGAAACGCACAAAAGGAAACATGAAAACACGACTTCGCGTACAGCCGCAAAGAAGTGCGCGACTCGGCAGCGAAGCTCGGACAGTCGACGAGTTCGAAGCAACCTACTGCCCGTCGGTACGAACAGCGAAAGAAGGCACCCGCCCGAGGGCGGGTGCCTTGCAACGCTCAGTCGCCCTTGCTGCGCGACCAGATCAAGCTGTGTTCGCCGAGCTCGCCCTCGATCAAGCGGGCATAGATGGTTGCCGGGAACGACGGATCGTCGAGCGTCACCGACAGGTAGGGCCGGTCCGCCTTGCTGATCCTCTTCCACGCCGCGCCGATCTCCAGACCGTTGCCAGCGACGATGCGGAAATCCGGTGCGTTCTCGCTGGCCTTGTCGCCCGCGACGATCCTGACCTTGACGTTCAAGGTCAAGGTGCGAACCGTACCGGCGTAGCCGTTGTCCGAAGCGGTGAAGTTGCCAATGGTGCTCATGATGAAGTCCTTTCGAGGTTGATTCCAGGTCCGCGCCTATCGCGGCCTTGGCGTGAACCGGACGGCGCGGTGCCGGGCGCGACGCACCGAAGGCCGCAACGCAGTGGAGGACCGGCAGGACCGAGAAATTTGCTTCGAGAGGAAGACCGCAGGTCGGGGAAATTTGTCGGGCAGGCCGGTTGCGGCGAAGAAGCCCGAGGCGCACCGGACGCAGAGAGCGTGCGCCGTGCCCGCGCCAGGATTCACGGCAAATCCAAGGCCAGGGGAGCGGTCCTGTCCTCGAAGGGCGCATGAGCCAGGCATTCACCCCGGGCACCCGCCTTCCGGTACGGGTTCGGCCAAAGCCAAATGCAGGACATGCGATCACAAGCGGCAAGGAACCCACCGCCGCATCGACAGCACGCCGGCCGACGTCCGCGGGGAAGAACTGGCAGGGTGACGGGCCTGTCGGCGCGAACGCCCTCGCCCCTACCGGCTGCCCACCAGCGCCGAGGATGGGACGGCACTAGCGCGCAGCGCAGGCAAGCCTGTCGCAAGCGACTCACCGCCGCTCGAACGCGGCCTGCGCATTTCTGAAATGAGCAACTGCGGCGCTGTGGCGCCTGGAGATGACCACGCGCGAAGCGCGCACGAGAAAGAGCAAAACAAAGGGCCCGAAGGCCCATGGCTCACACGAGGCCGCGCTCGGCCATCGAGAGGATCGAGTCGCCCGCCACGATCAGGTGGTCGAGCACCCGCACGTCCACCAGCATCGCCGCCGACTTCAGGGTCTGCGTCAGCATCTCGTCCGCCCGCGACGGCTCCGACGATCCGCTCGGATGGTTGTGCACCAGCAGCAGCGCACTGGAATTCCGGCTCAGCGCATCCTTGATCACCTCACGTGGATACACCGATGTCTGGGTCAGCGTGCCCCGGAACATCTCCACGTAGTCGAGCACCCGGTGCTGCGCATCCAGATGCACCACCGCGAAGATCTCATGCGGCAGATTCCCCATCCGCACCCGCAGGAAGTCCTTGACCACCGCCGGCGACGTCAGCGCGGCAGTCCCACGCATACGGCCTGCCAACACTCGCTGCGCGGCCTGCAGCACCTCGTCGGCCTCGGCCGGACGGTATTCGCCCGCGACATCGCGAACGAGCAGCGAAGAGGCAGCAGCAGAAGCGACAACGAAGGAATCGAGGGAAGAGAACAGATCGTGCGACATGGCGAACTCCAGTGATCGGGCGGGATTGCCCGAGACCGGAACCGGCACGCCGCAGCGCAGCTGTCACAGGTTCGAAGACGGCCGACAGGACGCCAGCGTGCGCAGCACGCGCCGACCTTGACTGGGAGAACGGTGTGCAAGGATGAAGGGAACAGCAAGCCAGCCCCACCCACAGCGCGCCCGCATTGCACTGGCAAGCGCAGCGCGCAGCGGCATCGCGAAGGAATCAGCGATGGGAGCCGAAGGGGCGAGACGCCCTCGGCGGCTCGATGCGCAGCACGCACAGCGCGGCCCGGCATCGCCGGGGAGGCACGGTGTCGATTACTGCGATGGCAACTGCTTGATCTCCGCGATGAACTGCAACTGCTGCAGATACTCGGAATGGGTTTTTGCCAGCCACCGAACCACGGCGGCATTTTCCAGAAGCGTCTTGCCGATGTAGGTCTTGATGATTTCAAGCTGCAAGTTGGCCGGACCGTAGCCCTCTTCCAGCAATCGGGTGTCCGCCTGCACGGCCGCCAGTTCACGTTCCAGGCGCTGCAGTGCCTCCGTCGGTCCGCCTCGCTGAGCTTTGGCGGACGCCTCCTCGGTCAATTGATCCGGCGATGTCGCCTGCAGCATGGCCAGCGCGAGCTTCGCGGAATAGTTGCCGAGGTTGACCATGGCCTGCGCCACATCGATCTGCCGGAACGCCTTCATCTGCTTCAACACGCGGAACATGGCGTGGGTGGCCGGCTTGTCTGCTAGCAGCGCCACCGCTTCGCTGCAAATGCCATCCAGCAGCTTGAACTGCTGGCGGATGGCGCCCGGCGTCACGTTGAGTACGTCGGCCAACTGCTGCGCCGACGCGCCCCGCTCCGCGGCCCGAACGATCATCCGATGCTCCTGCACCACCGAGAGCCTGTTGACTTTCTTGTTGTAGGTGTAGCCCTCATCGTCCGTGGAAATCAGGCACAGTGCCTTCTGTGCGCCCTGGTCCCGCAACGCACCCAGCCGCATGCGGCCGTCCAGCACGATGAACGAGCCTGCGTTCTGCCGACTGTGAGCCACGACGATCGGCTCGACCAGACCGATGGCCTGAACCGATGTGCATACTTGCTTGTACTTGACCGTGTCCTTGATGCCCGTCGGCAGTGGAATCTCCACATGGAGCTGATCCAGTGAGATCTCGATGCAGTCGCGCTCGAATCCGAGCCGGACCGACTTCGGCGGCTTCTTGCTCATCGCGCGAGCCCTCCGCGCGGTGCCAGCTCCGCCAGCGGCTGTGGAACACTGCCCAGCTTCTCGGCCTTCAGCAGGGCGCAGAAATCCGTGCTGGCGAACAACTCCTTGAAGATCTGTCGGGCCAGCAGCAAAGACTTCTGCGTGTACTCGGCCTTCTTCTGGATACGCCGGTGCATTTCTACGTCGCGCTGGTACAGCTTCGTCAAATCTTCCGGGCTCATCTGCCGTCTGCTGGGACCTTTTGCGAATGAGTTGTTGCCCTTCTTGCCGCTGCGCTCCCTCTGCTCCAGAATCTTGCGCACGACCGTGACCTTGCGGCCCTTCAGTTCGCCGCTCTCGTATGCGTCCAACAAGAGTTGCTGGGCCTCGCTGCCGCTGGCCCGCGAAATGCTGACCGCCAGGTGCAGCGGGATGTGGCCGGCTTCCGTCGCAGCCAGCAGCCGCTTTTCCCCGCGTTCCAGCAGGTTGGCCACGTTGTTGACCCAGGACGCGGTGCAGCCGAGCTTGCCCGCGACCTCACTGTCGCTGTAGCCGCGCTGCTTCAGCACGCGGACCTGCTCCAGCGTCTCCACCGCCCGTGGCGTTCGCCGCGCGACGTTCTCCACGATGCTCATCACGTGGCCCGTCTCCTCGTCCACATCGACCACCAGCGCGGCAATCTCGGTCTGCCCGAGCATCTTGCAGGACTCCAGCCGTCCCTGGCCGCAGATCAACGCGTAGGGCGTGCTCCCTTGCCCCGGCGAAACACGGCGCACCGTAATCGGCCGTTTCAGCCCCACCTGGTCGATGCTGTCGGTGATGGTCTTGTGGATCTTTGCGTTGCGCACGCGCGGGTTCGCCACGGAGATGTCGCTGATCGGGATCATCTCGATGCGTGCGGAAGATGGCATCGTCATGCGGCCTCCTGCAGGGGAACGCGCCCCGCCAGTTGATAGAAGAAGTCCAGGGATTCGGTGCGATACGCATCCAGCGTGAAGCCGTTGTCTTCCAACGTCGGCAGCGCCTCGGCCGCAAAGTCGATGGCGGGAAACACGTAGTAGTCGAAGGCGCGCTGGTTCGCAGGGTCCATGCGCGCCACCACCGTGATGTCCGGCTGGAGGCTGGCATCGAACCGGATGCGCCAGCGGTGCGATCCCGCTGGCGTTGGTTTGCACCGTGCGATGACCAGCGAGACCGTGAACTCGCCGTTGACGGTGAGCAGGTCGGTCCCGGGATCGCGCACCGTCCAGCCGCCTGCGGTCTGGATGCTGGCCGCCATCTCTTCGATCAACTCCGGATGATGCCTTCGCAGCAAACGATTGATCTCCAGATAGGCGTAGTCACGCCGTGGCGTGTAGCCGATGAGGCTGTAGGCCCGCAGCAGGCTCCCAAACCGACTGCGGTAGGCGGAGCTGGAAGGGGCATCGTCGTCCTCGTCGATGACCATGCCCGACAGCGCACCGTGCTTCTCCAGAGTCTGGCGAAGCAGGTCCAGCAACTGCGCGTCATCCAGATGGCGAGAACGGGCCACGATGATCGCCTGCGCCTGCAGGAACAGATGCACGGGAACGATCGCCTCGAAAGCACCATCCCGTCGAACCCACTTGTCCGGCGGGTTGCGCACATGTTTGACCTTGAGCTTGAACGACGTGCGGTTGTAGACGTTGTTCCCGATGTATTTCTCGTTGGTCAGAATCTGGTGAATCGAACCGCGCGACCAAGGCGCACCCGCATCCGACTGAATGCCCTCGCGGTTCAAGACCGACGCGATGACGCGCTCGGGCATGCCTTCCTCGAGGAACAGCCGGTAGATCCTGAGCACCACGGCGATCTCTTCCGGCGGGCCGGGAACCAGCACGACGCGATCGGTCTGGATGCTCTTCTTTTCGCCCCGCGACAGCAAACCTTTGATGTTGTGCTGCTCGTCGATCAACTGTCGTCGCAGTCCGAAGCCCGGCGCGCCGCCCTGGCGGTAGCCATGCTGGACGATGTTGCAGGCACCGGCGAACACCTTGACCGACAACTCTCGGCTGTACTCCGCAGCCATGCTGCGTTTGATGCCGATGAACACCGTCGAAGGCAGCGAGCCATCGTTGTTGAAAGGCTCGGCGCAATAGATCACGCGAATGCCGCGGCTCTTGCACGCATGCTCGTAGACCGCCGCCTCGTCTGGATCAGGAAAGCGCCCCCACCGACTCACGTCGTACACCAGCACGGCGTTGAACCCAGGGTTGGGCTGCTTGACGTCGTGCAGCAGCGACTGCAGGCCGCTGCGCCCCTTGAGATTCAGGCCACTCTTGCCGGAGTCCGTGTAGGTCCGAACAATCAGCATGCCGTGGCGAGCTGCGTACTCCGAAATCCTGTCGGCCTGGTTCTCCGTCGAGTATTTCTGGTGCTCGGTGGACATGCGAACATACTGGGCCACCGGAATTCCGGCTTCCCCTGGATCACCATCACTGTCCAATCCGGAATGGTTCAGCACCCGATAGCCCAACCTCTTAATTGCACACGGTTATGTCTGCGCATGATTGGGAAGATCGATGACATTTTGATGAAGGAGATGGGTGCAGGCTTGACCGGGCCATCGTATTTCAGGGCAAGCGCCGCGTGCGCGAAAATCTCGGCCTCGCGCGGCTGCAGCGTGATCGCGCGCATGGCATCGCGGCGCTCGCGCACCAGGTCAAAGCCGTCGGGCACGGTGTACGCGCCTTCGATCACCTGCCCGCTAACGTCGCCTTTGTGGGGCACGCGCACGTCGGCCACGACATCGCCGCACACCAACCCATTGGCGCAAACGAACCTGGCTGTACATAGTTTGGCGCGGGAAATAGTTCTGCCCATGGACTGCAGGCCATAGCCTGAGCAAACCCGCAAGCAGCTGGTAACTGCTGGTCCCGTCGTACGAGTTCAGCAGGATGATTTCGTTGGCCTCTGCGCCGTTGATCTGGGTCGCATGGCGCAGCCGCACCATGTGCTTGGTGTGCTCGCGCTTGCCTTCGTCGCGCACGCGCGTCTGGCAGACCATGAAGGGCTGAAAACCCTCCGTGCGTAGCGCAGTCAGCACGGCACCGGTCGGAATGTAGGCGTAGCGATCAGACCGGCTTTCGTGCTTGCCTTCGGCAAAGATGGACGGGGACACACGGCGGATTTGATCGTCCGACAGCGGATGATCGGCGCGCAGCATGGGCGAGCGGGAAGCGAAACGGGAAGCGAGTTGCATGATGGCTCTCCTGAAGCAATGAGGGATGGATGGGCCGGATGCACGACGCACCCGGCCCGGTGGGGTTAGGCGGCGATGGCTTGCGTGGCGTCGTCTTCCTGTTCCAGCGAGGCCTCGGCCTGCACGCCCGGCGAAGCGATCAGCATCGAAGGCAGCCAGCCGGTACCGGTGGCGAGCCGTTCGGCTTCGCGGGCAAGCTCGGCCTTCTTGGCGCTGGACTTGGCCAAGCGCGCGGCGTGATCAGGCGCGAACTGCTGTACATCGCTCAGGATCACGTCCTTGGTGACGTGGTCGAAATAGCCCTCGGCGGTCGGCGTCCACCATGTGCGCATGTCGAGGCCGACGGCCTGTGCGAGCAGCGCACCGGGAAGCTCCTGCGCGCGGCCGGTGACCACATCCAGGGTCGAGGACACGCACACGGCCAGCAGCTGGACGGCTTCGTCCTGCGACAGGGCAAGCAAGGCCGCGAACAAAGCTGCGTCGTCGTCCATCGGCAAGCGCACCTGCCATGCCGCCTGCAAGGCCTCCAGCGCGGCAGCGGCGGGTGAGTCCTCCCAGTCGGCCGCGAAGCTGTGCAGCCGGTCTTGCGGGTGGGTGCTGACGCCGACCGGCAGGGCACCGGCATAGCCGCTCTGGAACAGGCGGCGCACCATGCCATGCAGCAGCGCGGCGAGCGCGGCCTGCGGATGGCGGGCAAGTTCCACCTGTAGCGCGCCCGTGCGATGGGCGCTCAGGCGCTGGGCCAGCTTGGCCGAGATCGCGGCCTTGGCCGGTACGGCATCATCTTCGCCGTCCTCCGATGCATCGCCCTGTGGCTGGGTCAGCACGCGCAGGGCCTTGGCTTCGGCCTCACGCAACAGGCCCCGATGGATGACCGGTACGCCCTGATGGTCGAGCGTCACGACCACGCCCGCCGCGCTGCGCACGGTTGGGCTGTAGGTGAGCAAGGACGCGTCGAGTTCGTCCAGTTGCTCGCCCAGCGCCTCGCCCTCCTCTTGCAGTGCCTCGGCGTTCGTCTCGTCGTCGCCGTCGATCGCGGCCTCGATGGCGTGGCCGATCTTCTCGACCTTCGCCACCAGTGCGGCGCGACGCTTGGCTTCACGCGCGGTAGGTTGGCGCGTCTCCATCGGCGCACGTTGGAACACCTGCAAGTCGGCACGGGTGGCGGTCGGTGCCGCCTGCACCCATGCCCAGCCTTCGGGCGCGACCGTGGCCGCCACCTCGGCGAGCTTGCCCTGTGCCAGTTGTTCGAGCAAGGCGGCATCGGTCATGTAGACCCCGTCCTCGCCTTCGGCGAACAGATCGCGATGGATGGCACCACCGGCCGCCTCATAGGCCTCGATGCCGACGAAGCGCGCGAGCGGATGACGGTAGGCGTCGACCTCCCGCTCGGTGAGGTGGTCACGCAAGGCGGAGGCGCTGCGCTGCCACTGCGGCGACTCGTAGAACGCAGCTTCCTGCGCCGCGTGGTCGTCGGTGATGGCAAGGGCCATCAGCTGCTCGAGCGTGACATGGCCCGTCCGGTAGTCGGCCATGAGGCGCGGCGACACGTTGGCCAGCTTCAAGCGCCGCTTGACGGTGATCGGCTCCACACCGAAATCGGCCGCAATGTCTTCGATGGGTCGCCCTTCGGCCACCAGTGCGGCAAAGGCCTCGTACTGGTCGGCCGGGTGCATGGCTTCGCGCTGCACGTTCTCGGTGAGACTCGCCGTCAATGCGGAGGCGTCGGCCACCTGCAGGCAGGGCACGGCGTAGTCCTTGGCGATGCGGTGCGTTTTCGCGAGCAGCTTCAACGCGGCAAGGCGACGGTTGCCCGCGACCACGTCGTAATGCTCGCCATTGTCGGCAAGCACCACGGTGAGGTTCTGCAGCAGCCCCACGCGCTCGATGCTCGCGGCCAGTACGGTGATGGGCGCACCGGCGGTCTTGCGCACGTTCTTGCGCTTGGATGCCCGCAGTTGCGACAGCGGCACCAGCAGCATGCTTTGCGCAGGGATGGCAGCCACGAGGGCAAAGGTTTCTTGGGTGGTGATCGTGTTCATGGTTGGTACTCCTGAAATGGGAAAAAGAGAAAGGGAAGAGAAGAAAAATCGGGTAGGTCGGTCGTCGGTTCGGTCACATCGCATGGCTCCTTGGCTGTTCAAAAAAGCTGACCGGATTCCTAGATTCAGAGCCCGGTCTTGGGCCTTCTTGGGGTTCGGCGCAGAACGATGGGCCCGTCCTGTTTGCCGCCGTCTTTCCTGAGTTCATCGCCCGCGAAGAACCGGGACGGCGACGGGTGGCCCGTCAAGGAAGAAGCGCCGGGGTGGGGCGGCCCGCAGCCGCAGGCGAGGACACGGCCGGCGCGCCTTGATGGGCTGCCCGGCGTAGGCTACGGTCGCGGGAAAAGCGATGGACGTGGGGAAAGACGATCAGCGGCAGGGGCGCAGCGTGTGCGACGGACCCCGCAAGCGAAGCGCGCAGGCCAGAGCGCGAGCGGCGGGCCGAAGGTGTCAGCGATGGAAGCCGGAGGGGTGAGACGCCGCAGGCGGCTCAATGCGCAGCACGAGAGCGCGACCCGGCAGCGCCGGGGGACACTCCGCGTTTACCGGGGTGAAATCAGGTGGCGCATCGCCACGGCCATGACTACGATGCAAGACCGTGCTGTAGCGCATGACCACCTATCCCGAGGCCGCCATGAGTAAGATCGACGAGATCCTGTCCAACAACCACCCGTGGCCGCGCGCTGGTGACCGACTCGTGACCAAAGACGAACCGGACTGGCACAACAAAGCCATGCTGCTGCATGAATGGGGCGACCGGTGGTCGGTATATGCAACAGGCTACAAGCAGGCCGCTGACATTGCGGTCGATCGGATCAAAGCCGGCTATGGGGGTCAGGACCTCTTGGTCTACCCGATCATGTTCATGTATCGCCACTCACTGGAGCTGAGCATCAAGAACCTGATCCAGCTGGCCTGGCAGCTGCTCAACAAAGAGGCGTCGAACGACCTCGGCTCTCACAACCTCGTCACCTTGTGGCGGATCTGCCGCCCGCTCCTCGAGGAAGCGGCACCTGGCGATTCGACGATCGAGCTCGGCCATGTCGGCGTATTGATCGATGAATTCTGCAGGTACGACGCAGGCTCCTATGCGTTCCGCTACCCGGTCACCAAGCCCGATCCGAAAACAAAGCAACGCACGCCCACCCTGCAGGGTATAGATGAAATCAACCTGCGCAACGTGCAGAAAGTGATTGGCAACGTTTCCGCCCTGCTTATGGCAGCGGCGAGCATGCTGGCCGTCCACCTGCAGCACAACGCAGACATGGAGGCTCAGTACGGGCCGGACCCATCCGATTACTGAACAGGGCCACGCACGAGGACCATGTCCGAGACGGACTGCTCCGTAGCGCTGATCTCGGAAAAGCCGAGCTTCGCACACGGATCGTCGGTGCTAAACGCCTCCTGCACGTTCAGAGCGCGCGGACACCCCACCAACATTGCGGAAAGTCCCAGGCAACCCTTACACAAACGGGAAAACTGGTGGTGCCGACGGCCCCTCATGGCGCGATAGTTACGCAAGCGCCCGCCGGATGCGGAACGCGAGCTAGGAGCTCTCATGCCAACGCAACGCCACCACAAACCCGACCCCTACAAGGATTTCGACGACGATGACCAGCGTCGCCGCGCGCTGAACTGGCGCGAGGCCTGTCACTTGATCAAGTACGTGACGCTGGCCATCACCTTCCTATACGCGGCGCAGAGCCCACCAGCATTGACCGCGTTTCTGAAGATGGCAGCGGTCTGGGCACGGTGACGGCAAAGGCGAGATTGCAAGACCGGCCTGGAAGTCCATCGGGCATGCATGCCATGCTCAAACGGACAACCATTCGACCTGGATCAGCCGTTCGACGACAGCAACCCTACGGGGCTCAACATAGATATGCAGCACCTCAAGCCCGGAGGCCTTCGCAGCGGCGTATCGATGGTTACCACCAGCGAGTGCCAGTTCTCCATCGACCACAAAGACCAGGGGAGGCGTGATGGGCAGGCCACGGTGGAGGTACACGATCATCCTTGCCAGGCTCGACTGGAAACCCCCTTCCCAAAGCCCGTCTGCGCTACGTCGGTTGAAGTGGCACAGATGCCGATCAAATTCGGCGAGTGAGACTTGCCCCAGCCGAAGGCCGTCTGGATATGCTTTTGCGAAGGAGTCAGCCCGCATGCCGTCGAGGGCAAAGCGCTGACTCTCCTCACGGTGATCCCAATTGAAGTGCAACGGCGGCCAACTGTGCGGCGGTGCTCCCCAGTACTTCACAGCTTCCTCGTTCAGACTGGCGTCGAATGCCTTCAAATCCCGATACGCTCCCAGCGTCAACCCAGCGTTGTCGGCGATTATTTGATCGAGGATGCGTCCCATATCGATCTTCGACGCCGTCGCAGTGGAGGAGCTCAACTCTTCTCCGAGTTGGCTTTGAGCCAACGCATGATCGTCTCGATTTGTCACCGTCGACTCCTTCCTATGCGCACATTCGCAGAGAAAAATTTAGTTTAGATGAAGGATGGATAGCTGGTTTTCTCATCAAGGAGGCCCGAAGGGCTCGCCGTCACACCAAGCCCTTCTCGGCCATCGACAGGATCGTGTTGCCTGCCACGATCAGGTGATCGAGCACCCGCACGTCGACTAGTTGCAGCGCCTGCGTGAGCATCTCGTCGGCCCGACTCGGCTCGGCGTTGCCGCTCGGGTGACAGTGCACCAGCAGCAACGCACTCGAGTTCAACCGGAGTGCGTCTTTGGCCACCTCGCGCGGGTAGACCGACGTCTGCGTCAATGTGCCCCGGAACATTTCGACGTAGTCGATGACCGCGTGCCGCGCGTCCAGGTGCACCACCGCGAATACCTCGTGTGGCAGCGCTCCCAGCCGTGCCCGCAGGAAGTCGCGGACCTCCGCCGGCGACCCCAGCGGATCAGCGCCCTTGACCCGGCGTGCCAGCAGCCGTTGTGCGGCCTGCAGGATCTCATCGCCCGCGGCCGGACGGTAGTCCCCCGCGGGTTCGCGCACCATGAGTGCAGGGGAAGAAAGCGTTTCAAACAGTGCGAGGGAAGAAAACAGATCGTGTGCCATGGCCGGCTCCAGAGACGGGCGGGATTGCCCGAGACCGGAAGGAGCACGCCGCAGCGCCGCTGTCAGGGTTCGAAGACGGCCGCCAGGCCGCAAGCGCCCAGCGGGCGCGCAGACCTTGACCGCGGTGACCGACGTGCTACGGTGAAGAGGAACAGCAAGCCCCACACCACCCTCACCAGCGCCCTCCCGCATTGGCAAGCGCAGCGCGCAGGTCGGGAGCTGCGTGACGGCCTGAGGTGCCAGCGATGGAAGCCGACGGGGCGAAACAGCTCTGCTGGCTCAATGCACAGCATCGAAAACCCCACCCGGCACCGCCGGGGACAAAATGGCAACCATGCAGCCGATTCAAACCACGTACCAAGGTTTTCGCTTCCGCTCCCGCCTGGAGGCGCGATGGGCAGTGTTCCTCGACGAACTCGGTGCCCAGTGGTCCTACGAGAAGGAAGGTTTTGATCTCGAAGGTTGCTGGTATCTGCCTGATTTCTGGGTCGAAGACTGGAGGGTCTGGATCGAAGTCAAGGGCGCGAGCCCGGTCCTGCCCGATGACGCCCATGACAAATGCTCCCGGCTCTGCCGAGCCAGCAAAACAAACGTGCTGCTGCTGTCAGGCGAGCCGTGGGCGGACGAGAGAAGAAACCACTACGACATCACGCTGTTCACAAACAAGATTCCAGACCACGACGGCACCAGCGGCTGGGGATTTGGCGAAGGTCGGCGTTGCGCGGATGAAATCTGGCTCGTTTCCGATGAGTACGGCGCGTTCACGCTGAAGGCGGTCGCGCACGAGCGTGATGGCAAGGACCCGCTGAGCGGCATGTATGCAGGCTCCGTCATATCGGCGCTGGCCGCCGCACGTGGTGCCCGGTTCGAGCATGGAGTTTCGGGCGCGCATTAGGGGATGCCGCGAAGCTAGCGGCAGGCTGGCTCGCCCTCGCCCATGCAGGTCCTGGCTTTCGCGTCCGATCTCGGGGTCCTGATCGCGCCAGATCACTACAACGGCTTCTTCAATGAACCTATGCTGCTGTTCTGCATTGGAAACCGATCCGGATCCATCCGGATCAGCCGCGCAACGCGGGCTTGTGTTGCCGCTTGGCCCACGCCGCAAATTCGGCGCGACTCCAGGCAATCGTGCGCCGCACGGGCCGCAGATCGATGTGTTCACATTGGAGCCGCACGTACCGGTCCGAGCTGTTGCGCTCATCCAGATCTTGGGCCGGTGCGCGCGTGAACGCGAAACGCCCGGTGTGCAGTTCGCACGATGGCGTTTACGGTGCGCAGGGGGAAGATTCACGCAGGAGATCCGGGGCCGGTGTAAGCCGACCGGTCGGCTGCCAAGAAACACTGCCGTTGCCCGACGGCCGGTGCGGGGCCCCTTGCTAGTTCCTTGGTCGGGCTGGCGCCGCGGCGTCGCCGCTGTTCCACTTCCGGTGCGTGCGCCAGTGCGTAGGCCTTGCGATGAGCGAGCCGCTGAACGGGTGTCTTCGGCGTCACGTGGTCAATACGAGATGGAGAAGGCTGTCACCAAGTCGAGTCAACGTGCACCGTCCGCCTCACAGCCTGCGAGCGGAGTAGGGCGCTTTCCGACGATCTCGGGAACAAGTACACGTGACAGCGCATTTCGCCGATCACATCAGGCCTCAGCTAGCCCAGAGTCGACGGACGCGCATCACCTGAATGAGTGACAAGCTCGAAGAAAAAACATGCCATGGCCGCATGTGTCTTCAAACACAATGGAATGAGAGACCGCACGCGATGCCTGGCGTCTATTGAGATAGTCCAGCGCGCACTCACTGCCCAAGGATATCAACACATGTCTGTTCTCGCAGCCGATGGCCCCACGCCCGATCTCGCTCCGCCTTATGGCGCTACATGGGGCCTCGTCAGAAACCATTTTCAGAATTCCCAGCAGATCACGCAGTCGGTCTGGGATCTCCGGAAAGATTCGAAGCAGACCATCAGCTGCGGCCTGAACCAGCTGTTTTACGTCTACGTCGAAGACGGTGGCGCACAGCCGATCTACCACATCGTCTTGCTGCAGTACGGACGGGCCTCATCCGGCGGCGCCGGCGCGATGCTGAACAACGCGGCGGTCGGCCGGTTCTTCATGCAGCCGATGGTCACGGTCACCGTTAACGCTGAAGGCAGTGACGTTCCGCTCGTCCTGCAGCAAGTATCACCGGCGCCTACCATTACTCAGGCAGGGGTTCCGATCCAGGACGCCATCAACATCCCGATGTCGATGATCGTCGGCACCCATGGCGGCCGATCGATGCAGTGGTGGAGCGCCAATCACAGCAATGCGCTGCAGACGCCGGAGTGGGGCGTGCAGCAGGCCGGCGATGCGACGACGGCCGGGTGGACGTACTACCAGGCAGCAGTGTGGAATGCGCTGACGCAGCCACTGGCCGACTTCGGATCGTGGGGCGGCACGCTGTTCGACGCTAAGGGCAACCTCGCTCCCTTCCCCGCCCAATCGCTGACTCCGCTGGTCTTCGAGACGCTCTCGTGGTGGACACTCACACCGGGCGCGAAGACTCCCTCGACGCTGCCGGTCACCTTCAATACATCGATCGTGCAGAACTGGGCTGGCATTGTCACAGCTGAGACCGCCGGCGGGCCCGATCCCGATGCCCAGGGCGGACAGGTCGTCAGCCAGGTGCCAACCGTCGGCTTTGACGTGCTCCAGATCGTTTCGTCCACCCGCGCGTAGGCTACGCGATGGCAACGATTACCGGCACGCTGCCCGGTCAATTCAGCGTCGACGCCAACGGCTGCGGCACTTACACGATCCCGATCCAGGTTCCTCCAGCGCCGGAATCGGCGCTCCCCAGCATCGCGCTGTCGTATCACAGTGGCGCGGGTGATGGGTGCCTCGGCGTCGGCTGGAGGCTCGACGGCCTATCGTCCATCACGCGCGCCGGAGCCACGGTAGCCCAAGACGGGCTGGTGACCGCCGTCCGCTACGACGCGGGGGATCGCTTTCTCCTTGACGGCGCCCGCCTCGTCATCGTGAACAGTGTCGCCTACGACTCACCGGAGGCGGAGTACCACACCGAAGTCGAAAGCTGGCATCGCGTCACGCCGATCTATGGCTCAACCGCAGGGCGACAGGGACCTGACGGGTTCCGGGTCATCGATCGCGACGGTACGCGTTACGAATACGGCCAGCAACCCAACACGCAGGTCCCTGCTTCAGCCGACAACCCCAGCATCCGAATCTGGCATCTGAGCCGCATCACCGATCTCCACGGTAACCAGATCTGCTTCAAGTATCTCCACGACGACACCAGCCACGAAAGTTACGTGCAGCGGATCGACTATGGAGCCAACGGCGACCAGCCCTCGAAGGGCGCGGTGGAATTCACCTATCAACCGAAGCCGCAGCCGTGGTCTCGCTACGTCGGCGGCTATCCGGTGATCACGCGCCAGCAACTGGCGCAGGTCGCCACGTTCCACGATGGCGAGCCGGTCCTGACGTACCAGCTCGACTACGAGCAAGGCCGGGCAACGGGACGCGGCCGCTTGCGTTCGGTAACGCTCACCGATAAGGCGGGCATGACCCTGCCGCCGACGATGTTCGAGTGGTATGACGCCGATGCCGGCGCGCTGACGCCGCCGTTGTCGCTTCCGCCGCCCGGCGCACTCTGGGGTGGCACTCCGCTGCCGATGGACGTCAACGGTGACGGCCGTCTCGAACTCGTCCAGGCATGGGCGGAGAACGACGAACTGCAGCTGACGATCTATACGCCGCTCGCCGACGGCAGCGGGTTTGGTCCTCCGAACACGATGGCGCCAAGCGGACTGCCGTTCGGCGGCGACTTGCTGCCGATCGATGTCGACGGCGACGGACGCACCGACCTTGTCTACGCCGTGAACATCAATGGCCGGCTCCGTCTGACGGTCTTTCACTCGGAGCAGGATCCCGCGGGTGTGTGGCGTCTCGTGCCGGGACCGCTGAATCAAGCCGGCCCCGACGACGCCTACTTCGGCGGCGATCTTTATGCAGCAGACGTGGACGGCGACGGCTGCGTCGATTTGATCTACGCGGTGCAGGATGGCCAGTCGCTCGGCCTTCGCATCTGGTTTTCTGATGGGCAGAGTTTCGCGCCATCACCAACCGACCACACACGTCCGACGGTCGGCTCCGGCGGCAAGTGCTACACGCTAGATCTTGACGGTGACGGCCGCAGCGATCTCGTCTACGCGACGTCCGAACTCGATGTGCTGGTGCTTACCCGATTCACCTCGGCGGGACGCGACGGCTTCGTTCAGGAGTCCACGCCGGCCCTGCCGCCGGGGACGAAGCTTCCCGGTACCAGCACGCTGATACCGATGGACATCAATGGCGACGGCAACTGGGATTTGCTGTGCGTCCGTCAGGACGCTAACACCCTCCGTCTGCGCCCGCTGTTTTCAAACGGCATTGGCTTCACTGTCGGCGACGAGATGGCGACCAGCGTGCGCGAAGGCGCCACGCTCTGTCCCGCGGAGATGAACGGCGACGGCATGGGCGATCTGATCGCTCTGGCGCCCAACGAACATGGCGGTACCGACATCACCGTGATGCTGTCGACCGGAGACGCCTTTGTCGAATTGCCGGCCACCACCATCCTGAGTGGCGTGCCGACCGACGGCATATGGGTGCCTCTGGACATCGCCGGCGTCGGCCGGACCGGGTTGGTGTATCAAACGAAATTACCAAGCGGCAATCTCGGCCTGACGCTGCTCTCGCCGGGCGGCGCCTTCCCGGATCTGCTCTCCGCAGTGACGAACGGCTACGGCGGACGAACCGAGATTGTCTATCGCCCCATGACGGATCCGTGTGTGTACAGCACATCCGGCGATCGCGCCGAGGGGCACGCCGAAGTCGTCAGCCTGATGAGCAACACCGTGTCGGGCGCCACGTTCGGCCCGAATGGATCGACGCCGGGCGCATGCCCGACCACTCGGCTCGCCGACTTTCCGCGCTACCTAGTGTCGAGCTACACCGAATCGGATCGCCGTGACGGGACCTATCTCCACACGGCGTCGTATCGCAACGCGCGGCTCGACCTGCGCGGCCGCGGCTGGCTCGGGTTCGAATCGATGCAGCAGACCGATGCCGATGCAGGCACCTCAATCATCACGCACTACGACCAGGCGTTTCCCGGGATCGGAGCACCGCTCGGGAGCGAGCTCGTCTCGACACGGACCGGCGCGATGCTGCGGCGCACTGCGATCTCCTACCGCACCACACCGTCGTCAAAAGGCTCCACTTCCCACTGGCAGCAAGGCGTGGCGACGTCGTTGCTGACCAACGGTCAGGTCGACTACACGCACGAACGGACCGTGGTGACCTTCGACGTGTACGGCAATCCGCTGCTGTCGAGCGACGGCGCTGGCGCCGCCGGACCACCGGTGTACACGACGCGCGCATTTCTCAATGACGATGCGAAAGGCGTGGTTGGCGCCTGCATCGAGGAAAAGGTCACGGCCGACGCCGGCGGCACGGTCGTGCTCTCGTGGCGGAAGACCGAACACGATCCGGCAACGTTCGACGTCGTGCGCGATCGGATCTGGGTCGACTCGACGAACCAGTGGCTCGACTTCGTGCACACGTACGATTGGTTCGGCAATCGCGTCTCGACCCAGGATCCGTCGGGCGCTGTCAACACCGTGGACTACGACCCGTCCGGAACTTTCGTGGTGCGAGTGAAGACACCGCCAACCGCGGACGGCAGCCCGATCGTGATGACCTTTCAGCATGATCCCGCCTTCGGTGTCGAGATAATGCACGTCGATGCCAATGGCCAGACGTTCACGAACACTGTGGACGGGTTTGGCCGGATCATCTGCAGTGCAGGACCTCCTCCGGCAGGAGGGGAAGCTAAGGTGCAGCTGTCGCAGCACGTCCTGGGAGCCGACGCCGTCGGCACGTACCAGGAACAGCGCACTGCCGTCGACTGGGCTGGCACGGCCTGGTTCTGGCAGCGTGACTACATTGATGGACTGTCGCGCGTATTCCGTTCGGTATCACTCGCGGGTGATGGCTCTGGGACGATCACGATCGACCGGCGCCACGACAGCCGCCACCACGTATGCTGGGAGACCGAGCCGTACCAAGACGGCGAACCGGCCGCCACGCTCTCGTCGTACGACGGCCTCGGCCGCCTCGTCTCCGTCGAGGAGCCGGATGGCAGCGGTGGCACCGTGCTGATGCGCTGCGACTATCCCAATGCACTGACGAAGGTGCATACCGAAGCGGCGGGCACGCCGTTCGAGCGGCAGACACGCCTCGAGCACGGCGTGTTCCAGGGCAAGCAACAGGTCATCCGCAAGGTTGATGCCGCGGGCGCTGTGACGACGCTTGCGCACGATCCGCTTGGACGGCAGACGTGCGCCACCGATCCGCTTGGCGTGTCGACCGTCATCGCCTACGACTCGACGAACCGCCGCGTCGCCGAAACCGTACAGCGCGACACGCACATGTATGCGGCACAGACGTTTTCCTATGACGATGTTGCGCGCGAAACGCGCGCGCAGTGGGCCGGCAGCGGCACCGTCACGATGCGCTACGACGCATTGGGACGGCCGGCGATTCGGATCGCCGGCGACGTCACGACTACTTTCACCTACGACGCCCCCGGAACGGGATTCCGGCGCGGCCGTCTGGCGAGCGTCAGCATGACGGGTGGCAGTGGCTATGACTTCTGGTACGACGCGCACGGCAATCAAACCCTGCTCATGCCGCTCATCGACGGCACCAGCTACGGCTTCACGCGCGAGTACGCGCCGACCGGTTCGATCACCGCCGAGGTCTTGCCGGATGGCACGCGTGTCGAACGACGCTTCACCGCCGGCCGGGCACTGGCCGCAGTCACGATCGCCCAATCGCCGGTGCCGCTAGTCGAATACAGCAACTTCAGCGCGCACGGTGCGGCGCGGCACGCGTCGTTTGCCAACGGCACGCGGGAAACGCTCGACTACGACGGACGTGGCCGCTTCATCTCGCGTCGCCTCCAGGCGGGCAATGGCACCAACCTGTTGTGGAAACAAGTGAAGTGGAATCCTCTCGCCGCCGTGGCGTCGATTACCGACGGCGTAGACCCGGCGCGAAGCGAGACGTTTGAGTACGACGTCCTCGGCCGCCTCTCGGCAGCAACCGGCGGCTACGGTAAGCTCGTATTCGGACTGGATGCGGGCGGGAACCTGATCGCGAAGGACGGCAACCGCTATGAATACGACGGCCACCAGGTAGTGCGCGGTACCGCCGCCGACGGATCGCCCAGCTTTTGTGGCGCGTACGATACCGCCGGTAATCTGACAAAGAAGGTCGAGGGACCGAAGTCGAGCAGATTGCAGTATGACGCGGAGCGCCGGCTCGCGTCGGTGGATGCGACGACGTTCCGCTACGACTACGCCGGGCGCCGCATCGAGAAGCATCGCGGCGACGGCTCGGCGATCACCTACGTCGGGCCTCACTACGAGTTGCACGCCGCCACCGCCGGAACCGCGGTGGCGCCCAGGAAGTACATCGCCGGCGCCCACGGGATCGTATGCGCTATCGGCGCCGACGGTGTCTCATTCCTTCACGGCGATCACCTCGGCAGCGTCTGCCTGCGCACCGATGACACCGGGCAGCCAATCACGCGGATCGACTACCGGCCGTTCGGCGAAGTCGATCGGATCGTCGGTGACGACTCGATCGAGCGGCGGTTTGCCGGACAGGAGTTGGATCCTGAAACCGGGCTGTACCATCTCCAGGCGCGCTACTACCATCCCGGCGTCGGTCGCTTCGTCTCGGCGGACGACGTGATCGGTGGCCACGTCGGCTCGGCCGACGTGTTCAATCGCTACGCCTACGCGTTGAACGTTCCGACCGTCTTTACTGATCCGAGCGGCCAGGCCGTGTGGTGGCACTGGGCCGCGGAAGGTGCGCTGATTGCGGCCGGCATCGGGCTGACGATAGCGACCGCCGGCGCGGCGTCACCGGCCGTCGCCATCATCGGCGGTCTGGCCGGCAGCGTCCTGATGGGTGCAGGCGAGAGCGCGCTGATGAATACCGCGGTCCATGCGCATGACAACGAGTCGAACAAGGAGTGGGCCACTCAGCTCGGGATCGGCGCGGCCACGGGCCTGCTGAGCGGCGCGGCGACCGGCGCCACCGCCATACGAGGCTCATTGCGCATCACGAGAGCAGCTGAAAGTGCGTTGAGGGCCGCGCGAACTGCTGGCGCGGTTGCTGGCGTGGTGACGAGGGCCGAGACCCAGCTCATCAAATTCGGTGTCCGCATGTCGATGAGCGTCGTGAGCGGCCTTGCCGAAGCTGTCACCGGCCAGTTGCTCAACAACCAGGTGCACGATGAAAAGGCCGGCAAGGGGCTCGGGTCCGCGGCGCTCTTCGGGCTTGGCATGGGAGTGGCTGGCGGCGCGATGGGATTCGAGATCCAGCGCCGTTACGTGAACAGAGTGGTCCACGCGGCCCCCGTCGGAGGGATTGGGGGCGGCGTATTCACGAGGGCCCCCCAGATGAGCCGCTCGGTCGCACGCAGGCTGTTGGTGCCCCAGCTCCTCGCCGACAGCGGCTTCCACGCAATGCAGAAGTTCAACGTGCTACCCGTCTGGTAGCGAATCCCGAGGAAAAGGAGTCAGATCATGAAGGCAGAGCAGACAGCCTACGTCGGAACTATTTCACCACCCTTCACATTTGACAGCTACGACGCTTCGAAACCGAACGCCTATGTCGTTGAATTGTGGGTGCACTGGGACAACGACAAGGTGAGGGGATTCAAGTGGGTGGACTCAAATCAGAAGGAGTACACCTATGCTGATGTCAACTTCTCCTCTGATAAGGTGTCGACGTGCAAGTTCAGGCCCGGCGAAACATTGAAGAGCGCCGCACTGTGGCAGTCGAGTTATGGCTACGGCTCGTGGCGAGGCTTCGAATTCACGACGAGCGCTGGCGTCGAATTCTCTGCCGGCAACCTTGGCGACGCGGCCAAGTCGCCGCTCGATGTCGATGGCGCGACCCTCTTGAGCTTCTTTGGCGGCACCAATCCCGACAATTTCATGCAGGGAATCGGGCTCTGGGTGGGAAGGCCGTCGTAAGCCGCTAGATCACGAAACGCAGAGAAAGGACCGGATCGTTCCGGCCTTTTCAAGGAGCGGCAGAGATTCATGTAAAAATAGCGAAAATTGATCTAAGCGCTTGATTTCATTTAAGAATTATGGCATCGAAGTTCATCGACCCTATCTTGCGCCGAAAGTCCAGTCTGTAGTCCCCAAATCGGTTAATGTGCCGGTTGCGGAACGGAGCCAAGCCTGCAACCACTGAAATCCGAAAAATGCTAGCTACGCTGCAGGGATGGATGAAGCTGATTGAACATCTGGAAGCACTACAGCCGTCCAATTAACTTGAAACATGTGCCGGATACCTTGGTCAGCTACCCAAGGGAGGCAGAGTGCCATGCGTGGCGGTGGACCAATGGTGTGCGACATTTACCATGGCTGGCTCTCGATGACCGATCTTGGAATTACCGTCCCTTCTGCAGCTCACTGCTCTTGATAGATGGCGCCACGGGACTTACCGGCGCCAATGGGGCGCAGTTAGTAACACGTCTCCAACAACTTCTTTGAGACCCCCTCAACCCGCTTGTTGTGGGTCACCAAAAAGGAATGGTGCGGAAATCGAGGTCGGGGCCTCGTCATTGGGTGCCACGGCAGAACGCAGGAAGTCTTCCAAGTCCTTGACAGTGGGCATCTCCTGCGAAAAAATCACGATCTCCAACCGCTCACAGGGCGACAGGTAAGCCCAGTGCTTGCAGTGTTGGTCAATGAACATGAACAGCTCAGGCGCGAGGGGCGCCAGGATGGGAATCTGTCGGACCCCGACCGGAAGCTCCAGATAGGCGTTCAGCCAATATGCCCCGGCAGTGCAAGAATATACATGAAACGAAATATAATACTTGCGGCTGTGATTGCAGTCTTACCAGCAGCGGCCGTAATAGCTCAGTCACTTTGCGTCGACTGCGTGAGTATTAGAGTGGGGCGACCTTTTGTCGTGAGAGGGCCATCCCAGAACGATATCGATATAACATTCAATCAAGTCAAACTTGCCAACGGCAATCGCCGGGGATTTTCGGCGAACGCTCAGAGTAATTTTGTGACCGGCCTTGATCCTTGGAGTATGCAAGGTCCAGTAACGACCATCCCAACCTTGAACAGTGGAACAGCGGACGGCTTTTCCGATTGCGGTCGGTGGTTGGCTGACACCAAGCGTTTGGTGAACGGTCAAATTCATGGATTCGTTCATGCGGAGACGGGTTGCAATTACGCGGTCAATCAGACGAGGAAGTCATTGGCATATGCAACATCAAGCGACAACGGCGTGTCTTGGTCGACCCCGCAACAGATTATCACAGGCCCAGACGCGCCTTGGGTTGGGCATATGACGGGCGAAGGAGACTGCACCGTCGTGGATGGCAAAGACAGTTATTACTATGCATACTGCCTCCGGGCATCAGACTGGCGCACGATCGTTGCGCGCGCTCCGGTTGCTGCTCCCGGACCGGGGAATTGGCGTAAATGGTTCGGAAACACATGGTCCGAACCAGGGCTGGCAGGGCAGGCGACTCCAATTCTCGGTGCTTCAACGTCTTCTCCGAGCAGTCCGACGGACCCCAGGATGGGAATGGGATCGGCACGTTGGATCGCTGCGGGCCAAATCATCTTAGTTGGCTCTGATCCAATTACCTATCCAGATGGAGTCAGCGGTTTTGGCGGGGTAAAGATCTCGTTTTCTTCGAATAAAACCAATTTTGTTACGCTGAAAGAGCCATTGTGGGTCGCCGACCAAGAGAGTTGGACAAGGGCAACAGGCCAAGCCTTGGATTTCTTCTTCTACTTCAGCATGCTGAGCAACGAGGATAGTAGCAATCAACTAGGCAATCATTTCCTGATAACTCACACTTACATCAACCCCGGGGAGGATTTCGACAAAAGATATTTGGTCTTCAGAGATGTCTATCTGACGCTGAACTCTGCTCCAATGACTCCGCAAGTTGGGGTCGCGCTGACACGCTGGTTTAATGCATCGACAAATGACATGCGCAGCACTGTCGCACCCGTGCCTGAAAATTTTACCTCTTTTGTCCTAGAGAAGAGTCTTGGATTTTTGATGACAAAAGCACCTACTCAGTATGCTTCTACGCAGCTTGAGGAATGCAGCAGCAACTGGCCGGGGCATCCAGACAATATTCTTACATTCAACGGAACTTGTGCGCCTTACGGATATAAGCGATTGAGGACGGCTGGTTGGGTCTTTCAATCCCCCCAACCCAATACCGTTCCCATCTACCGCTGCTTCAATCCGGCATTAGTGCATCACTTTGCGTCGAACCAAGCCGATTGCGAAAACAAGGGAAACATGGAATTTATTCTCGGCTACGGTCTTCAATCGTAAACAATGTTATGTAGAAGATCATCGAGACGCCGCCTGCTCGTTATTGCTTTGCATGAGCGACATCGAGCGGACCAATAAGCTTTGCCGGCCTAAAAGGGGTCTATTGATAGCTCTATGACTCCACCCTTTTTTAATATTCGCCTCTATCCAGGATGCCGAGGAGAAGCTTAGTTTCAGCATATGTCCGATATGGCCGAGATGGGCGCCATGCCTGTCATGAATTTCGCCAACAAGCCGCCTGCGACCAATTGACCAAGCCAGAATCAAGGCATGTCTGCGGCAAGATATACCTGTAAACCGAAGCGCCTCTCTGTCCGACCATCCTGAGCCACCGCATGAGGCGCAACGATGAGGAAACTGTAGAGCCCTTGAGGAAGACCTGCACCCCTCTCAGCCGTACCAGCGCAATGGCCAAGCAGTCCGTCAACTTGGCGAATGACGGACATGAGAAGAACCAATTTACCCAGGAGCACATCATCGGTTTCATCAAGCAGGCTGAGGCCGATCTGCCATTCAAGATTCTGGCCGCACAGGCGGCTTCAGCGACGCGACCTTCTACAAATGGCGTGCCAAGTGCGGTGGCACGGCATGCCCGACGCTCGGCAGCTGCGTGAACTTAGGCGGGCGAACAAAAGCCGAGAAACCATTGGCAGATCCACACCTGAACGTCCGCGTGCTGACACCGCCTTCGGCGGTACAGCGCGAACTCCCAGGCCAACGCGTGGCCATCACCACCACGATCGAGCAACGCGATGTGAGCGAGCGGCGCGCCTGCTGGCTTGCGGGGCTATTCCACGCCAGCTGTGCGTCGCAGCGTTGAGACCGACCCCTTGACTTAGACCATCGGTCCTAGCGCGGTCGGCAAAGCATCACGGTCGCATTGGGAGAGCAACCCGGCGTTGCGAAATTGCGACTTGCAATAGTACTTTGGTAGCAATATCTCAGCGAGATTCACCGACCTTCGTCCATCTCCCATGTTTCGCCTGTTTCATGGAGTAACTCGCCGTTACCATGGCGGCTGCGTAGGAACAAGCCTACGGTACTGGGAATGGTTAAGGGAGCTCCTATGCATGCGGATCTGGCGTTAAAGATGATGTCCGACCTGTTTTGGACAGGGCTGCTGGTATGCGTGCCGATCCTGGGCATCACGATGCTTGTGGGCCTTGTGATCAGCTTGATCCAAGTCGTGACGCAAGTTCAGGAAATGTCGCTCACGTTCGTGCCAAAACTATTCGCGGCAGGAGCCGTCCTCGTTGTGACCGGGCCGTGGATGCTAAAGAAGCTCACGCAGTTCACTGTCACCTTGTGGACCAACATCCCAGCAATGTTCTAGATGTTGGTCTTCGCTTCGTCGTCTTCGTGATTTCTCAAATGTCTGCGTGGTGGCCATCCGGCTTGGGCGGCACCTCCCTGTTCCTCTTGAGCTTGAGAGTCGCCGCGACTTTCCTGATGACCCCCGTCATATATGCCGCGCCCCTCCCGACCTCAGTGCGCATGCTTTTGCTGTTGGCGCTCTCGGTTGCAATCGCATCGGGCTTTGAACCCTCCACGATGACTTCAATCGCCTCCGATACGGGGTCGCTCATCGCTGCAGCCGCGAGCGAGCTTGCGATCGGAGCGACGTTGGGCTTGGGCATACTTCTGGCGTTCGGGGCGTTCTCGGTAGCTGGACAGATGCTCGACGTCCAGTTGGGATACGGGATCGCTCAGATCGTCGATCCCGTGACGCGACGACCCGTGCCGATCCTGACGTCGGCCTTCGAGCATCTGGCCGTCGTGGTGTTCTTCCTCGTGAATGGCCATCACGCCTTGCTGAGAGGACTGGCGTACAGCGTTGAGCGCTTTCCGTTAGGCGCTCCCTGGCCGATCGCGTTGGCGGCCGACATCATGCTCAAGCAAGTGGGCGGGCTGTTCAGTCTTGGCTTTGCCCTTGCCGCACCCGTTGCGTTCTGCATCCTCATGGTCGAGTTTGCGCTCGGCGTGGTCGCGCGCAATCTGCCCCAGATGAACATGTTCGTGATGGGCATCCCAGTCAAGATCCTGGTCGGCTTGGTGGCGCTCTCTCTTTGGTTTTCCGGCATTGGGCCGGTCATGAGCCGCACCTTTGCCACGATCGCGGGCACATGGGATGCGATATTCGTTTCCGCGGCGAGCATGCCACTCGCGCCAAACAGCGCCGGGGGACGCTGACATGGCGGAGCAAGACCTCGACCGCAACGAAGCGGCAACACCGCACAAGCTCCTGAAGGCGCGTGAGCGTGGGCAGACGGGCAAAAGCGCCGACGTGGCGGCGGCAGTCGTGTTCGCTGTCGCAGTGGTGTATCTCACCTGGCAAGGATTCAGGCTGGTGTCGGACCAGTTCCGATTTGACTTGGCGTTGCTGCTCCACGCCGGCCGGATGGAGAGCTCGGGTCAGGCGCTCTGGCCACTGATCGAGCGCCTGCTGCGTGCGACCTTCGAACTGTTCGCCCCGTTCTTCGCCATCGTGGTGCTGGCCGCAATCATCGGCAACATGGCGCAGACGGGGCCCCTGCTGTCTTTCGAGCCAGTCAAGGTCGACTTTGACCGCATCAATCCCGCTCAAGGGTTCAAGCGCATCTTCTCGATGCGGGTTCTGTTCGATGGCTTGCGGGCCATCATCAAGCTCACGCTGCTTTCGTCGGTAGCCTATCTGGGCCTCAAAGCGCTCGTGGGCCAGTTCTTCATGATTGGTTCCCTCTCGGCCACCGGATTCCTGCGCCTGCTGGTGGACGATCTGGCGGGTCTGGGGCTCAAGATGGCGCTGATTCTCGGCCTGATCGCACTTCTGGACATGCTCTATACCAAGCGAGAGTTCGCGAAAAAGATGCGCATGAGCAAGCGCGAACGAAAGGATGAAGCCAAGCAGCGCGATGGCGACCCGCGCATCCGCGCAAGGCTGCGTGAACTTCGCCGCGAGATGCTCAAGCGCAGCACGGCGGTGCGGCGCACTCGCGACGCGGATGTGGTGATAACCAATCCGACCCACCTTGCCGTCGCGTTGAAGTATGAGCACGGGCGAATGATCTCGCCGGTCTTGCTGGCGAAGGGAGCCGGCCATCTCGCCGCGGCCATGCGAGAGATTGCGGCCCGCCATCAGATCCCGGTGGTGCAGAACCCGCCGCTCGCACGCCAAATCTTCAAGGAAATGGCCGTCGACCATCCAGTGCCCCCCAATCTCTACAGCCAGGTTGCGCGCATCATCGTCTGGGTGTTCGCGATGCGGGAGCAGCGCGCCATGAGACAGCCAGGAGTCACGCGATGAACGCCCTGCAGCGCGCGATCGGCCGTCACAGCGACATCGTGCTGGTGCTCTTGGTGCTGGGCGTGTTGGTCGTGCTCTTCGCGCCCATTCCCAGCGGCCTGCTCGACTTTCTGATCCTGAGCAACTTCAGCTTTGCGTTCCTGGTCCTGCTCCTGACGTTCTACATGTCCAGGCCGGTGGAGTTTTCCACCTTCCCTTCCCTGCTGCTGATCGCCACGCTTTTCCGCCTGTCCCTGAACGTGGCGGCCACGCGCCTGATCCTGTCGGACGGTGATGCGGGTCGCGTGATCGGCGCCATTGGCGCGTTCGTCGTGGGTGGCAACTACGTGATCGGACTCATCGTCTTCCTGATCCTCATCGTCGTGCAGTACGTGGTGGTGACGAGCGGTGCCCAGCGCGTGTCAGAGGTCGCCGCACGCTTCACGCTCGACAGCATGCCGGGTCAGCAGATGAGCATCGACGCCGACCTCAACATGGGGTTCATCGACCAGGCCGAGGCGCAGAAGCGTCGCAAGACCATCGAGAAGGAGGCCGGCTTCTACGGCGCGATGGACGGGGCGAGCAAGTTCGTCAAGGGCGATGCGATCGCCGGCATCATCATCCTGCTGATCAACATCGTCGGAGGTCTGATTATCGGGGTCATGCAGCATGGCCTTTCCTGGGGACAGGCGCTCCAGACCTACACCCTGCTGACCATCGGCGACGGGATCGTCACGCAAGTCCCGGCACTCGTCATTGCCGTGGGCACCGGGATCATCGTCACACGCTCGGCCTCCGACGCCAATCTCAGCCGAGAAGCACTGCGGCAGATCGGATCGTTTCCGAAGACGCTTTTACTCGTCGCGATGACGTTAGGCGGCCTGCTCCTGCTGCCGGGGATTCCGGCAATTCCGACCCTTGCGCTTACGGCCGCCTTCCTCCTCGGTGCCGTGATGCTTTACCGAGCGAGTCGGAGCGTGCCCGATGGCGCCACGGCCCCCACGGCCGACACCAAGGACGCGGCAGCAACGAAGGCGGATGCTGACACCGCCGCGTCCGACGATCCCTACGCACTGCTCCAGATCGACCCGATCGAAGTGCACCTGGGCAGCAGCTGGGTGGAGTTGATCAATCAACCCGGCAGCGTGCTGATGGAGCGGATTTCTTCATTCCGCAAGCAGCATGCCCAGGAATTCGGATTGGTGCTACCGAGGGTGCGTTTCAAGGACGCCGCACGGCTCCCCGCCGATGCTTATGAGATCCACCTGGATGGCGTGCTGGCTGGCAAGGGCGAGGCACGCGCTGATCGCCTGCTGGCCATCCATCCCGCCGGAGACATGAAGTCGATCGCTGGCGAACCCACGCGTGACCCCACCTATGGCCTGCCCGCTTTATGGATTGAGGAGGCGCAGCGCGGCGCGGCCGTTGCAGCGAATTACACGCTCGTTGACGCGCCAACCGTGTTCATGACCCACCTCACTGAAATGCTTCGGCGCGAGTCGGCCACATTGCTCACCCGCGCTGAAGTGGACCGCCTACTCGCTCGCGTGCGCCAGAACCAGCCCGGCCTGGTGGAGGAGTTGATTCCGACAGTCCTCTCGTCAGCCGACGTCCAGAAGGTCTTGCAGAACCTGCTCCGCGAGAAGGTGTCGATTCGTCACATCGAAGCCATTTTGGAGAGCCTCGCCGATGCGGGACGAAACACGCGAGATGCCAATCAGCTGACCGAACTGGTGCGCCAGCGACTCGGGCATGCAATCTGCCAAGGGCTGCTTGGAGAAGCTACCTCGCTGCATGTCCTCACGCTCGACCCTGCCGTCGAGAGTCAGTTCCTCCAAAGTGTTCAGGCCGCAAGTGCAGAAGGCGCTGGACAACCCTTTGTTCTCGATCCACGGATGGCTGAACAGGTCGTGAAACGCCTGGTTCAACAGGCCGAGCGAATGATGAAGAGCAACCTGCTGCCTGTTTTGCTGTGCGCGCCGGAACTGCGACGCCACGTGCGTGCGCTGTCCGAACGGGTGATGCCCCATCTGCGCGTCCTGTCGATGACCGAAATCCCGCACAGCGTCGAGCTCAAGTCATTCGGCGTCATTCAACTGTCGTAGCCGGAGCCACCCATGACGGACGTCCTTGCCATCACCCTCCAGGGCATGCACCAAGACATGGTGCAGCTGGATCGGATCAGCCTGAACCTGGCCAACGCGACGACCCCGGCCTACAAGCGGGGGGTCGCCATATCGCGCGCCTTCGGGCCGGGCTCGTTCGCTTCGACCATCGACGCGCAGAGGGCCAATGCGAGCGCAACCGAGGCGAGCGCATCCCGAGCCCCGCCCTTCCCTGTGATGGATCTGCAGCGCACGGCACTTGTCCAGACGGATCAGCGTCCTGGAACACTCAGGCCTACTGGCCAGAAGCTCGACGTCGCGCTCGTGAATTCTGGCTACTTCGAGGTATCGACAGAGGCCGGCCCCACCTACACACGGCAAGGGAATTGGCAGCTCGATGCGCGCGGTCGTTTGGTGACGTCCGCCGGGCTTCCTGTGATGGGCACGGGCGGAGAGATCGTGCTCGCTCACCCGGATCCTTACATCGACGCGACCGGACAGGTTTTTGAATCGACTTCACCGATCGGTCCCGGAAGGATGCCGGTCGCACGATTGAAAGTCGTCGAGTTCGAAGATGCCCAGCAACTGGTTGCGGTCGGCAATGGACTGCTGCGCAGCGAGCAAAGCCCGTTGACGGTGGCCGATAGCGACATCGATGTCCGTCAAGGTTTCCTGGAGAACTCCAACGTCAACTCCATGCAGGAGATGACCCAGATGATTCAGACCATGCGGCATTTCGAGGCGATGCAGAAGGTCGCACTCGGCTACGACGACATGATCGGCAGTGCCATTCGCAAGCTCGGCGAGCTGTCCTGACCGCCTCCCCTTCCAACAGTCATCTCCTGGAATCTCCCCCATGTTCAATGCTCTCTACATCAGCGCCACTGGCATGCAGGCCCAGCAGCTCAATGTCGACACGATCGCCAACAATCTCGCCAACGTGAACACCACGGGTTTCAAGAAGGCCAAGGTCGGCTTTACCGATCTCATGGTGCGCGAAGCGGCTCGGCGCATGCCGAATCAGGAGCTCGCGGGGATCCTGGGCGCCGACACCCGCATGGGCGCAGGCGTGGGTGTGACAGGTATTTCGAAGATGTTCGACCTTGGCGACATGAAGCAAACAGACTCGGCCTACGACCTCGCGATCCAGGGAGACGGATTTCTCGAAGTGACCCTGCCTGACGGCGCGAGCGCCTATGCTCGCGGCGGCACATTTCGCACCAACGCAGAGGGGCTTCTCGCCACCTCGGCCGGCTACCCACTGAAGCCCGGGATCACGATTCCGGACAATGCGCAGAGCCTGACGATCACGCGCGACGGCCACGTGCAGGTCCAGGTGACTGGACAGAGCACCGCTGTGGACTTGGGTCAGCTCGATCTCGTCCACTTCACCAACCCGACAGGCCTGCAGTCACAAGGAGACAACCTGTATCGCGCCAGTTCGGCCTCGGGTGAAGCCATCACCGGCAAGGCGGGCGAAGACGGCTTGGGAACGCTGGCTCAGGGCTTCCTGGAGGGCTCCAACGTCAAGATGACCGAGGAGATGGTCAATCTGATGATCGCGCAGCGCGTCTACGAAGCGAACGTCAAGGTGATCCAGGCATCCGACGAGATGCTGGGCATGATCAATGGCCTGCGCCGCTGACTGCGGCATGCAAAGCATGCGCCGAGCACGCCCTTCGCCTTCAATGCAACGCCTCGATTCCTTTCGCGGCAGTGTCAGTGGTCAAGCTTTGCGCCTCGTTTGGCTTATGGCTGCGGCGGCGCCGTGTGCCGGCGTGGTCGCAGCGGGGCTGCCCGGCTCGGCGGACCACGATACGCGCGCAGTGCCAGCTGTTTCCATTGAGTTGCGTCCGCATGTCCGCGTCACGGAAGGCCAGGTGCGCCTTGGAGATGTCGCCAACCTCACCACGCGCGACCTGACCTTGCTGCGCACCCTCATGGCGTTGCCCCTCGGGACCGCGCCTTCGGTTGGCTCGCCGGTATCCATCGATCGCTCTACAGTGGCTCGCTGGGTCGAAGCGCGCAGCGGTTTGCGCGGGACCGACGCCTACACGGGCGCAGGTTCCGCCGAGGTCAAGTGGCTCGGCGCGTCGGAGATCGAGATCGAACGCAACGCGCAAGAGATCCCGGCCGACCGCATCACCCAGGCCGCGCAGTCCGCGCTGATCGATTGGCTCAAGCCGCGCAGTTCCAGAGCTGAGGTTCATGCAGCATCGACTGGGCGTGATCTGATTCTTCCTTCCGGCGCTGTGACCCTTGTCGTACGGCCGCTCCCGGCGCAGGGCCAACCCCAGGACCGCATGGTGGTGTGGGTCGATGCCTGGGTAGATGGCCGTTTCGCTCGCACGACTGCAGTGCGATTCGAGGTTGAAGCGTGGGGTCCACGCACCCTTGCCTCGGCCACTCTGGCACGCGGCGCGGCGGTCGACCCCATCGCCGCCGTAGGCGGTTTGAGTCGGCGCGAGATCGAGCTGACCACGTCGGCCGGCCGTGCCGCGCTGATGCCAGCTCCGGATTCGTCCTTGGCAACCACGGCTCCACAGCGTCTTCGCCGGCCTCTGCGCGAAGGCGAAGTGCTTACAGCCGGCCATCTCGAAGAGATGCCGGCGGTCGTGCGCGGGGATCGGGCGCAGTTGGTCGCTCGCAGCGGCGATGTGTCCGTCGAGAGCCGAGTGGAAGTCCTCCAGGATGGACGCAAGGGGCAGACCGTGCGCGTCAAAGTGCCGGGTGCTCGTTCGGAGGTTCTCGCGCGCGTTGTAGGACCGGGTCAACTCGAGGCGCAACCATGAGGGGGCTGCTCCACGTGATGGCAATGCTGTGCGCGTTCTGGGCCCTTTCTGCGAGCGCAGAAAGCCTCTACGACGCCAACACCTTTCGTCCTCTGACTGCGGACCAGAAGGCGTTTCGCGTGGGCGACTCGCTCACCGTGCAGGTATTCGAGAACTCGTCTGCCACCTCGAGCGCGAATACCGGAACCCAGCGCAACAACGGCATTGCCGGGTCCGTCACGCACGAGAGCGGGCGCATGGTCGGGCAGTTGTCCATCGGCGTTGGAGGCACGTTCGATGGTGGCGGTCGCACACAGCGCACCAACAAGCTGCTCGCCACGCTGACGGTCACGGTGCAGGAGGTTTTGCCCAACCGCGAATTGCGGGTCGCAGGTGAACAGTTGCTGACCGTCAATGACGAATTACAAAAGGTCAACCTGGAGGGTCGTGTTCGACCACAGGACATATCAGAGGCGAATGTCGTGTTGTCGACACGCCTGAGCGACGCACGTATCACCTATGTGGGCGAAGGCGATGTGTCCGACCGTGCCCGTCGAAGTGCTTGGCGCCGAATCGTTGACTGGTTGGGATTGTGATGAGCCGGAACACCACACTGTCTGACAGCCCGCCCTCCGCGAGCGCCGCATTGGATGAAGCCATGCGCGGCTTGCGCCTGCTCCGGGGCTTGTTCGCGTCGATGCTTTTGCTTATCGCTTTGCCTGCTGCGCACGCCGACACCATGCGAGTCAAGGACCTTGGCAAGATTCAGGGGTGGCGCGAAAACGCACTCGTGGGCACGGGCATCGTCACCGGTCTTGCCGGCTCCGGCGATTCGCCGGCCAACCGGACGATGCGGCAATCCCTTGCCAACGTTCTATCCCAGTTCAACCTCACCATTGCGCCGGAAGCGGTACAAAGCCGTAACGTCGCGGTCGTGATCGTCGGTGCCACCTTGCCGCCGTTCGCGCGCGAAGGCGACACCTTGGACGTTACCGTCAGTTCTGCAGGCGATGCGCGCAGCCTGGTAGGGGGATCCTTGCTGTTGACCCCGCTCAAGGGGGCGAACGGTCGTATTTATGCACTGGCACAGGGCTCGCTGTCGGTGGGCGGTTATCGCTACGACGCCAACGGGAACGTGGTCCAAAAGAACCACCCGACCACCGGATCCATTCCCGGCGGAGCGAGCGTGGAGGTCGCCGTGACGGCCGAGATGCTCAACGGCCGCCAGAGCGTCACCTTCGTCTTGTCCGAGCCCGACTACACGACCTCGGACCGGGTTGCACGGGCCATCAACAACCAACTCGGCGTGCCGCTGGCTCATGCACGCGACGCTTCCGGCGTCGAGATCGCCGTGCCATCGGCCGATCGTGACGACTTGGTGGGACTGTTCGCCCGCATCGAGAACGTCACGGTCGAGCCCGATCGTCGTGCCAAGGTGGTGATCAACGAGCGCACCGGTACGGTCGTCTCGGGCGGCGATGTGCGGATCTCGAAGGTCGCCATCTCGCATGGCGACATCAAGATCGCAATCTCCAATCAGAACGTGGCGTCCCAGCCCTACAGCGCCTGGAATTCAGGACCGGATGTTCGCACCGCGATCGTGACAAACACGAGAGTGGACGTGGACGAGCCCAGCGGAACCGGCTTCGTGGCGGGCGGCAACACCGTTTCCGATCTCGTGCAGTCCCTCGCGCGGCTGAAAACCAGCACGCGGGACATGATTTCCATTCTGCGTGCGGTCAAGGCTGCAGGAGCGCTGCACGGTGAACTCGTCGTCCAGTAACGAGCGCAAGAGCTTTCGGTACACCCTTCTATTCACGGAAACACACTCATGACGGACGGCATCGAAGCCCTGACGACGGCGGCTCTATCCCTCGCACTGGATGCGGCCACCCTGCGACAGCAGACGTTCGCGAGCAATATCGCCAACGCGAACGCAACCAACTACACGCCGCAACGGGTGAGCTTCGAGGCATTGCTCCTCGACGCCCGCCAGAGTCTGAACAACAACGGCCGTCTCGGCACCGAAAGCCTCCGTGACATCGCGCCGAGGATCGAACCGGTGCTCGACGGCCGAGGCGTCCCGACACAGGTGCAGCTCGACGTCGAATCCGCGGGGATGGCGCGCAATACGGTCCAGTACCAGGCGCTGGTCACTGGCCTGTCGCGTCACTTCTCCATTCTCTCCCTCGCCGCGAGCGACGGCCGCAAGTGAATCCGTCGCCCAACCCTGCCTCCATCGTCTGAACCATGGACTACACACATTCATTCGCCATCAGTGCCATCGGCATGGGCATCGAGCGCGCGCGCGTCGACGCGGCCGCCCTCAATCTCGCCAACGCCAACACCGTTCAGACGGCTGGCAGCCCGGCCTACCAGCCGCTGCGTGTCATCACTGATGCGCGCGCGATCCAGGCCGCACTCGAAAACTCTGATGTGTCCAGCTTCAACGACCTGGTCAGCCAGGGCATCGGAGACACAGGCGTCGCATCGATGGGGGCACCGATCGTACGGTTCATGACGGCCGCACAGGCACCCCGACAGGTCTACGAACCCGGACATCCTCTGGCGGATGCGCGCGGCTATGTGGCCTATGCCGGCGTGGACACCGCGACCGAAATGGTGAGCATGATGAGCGCAACACGGGCTTATGAAGCCAACGTAGCCGCGATGAACACCACGCGCCATCTCGCGCTCAAGACCCTCGAAATCGGTGGAGGAAACGCATGAGCGCGTTCATTCCGGTCGAAGCGCTGAGCGCGCTGTCCGCGCAGGCACAGGCGATGGCGGGGGCAGCGCAGATGCCGGCAGCGGCTCCGGTGTCGCTCAGCGGCGCCGCTGCGCCAGACGGCTCCTTTGCAAAGCTGGTGACCGATGGGGTCTCACAGGTCAACCAGCAACTT
>Ga0308159_1000672_pt1 | contig 69433 bp, 74 predicted proteins | sample PhyCR1_FD_201040 | JGI IMG/M metagenome (GOLD analysis project Ga0308159, IMG submission 201040) | Phyllosphere microbial communities from UC Gill Tract Community Farm, Albany, California, United States - DLSLC.R1 | ecosystem: Host-associated > Plants > Phyllosphere > Unclassified | place: USA...
CAGGCCAAAATTTAAGATCTATGCGATGTCTGTGGTCCCTAAGCGGGGTGCTTCACAGACATCGCACATCATTTTGTATAAAAAACATCCTTAGCGTAGGATATTTTCCGTTTTCCAAGCGGACCCCTATAAGTGCCATCCTTTGTTGATGCCAAGTTCCAGCAGTGCGTCTTTCGATGGTGCACCTGTTCTAAGAAATAATCTCGAAATAACGTTCCTTACCGAAATCTCTGAAATTCCTAAAAATTCAGATGCTTGGTTCCTTAGGGAACCGCGAAACAGCAGAAAGAGCACATCCCATTCCCGTTTTGTGAAGATGTCCGTTGGGGGAGTGAAAGGTGCTTCACCATAGAATGGCTTCTCTAAAAAATACCCCATAGAAATCCGTTCGAATGGCTTCAGATGGAACACCGTACCAACGATACGACCGCTATCTTCAAAAAATGGATATTTTTCAAACACAAAGGAACGATAGTTCTCACCAATCAACAACGTTCCTACTGCCTCAAGGCGCTGACCTGTGTGCATAACTTTTTGATCGTGAGCTATCAACCTGCTAGCCAAAGAGGCAAGCGCCGGGACGGCTTCATAGCTAAATTTGGTAATGTCTTTGACTATATCCTCATGAATTTCAAGGAAATTAAAGTATGACTGGTTGGCGTAAATATAGCGGCTTTTGGCATCTTTAACTCCCCATGGCTCCTCACTTTGTTTGAAAAAATGCATAGCCTGTTTGGATATTTTTATTGGCGTCCGTTTGTCTGGTGTGCAAAGAGTAGTCATCGTTTCCCCACTCTTAAGTGAACATGGTGTTGGCATTATTAATTTTAGCTCCCTAAATGTTGATGTGGATCAATATTTAGGGAGCCAACTAGCCTTAAGTGCTGCGTAGACAGTGTTTTGAGAGTGCGCGTGCGTGATCTTTCAGATCCATGAGTGTGCGCTATGATTTATAAGGATATTTTATTTAGTTAAGGTGATGGAGATCGTTCGGCTGGGATCCATTTGTTGCAAGCGGATAAAAAACGGGTAATATTTGCAAAGATTTCTGCTGAAGTCATCGACTTGTAAGAGGCGAGGCCGAGTGCAGAGGAATAAAAGGCTATGTGGCTTTAGGCGGCATAGTGTAGCTGGATGGGCATATCCTGAAATGCTCAAAGGGAAAAGGTACCAGAACAGCGGGCCTTGAATGCAAAAACCCCCCGAAATCTGTCATCAACTTGGCGGAAGGCGTCAGATATCAGGGGGTCACAAAGCAGGCGCTGGCCTGTGAGAGATTATAACTCATGCAATTCAGAAAACAATACCCGAAGACCGCCATAAGTGTCGGCGGGTGTGACTAGCAAAAGTCCTTACAACCTATCGAACGATCCTACCTGGGAAAACATCAATTACGATGCGCTTGAGCGTGCCGCAACAGACGACACCTATTGGCAATGGATTGACGAACCCCAGACGCAGACCCCACCAAAACCGACCAAACGCCGAAGAGGTGAGCATTCTACTGCGTGTAAATGTCCTAACCCTTTATATATCCGGCCAGAGCAATACAAACCGTTATCAGGCGAGTTTGGTCATGGCTATCGTCGGTTAGTTAAACGTGACAAGCAAAGTGGCCGTGTATCGCTGCGTATACGTATCTCCCGTCACCCCTACTTTGTTCAGATGCGTCGGGTTGTGGGACGTTCCCGTGATTTTCGTCCTGATCGGCAGAATCTGCTTGATGCAATTTTTCCCCTGCTTATCAGCGTCGCTGACAGATCAACAAACATCGTTACGATGAATGTCAGCCGGCTGGCCAACGAACTCAGTCCAAAAGACGAAGACGGGAATGTCATCCCGGAAACGGCGGTAACCGTTCGCCGGGTATGCACTCTGATACAGGAGCTCATCCGCTTCGGTCTGCTGGAACTACCCGAGGGAGTCCAGTGGGACAGTTTTAATCGCTACTGGTATCCCAAGCATGTTGTGTTGTCGGAGCAGTTCTGGAAACTGGTTGGCGTCAATATCGATAAACTGTATGCGCAGCAGCAGGAACGGCTGATGGCCGAGGCTGATGGCCTTCTTGCTCCCGGAGAGGAAATTAGCGTCAGTGCTGCCCGTAAGCGTTGGTATGAAAGAATGAGACATGCAACGCTCGTGCGCCGGCGAGAAAACGCCCTGAAGCAGAAGCGTGCGAAAAAACTGGGCTCGCTGGAGTTTGACGACAGGCTCTATGCTATGGCCGATCATTTAACGAAAACGCTTCCGGCCGACGAGCTTTATCAAATGACGCCGGATGAATTCGAGCGGCTTGCGCACATGCGACTGTATCAACTGGACCTCGGGCTGGAACATGCCCCGCCGGACAGCGTTCACTGACCCTCTAATCTACTGAAAAATCCCCTCTAAACGCCGCTGGCGGTTTTGGTGCTGCTCAACGTACGGCTTTCGCTCGAAAAACGCACATCTGAAACACTCACTGACGACTTCAATAATATTCCCGAAGGCAAACCTGCATGTTTTCTTTCCTAATCCACAATTACCCGCAATCGAGATGTGAACCTTACCCGGAAACTAACCATTTCTTACCTGCAATATATTCATAACCCAGAGATCTTTTTCTTTTAATTAGTAAACTAATTAAAAAGATCTTACTCCGTCCGACATTTTCTGCGGATTAAGAGCATAAGTGACCGCTCTTGCAGCGAGCAAAGCTCGCGCCGGTTCGAAAAGTCGCTACGCGCCTTATGGTAGCTCCCACCTTCGGTGGGCAAACTGCAGATCTGAGCTAACATCAAGAACAATAACCACCTTACCCACTAAAAAGCCGCCCCGCCCCCGGCCAAAGGCCGGGAACAGAGTGGCTTTACAATGGATGTTGTAACTAGAGAAGTGGTGTCGCTGGAAGTAGCGTTGCTGAATGTTCTCAGTACACGCTCGTAGCTTCGCTAACGCTCGCACGCGGAGATACGCCCCTACTGCGGCCAAAGGCCTTGTCGGGACCACTCCGACCGCGCACAGAAGCTTCTGCATTGCTTAAAGCGGGTTTGACTCTACAGGGTGAGGGGTGGGTTAGGCAGAACCTATCAAACCTGAACCGGCTTCGCCGGGTCACCGGCGACCCTAAACAACTGCGTTGTATGGAGCCATTTTTGTCGCCTTCATGCGTAAACGCATGACTGAAAAATCTTTTAAAACATTTAGTTAGATTAAATATCGCGGTATAATTAACCATATGTGTAATGCGTACAAAATGGATAACGCCAGGGAGAAGTAAATATCTGTGAGCACTGAATCGTTGACGAGAAAATCCGGCCATCTTGCATGGTGTGCCATGGTCGCCCTTCAGCTGGCAAAGCGTGACGGCCTGGTCAGTTCTGAATCCCAGGAAAATCTATTCCTGACCCGCTGGCTGGCCACCGCGCTTAAACAGCACCGATTTTCCCGCGATGTGGCCCCGGATATCGAATGGTTGCTAAAGCAGGGGCGAACTCTGGGAGCCAGAGCAAAGATGCTTCACAAGCTTGATTACCTGTGGCGTTCCTGCACCGGCGAGCTGCTGGAGCAGAATGATTTGTTCCGGCTTACTTACGCGCTCGAAACCGCAAAAGAGATGCACTGGATATACCGACTCCTCACTGACAGGGAATGGGGTGGCCGCAATGCCGTACCAATGAATGCTAGTGTTAACGCGATATACCTGTCCCGTTCTTCTCTCGATACAGCTTTTAATGATGATGGAAAACAGATTACGCCGCTTTTGGCCAGAGCTACCGGTAGTGTGGCTAATCTGAATAAATTGCTGGATCGGTGCGGTTGGCAGACCGAACCATGTCCGAAAAATGCTGAACCTTTCCTTTTTCAGCTCATGGCCTCTACGCTATTGAAAGGTGATCAATAATACTTATTGTGTAACATAAATGAATTACATATGTAGTTCTATATCGTTTTATTTTACTGTCGGTAAATAAACATATCACCTGCCTGTCATCCTCCTGTTTTCGGTGTGCATCCAGCAAAGCTGGTTAGCCTTGGGGAATGTATCCGCCATTAGAACACATAGCTAACCCCTGCTAAGCGGCCCTTGCAATGAAACTATATTTAGACTAAATTTAAACTCTTTTCGTAAAAGAGTATATATCATGAGAGTCGAAACTATCAGTTATGTGAAAAAAAACGCTGCAACGCTTGATCTGGCTGAGCCGATCCTGGTTACTCAGAATGGCGTTCCTGCATATGTGATTGAATCATACGATGTTCAGCAGGAGCGTGAAAACGCAATTGCGTTACTTAAGTTGCTTACCCTCTCTGAGAAGGATAAAACTGACGGCAAGGTCTACTCAAGGGACCAACTGCTGGAAGGGTTGTAAAATGAGCTTTGTATTTCAATACACTCATACCGTAAAAGTTTGTATCGATGATATAGCCAACTATTTACGTCGTACAGAAGCTGAACCCAAAGAGGTGATCACCGTCATTATTGAGCAATTCGAAAAACGAGTGAGTGATTTTCCTCTTGGGTGTCAGGTCTGCCCGGAATTGATTAAAATAGGGTGTGCTAAATACCGTGAATGCAATACTGCAGATGGCTATTGTATCTTGTATTCGGTCGAAGATAAAACCATTACCGCTCATGCGGTTTTGATGCAAAAGCAGGATATCCAGCAGTTACTATTTAAGCGACTGATAAGTTTTTAAGTGAAAGTGGAACACAAATGTATTACATAAGTAATGCGTTTGTGTTCCACTTGGGATTGAACGCCTGAACCGCCGAAATTTTTGTGAGGCATAATTAGTCCCCTTTAGAATATTCTAACGATAGAATAAATTTTATTTAAATGTGAGCCTGAAGGTTTTGAATGCAGGTTAGGATAGGTAAATGCAGGTTCATTTTCAGGTATTGTGGGTTCCATTTAATCGTGGCCGGTATCAATAATCCGCTGGTCGTCATGATCATGTTCACCTTACTCATGCTTTTCTTCTTGCTCCTGTTTTCACAGAAGTTAATCCGTAGGATGCGACATACACTTCCTAACCGTTGATAATACAGGTACTCATATTCCGCAGAGGACATCTTATTTCTCAACTTTTCCGACGCTTACTTTTAAAATCATTTCGATGTAACCAAATACATCGCTGTGGTCTTCTTCCCGAAACTGCCGCATTGATGAAATGCTCATTCAGAAAAAGGAGACATTACATTAATCATCAATGATTGTTTGCCGCAGTGCCATTTTGATTTACATACTGCACAACTAGTTGTGGCACTCTTCTGACACGTAATTTTGAAGGAAACTTAGCTTTTCATTGTCTCTGATAATGGCTGCGCGGAGATAGAGAATATGCTGTCCAGCATTTCTACTGAGTTCGACGGAGGTACCATAGTCCATGCCGGTGGAGGTATGATGGTTCCGGAAGGAGGAGGAGACACATTTCCCTCTGATGTACATCCTGCTAGTGCCAGCGACAAGCTGACGACGGAGAGTTTCATTTTCACTTTCGGCCACATTCAGCGCCTCCGTATGTGATTTATCAAGAAGAAATAATGCCTGTTGGCGCTTGTTAAAATTTTTGATAGTGTCATTTGCAATTTTCAAAAATTTATTACTGGAGTCACGCTGTGATTTAAGTAGAACTGAAGTTTTTTTATAATGAAGGATAGAGATGCTCAGTGCTAAAATAATCGAAAGAAGCGCGATAATAACATAATTAACATTTTTCATCGCATACCCCATTCGCATACTTCAAACTCAACTTCTCTTCTTGTGACGAGTCCCTTCCAAACCTTCCCATCAGCATGCACCCATCTGTGGAGCTCTTTACATGCTCCCTTTTTGTCGCCCGAGTTTAGTTTATATATAAGTGTAGATTTTTTAAAACTCCCTATCCCGACGTTGTAAACAAATGAATATAAAGCTCCGCGCATGACGTTCGGTATATTAACTTTAATAAGAGGATCTACTTGTTTTGAGATAAGAGCCAAGTCTCTATTAAGAATAATTTTACATTCTGATTTAGTATAAACTTTATCTATTACAATATCTTTACCTGTGTGTCCATAACATACAGTCTGTATACCAGAAATATCAGTATAAGGAACATAGCTGAAACCTTCAAATCCATCACAAGCACCGCTGCCGCCAACCAATAAACTGGCAATAGCTACTGCGCTACTACCGGCAGATCCAACCAGAATCCTCCTAAGATCTGAGTTCATATATTTACTCTTCTGTAATACGAATTATTTTAGAGCATTCCTCTATTTTTTTTAACGCCAGAAGTTTTATTATCCTGTGCTTATAATACCAATTTAACAAAAACGAACCAATCCCCAGAAAAATACCAATCAATATAGCCCAGTTCTGTATTGAAAAAAAACCTATTGTAGTTAAAACCCATCTAGATAAAAATGAAACATGTGCACTGTACTTTTCCATCTAAATTCCACCTCGTGTTTATAAAGTTTGAATTTCATCCTTAAGAAAACTTCTTTTTCAGTGGGGGTACCACGGATTTTAGTGAATTAAAATTCTTTTATGGAAAAAATTTACAGTCATGCACGACATGCCTCCTGATGTAAAAACACCAAAATCAGAAAATAAACAAAATTTATATTAGAAATCATGAATCGTGCTTGATATTACCAAGTAATTACTTTAATCGCGGTTCTTCAAAAGAACCGCGAATTATAATATTTACTATTGTAGGATGCTATTAAATAGTGTCATGGTGTGGTTTTGAACCATTGTTTTCGCGAGGTCATTATCATAAATAGCTCCCACTCCGAAAGCAGCTAACTGATGTCCTGTCCCCTGCGCATACGGCCCAACGTCACTAGGTCCTGTAATCGTACAGAGCTTGAATGGCTGTGGTATCGTTGCACTGTACGGAGTATCACGACTAGTATATTGACCTCCTTCCAGTTTTCCCCCCTCCAGAGAATCAAATCCCACATATGATACAAATGCGGTCGCCCACACGGAAACCTTAGAAATATGTTGTGAACCGAATTCAGCTGTATTACAAGTCACTTTATAATCGGGATCAAAAAGCGTTTTATCGGTTTTGCCTAATTCGATGTCTTTTTGAGAGTAACTATCACCGTCTACCTTGTATGAAATACCCGTGCATCGACCATCGCTTGCTTCATCATGGAAAATCGAGATTTCAGTAAGATTCCTAGCGCCTGACAATGGGGACATTGGTGGGCTGACGATGTAACCACTATCATCTTTATAATCTTGTTCGGTGTTGCAGCCACTCTGGATACACTTCGCAAAGGTTGGATTATCCAGGGCTGGATATGGCGAATTAATCCATGAACCTACTGCAAGAATAGGAATTTGGCAGCCGTCGACACTAAATCCGTTAATATAATCTTGAACATTTTCTTTCCACATGTAATTTGCGATGTAAATTACATTTTTATAGTAGTAGCTACAAAAATCGATATATTCATGACGTTGATTTCTAGCATAGTCGCGATTTAAAACGTTTTCTTCCAGATCACTCAAGTATGATTTCGCTTTTGTCACAGTGGAGGATAACATATTGCAGATATCATTGACCTGATTAGAGGATAAGCCCAGTGCATCTTTAGCGGCATAACTATCTACATAGAAAGCGATTTTTAAATTGATAGCTGCGGTGAATACGGGAGTGAATGATTGTGGAAAATTATGTCCGACTAACTTGAAGTTATCCTCGATTGCGTCAAAATAAGTAATGAGGGCGTTGAAGGTGTTCCTAGCTACATCATACTCATGTCTTGCTAGCTGACCTGAATATGTATCAATTTTATCTTTCATTTCATCAGTTTTATTCTGCAATACAGCTTGTTGTTCGCTGTCAATTTCATCATCAACAAGGCTCTTAACACGTGATGCAATGGATTGCCACACGTCAGTTTTATCTACAGGCCAAAAAATTTTGAGTAATGTTGCCGCAACAGCTCCTGCTACTGGAATTTGGGAAGCCGCAAATTGGAGTATAGTACCAGCAAAAACCAACGGGTCGGTGTTGAGACCAACATCTCCCAGGAAAACTGGAGGTGTATTTTTGAACTTTACATACTCTTGCGCAGTCAACTTTCTTGTCTTCGCTTGGATATCGGACATAGTAATTCCTCTTTATTTAAAAAATAGCATTAATTTTTAATTGTTTTCCGATAATAAGATTTTAATATATTTCTCTTGATTGATTGATTGATTGATTGATTGATTGATTGATTTAATATACACCTCCTCTGTTTAGGCTTTTTTTTCGTTTTCACCTATAGAACATTAGAATCAGCACTCCAATATAAAATTGGATGGCGGTGTGCTAATAATGTTCATCCTCTAGAAAAGTCTATCTCATACTTTCAATCTATCATAAAGGTTTAAAAAACCATTATTTACCATTTGATGATCTTTAAATATCAATAAAAAACGGATGGTTATTTTTTATTTTAATCGCAACTAAGAATTATTTGACAAAGATGACAAAACGTTATTAACAACACTTGTAAAAATAACCTAGATATTATCAATATTTTTGTAAAACCGGACATGAATTCCATATTAATTTCTGTCCGGTTTAATCTTGCTATATCAAATTAATTAAAATGCATATCAAATATGACATGCGCTGAGTGTTTCTTGGACATCATGAACAAGGTTGTTGACTGCAATCACATCAAGGACGAGTTCTCCAGCAAGAGCCGCTTCATCCGTCGCAAGCCAAGCAGTTAGCTGGGCAGTAACCGCCGTACCATACAAAATCTTTTCCCCCAAATTCATTTCGTTATAAGCTATTCGAAGAAACACTGGGAGGCTCACATTTTTTACCGCTAGAATAAACAAAGTGGCAAATGCAGTGGCTCGGTCAATCAAACTATCTGCAGTATTGAGCTGATGAAGAACCCCCCCCAAATAATTCATAGACTCAACACCAAGTTCTTTAGTAACTGCTCTACCTATGGAACGAGCTAAACCTCCAGGAAGAGCAGTCAATCCAAGTACAACACTAATGGCTTGGGTCATCATAGTGTTAAACGCCGTAATGCAAGCAAACGCATCATTAGGGTCAACGATTTTAATCATGTCTAGCTGATTAGTTTTTTCATCAGCATGTAATTTATTATAATAGTTAGCAGCCATTGAACTTAAACTCGTTTCATTAGCGATACTTTGCTGTAATGAGGAGTAAAAATCTGCGTAATAAGGCCTGATTGCATCCTCAATTTCTAATACGGAGAGATCTTTTAATAACTTATTTTTTTTATTAATTTCTTTGCAATTTTTACTTTCCATTTCTACCTCGTATTTTTCTGTTTCATCTAGTAATAAGTGAATTCACATCTCGCTTTAACTTTATTTAATTAAGAAAAGAAATGAAAGATAATTAATAATTAAAGAAATTTTTTATCCCTGTCGGACTTTGTTGAATGAATCGAACTTTTAGCCGTAGTCAGGATCAGATCACCACTCCCCTGCTCCAGGAGTAATATCGCGTGGCATAAAAAAATTCAAAATCACCAACTGGGCTACCTACAATAAGGCGCTCATCCATCGGGGTTCACTCACATTCTGACCTGCTCCCCGTTGATTAGTACAAGCCGATGTCAGTAATGTCTTCATAAGCCACATGAGGACATCCCATGAAGAAGCGTTTTTCCGACGAACAGATCATCTGTATTCTCCGCGAGGCCGAATCCGCAGTTTCTGCCCGTGAGCTCTGCCGTAAGCACGCCATTTCCGATGCCACGTTTTACATATGGCGTAAGAAGCATGGGGGTATGGAAGTGCCTGAGGTTAAGCGCCTGAAGTCGCTTGAGGAAGAGAAGGCCCGGCTCAAGAAGCTGCTGGCCGAAGCCATGCTGGATAAGGAGGCGCTTCGGGTGGCCCCAGGCCGAAAGTACTGACGACAGACCAGAAGCGGGAAGCCGTGGTGGTGATGTGTGATGCGACTGGTCTGTCGCAACGTTGTGCCTGCAGGCTGACAGGTTTATCCCTGTGGACCTGCCGGTACGAAGCGCAGCGCCGTCGGATGCGCATTTATCCGGACGCATCACCGAACTGGCACTGGAGCGCAGGCGTTGTGGCTACCGCCGCATCTGGCAACTGCTGCGCCGCGCAGGGCTTCATGTTAATCACAAGCGCGTGTACCGGCTTTATCATCTTAGTGGCCTGGGGGTAAAACGCAGACGACGTCGTAAAGGCCTGGCACAGAGCGTCTGCCGCTGCTCCGCCCGATGGCACCCATTCTGACCTGGTCGATGGATTTCGTCATGGCCGTGCTGGCCACTGGTCGCAGGATCAAGTGCCTGACCTGCGTGGATGACTTCACGAAGGAGTGCCTGACAGTAACCGTTGCCTTCGGGATTTCAGGCGTGCAGGTCACGCGTATTCTGGACAGCATTGCGCTTTATCGCGGCTATCCGGCGACGATAAGAACCGATCAGGGCCAAGAATTTACCTGCCGCGCGCTCGATCAAAGGGCCTTTAGGCATGGCGTGGAGCTTCGACTTATCCAGCCCGGCAAGCCGACACAGAACGGATTTATTAAGAGTTTTAACGGATGCTTTCGCGAGGAAGGCCTGAATGAACACTGGTTTAACGATATCAGCCATGCCAGGAAAACCATCAGTGAACGGCGTCAGGATTATAACGAGTGTCGCCCGCACTCCACGCTGAATTATCAGACGCCGTCTGAATGTGCGGCGGCCTGGCGAAAGGGTATTTCTAATAGTGAAGGATCCGACATTACTAACTGAGCGTTGTATCTAATACCGGGGGGCAGGTCAATACCACATGTAATTTCTTAATATTTAAACATGATTATTCCATTTTTCTTCCACAAAGCTAATAAAATCTAAAAAAAGAGGTGAGTAATATGTTCTATGCATCCAAACAAGATAGACTGGTATATTATCAATCTTCCAGTCAGGAATAATTCGCACAAGTGATCCGTCGTTGATATGTGTGTGTACTAACCATTTAGGTGTATCCAGAAGCAACCCTTTCCCTTCAATGAGCAAGTTGAAAAGAGCGAGGTAATCGTTAGATATGATAGAAGGTGCGTGATTTTTGTTTAAGGTAATAACATTATCCAATTTTGAGAAAGTCATATCGTCTTTAGAATTAAAATTACTCATCATCAATAGGGTATGTCCTTTGATGTTGTCAGGGCGATCTAAAAAATTATTTTCTTTAATATATTTAGGAGAGGCGCAGCTAATAATTTCCACTGGTTTTAGTTCTCTATGTATCAGTTCTGTCCTTTGAATCTTTCCGTAGTGTAGAGCTATATGATCGAAATTTTTAACATCATGCTCAAATTCGACAAACCCTCTTGATTTTATCTCAATTCTAGCCATATGGTTTTTAGTTACATATTCACTTACCCAATGATTAGCAAGTAACTGACATACTAAAGACGGAACGGAAAACTTTATTTCCCCTTGAATTAAAAGTTCTGGATTCATTAATTCAACCAGTAGTGACTGGAAGGATTCAGTTAAATTCTTTGCTTTACTATACGCAAGGTGACCTGCAGAAGTAATCTCAAAATTTCGAGCATCCCTTTTGATTAGCATCGTCTTGACGTAGCCCTCTAATCTGGAAATAGCTTTGCTCACGGTACTGACGCTAACACCGAGTTCACGAGCTGCGAGAGAAAGGTTCTGCTTCTCAATGGTCTTAACAAAAATTACCCAGTCACGAAGTTCGTGAGTGTTATTAAACTTCAAGTTGCACCTATGAAATAAGAAAACATACATTTCAATATAGCATAATTTTTCAAGAATGAGATAAAATGACTTTTTCTAATCGTCTCACTCTGTTTACTTTTTGTAGCTAGCTATATTTTTCCAAATTGGAAAGGTTAGTTTTATCATTAGGGTGTTTACCATTTAGAAGTTTTGACATATTATTAACAAATAAATTTTAACACTAATTCCTTTACTTTAATAGAAAGAGAGTTAATGATGAAAAGGTTATGTTTAATAGCTTTAGCAATACTGACAACTTGTTCTCTTTCTTACACTTTAGTTTATCTTACACATATATTACCCCATATTCTTAAAAGAACTGTCAGAGTACTACTTAACTTGAACTTCATAAGAGTTGAGTATTGATGCTGCTGGATTAAAGTGTATTTTATGTCTGCAAGATTATTTAAATTATAAATAAAAGTTTCAAAAAATATTTGTTGGATTTTTTTATATTTGATATATAAACAAGACCATCATCACTTTTAAGGCATACACATCTTGAACAATTGCAATGCCATATAGATAAAGAAATACGCCATGGGTTTTTATTATTATAAACAAAAGGATATTCTTCAAGGTTGCTTTTTTTTGAAATCAATAACTTAAACATTGTTAATTTATGAAGAAGTCGCCCAATATTTATGAATTAAATTACTCTGGATTTTTCTTTACAAATACACCTAAATTTATGCAATCAACGTTACTGAACGATCCAGTTTAATTAGTAATGTAATATCACTCATTAATTTATAGGGAGAAATATGAAAAGAGCTATCTTCTTAAGTTTTACATTTTTGGCCACGAGTTTGGCATTAAATGCTATTGCTGGTGAGCATTCTTTATCTCTGGGCTATGCACAAAGTAAGGTTGAAAACTTTAAAAACATGCCCGGCATTAACTTACAGTACCGCTACGAGTGGGATTCCCCCCTGAGCGCTGTTGTGTCATTTACGGCGTTACAAAACGATGGGGACAAGAATTACGATGGCTTCCTTGGAAGAACAAGTGACCACGTAGATGCCGAGTACTATTCCATATTGGTAGGTCCAGCTTATCGTGTTAATGACTATGTCAGTACGTATGCGGTTTTGGGAATGTCACGCTCAAAAATGGAACGTCGCTATACCCAACGTTTTCCCGGAACTGGAGAAGATATCAATTACTCAAATAGTGATAACTCTTTTGCTTATGGTGCAGGTGTTATCATAAATATTGCTAAGCATTTTACAATGAGTGGCGGGTACGAAGGTTCGCAAACGAAGGTTGAAGATCAACACCGATTAATTAGTGGTTTCAATATTGGTGTTGGTTATCTTTTCTAAACGATGTTTTTATCAATCAGTCAAGAAAAACGCTCTTCATATATAGAGCGTTTTTGATCTCCTCCCTGAAAACAGTGCCAGTCTAAACTGAAGTATCCGGTCTTTCTTTCATCTCACTGAGAGGCATATCAACCATGAAAAAGACCCGTTATACCGAAGAACAGATCGCCTTTGCCCTTAAACAGGCCGAAACCGGCACTCGGGTGGAGGAAGTGTGCAGAAAGATGGGAACTTCTGAAGCTACTTTTTATAACTGGAAGAAAAAATTTGGCGGCATGGGCGTGACAGAACTGCGCCGCTTGCGTCAGCTGGAGGAAGAGAATCACCGCCTGAAACGGCTGGTCGCCGATTTCAGTCCGGACAAGGAAATGCTGCAGGACGTCATCCGAAAAAAGTTCTGAGGCCGGTGCAGAAACGCGAGGCGATCGAACACCTGCTGCGGCTTACCGCATCGGGGTTCGCAGGGGAGGCCGGCTGATGATGCAGAGCCGAACGGTCTACAACTACCGCAGCTGCCGCGATGACCGGGCCCTCACGCAGCGGATACGGGAGATTGCGGAAACCCGCATTCGTTATGGTGTGCAGCGGATCCATATCCTGCTACGGCGCGAGGGCTGGCTGGTTAGCCACAAGAAAACCCATCGGATTTACTGTCTGGAAGGGCTGAACCTGCGGTCAAAACGCCCGCGGCGGCACGTGACGGCCAGGCACAGGCGTATCCGCCCGGCAGTGACCTCTGTTGATCAGTGCTGGAGCATGGATTTCGTTGCTGATAATCTGTTCAACGGACGCCAGATCCGTGCCCTGACTGTAGTCGATAATTTTAGTCGGGAATGCGTGGCGATCGAGGTAGGCCAGGGATTTCGCGGTGACGATGTGGTCGCCGCGATGGAGCGGATCAGGCAGACACAGCAGCGTGTACCACAGCGGCTACAGACGGACAACGGCAGCGAATTTATCTCGAAAACGCTGGATCGCTGGGCGTATGAAAACCGGGTAACGATGGACTTCTCACGCCCCGGGAAGCCCACAGATAACGCCCTGGTTGAGTCATTTAACGGCAGCCTATGTGATGAATGTGTGAACGTGCACTGGTTCCTGTCACTGGAAGATGCTCAGGAGAAGATCGAGCACTGGCGGCAGGAATATAACCAGTACCGGCCACATTCCTCGTTAAATAACCAGACTCCGACAGAATTTATCCGAAGTCTGCAAAAAGGCCGAAATCTCTGATTTATCCTGGTATCGCTATTGGGAAGGGATCATTTTTTTGCGTGGTTTTTAGCATAGCTACTCTGGTTCGATTGTTGCCGATACCTCCGACTCAATCTCCATGTGTAGTCCCTCCGGTTTTTAGTACCATCGCCAATGAGGGTCTCCGGCTAGTTTTTGCCTCGCATAGATAACAGGTGGCATATCACCCCGTGAGCTATGCGGGCGTTCTTCGTTATATTCTATGCGCCAGTCTTCTGTGAGTACGCGCACTTCAGACAATGTTCTGAACAGATGCATATCGAGTATTTCTGTTCGCAGCGTTTTGTTAAATCGTTCGATAAACCCGTTCTGCATCGGCCTCCCGGGCTGAATAAAATCGAGTATCGTACCGTGGCCTTCTGCCCATTCGGCTAAAGTGTCGGCGGTGAGCTCTGGCCCATTGCCACTTCGTATAAAAGCCGAGTAGCCTCGTTCTGCGCTTAATCGTTCCAGAATGCGCACAACACGATGAGCCGGTATATTCAAATCAGCCTCGATGGCCAGCGCTTCCCGATTAAAGTCATCAACGACGTTAAATAACCTGAATCGCCGCCCATCGATCAAGGCATCACTCATAAAATCAACTGACCAGCAGTGGTTCATTTTATGCGGAATAACCAACGGCTGTGGATGCCTGTTAGGTAATCGTTTTTTCCCTTTGCGTCGAAGATTGAGTTTTAAAAGACGGTAGATCCGGTGAACCCGTTTTGCATTCCACTGTAATTCTGTCTGGCGTAACTTATTGAACATCAGTCCAAAGCCATAGGCCGGATACTGATGCGCCAATTTTTGTAGTGCCTCGACCACTGGCAGATCCCGTATCGTGTTCGGGCGGTAATGCAACAGACTTCAGAACGGCGATGATCTGGTGCTCGGTGAATCGGATCTTACGCATAGCGATCTCCACAGGTGACATAATCAGTATGTCGGAAGATCTCTAAAAGTGAATGGTTCAGTTAAGCGGGATACTTGCATAACGGCGTAGAACTCAGCCAAAGCCGGCATGGAAATTGCTGCGTTAATGCTGTAATGGAACGTTTTTTGGCAGACTGAAATCATAGTGGGTTAAAGAGGGCTGCTATCAAGATGCGGAAAGTGCAAAGCGGAACATCAGTAAATACGTCATTGGATACTACAATAGGTTGCGACCTCATACCCATCCCGGTGGTCTTTCATCAAGATGGATATGAGGCCGCCGCTCAATGGGGTGTCAACTTTTACTAGATCAGAACAGTCATCAAAATAACTATCAACTTAATGTACATTCCTCATTCAGCTGCGACTAAAACGGTAACGTATCCATTGTAATTTCCAGGATGAAGTTTTAGTCTGTCGGGGTTTATAATTAGGTTGTGAGGTTCACTTTGTTTTGTGGAAGTTATGACCCACCCACCATCTTTCTCACTCCATTCACCACCGTCAATCATATAAGGTACCGAAAAATGCTCCCCATCCTGTATGATCCCCTTGCTATCCTCTGACAACGAAGGCGTAATAGTAACCTTTCCGGGTGTACCCGTTTCTGGTAACAACAGTGGTTTACTCGCCATTGAGCCAGATTTCAGATCAGAGAAAGTGACTGAATCAACTACATTTGCTGAGACTGAAGACATTCCTGGAACAACAGCGAGCTGATATTGTCCTAAGAGAGAGCTGTTACTTAAAGCTATATAGTCATATAGATAGACGCCTACCTCTTTCACATCCTCTGCTTGCATTGATCTAAGAGTAACTGTAACTGGTCCGCTCGTGACGTCTTCTGGAAGATATATTCCACCTAGGTATGGTGAACCAGAATTGCTGCAGTCACCAATTTTATTGCCTTTGTATAACACCTGAATACTTTGTATATCCGTATAATTATTGGCGCCAAAATGTGTACATACGATCCTATTTGCGACTTTATAAATCCACCCATAATCAGGTTTATCTATAGTAACCACAACATCATTATATTTCTGTGCTGATATTTCCCTGGCAAAGGAAAGCGATGAAAAACAACTCAAAAAAATCAAAAGAAACATAAATTTTTTTTTAAACATCCTCCGAATTTTCTGTTTTACATTTAGCTCGTCGCTGGACGAGTCGCCGAGCCGCCGAGCCGCCGACCGTACAAAAAATTTTTTCATAACACCACTTCCGTCACTTCTAAGAACCGGGGGGGTATGCCCCCCCCAAGCCAGAAATTTCACCTGTATTCTGTTATTTGTAAGCCAGCGTCAGTGCCACGTTAGCAACAAAATTACCTGCAGTAGGCTTGGCGCTGCCTGTAGGCACAAGTTTTACATTAAACTTCAGCGGAGAATCGCCATTCTCTATAAACTTAACCGGGGTTGTGGGCGTCAGTGCTTGAGTGGAATCTTTTGCATTATCACCGGCCAGAATCTGAGCTTTCACATTGCTTGCTAACGTACTGTCTTGCGTATTAGCCTCATTCTTTATAAGGCCCTGATCATCCATGGTTTCATTGGTCGTTGATACGTCAATTTCGGTTACACCTGTCCCGCAATTTCTCAGTGCAATCGTCACCGGCTTTATAGCCCCGCCCACACCATTCATGATGTCGCTGACTTTGACATTACCCAGCAACCATGGAGTGGATGCGTCCACTTCGCATGTGTTATCCACCACGGTTGCGCTGATGCTAACCTTGGTGGAGTTCGTGGTCACTGGCGTTGTGTCTGCCTGGGCGGCAACAGACAGACCCAGCAGAGGAAGAGCAGCCAGCGACGCGAGTGAGTAACGGTTAAAATATTTCATGATTGATTTCCTTCATTCATATTACGGGCCTTTCTGGCCGGGGTTAGGCTTATCTGCAGTTCACGTGCTGCTGCAGCAGCGGTAACTTATTTGCTTCCGGCGGTAGGCTAAGGCGGACCCTACACTGCTGGTCCGGTCCGGTGCCCCACTCAGCTTTCAGCGTGTCGTGTGATGACAGGCCCGTGAGATAGACCTGTCCGCCGTCACCCACAAGTCCGCCGCCACTACCGCTGCTCACGGTTGTGCCAAAGGGTAACGGTTTGCCGTTATGCAGCACGGTAAGCAGTGCGTGAGCCCCACTGTGCACACGGAAACGGGCCCGAATAATGGCCCCCTTAGTGGGAACAACGCTGACCACCGGATTGTCGATGTCGGTATGGTTATCAAGTGTGCTGACGTCGAACGCCACATAATTTTTCATGTACTGGCTGGCGTAAGGGACGATGGCATAGCCACGGCTGTCGGTGTGAATGCCCTGGGTGTCTGCAAGAGTGGCGTTGGCCGCGCCCTGAGCGTCAACCAGCAAGTTGGTATCTCCCGGCAACCGTCCGAACGTGACCCCACCGCCGTGCAGTATTATCCCGCCGCTTGACCCGTAGCGGACCTGACGGTAGTGGCGGCTGTAGCCGTAGCCGGCTGACAGGCTGCCGTCAGTGCCGCTGTAGTTCACGTTTGCGTCGCCGCTGACGCCGTCACGGCGTCCGTAGCCCTGACTGACGGCCCAGGACGCCTGCTCACCATCAGCTGTTCCGCTGATCCCGGCCTGCATTGTCGTATTACCGTCGCTGTCGCGGTTTGCACTGGCGTTTACGTAAATCGGGGTCGGGCCTGAGCTGCCCAGCGGCACCGAAAGCGCGAGGTAAAACGAGCGGTCTGCTGCCGGTTGCCCGCTGACGCGGCTGTATCCCCATGAGAGGCTCCAGTTCACACTGTGAAAGATGCTGCTCAGTCCCACCTGCAGGCTATCGGTGCTGGCACCAGACTGCCAGTAGGTCTGGTGGCTGCCGTTCACATACGCTGAACCGAGCGTTCCCAGCGATTGGGAAACGCTGACGGTGACCTGCTGCCGTCGGCTATTATAGAGACTGTAGTAGTTGTGCCAGTCCTGACGAATCCGCCGGCCGGCCGCATCAACCTCCACGTCTTCTCCGCTCCAGCCCGACATTGCGCACTCTGCCGTTTCGCTGAGGGTGTGAAACCCCTGAGTGGAATACCGGTAGCCCGCCAGCTGAAAGGTGGTCCCGGTGGCCAGCAGCGAACGGGAGTAAAGAAAACGAACCGACTGCCCTTGGTGACGGGAGTTGTCGGCCAGTACGCTGTTGGCCTGTGTCACATCCGCTGAAAGGGCACCCCACGCCCCCAGATTAATGCCTGCCCCCATGGCGACTGAGTGGTAACGCGATGCCTGAAGCAGGCCGGCGTAAACGGTGACGTCGTGTGGCAACCCCCACTGCAGAACCCCCTGCAGGAAAGCCGGGTGTTCCGTGTAGCCACTGGCACTGCGGTAGCGACCGGTCGTCAGAGCGTAACGTACGTGCCCCTGCCGCTGCAGAACGGGAATGGATGAATAAGGTACGGTAAATACCCGCAGGTTGCCGTCAGCCTCGTGGACGTTGACCGTCAGGTCGCCGGCGCTGCTCACGGTATTCAGGTCATCTATCACGAAAGCACCCGGTGCCACATAGGTCCGGTATATCACGTTGCCGTTCTGAATCACACTGACGCGGGCGTTACTCGCCGCTACCCCTCTTATGACCGGCGCATACGACCTGACGCTTTCCGGGTACATGCTGTCACTGGTTGCCAACCGCACGCCCTGAAAGGAAAAGGCGTCGAACACAGTGTCACTGGTGGTGCCGTCTCCCAGCAGCAGTTCGCTGCGCCAAGGGATAATGGTTCGCTCTACCCAGGTGTTGATGTGTCTCCACTGGTTGTGGCTCTGGTAACGATTCTCGCTGCGACTCCAGGTGCTATTGTCCCGCAGCCGCCACGGCCCAAGGTTCAGGCCGCTGGTCAGATAAAGGTACTCGCTGTTGCTGTTACCGTACTCACCGTCATTATGGCTGCCGCTGACCTGCCAGCCCAGGAGCGCGGCATTTATTCCCTCGTCCCAATACGCAGGGGAGACCCAACCCCGTGGACGGTGCACCAAAGCTGCCTGAGGAATGCTGATATTGAGTCGCATGGCCTCTGTGTCAAAGATAATGAACGATCCCGGAATAATTCTTTCAAGGATAACGCACACGCCTGCCTTTGCTTGCTGCAAGGCAGGGAATGCCGTTACCCTGATACCAGTGAGGGCCAAATCGTCCCGGGTCAGGCAAGCGTGCAGCCCACTGTTGTCGTGCGAATCCGGAGTGTCGGCAAGGCTAAACGCCAGCGTTCGCCGCCCGATCCTGTTACCATCAACGTAGATATCAACGGGATAACGGCCCGGCGGCAAATCAGCCCCCTGTTCGAAAGCCGACAGGCTCGCCACGCTGTACTCACCGGAAATCATTGATGGATCGAAGTGCAGCGCGCCGGATGCATCTAAGGGGAGTGCTGCTATCGCACAACACAAAAGGATATTAGTCTTCATTCTCAATTGCAGTGCTATCAAGGATGTATGCTGAATGTAAATAGTTCACTGATGCCACCGTAATCGTTAATGCTGTGCAGGGTCAGGACCGACCCGCTGCCGTCCGGTAGCGGTAGCGTTGTGCTGCTCAGCGGAGAAACCATGACGTCCCTGAGATTCTTCGCGCCTGCATTCAGATGTATTAGCGTGAGGTAGTAAGGCGTTGGGTTACTCACAGTCAGCCGGTTTCCTGTGCGGCTGAACGCAAGATGTCGAGGAGCCTCTTCTGGAGTGGGCTTCAGTCCTGACGGTCGGAGAAAGAGTTTTAGTTGCGTCACCGTTGACACGTGAATAATGGCCTGCCCTACGTTCCGGTTGCTGTCAACTGAGGGGATGGCCTTAACCATCAGATAAAACAACGTTTCACGGTCGGCGGGAAAGCTTCCGCCGGTGTGAATGAGGCTGAGCATGTTTTCACTGTCGGGTTTACTGAGATAAAGCGGCGGCGTGGCCACGAAATTTTCACTTCTTTGTCCTGTAGCATCGTTAACCCAGGACTGGATGAGGTAGTTATCCGTATGTGAGGTATTCGCAACCCGCACACTGGTGCGGGCTTCGCCGGCGGGAAAGATAAAGCGCGTGCCGCTGACCGTGATACCGCCTTTTGCCATACAGCTGAGCGGGATGCATGCCGCAAGCGCCAGCAGCAGTGCTCTGGCCGTTCCAAAAAATGAATTGTATGACTGTTTCAATTTCATCCCCTTAACTAAAAGTAAACCGACCGAGGCAAACGCTCCCTTCTTCCCCCAGCTTCACCTGTCAGTGCTCAAGCGCAGAGTTCGCTGCCAGCCTCATGTTGCGCAGATTAGCAAACGACGCGCTGCCGTTATCATGAAGCACACTTGGCGGACAGTACTCTGCCGGCGTCGCGCCGGAGCAAACAGGAATCTCACCGCCTGCATGATCAGATGGTGGATATGCTAGAGAAATCTGCTTGGGAGGGAAACTGCTCCAGGTTTAAAGGTGGGTTAACTTTGAGGAAAGGCTCAGGGTATAGCTACAGGGTCCTGTTCTGTTTTCTGAAGAGGTCAAGACCGGCTTACTCTCACTCCACTATCTTGTTGTCCGGGTCACCTTTAAGATGACCCGGACAACAAGATAGTGGCCGCGTATTCCAGCATCGCTCAATATAGTCACGAAAGTGGTTGAAGAGGGTACTATGACGCGGGTGCTGCCGCCATATCAGTCAGACGTGCAGATCAGGTATACGCCACCTGGATAAAACAGACACCAATTACCCCTGCGAGTGATAAGCCGCAGCCAGCCTGGGATTGCAAGGCTGATGGCTCTTCCCCTGAGGACCAGATTAAACATGGCCAGCATATTATTGGGGGAGAGGCCGTTTTCTGCTGAACTCTCCGGAAGATATGTCTCTTTGCCATAAAAAGCATCAGTGGGCCGGCCAGTCAGCGACTGTGCATCCCCAAAGGACTATGTTTTTCCAGATCACGCGGATGTGGAATAGCAGGATGCTGCCTCAGATAAGCCGGACTTACACATAACGAGTTTTACCGTGCTGAATATTGAGTGTACTAGATCTTCCCTCTCAATGCGCCCGCTGCTCAGCACCACATCGTCCAGCTCGGGAGAGCCGGAGCGGAGATAGTTGCGCTCGCGGACATTAAGAAACACCCTGATGTGGGGAGCAGCTTGCGTATACTCATGGCACCATTCACTGGCAAGATATTCACATACGATGACAGGCTCAGCCAACCGGACAGCGCCTTTAATTTCACTTTCAGTTACGGATTTCCCCAAGCAACGCATGAAAGGATACTGTAATGTCCCTTGCCCGGGCGAGTATGGTAAGCTGGCCTCTGTCAGCTTCACGCTTTGGGATGTCAGGATAAAAAGGCCTCTGTTGCAAAGTTAGCGCCGAGATAGCCTTTTGTCTTATTAAAAGGTCTTACGTTCCAAAACTCTGCTTACAAGACGCATCTCGCCTAGGGATCACCATAATAAAATGCTGAAGCATGGCCTTTGCGTAGTGCACGCATCACCTCAATATCTTTGATGGTGGCGTTAGCCGTCTTCATGGATTTAAATCCCAGTGTGGCTCCAATTATCCTTTTCCATTTGCCATAATCACATTCAATGACGTTATTCAGGTACTTTATTTGTCGGTGCTCAACGTCAGACGGGCATCAACCTTCGCGTTTGAGCAGCGCAAGCGCACGGCTATAGGTGGGCGCTTTATCCGTGTTGACGAATCGCTGGATCTGCCACTTCTTCACGTTTTCTGCTCCATCAGCAAAAGAGAATGATAAGTTAATCACCGCCGACTATTTGCAACAGTGCCACGCGGAAGGAAGAACAAGAGAAAAAGGTCATCTGAGACTATCAAAAGAGGCGTCAGTCTCAGAAAACGTTTCTTAACGTGAGTTTGGGTTCCACTGAGGATCGGGCCCCGTAACTATACAACGCGCAGATTTTTCCCGCTAAGTATAGTGCTTGTACTCAGCGGGAGATTTGTCAGGCAGTAATTCCTCCTGGAAATACCGGATCAGGACAAAGATGCAGTCGTCCGTAACATCACTCCACACGAATAGGAAAAAAAGTTGATACTGAAAAAACTCTAAAGCTGTAAATCCTTTTAGGCTATCTGTGGACGCCTATTCCAGCATTTTTCAATATAATCAATAAAGTGTGTATGGAGTGCGTGCTGACGCGATCGCTGTTTCCAGATCAACCAGATGGGTAGATCGGGTATCTTCCAATCAGGCAGAATTTTTACGATCTGCCCATCTGATTGATGCTGTGCTATTAGCCAGCTTGGGGTTGCAATGCTAATACCCTTTCCCTGCATAACTAGATTCATCATGGCTAATAGGTTATTGGATGAAAGACCGCTTTCTATGTGTGGGGGGGGTAACACATAGTTTTCATCACCACGAAATAGATTTAGCGGACCGGCTAGCCCATGATGATGCATGCCAAAAAGAACATGTTTCTCCAAATCACGCGGATGTGTAATGGCAGGGTGCCGATCAAGATAAGCCTGACTTGCACATAGACATAATCTAACAGGGTTTAGCTTTCGGTGAATCAGATTATCACTCTCAATACGTCCACTGCGTAGCACTATGTCATCCAGCTCGGGTGAGTCGATGCGCAGATCTGGACGTTCGCGAGCGTCTAGAAAGACCCTGACCATCGGATTTTTCTGAATGTATTCATAACACCAGTCGCCGGCCAGAAATTCGCAAACTATAGCGGGCGCAACGAACCTTACAGTTCCTTTTATATTACCTTCAGGATTACGAATTTCTTCAAGTAGTACATTAAAAGAAGCGGTAATATCTTTTGCCCGATGCAAGGTAGTCGTTCCTGCCTCAGTCAACTTCATACCCAGAGAAGTACGGGTAAAAAGTACGGCACCCAAATAAAGTTCAAGACGAGTGATGGCTTTACTAACAGCAGCAGTACTAAGATCAAGCTGACGGGCGGTCTTTGAAAGACTGCCCATTTCAGCTGTTCGAATAAAGATTAACCAGTCACGCATGCCACGGTTGTTATCTCTATCCAAGTTAACCTCCTATAAAATAAATATTTTATTTGTTAGTCAGCAATTAAATGAAGTATCCGATTTCCCCGCTAAAAGTTTCCTTAAGCCTAACAACGTGAGTTAGAATCACCCGAGTGGGAACCTTGGAAGGTATGAAGTTACTCCACATTGCGGAATATAAAACGCTAAGCACCTTTCCATGACAATGCTCAAAGCCAACCTATATAAAGATCTATTTCATCAAAATCGTGGTTCGTGGTGTCAGTCCCATGGTCTGGCGTCGACTAATAACTGCGACTGATACCTCGCAGCCTGCACTTTACTTCATTTTCCAGATAGCGCAATTATGTCAGTAACACCATCTGTGTATTGCCTCAGAATTCTAATGAGCGTTGCCCGTATTCAACGCTGAATTAATAGACTCCTTTTCAACTTGCAGAGGTTAAGATTAAATGATTCTGAAAGTATGGGGGCCGTATGACTAACTGAGTAGTAAGCCAAATAATGAGAACTGGTCACTATAAACATTAATCTATGCGCCTTCAGTTTACCCGTCAATTATTGAATCCACTAACCTAGTATAGTTTTGATCCATGATATACTTCTGTATGCAACCATCTGTGAACTACTTATCATATTATCATAACAAATAAAAAAATTACCTCTGTAGCAGAAACTGTCGATGGCATGATAAAAACCATTAATAGCTACATGATTTAAGACACCCCCACTTAAATAGCATAAAACACTTATTTATTAAATCGTTATGGCTATTTTTAAAATGGTCTCATTGTTACATGATAAGTTTTCGTTTATCATTCGTTTATGTGCTGGTGCTAAGGGAGCATAGAATTTTTCATCAAGAAATATAACCTTTTTTTCTAAATAATGCACTGAAAAGTGTAAGTCTTTGTCAAAAATGTAACCAACCCCCCTAAGATTAGACACCAGTAAATTTAAACTTAATGCACGAAGTTTTATTTTAACCTTATGAATTAGTTGTACTAAATTGTCATCGAACCCCTTAGTCTCACCCCATATTCTTTTGATTAATGTATCTTTTGATATAGCATTGGATTTTTTCTCTAACAATATTTCCAATGCTAACATTTCTTTTTTTGTTAGGTTAACACGCTCCTCACCTGAGGAAATAGTTCTTTCTTGAATGTTAATGGTTATTTTCATAAAACTTGCCTTTAAACTTATCAGTAAAGAAAGATTTGTTCGAAATATATATATTATGTTCATATGAGCATTGCCTCATAAGTTTTAAAGCAAAAAGCAATGGATTTGAAAATATTTAATAATTAACTTTATCGGAATTATGGATACACTTGACCTGCCCCCGGTATTAGATACAACGCTCAGTTGGTAATGTCGGATCCTTCACTATCAGAAATACCCTTTCGCCAGGCCGCCGCACATTCAGACGGCGTCTGATAATTCAGCGTGGAGTGCGGGCGACACTCGTTATAATCCTGACGCCGTTCACTGATGGTTTTCCTGGCATAGCTGACGTCACTGAACCAGTGTTCATTCAGGCATTCATCGCGAAAGCGTCCGTTATAACTCTCTATAAATCCGTTCTGTGTAGGCTTGCCGGGCTGGATAAGCCGCAGCTCTACGCCATGCTCAAAGGCCCATTGATCGAGCGCGCGGCAGGTAAATTCCGGCCCTGAACGGTTCTTATCGTCGCCGGATGCCGCGTAAAAGCGCAATGTTGTCCAGAATACACGTGACCTGCACGCCTGAAATCCCGAAGGCAACGGTTACGGTCAGGCACTCCTTCGTGAAGTCATCCACGCAGGTCAGGCACTTGATCCTGCGACCAGTGGCCAGCGCGGCCATGACGAAATCCATCGACCAGGTCAGAATGGGTGCCATCGGGCGGAGCAGCGGCAGACGCTCTGTGCCAGGCCTTTACGACGTCGTCTGCGTTTTACCCCCAGGCCACTAAGATGATAAAGCCGGTACACGCGCTTGTGATTAACATGAAGCCCTGCGCGGCGCAGCAGTTGCCAGATGCGGCGGTAGCCACAACGCCTGCGCTCCAGTGCCAGTTCGGTGATGCGTCCGGATAAATGCGCATCCGACGGCGCTGCGCTTCGTACCGGCAGGTCCACAGGGATAAACCTGTCAGCCTGCAGGCACAACGTTGCGACAGACCAGTCGCATCACACATCACCACCACGGCTTCCCGCTTCTGGTCTGTCGTCAGTACTTTCGGCCTGGGGCCACCCGAAGCGCCTCCTTATCCAGCATGGCTTCGGCCAGCAGCTTCTTGAGCCGGGCCTTCTCTTCCTCAAGCGACTTCAGGCGCTTAACCTCAGGCACTTCCATACCCCCATACTTCTTACGGCATGTGTAAAACGTGGCATCGGAAATGGCGTGCTTATGGCAGAGCTCACGGGCAGAAACTGCGGATTCGGCCTCGCGGAGAATACAGATGATCTGTTCGTCGGAAAAACGCTTCTTCATGGGATGTCCTCATGTGGCTTATGAAGACATTACTGACATCGGGATGTACTAATCAACGGGGAGCAGGTCAGCCTGTCAGATTGATATGCTCTCATCCTAGTGGTGACAGATGCGAGAGCAATTATTCATTGATCTTTAGCTCCTTACGTTTCAGGGACCACTCTTTCCATATACAAGGTATTCCAAAGCGAGATAGAAGCCGTCAGCAGCGTCAGTTCGCTGGCTAAACTGACGGCTGATATACATGCCGCCCAGCGCGTTCAGCCAGACTATGGCGGAATGTGAAATCGTTGCGGCAATTCCCAACATCACTGCCTGCTTTACCGCGCCGCGAATCTCCACGATAAATGCTGACATCATGGTTTTCTAGTGACCGGGTTCAAGTCCGTGTAATGCACCAAGTAATATTGCGCTGGGAATGAACAGCCAGGCATTTGATGTGCCTTGCAGCAGGGCTGAGAAATTAATCATTTTTAACTTGCCTTAAAGATATTTTGTAATCTCTTTAAATTGGCCAAGTGTTTCCTCGGTACTTTCGTGACCGTCATGAAGGGCATCCTCCAGACAGTGGTCTAAATGGTCATAGATCAAAGTACGCTTGGCCGTCATTATTGCTCGTTCAACGGCATAGAGTTGTTGGGCAACGTTAAGGCAAGTCTTTTCATCTTCAAGCATCTGAATAGTACTTTTCAGGTGTCCCGCTGCACGCTTGAGTCTTTTTATAATGTCGGGGTGTGAAGTGTGTACACTCATAATTTATCCTTACCTGGTGGAGGGGATGAAATGTCGCGTAATCACCTTAAAATTACACGGTTTCTCTAGCCTCCTCACTTTTGTAATTACGTCATGATGTAACCGGATTACCTACGCTTTGGCCATGAAGGGTGTTCATCGTCGATGACAAAATCATGTTCGTGCTCTTCCGACTTGCCGGTAACGTCATCTTCGTGGCTATGGAGCACCATAAGCGCATCATGTTCTGGCTTCCAGATAACCGCAGCCAGAACCAGTGAAAATACGGCAACTAGAGCTAACGCAATGAATGACGCCTGTAAGCTGACTGCGGCTCCCATCCAGCCTGCCAGCGGGTAGGTAATCAGCCAGCAGGAGTGAGAAAGGGTGAACTGTGCAGCAAACAATGCCGGACGGTCATTAGCGTCAGAAGAGCGGCGCAGCAGACGGCCTGAAGGGGTTTGTGCTAGTGAATAACCAATACCAATAAACAACCAGATGGCGAGCAGTGCCGTATAACTCTCAATGAAGATACCCGCTCCAAGTCCCGCAACCAGCATTGCGGTGCCTATCAACATTGGCGTTCTGTCACTGATTTTGTCCAGCAGCCGCGGTAGAACCAGCGCTGCAATCATCGAACCAAGTCCAAAGACCGCCAGTGCGATCGCGGTCGAGCGTTGCGTAAGACCAAATTTTGCCTGTACTAGCACCACTGTATTCACAATCACCATCGCACTGGCAGCAGCCACCACGAGATTGAGCGCTAACAACCCGCGCAGACGTGGCGTTTTAAGGAAGATGCGCATTCCACGAGTGGTGCGCTCATAAATACTGCGGCGCACGCTACTCTGCTGCGGTTGAGGGAGTTTGAGGGACACCACTAGTGCAGCCGAAGCCAGGAAACCCAATACGGTGCCTACAAACAGACTGTGAAAGCTGACAACAGCCAGGAGTGCCGCAGCCAGCATGGGACTGACAACGCTTTCAAGATCGTATGCCAGACGCGATAGCGACAGTGCTCGTGTGTACTGTTTTTCATTGGGAAGAATGTCTGGGATCGTGGCTTGGAAAGTCGGAGTGAAAGACGCGGAAGCCGACTGGAGAACAAAGATCAGGATATAAATCTCCCAAATCTGCGTCACAAACGGTAATGCAAGTGCAACAATCGCTCTGCACAGATCGAGACTGACCAACATGGTCCGGCGCGGAAGCTTTTCTGCAAAAGCGGCGGCAAGAGGAGCGACAGCAATATAGGCTGTCATTTTGATAGCGAGAGCCGTGCCCAGTACCGCTCCCGCACGATCGCCAGCCAAATCATAGGCGAGCAGACCAAGTGCAACGGTTGCTAAGCCAGTACCGATCAGCGCAATGATCTGGGCAAGGAAAAGGTGTCTGTAAGTTCGATTCGATAAAATAGATAGCATTTTAACTCTCTGACAGATGTATTTATCCCCTATAGGGGGATGCAAAAAGCATATGTCAGAAACGATGATCTTACAACACTAGAGCGGGCCTTATGTAAGGTAGAGTATGTATCTCTGTGAATAATTATGAAGAAAGCTTCAGACATCCCCAGCGTACATATCTGAAGCAAGAGGAGGGCCTGAGTTATAGGTGAGAATTCCTTTTCAATTTAAAAGGAATTGGGTCAGTAGGCCCAGGTATTGTAGTGGCACACTGAATTTGGCCACCTGAGAGAGGTGGTATCATCACCTCACAGTAAAAACAGGTGACATATGACCGGACGTAACAGACGCAATTTTAGCCCCGAGTTTCGCCTCAAAGCTGCCCAGGCTTGTACTCTATCAGCATTACACCGTTGTCGCCGCTGCAACGGCAATGAATGTGGCTAAATCCACGGCGGATAAATGGGATCGCCAGCTTAAAGAAGAACGCGCAGGGAAATCCCCAAAGGCCTCTCCTATGAGGCCTGAGCGACTTCGAATTCGTGAATTAGAAAAACGACTGCAATGTGTTGAAATGGAAACGGTATATTAAAAAAGCTACCGCGCTCTTGATCTCAGACTCCTTGAACAAATCTCGTTAGTTGAGAAACACAGGATGCGGTTTCCTGTTGCCTTTATTTGCAATGTGTTTGGGATCCATCGCAGTAGCTATCGGTACTGGCTAAGCCGACCGCATAAACCTGATGCTAAACACATTGTTATACTTAGCCTAGTTCGTGAAGTTCATCATGCCAGTAATGGTTCTGTGGGGGCCCAGAGCATTGTCGATATGTTCAGCGCAAAAGGTGTTCCGTTGAGTCGCTGGCGTACAATTAAGATAATTAAAAATATGAATATTATTAGTTTCCCGCAACCGGAGCATAGCTGTAAAAAAGCCACAAAAGAGCATGTGGATATCCCTAATTATCTGGATCGCCAGTTTGCAGTAACGGAACCAAATATCAGAATGGGTACTGAACTGTGGATACGCTAATTTTAGCGAAGCAAATAGGTCAATAACGAATCACATCATCGATTATTACAGCCTGCTTAGACCCCACCAATATAACGGTGGCATAACACCAAATGAATCAGAGCGGTTGTTCTTGAAAAAAACCTAAAACTGTGGCCAGTTTTTGTTGACCACTTCAATTTAGGTTATTTAGTAATTGATCACAACGCTTACATTAATCTGAATTCCCTTGGATTGACCTACTATTTGGAGCATCTATTTAGATAATGCTGTTATCACTGCGAAGTGATTTTTACGCTTCACCTGAGAATTAACGATGGGAAAATTTACGGACAAAGCAATTGCGTGTACCACTAGACGGGATACAGAAACTTGATGTGTTTCCGATTGCATACCTAGTTATCGCTCTGAAAGACCAGTTGTAACTGGTTATTTTTTCGTTCTCTTGAATGTTTTTCGCTACTTGATCCCCTAAAGGTAAGGGGTGAGCTGTTACAGATCACGAGAATAAATCCAATCTGAACAACAAAGATTTTAATCTTTATCGTCTTTTTTAGGGTTCTTACGTATACTTTTTTGTTGTGATATCCCACATCCGTGCTAGATAAAATGGGCTGTCATATTGAGGGTTTTAAAATAATATTACTCTTATATACGGTGGGATTTTTTATAATTAGTTTATTTCAGATAAATTCACTTATCCGAAGAGCAAAAAGTATTCTCTGAATTTGGCATGATAATCAATATAGATGAATGATTAAGATCTGCAACGAAAATGCAGGATGATGATAACAATCTGATTTTAAAGGATAATTTCAAGTTATTTTTGAAACTATATCGCGTAGTGATTATTGGCAACGATCAGTAATAATTTTATGATAGGTATTAGCTATCAATAAGATCTGAATGATCGATAATTTCCATTATATTTGTCAGGTTATATGTTCTACATTTGCTCTATTATGTTTTCAGCATCAGCATCAGCATCAGCTACGGGAGCCAAAAAGGGAATACGTCATTAATCATAAAATCATTTTATCAGCGAGCTTTTCCAAATTATGTATGACAGTGTAATCGGATTGATACTTTATAGCATATACAATCTTGATAAGAATCTTATCACTAAAAGACCCTGCATAAGGGCAAGTATGGCAAGCACTTTATAAGTAACTAGTATTTTTAGTTTACAGATTGTTGAGCGTAGTTTCGCATTTACTAGGGAGTGTAAATTAAGAAACTCTATAGATTAATGAATTAAACAATTCATCATGTTATATACAAAACCAATGGTAATGATATATGAAAGCTAAATATAGTGAATTTGAGCACATGATTTCACGTTATAAAGGGGACGGGCCGTATTTACACGATGGTGATCGGGTTATAATTGATGCAGCTTCAGGAACTTTTAATCTGCCTTTCGGTTATACCCATGAACGACTGACCGAAAAACTCAAACAGCAAATCGACCGTTGCGCCCATCTAAGTTCTGCTTATACCAAACCCATTGCTGAGCAAATCCTTAAACGGCTCAAACCACACTTACCCGATGGAATTGATTCCCTTTGGCTCAGGGACGTCTCCGGTTCCGGTGCGGTTGAAGGGGCGATTCGTATGGCACAAAAGTACACTGGGCGCTCGGGTGTAATCTCTCTATTTATGTCACATCATGGCCAGTCTTTGGCAACTGCAAGGATATCCGGTAATGCATTTCGTCTTCATCACTTTACCGCCAATATAGACGGTTCTTTTAAGATACCAGTGCCCGATAGCGAACTCGCTGGAGAGCAAAGCATTAATTCCTTAAACTTAAACCGTTTTTCTGAGTTAGAGGATTTCATCAACTATGGCTCAAGCGGAAACATAGCTTGCCTAATTGTCGAACCAATTCTTGGTAATGGTGGCAACATAGTATTGCCCGTTGAGTTTTACCGTCAAATACGCGAAATCTGCAACAAATACAAAATAGTACTGATCGCTGATGAGGTTCAGACTGGTTTTGGAAGAACTGGCACTTTTTTTGCCACCACAGGATATGCGAAGGAACTTAAACCAGACATTGTAGTTTTTGCCAAAGGTGCTGGCGGAATCGGTATACCTACAGGAGGTATATTGATGAATCACAAACTGGATGTGCTGGAAGCCTATGAACACTCTAATACCTCAGGCGCAAATCCATTATCTCTGACCGCTCTTCACGAAACTATCGCAATCATCGAAGACGAAAAGTTGCTCGAGAATGTGCAACTAAATGAGCCTTATCTGCGTAATGCGTTGCTTGAGTTGCAGAATAAACATGAGTTAATTACTAATGTTCGTGGGTTAGGCTATATGTTCGGTTTCGATACACCAAGTCCCGAAATTGCTGCGATGGTGATAGAAATAGCATCTGAAATAGGACTTGTAATTAGAGGTTCGCGTTACGGAAAGGGACGCGCTATCAAAGTTCGCCCTCCGCTTATCTGTGGATCCCACCATATAGACGAGATCGCCGCCAAGTTAGATCGCACATTTATTAAACTTGAACAAAAACTTAATACCACACAGGGGAAAATCCGATGAAAGCACTCAAATTTAATGGCGTTTGGGACGTATCTCCTGTTGAAGTGCCTTCTTTACAGTGTATCGATCTCGATGATGTGATCGTTTCGGTTGAGGTCTGTGGCCTATGCGGTACGGATGTAGGTATCATTACCGGTGATTATTCTGTGGCTATTCCTGGAACAACTTTGGGTCATGAGTCAACTGGCAAAGTAGTGAAGATAGGTACCGCAGTAACCCGATTTAAGGTGGGGGATCGCGTAGTTATCAACCCTACTTATTCCTGCAGCGAGTGTCGCATGTGTCAGACAGGCAATCCTAACCATTGCGAACGTAAGCACGGAACTGAGGCTGGCGTTTCCTATAACGGCACTTTTGCAGATCAGTACTGCGCAAAAGAGAACTCCTTACTGCATTTAGATGATCACGTTAGCTTCGAAGAAGGAGCCCTGACCGAGCCACTCAGCTGCACCATAACAGGTGTAGACAAGCTAAACATAACGCATACAGATATTCGAGCATGTGTAATCGGTGCTGGACCCATGGGAATGCTTTATCTGTGGAGTCTACATCTGCGCGGTGTTAATGCCTTTCTGGTAGAAAAAAATGAGCATCGTCACAGGTTTGCAAAAGGTGTTCTACCTGAAGAAGGACGTATCTATAAGGATTTTGAGAAGGCTATGCGAGAAGAGTACGGCACTGATGATGAGAGGCTAGATTTGTGTGTTGATACTACTGGCTATCTTTCAGAAGTCGTTTTTAATCGCTTAGCGCCAGGTGGAAAGTTGCTCAATGTGGCTCTGAAAGATTATACAGCCAAGCTGGATGTACTAAAGATTGCGGATAAAAGTTTGTCGGTAATAGGTTCGATAGACTCTCTTAACCAAAGTTTCGAACGCGCCTACGCGATGATAAGGGACGGCAAGATCCCTGCTGCCAAGCTGGTCAGCCACACCTTTAATTTTAATGATTATTTGCAGGCATTTGCCATGGTTGGTTGTGATATAGCAGCGAAAAGGCAGAAACCAATCACAGAGCCAAATTGTAAAGTGCTGCTGCGTATCTCATCCCATCAATAGGAGTCTACTTCATGAGCTCTTTGTACGCTATTTTTGATATTGATGGTGTAATTGTTGATAGCGAGCAGTTGCACTTTGATGTCCTCAAAACCCTCTTGCCCGAGCAGACTAAAGGTGTTACACCTCAGGAACTTATAGGTCTTAGTCTAAAGGAAACTTTGTTGAGCCTAGGTATCGATGCTAAGCAACATGAACAAATTATTATCCAGATCGCCAGTGCTTATAAAGATCAGCTTAAGCCACGTTATCTACGTCCAGGTATCCGTTCGCTTATTCAGAGCTTAATTGAAAAACATGTCCCATTTGGTTTCGTCTCCACCGCTCCGCGAGACATCTGTCTGGCTAACTTAGGCACTCTGGAATTGCATCTGAAGCAGCCACTCATTAGCGGTGATGATATCGAACGCACAAAGCCTCATCCCGATCCATATTTGGCGATGTTGCAGTGTCTCGGCGCTCATCCAGATCAGACAGTTGTTATAGAGGATACAGACCTCGGTATAAAGGCAGCAACCGCAGCTGGCATTCGACGCGTTTATGGCTGGCCTCACGCTCTCTCTAACACCGAGAATTATGGAGCTGCCCACAAAGTGATCGGCTCATTAGATGAAATCGATGCCTTTGACGCATTATTGAATTCAATTACGAAGTGAATATGGAATGTCAACATCCTCTATGGCCATACAAAAAATGGGAGTTTAAAAAAGTGGTCGCTCACGACACACCATACACCGTTCCACGCTCGGTTACCTCAACGCGGATTGCCTTTTTTATTGCCGGCCTAAGCCTGGCGACCTGGGCTCCATTGATACCACTGGCCAAGATACGATTAATGGCAGACAACGGTACCATGGGCATGGTGATGTTGGCATTTGGCATTGGATCGTTATTGATGATGCCATTGTCTGCTGTTCTCGCCTCACGGTATGGCTGCAGGGTAGTTTTTAACATAGCTACTCTGGCCATGCTGATGCTGTTGCCGGCACTTGCGATCTTCGATACACCTTTCACCTTAGCTTTGGCGCTATTTGTGTTTGGTAGTGGCATTGGGGGTATGGATGTAGTAGCTAACATCCATGCAGTTCATGTTGAAAAGCTGGCAGGTCGACCCATTATGTCTGGTTTCCACGCGTTGTTTAGCATTGGCGGAATTGTAGGATCGGGACTTGTAAGTACATTAATTATCTATGGTCTGACTCCGCTCGTAACAGTAAGCATCGTTATGATGTTGGTGCTGGGGCTTCTTGTTATCACTTATGGTGGGTTGCTTAACTATTCTGAATCAAATGGTTCTCCATTTTTCGTAATACCTAAAGGCATTGTAATCATACTTGGTGCTTTGTGTTTCGTTGCTTATATCATGGAGGGATCTATGCTGGACTGGAGCGGTATCCTACTAACAAACCAAAGCGATATCACCGCCAATTTTGCAGGTGTTGGCTATACAACTTTCGCCTTGGCTATGACCCTAGGGCGTCTATTGGGAGATCGGCTGATTAAATCATTTGGCCGCTTCAATGTATTTCTGATTAGTTCCCTTATAGCAACCTCAGGAATTGGCGTAGTTGTGGGAGGGATAAATCTCTTTACCATGATTTGTGGTTTTTTCCTTATAGGATCAGGACTTTCAAATATAGTACCCATATTATTTAGTGCGGCAGGACGCCAAACCACGATGCCAACTACACTTGCAGTGGCTGCAATATCAAGTATAGGTTATTCAGGCATTCTGCTTGGTCCTGCATTTATAGGAGCAATTGCTCATCAAACTAGTTTAATAAACGCTTTTATTGTAATTGGGTTACTTTCTTTTAGCTTGCCACTTTGCAGCTATCTGATACGCAAATAAATTAAATCTTGCTCTGCGCCTTAGAGAACTCAGAGTTATCATATGGAGAGCCGATGAATATTAAAGATTGCCAGTGGATCAATGTGCCGAATAAATGGGTACTGAAAGAAGATGCACTCTATGTTACTACAAACAGCAATACAGACTTTTGGCGTGAGACTCACTATGGTTTTACTCGGCACAGCGGTCACGTCTTTGGTTGTCATGTAGAAGGAGACTTTACCTTACAACTCTGTATCGAGGGAGAGTTCGAGGAACTCTATGATCAGGCAGGTTTAATGATTGAGCAGGACACGCAGCATTGGTGTAAAGCCGGGATTGAATTTTCTGACAATCAGTTATTGCTGAGCAGCGTTATGACTGATGGAAAATCTGACTGGGCCACTGGAGTATTTCAAGGTAACCCAAATAAGTTTTGGATGAGAGCGACGGTAGATAATGGGGTATTACGTCTGCAATACTCGCACGACGGTCTCACTTGGCCTCTTATTCGCCTATGCCCTTTCCCCGGAGGAGAGAAACGTTTTGTTGGCGCCATGTGTTGTAGCCCGGAGCGGGAAGGTCTTAAGGTTCGCTTTAGCGAGTTTCGTCTTGGCAAACCCCTCAAAAAAAGGCTGCATGATCTGAGCTAATAATTACGTATTTCATGGACATTAATCGTCACTTTAGATAATAAGAACGCACTTTATTAAATGCGAGGCGCAGTGAGAGAAATCTCTATATAACTGACGCCTCATTTTCTAGTATAAAATAAATGGAAGCGAATTTCAGGATGTATTAGTAATCCAATGATTTCATAATGGAAAATACATAGTACCAGGTGGGTGTGAGAATATTGGGGAAATAACAATGGCCATGCCTCCAATGAAAAAAGCAACAATGACAAAACATAATAGCTTAATTATTAATTTGTGTTTCATTTCATTTGGTTTACGTTTCATATTATTATTCCATGTATGGTTTTTATTAATGCGCGATATTTAGTGTGATGTGTGTTAAGCCCGTAAGGGGAAGTGTTCTGTATCTAGTTTTCTATATTTTTCTCCTGATGGAGTCATTATCAGAATGCTCTTAATAAAATTTTTAAGTTTCTATCTTTATATTATGCATTGCCATGGGGAAATAATTTTGTTTTCCCATGGCATATATTGTAAAAATATAATAACGTATTTTTCATAGTACCATGCTAGAGATTTACTGAAATATCATGTTTTTTGAGATAGTCTGTAAATGACGTGTCGTTAAAGATAGGTACGGTTTTATTTGAAAAATCAAGATGCTAATTTTTTGTAAAATTTAAACGAGCTTTATGCCCTCTAAAATAAGCATTTCTAATTTTATGCAAAAAAGCCTACAATGTAAATGGTAAAGTAAGTTATGACGGTATAAAACTACATAGCGACAACTCAAAATTAATATATGTAATTATTTTTGTGTTTTATTTGTCTTTCAGCAAGTGTGCATATTCTCGGTGGTCCATCAAGAACGTCACGCCCATCTGCGGAGCCACGTCCAAAGCAAACACCTTCAGATACACCTCTGTGCTTTCATAGCGTTCATGGCCCAAATATGCCTGCACGACTTTTGGTGGAACATGGTTAAAGAAAAGGTGCATCGCAAAGCTGTGTCGGAAGGTTTTGGGATTGAGTGCCGGCAGCGCAAACTGAATTCCCTCATCCCCTGCCCTTTTTTCGGCCTGTTGTAACCACAGCCAGGCAGTTTTTCTGCTGACATCGAATAGAGGCCGACGGCGCCCGGGCCGGAATGTCGCAAGGTAACGCTTCAGCTGTTCGACATAACTGGCGTCCAGAAGCGGTACAATTCTGGCTATCCTCTCGTCAGCCGACGGTCTTCCCCTGCCCCGTTGTCTTTGTTTGAGCGTACGCAAACGTACACAAGGCCGTGGCCCCTCCAGCTGTACGTCTTCCGGGGTTAACGTCAGGGCTTCAGTGATGCGGGCACCGGTGTTCCACAGCGTGGCGAACAGCATGCGCTGTCGTTCATCCGGAAGATAGTGCAGCAGCACCGCCACTTCAGGAGCCAGCAGATACTTCGGCAGGTGTTCCTGCATCAATGCCATCCGGCGAAGGGCTATGGCGGTTTCATAATGCGTCACAGGAACTGGGCGATCACCCGTCATCATCAGCATTCTTTCTCCTTTAATGTAATACAATATGAATACGTGTGTAATTCAATTGAATTACGTTTTGGACCCGCAGGCCTTTTAAAGCGCACCAAGGCTCTTAGCATCAGCCATAAACTTATTGTAATGGTTTTCAGGGATCACTACGGGGATTGTCCTGCGGTTGTACAGCTGCATTAGCAACAAAGTGCGATGCCGTCCGTCAGATACGCCAAATTGCCTCACTGATGCCTGCGGATATTCAACGGTTCCTTTAGCAATATAGGTTTTTATTTTGTACCAACGGCGCGGATCGATACAGAATGCACTGTCCCCCAGAACGTTGAGAAAGGCCAGTCCGTCAACTTCAACAATCTTTGATGGCTGCGAACGAAGCTGCTGGGGCAGATAAAACTGCAGGTTCTCAAATGTAGGAAAAGTGAACCCTGAACTGTCCTGGGGGATCGCATCAAAGGACGGAAAAGGATACTTGGTCATAAAGGTATCTGGCCTGTCCTGTTCGATTTTTGAGAACCACTCAACGTCCGGTAAAAACTCTTTTTCTCTTTCCCGCATGGCTTTAATGCGATCGCCACATATGTCTTCAAGATCTATCGTAGCGTTCCGCTCCAGTGGATGTAATACATAAGTATTTCATGTGTGCGCTGTGCAAATTCTGGCGGGTAATGCCCCTGCCCGTTCAAAAACATTCGCGTAGCGCGATCTTGCCAGTTTTGTCTATTTTGACAGCCCCGGAGGCCTGACGCCACGGGAATAAATCGCCGCAAGTGAGATGATGGGGTAACAAAATTCGAAATATGCGGGTTTTGTCAAAACGGATTTTTGCTGAGAAGGGGGGATTGGGACACCAGGTGCGGGGGGCTGGTGTTCTCGGGCCTTGCGTGACAGGGGCTGACGGCGAACTGAGCCGGGAAGCGGTCAGTGAAACACTCTACCTGTTTTGTTTCATTATCCGCTGACGACAGTACAATACCGCTTTAATGTAGCCCAAAGGAATTACACGTGTAATATCTATGTATTACATCCAGTTCTCTGGCTAAAACGTACCGCAGCGCTGGTCTCAGCGCTCTGTTGCGGTATTCTGGATTGTGAATGGGCGTTATTCAGACGGAGGTGAGTTACGGCCAGCTGGTTGGATAAAGTCAGAGATAACATGTTGCGATATTCTTCAGGTCAGACATGGCCGGCTGTCATTAAAGAGTGGTCGGTCACTGGGGGATTAATTGACCCGCACGCCATCAATAAAACTGCGAGCTATGTGACAACGAGGGGCTGCGCTATCAGTTTCAGATAACTAACTCCCTCACACATTATTCCCTCTGGGTGGGCTCTACCTGCATTAATAAGTTCGTCCCTGTTATCGTGGACGGCAGAGAACTGCTTGGGGAAGAAAAAGAAGCCGAAGTGCGTAAAATTATGGCGGCCGACAGGGCAACCTCACGTCAGGACGTGCGAAAACGGTTCTGAAACAGCTAAAAATCAAAGCACCTGACCGGTTTAACGATCCGAAATGGGTGGCTAATCTTGATGTTGGGTACTCTGCCAGTCAGTAAAAGATGATTGCGCTGCTGTGTAAAAGCCACCGGATCACCTTTAACTCCAGACATTTTAAAATCAATACCCGCAAGGCTAACGTTGTCGATCAAGTCCGTCTTCTTGAACCGTGGCAGTATTACAATATGAGGAACGCTATCTCTAAAAGCCGCCATAAGCAATTTGACGCGAAGAAGAACAGGTAGGTAGCTGATATAAAAAGACAGATCTTCGTCTGGTGTAATTTATATGTAATTCATGTGTATTACATATATTAAGAATTGGCCCTCCTATTGACCGTCCTCTCCTAAATGTTGATAAGGCATAACATGCAGACTTTATGATATCCGGCCATGGTTGATGCATTGAAGGCTGTCGATGAACCTGTGATCGTTGTGGTGGCGAACTGCGTGATGTGGGAATGAAACTGGCCGCAGATGCAGGCATTACGCCACACTATCCTCGCCCGAATTTTGGTCCTTCCAATGAAATGATGGATAAGCGCCGGCGTAAGTTAATCAGCAAAGGCGGCAAGCCAGTTATGTTAATTGACCAATATCCGCTCGCTATTCACTGGGGTTCTGGCTTTACGTGTTTTTCTCTGCCCGATACCCGGCAGGAAGAAATTCACGTTGAAATTCAGGCCCAGAATGATTACGTGAAAAGTGCACCGGACAAAGTGGAATGGCAGCGCCGCGCTGACAAAGTTATGGCCATAACTATGGCACCTTTGAATAATTTTATCAGTGCGCAAAAAGAAGAGCTGGCAGAAATCGAAATGCAGGCCGCAGAGCTTGAAAAAAACGGTACCTCAGAGCATTAGCAGGCTTTCCTTGATGATCTAAAGCAAGCGGAGGGTGGATTTATGCAGCGTGTAATCCATCGGGTCTTACACCGCAAATAGCCGGCGGGAGCGGGTATAACGCAGAGGATGAGTCTTTACGATCTCACCCTCTGGATATCATTATTGAAATACATAAAGAATGCAAATGTATTTTAAATGTATTACAAGTTTTCCTTAATCATCTCCAGCACTTTCTCAGGGCCGACCTCTCGTGCCAGGTACAGTGCAGCCCGCAGTACCGTCGAATCGGTGATATTTTTCGTCGTCAGTTCCTGGATTTCATCAACAAGTTCACTGCACATGACTTTTTCTGCCGGTGACATGCGGATGGTTTTGGGGTTTTCGCTGGTTGTCCGGTTCCGGTTTACCTTGACGTTAGAGAGGCGGGTTTTTGTTTCGCCAGGCATGGCTTCAGGTTTAACCATTGCCGGGCGTGAGAGTGGGCCTTTAGCCATTATTGAGCCTCTTTCGATAAGACAGTTTCTAATTCACGCATCAGCGCCCGGTAATCATTCAGAGCCAGCGAGCCTTTGTTGTAACAATACAGCGGGATGCAAGCCACCTGTGCCTGGGAAATATTTTCATCTGTACGGATCCGCGTTTCCAGATAATTATCTCTTGTCCGCTCACTGCTGCTAAGTTGCTCATGCAAATAGGTATTCATTTTCTTTTTGGCTGCATTGTATTCGTTGCGGAAAACGCTGAACTGAGTAAAGCGGGTTTCCCGGATTTCATCTAGGTAGTCCAGAACGACATCCAGTCCTGTCAGGGCAAAACTGCCACCATCCACCGGAATAATGACATGGTCTGCCATAAAGGCTGCGTTCGTTGTCGACAGGTTCAGACCGGGAGAACAGTCGATAAGGATGTAGTCGAATTTCTCCATCACTGACTGCAGATGTCGGGACAGGATTTTTTCCCGGTGATGGCGAGTAAGGCAGTTCTCCATTACGCGTTCAAATGAAGGGTCTGATGGGATGATGAATAAGTTATTGATTTTATCATCACCTTTTACTGCAGGGATAATGGCATCCATGATATTAAAACGAGGGTTGTTGTAGAGATCGCAGATGGTATGGCCGTACTGGGCATAATATTTTTTACCATTGGCCATAACCTCTGTAGAGTTTGCCTGTTGATCACCATCAATGAGCAATACTCGCCGACCTGCCTGAGCGAGCGTCATGGCCAGGTTGGTGATCGTTGAGGTTTTACCTGCGCCGCCTTTGTTGTTCATGATGGCGACGATTTTAGCCTGCGTATTGGGCATATTAGTGAGTTCAGATTGCTCAGAGATTTCAGTCATCGGGAGTACCTCTCGCTATGAAATACATATGTAATACATGCGGCAATTCCTGAATTGCCTCTTGAAGTAAATACTACGCATTGCAAATGTAATACACAAGTATTTATTTTGAATTACACATGTATTTCTAGGGTTTTTCATGCTTTCCACAGCATATATGGTTAGGAATCTCAATCGCATTTTTTGATCGCCCCCTGATTGCGGATCGTCGTTAATGATATCGCCGGATTACGCGGCTTCGAGCTAATCTATATATGGAAATGTCTATTTCGGCTGGATATTAATCTAAATCCTGTATTTCAGTCACACTGACCCTATGCCGGAGCCCGAAGCCATCGTTTTTGCTCCATCCGGTGCAGCCTCTCTGACAGTAATTTTGTTGCGTGGAACCCCGCCTGCGCGTCCAGCTGCTGCATGTGCTGATCCATTTTTGCCGCCATTCGGCGAAAGTCAGTCATTTTCATCGGTGTTTCCTTTTACCTGTTTGGCCCAGGGGAAGCGAAGCTACAAAATGCGACATTTGACGTCTATCATAACGGTGGGCTCTGTTGAAACCGCCGTTAGTCGTCTTCTAAAATTACAGGTGCGTTTTAAACCTGCTGATAACCTGCTTAAAGTGCTCTCCTGCATAGATGTCGTAATGACGGGCACAGTTTTCCTCATGGGGTTCTACGCCGGAATTCCGAAATTTCCGACACCTATTCGCATTCAGGCATCACTGAGCGATCAGCCCCCACAGAATAACTCTGCAAAAACGACAAAGAGTCAGTTCGCGTGATGGCCTTCATATTTTTCACCATCCGGTTCCTGGTTCTTCAACTGGGAATCAACCGATAGCGCTTTTCTGTATAAATTACAATCATCCCCCTTAAAGATTAAAATATGATTTTTTATCTTTAAGGGGGATGATTGTGAAAGTAAAAGTATGGGTGGTTTTACTTATGTCGGCGTATCTGGCGGCCTGTGTCGCACCCGGTACAGGAAAATATCAGACCATCATGGACAGCGTTACGGCGGGAAAAGTCAGTTGGATTATCCGGTCGGACGTCATCCCATCTTCAGGTGAAAATCACGGGGAGGTTATAAGTCGCGTGTCATCTGCTTTTCTCGGTACGCCTTACCAGGCTGATACGCTTATTGGTGGGGCCGATGCCACCGAAGCGCTTGTCGCTAATTTTAACGGCGTGGACTGCTTTACCCTGGCAGATTACGTCGAGGCCCTAACCCGCAGTCATGTCGAGAAATCATTTCTGCATAATCTTGCCGAGGTTCGTTACACCGGTGGGACGTTGACTACCTGAGCCGCCGGCATTTCTTCTCCGACTGGTTTGCCACACGACCGCGCAATGCCCGTGACGTCACGCCAGATATCAGTCCTGACTATGCCGTTGCTGACAAGCAGCTTAACCGCAAACCGGATGGGGGGAGTACATCCCGGGTCTGGGCATTCATCCCCGTAAAATAAATTACATTCCAGGAAAAGCCCTCAGTCAGCAGGTGCTGGACCGTCTAAAAGCCGGGGATTATGTCGGCGTCTACTCTCCGCTTGACGGTTTGGACGTTTCGCATGTCGGTATCGTGGTTCGCCACGACGGTCGGGTATGGTTCAGAAATGCCTCCTAGCTGGCCGCAAACAGAAAAGTGGTAGATTCGCCGTTTCTGGAATATATGAGCCCGAAACCGGGCATCGTTGTTCTGCGAGCTAAGTGACCAGACCATTGCCGGAGTTATTGTATGAAAAAATCCAAATACCAGAAGGAATAAAGCTCTGTACCTGATTGTTCCCCTGTTGTTATCGGCATGCCATACGGTTTTACCCTCCATCCGGACAAAACATAATCAGTATGTCGGAAGAACTCTAAAGCTGAATGGCCCGTTTTGGTGGGATACTTACAGTAATGCTCATGATTTTAAGAATGGGCGTCAACTAGCTGCCTGGTTAGGACTTACACCATCGCAATACAGCAGTGGCGGAAAATCAAAGCTTGGCAGGATAACGAAAGCCGGAGATTCGCATTTGCGACTCTGCTGGTTCTGAGCGCGCGTTCAGTCCTGATTGACGCTGAAAAAAGGACTGATTCTTTGAGTCGTTGGGTTTGTACGTTGGTTGAACGCAGAGGATACTGGCGGGGAATTGTGGTAATTGCCGCGATAAATGCAAAAGTACGCTGGACATCATTGCATTACGACGATGACTTTAAGTTGTACTCATCACCAAATAGCTGAAACGCGTTATCTGAAGACTGACACCTTTTCTGCCTACAAGCGTTGATGTTGAAGGGGTTGACCCCGTCAGAAATATCTGCATAACGTACCGGATATCTTTATCCGTTTAGCGAACGAGAATCTCTCGAACAACTTTCATCAGGATCCGAATCGATGACGATTCATCATGACTGTTTATAGTACCGCAATCTCCCCCCTTTATTTTTATTGAAGAGCGGTCAGAAAACCATAAAGACTGGCGTTGACATGCCGGAGAAGCCCTTATAGTACAATAATTTTCGATATCCAAACTGACCCAACTAGTAAGTTTTGAGTTGCTGTGGGTAGTATCGCGAGAAGCTACATGTATACACCCGTAAGCGCCTAACGGCGCCAACGCGGAGATTGGCCTTACCGGGCCCACGCCGACTGAGTATTGAAAGTTCTGTAAAGCTTTAAGCGGGTTTAGTCTTGCAGGGCGAGGGGGGGATTGGTGAAACCTATCAGAACGGGGCGGCTGCGCCGCGTCACGGCGACCATCAGCATTCGTTAAATCAATAGCATTCTTTGTCGCCTTCATGCCCTTACGGGCATATCCTGTATACCCATACTCTTAAAGCAGGTATGTGGGAAGAGGATCGGTGCGCGCCGGCTGGGTTCACCCGGAAAAGACTAATCTGGAGTATAGCGCTATGCGAATCGTCAAAAATACAATCTGCGTCTGTTTGTGCATTATGCTCCCTCTGGCGTCGGCAATGGCCGGAACAACCATTTTGTCGAAGAGCGTAAAGAACGGCGAGCGTTTTGACATCACCCTGCGCTCATACCCCTCAACGGGCTATACCTGGATGCTACGCACGCTTCCCGCCTCGCTCATGCTGGTGTCTGCCGGCTATCGTCAGTCTGCTGACTGCAAAGCCGGTGTTACCGGATGCGGGGTGACCAGGTATTTTCTTTTAAAGGCGTAGAGGCTGGCACCGGCAAGATTGAGCTGGTCTACGGACGCTCCTGGGAAACCGATACCGCAAAAACAGAGTTGATGACGGTGATAGTTAGGTGAGGATGGTCGCAATGAGCGTCAGAGTAGCATTAACATGCCAAAAGCGTTTGTGAGAGTATGCGTTGACAGAGAACGACGGCTGACTTTTTTGCAAATATTTAGCCTGACCCAAACGATGAACGAACGGCTCAAAGACGTTCTACCCGACGTCGAGACGGTGGTATCTATTACAGGGCGCAATGATATCTGCATTCAGGACAGGACGCCTGATGAGGTCGCCGTCATCAACGCTATTTGCCGCGAGATATGGCAGTGGCCAGAAACCCAGGTACGCTCTCTTTAGAAGAAGTAAAAAAACGCCAAAGAGGCGCTTAATTTTTATCAAAAAATATTTAGTTTTTAAAATTTTATTTAATACAATTGTTCGGTGTTTCCCTGGTATTGGCCTACCCTTAGGCTTCCTCACGCATTGTTCGGAGCAGTGTGTGAGGTTTTTTTTCTGGTAAACACAGTATCACTCATCCGCAGTGACCTGTAAGTTGTACTTAAGAGTTAAAAAAACTGTACTTTAGGACAGGTAAATACCTAAGAGGACTATCTGACCAACAGGGAGACGGTATGTTCTGTGCTTTGGATCAAAATCGGACGATCGCTGAAACATTAAAAGATTATATCGAGAAGAAACTGCGTTTTCTTGGTCGTCCGAATTATGCTTATACTGTGGTGAGCAAAAAAAAGCCTTCTGACGTCATTATTATCTCAAGCTACCCTGATGAATGGGCCAGCCTCTATTGTGCCAATAATTTTCAGCTTACTGACCCTGTGATACTCACCGCCTTCAAAAGAACCTCCCCCTTTTCGTGGGATGAAAACATTACGCTAATGTCCGATCTGAAGTTTACAAAAATATTTTCCCTTTCCAGACGTTACAATATTTTGAACGGCTACACCTTTGTGCTGCACGACCACAGGGGGAATCTGGCGTTGCTGTCCATTATCATCGCCGATCACAAACAAGAAGAGCTAGAAGAGCGGCTGTCATCAGAACGCGGCGCCTTGCAGATGCTTCTCATCGATATTAATGAGCAGATGTATCGACTCGTTGGGGAGACGTCTGGCCGCGGGCGGCAAATGACGGAAGAAAAGGAAAAGGCCATTTTCACGACGCGTGAAAATGAGGTGCTTTACTGGGCCAGCATGGGGAAAACCTACGCGGAAATTGCCATCATCGCCGGCGTTTCAGTCAGTACGATAAAGTTTCATATGCGAAACGCGGTTGCTAAGCTGAGCGTAAGCAACGCCCGGCAGGCAATCAGGCTGGGCGTTGAGCTGGAACTGATTATGCCGGCAGCGTCAGCGGCCAGGTAAGCAAAGGCTCCGTTGAGTCGTTAAGCCTCTTTGCCATTTCCAGCTGGTCGGCCTGTCCGGTAGGAAGAAAGACCAGGTAGATCCGTTCCCGCTCGCTGAGAAAAGCCTCTTTAAGAGGTTTTATTCGCCACCCCTAACGTTTCAATATCGTGAGCATGGCACGGCTCACGATGGTATAAATCCCGTCGTGCCCTGTGTTTCTTGCCCAGTTTATCATGGCAAGAAAGAGTGTCTGGCTGATGGGATACTGCTCTCCGAAAAGCGTCCGGGCACGCGGTTTGTCGACAAAGAACCGGCTTGACTCAACGCCCGTCGGCGGGAGAGGAACTGCGTCGAAACACGCCCGAAACGTATGGGTTATCATATTAGGCTGGTCAAGAGCGGTAAAGCGAACGCTGCAAACGAGCTTCCCCTTGCAAAGCCCGAGAATATAGCACGTCGAGTCATTGTCAAACTCATCAAACTCCATATCATTGTCGCAGATCACATCCCAACCGAGACGGTCACTGAAGGTTTTTTTTCTTAATCGGTAAAGCTCATCCGACCGCGTCATTTTGAGTTCTGCATAGCTCACGTCAAACAGTTCAAGCATCCCATCATCCTGTTAAATTGAAGTGTAATAAGGCGTAGCATCCGGTAGACAGCGCATTGCTATTCTATATGGTCTTTAAATTACGGGGGGAGATAATGAAACTAAATTATCGGGATATTACCGCAGAGCAAGACAAGCCATGACACCCAATGTTAAGGATCCTGAGAATACCCAGTTGCATGCAATAGTTCACCGGTTCACAACAATACGTGCATATTTTTTGACTTAACTCAAATTATTGCACTGCGCTAAGCCGTCTGTGCGTATAAAGTTAATTTATGCACTAATTTAGCTGGATACTCTATGGGGGCTTTATGGAACGCGTGGTGAACGAAAGTGTGAAAAATTATCGGGATGGGGACTTTTCCACCATGAGAGAGGACGCCAGAGAGGCGATATTGAGTCTTTATGTCAATGATGACGAAAAGCCAGACCGCCTAGCCAGAAGACAAATCTCTACAAATTTGCTGCTCATGGGAAAAGCTCTTCAGGACAACCGGCTGCTAAGAATGGCCGTGGAGGTTCTCATGGTAGATGAAAAAGCTGAGGTAGTAGATGTGTTGCTAAGAACGCAGGAGATCCTCAGAGAATCGACAGCGACTTGACCGAATGGCGTCCCTTGCGTCCCGCAGCTGCCTGTATTCATCCATTATTACCGCCATTGGGCTCAAACACTTAATCTCTCTGATTTATTTAACTATTTGGCAGGGGCTGTGTTACGCGGGCACCAGGGCGGCAGTATGGCCTGACGACGAACTTGGGGTGAAGCCCGTATTCTACCATGACCTGAATAAAAGCGGTGGCGTCACCGGCAATACGAAACTGTACGGGCAGCAGATCTCATCCGTCTAGCTCGAAGGCGGTATTCAGGTGGGCTGTGCAGGAACCGCCGAAATTTCTGCTACTACGGATTAGTCGATGTTTAATATGTGCAGGTGTGTACGCTTATGAGTAAGCGTACACACCTGCACCGTCTTGCGCTTTATACTCTCTGTCCATGCCCCGATATACCTCACTCTGTCAGAGTAGGTGATGCCTGTTTCGGCTAATAGGCTTTCGGTGCCCCATATTTCTACTAAAATCAATCTGGTTGTGGATGAATCCCGCCTTTTCATAAGTTTTTAAATGGAGATTACAATGGAACTTGTAAAAGAAACAGAGCTGAACAGACGCGTCTCGTGGGGCAGTATCATTGCTGGCGTGGTAACGGTAATGGCAGTGTCCCTGCTGCTGACCACGCTTGGTTCTAGCCTGGGTTTTTCAATGCTTTCACCTCAGTCTGACGATGTAATTAATGGTGCTGACAAGGCTGTTTTGATCTGGTCAGTTATCTCGATAGTACTGAGTCTGGCCTGCGGCGGTTTTGTGGCCGGCAGGCTGGCGGGCGCAGATGGAACCATCCATGGATTTCTCTCATGGGCCACATCTCTGCTTGTTGCTTCCGTGCTGGGCTTCGCCGCCGCCGGCGGCATTCTGCACATCGCGGGAAGCGCCGTTAGCGCGGCAGCATCTGCCACAGGTTTTGCTGTGAGTGGACTGGGCAATGCCGCAGGAAAAGCGTCAGGCGCATCCGCAGATATCGCCCAGAATATCGCTGACAGACTCGGACTGGACACTCAGCTCAAGGCCACGCAGGCGGACGTACAGGTGCTGGATGCGTTGCGCAAGAGCAACATTAAAGAACTTCAGCCGGAGTTTCTGCAGTCTCAGCTTCAGGCTGTGGGGAGTGACATTACGGATTCGGTCAAAGATTTGGCCGTCAACCCGGGCAACAGCGAAGCCATCATTGATACGCTAAGCGGTAAACTGAAGTCACGGGCGGAAGCGGTCAGCAAAGGTGTCGACAGGAATGAGGTGAAAAAGGCGCTGGCAGAAAATACCCGTCTGTCACCGGAAGAGGCTGACAAGGCCGTTGATAACTTCATTCAGGCGCGTGACAAAACCGTTAAGGTAGTAAGCGACCGTATTACTCAGCTCCAGAGTAATCTGAACGATGTGAAGGCGCAGTACGCTGAATTTAAAAAGCAGGCAAAAGAGAAAGCAGACGAAGCCGCCAGCGCGGCTGCAAAAATTGCACTGTGGTCATTTATCGCTCTTCTGGTGGGGGCTGTTGTCAGTGCGGTGGCCGGTTTGTGGGGAGTTAATACTCATCCTACATACCGGAAAATCAGGGCATGAAAGAAACCGGAGGGCATAATAATAACCACACTCGAAAGGAGGTTGCCTTTTCTGACGTGTAGTTTACCTCCGGATTCAGCATAAATAAAATCAAAAGGCCTGCGGATTTATCCGCCGGCCTTTTGTCTGCTATTGCGTTAGTATCGACATGTTATATCCCGAAATATTTCAAAACCTAATAGTCATCATTCTCATCTTGTGACTTTGGGATGATAAAAAGTTATCTGCCACCATGGTAGATAGGTTGAGTTTGAATGGAGAATCTCAGGGCTGGTTGAAAAAATAACGTTCAAGCAGGGAAAAACCTTATGCGATACAGCAAAAAAAGGAAAGATACTCTACTGAGAATATCTTTCCCTAATAACGTGATGACTGAATTATAAGTTTCTACTAGCAGCAACGCTGGTTGTGGTATGCATGGGAGCCTCGTCTCAAACGTATTGTTGCTCATGCTTTTGGTCGTCGGAACAAAAAGACGTTGTGCAAATTACTGGGATTGTTTTCAGACTTCAGCGTCGCGTTCTGGTGTACAGATAGCTACAGTGCTTATGAGATGTTGCCGGATAAAAAGCACATAACGGGGAAGCTTCACACCCAGCGGATTGAACGTGAAAACCTGTACCTTCTCAACCGGTTAAAACGACTGAATCGTAAGACTCTTGGATACTCAAAATCAGCGGAAATTCACGACAAGATAATCGGCATATTCGTAGAGCGTGAACATTATCTGTAATGACATAATCTACATATTGAATACGTGACCCAATCTTACCTAAACAATGCTCAAGAAAGCTACCAAATAAAGCCTCTTATTTTCATCACCCGCATATTAACAATGATGAAATTTTTTCTACTTATGTTGAAGTTAATGCATTAATTCACTATTAGTAGGCGTTTTTTGCGTAATATTTTATGCGTTATATATAACGTTAGCTACACTCTTAATGTGGCTACTCTCTCGTTATCTATGTTGCATTAAATTACCGCTTCACATGGAGGCTATATGTCAGATAAAAAGGAAGCAAGGTTAGCTGAAAGTTCATCAGCAAATTTAACCCGAACAGTCAAACCCCATCTCGGTAACACCAGTCCTAATAATGTCTCTCTCAGACCCTTATCAAGTACCAGTCGACCTGGAACCGAACCTATGTATCCTGGTGGAGATAAGTGTCCGGAAACAACCAACAGCAAGCTGGCCCAGCTAACTGAATTTTACAGTAACCCGGAAGGGGAGGCGTTGAAAACAAATCAGGGCGTGCGCATCTCGGACAATCAGAACTCCCTTAAGTCCGGCTATCGTGGTTCTATCCTGCTTGAGGACTTTATTCTTCGCGAAAAGATCACTCACTTCGACCACGAGCGCATTCCAGAAAGGGTTGTTCACGCCCGCGGGGCCGGCGCACACGGCTATTTTCAGGTATATAACTCCTTAACAGCCTTCACTTCGGCTGGCTTTCTTCAAAATCCTGATGTCCGCACCCCCGTTTTTGTCCGGTTCTCTACCGTGCAGGGCTCAAAGGGCTCAGCCGACACGGTGAGAGATATACGCGGTTGGGCTACAAAATTTTATACTCAGGAAGGTAATTTCGATCTGGTGGGGAACAATACCCCCGTCTTTTTCATTCAGGATGCGATCAAATTCCCAGACTTTGTACACGCAGTGAAACCTGAACCCCAAAACGAAATTCCTCAAGGCCAGAGTGCTCATGATACTTTCTGGGATTATGTCTCACTACAGCCCGAAACGTTGCACAATGTGATGTGGGCAATGTCCGACAGAGGAATACCAAGAAGCTACAGGATGATGGAAGGTTTTGGTATTCACACCTACAAGATGATAAATGACAAAGGTCAGTCTCATTTTGTTCGTTTTCACTGGAAACCCATCTTTGGTATCACTTCCTTGATTTGGGATGAGGCGCAATTGCTAACGGGAAGGGATCCCGACTACCACCGCAGAGAGCTCTGGGAGTCGATAGAGGCAGGTGACTTTCCGGAATATGAGCTGGGATTGCAAATTATCCCTGAAGCAGATGAACACAAGTTTGAATTTGATATCCTCGACCCTACAAAGCTCATCCCTGAATCGTTGGTTCCCGTTAAGCTCGTCGGTAAAATGACGCTAAACCGTAATCCTGATAACTATTTCACTGAAACAGAACAGGTCGCATTTTGTCCCGGTAACATTGTTCCTGGCTTAGACTTCTCAGATGACCCTTTGCTTCAGGGAAGGCTATTTTCCTATATCGATACGCAGATTAGCCGATTAGGCGGTGCAAACTTCCATGAAATTCCAATCAACAAACCTATTTGTCCCTATCACAACAACCAGCGCGATGGTATGCACAGGATGGAGATTTCGGGGGCAGCCAATTATCAACCCAACTCGATTAATAACAACTGGCCCAGAGAAACGCCTCCGGCGGCAAAGAGTGGCGGATTCTTAACGTCACATCAGTCCTGCACCGGTGATAAAGTACGGCAAAGGAGTGACTCTTTCGGCGATTATTACTCCCAGCCCCGCCTGTTCTGGCTAAGCCAGACAGAAACGGAAAGGAACCACATCGTCGCGGCTTTCAGCTTCGAACTTGCCAAAGTTGTCCGACCGTGGATCCGTGAGCGAGTGGTCGAACAGCTTACCTTCATTGATCACAATCTAGCCCTTAGCGTGGCCCAAAATCTCGGAATTACACTCAGTTCAGAACAGCTTACACCTTCGCTGCCGATGCAGGTTTACGGGCTGACTCATGAGCCAAGCCTGAGTATGTATGGAGATGATAAACAAGTGCTCAAATCGAGGCAGGTGGCGATCCTGGCTGCTGATGGCGTATGTGAAGAGTCGGTGGTGGCGATTATGAAATCACTGCACGCTGAGGGTATCCACACTAAGATTTTCTCCCCCCATATCGGCAAGCTGCGGACGCTTCAAGGAACGGAGCTGGATATTAATGGCACCCTGGAGGGTAATCCTTCCGTACTCGTTGATGCGGTCATCGTCCCCGAAGGGAAACAAAGTATCGACGCTCTCTTAAAGAATGGCAATGCGAAATACTATCTGCTGCAGGCGTTTAAACATCTCAAAGCCATAGGATTACAAGGCGAAGCCCGCCGTCTTTATGATGCACTCCCATTACCTATACCGGATGACGGCGTGGTCATGTCCAACAATGCAACTGAATTTGCTAATGACTTCATGCAAGCGATGAGGTCCCACAGAGTCTGGTCGCGCGAAGCTATCGCTGGCGAAATTCCGGGATAAGAACAATATTGCGCATAAGCTCAGGGAACTGAGCTTAATTTATAAGAAATATCGTGAGAGAAACGTTTGATGGAATATTATGGTTTAGTGCTAGTAAAGTTCATTATTGGATTCGTGATCGTCATTACTCACCTCAACCTGTCAGGAAAAACGCAGTTGTCCCAGATGACGCCGGTAGATTTCATCGGCAATTTTGTACTGGGTGGTATTATCGGCGGCGTCATTTACAGTGACTCCATTCCTTTGTATCAATATGTGCTCGTACTCCTTATCGGGGTATGTCTGATTTCTTTACTAAATTCAATAAGCAAGCACGTTCATTTTTTCCGAAGTATGACCATAGGCCAGCCCATTCCTATTATTAAGAAAGGTAAGTTTTTGGTTGACACAATTTTCAGTAAGAAAAATAAGATAGATATCTTAAACGTGTCATCTCAGCTCCATGCTCAAGGTATCCATTCTTTTCAAGAAATTGTCTATGCGCAGATTGAACCAAACGGGCAGATAACGGCAGTCTGCGAGGGGGCTGAAATGCCCTCCGTTATTATCATGAAAGATGGTAAAGCCCGGGAATATGAACTCAGTGAGATTGAGAAAGACGCCCAATGGCTGGAAGATGAGATGAAGAAGGCTTCGGTCACATATGAGGATATTTTCATCGCCGAGTTCTGGAGTGGCCGTTTGACGTTCATTTTGAACGACGGGGAAGTAAAAAAAGTGCGACCTTAATTGACCATATATGGACGCCCTGGGTGTTACAAGCACTGTTTTGATACGTGTTGCGACTGTATATCAGGCGTCATTAGTAGGTTAAGTTTCCTGCGTCATGATGTTATCCGAATCTAGATGGTAGGGATTTTCAATTGCTCATTATTTAATCTCATCCATTGATTATATGGCTGCGTACTAATTGTTAGCCTCACATGGCCCAGTGGAACCGAAGCTATAAAATGCGACATTTGACGTTCATTATAACGGTGGGCTCTGTTAAACCCACCGTTAGTCGTCATCTAAAATACCCGGAGAGCGGTAAAACCCCAACCCCCCTCATATTGAGCAGGGGCGCGGCGGCGATTCGTCAAACATGTCTATCTGTCCGGGCTTATCAAAGAAGTCGTTCAGCACGATCCCCGCCTTCTGAAACCGGTAGCCCTCTTGCCAGATGCTATCCAGTGCCTTCATCGCTGCTACGACAATATCGCGGGTATCCTGCGTGGACAGCATCAGCGTCTAATTGGCGTTGTTTCCGTACTGAGGCTCGTTGGCGTAGGGGCTAGTTCTGACAAATACGCTGACGTGTTTACAGTACTGCCGCTCCTGGCGGAGTTTCTCGGCGGAGCGTTCGGCGTACTGGCAGACAGCCTGTCTCATATCCTGAAGCTGTGTAATACGTTCGCCGAAGCTGCGGCTGCAGATGATCTGCTGTTTGGCAGGCAGGGCTTCAATGGATATACAGGATGTGCCGTTGAATTCACGTATGGTTCACTCCACCACGACACCGAACGTCTTCTACATCAGGTTCAGGTTGGCGTCCGCCAGCTGCAGCACCGTCTTAATGCCCATCGCATTCAGCTTTTCTGATAACTTTCGCCCGATCCCCCACGTCTCATTCACCGGCAGCAGTGCCATCAGCTTTCGCTGACGGTCGCGGTTACTCAGATCAACGACGCCTCCAGTGGCCGGCCACGTTTTTGCCGCGTGGTTGGCCAGCTTTGCCAACGTAAGCGTCTGCGCAATCCCTATTCCGCAGGTCAGCCCTGTGTGCTGCCGTACTGTCGCCCTGACGCGCTGGCCAAAGGCCAGGTAAGATTCACACGAATCTATGCCGGTGACCTTCATAAATGCCTCGTCGATTGAGTATATGCTCAGTTCTGGAGCCATTTCTTCCAGCGTGGACATGATCCGTGTGGACATGTCGCCGTACAGCGCGTAATTGCTGCTAAAGCAGGTCACCTGATGCTGGCGGATGATGTCCTTTGCCTGAAAATAGGGGGCAAAGCGCTTAATACCGAGCTTTTTAGCTTCTTTATTGAGGGCCACAATCGCGCCGTCGTTGTTACTCAGGACGATCACAGGTTTGCCTTTGAGGTCTGGCCTAAAGAGTTGTTCAACGCTGGCATACATCGAGTTGACGTCACAGAGCAGGTACATGGCGTGTCACTTAAACGAATGAATGGCGTGGATAACGATGCCGAAAATATCCAGGTCGTCCGGGTTAACAAATATCGGTGAGTAGGCCGGATTCATGGGTTGCAGGCACAGCACCGGATGTGTGCACAGCCGTTTCACTGTGAACTCACCGTCGACGGCGGCAATGATGATGTCACCGTGCGACGCCTTTTCTGCCTTATCCACGATCAGCAGGTCGCCCGACAGTATCCCGGACTCAATCATCGAATCTCCCTCGGCTTTTACGAAGAAGGTAGCGGAGGGATGGCTGATGCAGAACTCGTTTAAATCCAACGTCTTTTCAACGTAGTCCGTGGCAGGACTGGGGAAACCGGCCTGACAGGTATCTGCAAACAACGGGAGCTGCAGTCGTGAGTTGGCCAGAGGGGAAATGATTTCTGCTTTCATGATGGCCTTAATTATGCTGTATGAATATACAGTATTATGGTGGGTGTTTTTAGATGTTGGCAAGAAATGTCTGAGAGGTTTTGGTCAGATGCCTGTTTTATCGGCGGAAATACTTTGAGTGGAAGTTATCCACAGTTTCAGTGTGTAACTTCTGTATGGGTAGGTGATAACCCCTGTAGAGAAGTTATCCACGCTGGCAAAATACTCTCAATAAGGAGGTCGAGGCTCTCCGCTATTTATGCCGGGGCGTGGCCCCGGCGGGCATAAACGCCGTGCCCGCACTGTAGCCCTGCTGCTGCATAAACAAGGGTGCGCTGACGCCGGCGTCCTCACCCGTTCTCGCCGTAAACGGTGCATTCAGCCCGTTTACGTCTGCGCTGCGGCTTGCGGCGTCGCCCTTGTTTATTCCGCTGTGCGCAGGGCTGTCGTGGGGGCACGGCGTAAGTTGCGCCGCACCTAACCGGAGGATTTCATCATGAATACCGCACATACCCTGATCATTCGCCATTGCCGCAATCAGCTGATCGCCCGTGGGTGGCCATCCAGTCTGGAAGTCGAGACAAGCCAGCACTATCGTGCCGGTGACGGCGTTGCGTTTTACGGCAAGCTCGAGACGAAAACCCTGCTTGCTCTGTTGCCCGTCCTTCAGGCCAAAGACCTGCTGGAGGAAACCGTTGTTGCCGAACTCAAAGAGACCATCACTGACACTCGTTCTTCTGTTCTGCTGAACCGTAACCACCTTAGCGAGCGATACTCTCACGCTGGCACAATGACATTGCGGTATAGCAGTGACATGCAGGCACCTTTGATTCAACTGCTTCTGAAAGCGCTGCGTGCTGAAATCAACGACATCTGCGGCAGGGTTGCCGCAAATGGCTATCGTTTATGCGATGCGGTAAACCCCTCATACAGACCTGCGGTGTTCCAGCGAAAAACACGTAATTTCGTCGTCTCTGTGACAGAAGCTAAACCGGCAGAGCAGGGGATCGATGAGTGGAGCAACGATGCGCTGGACAGCTGCATTGATGCCATTCTCCAGAAAAATGCCACCTTCCGTACGCTGGAAATCAGGATTAGCTACGGTGAAAACAACAAGATACTGGGGCGTTCGTGGGTGAACTATGTGAAGCGTCTGCCCGATCAGCCCGTCCGCTGCTGGTTTGGACGTGAGCTGTTACGTGACGCTGTCACGGAGGCTAAGGAGAATATCGCGGATATGCTCGTCGCACTGGATTCATTTAAACAGGCTGCATGATGAAAACGAGCGATCGGGTTGACTGGTCGCTCTGCATTTCACAGACAAAGGACGTCGCCCGCTCCGCTTTTTTCAGGTTACAGCCCTGAAGGTCTGCAACCCGTGATGAATTTCGACCGGTGTTGTGACGGCTAACGCCGTGCCTTTACGGTAGCCGGGCCGCTGCGGCTGCAAGGGTACGCTTCGCCGCAATACTCACCCGTTCGCACTCATCGTCCGGCACTCTTCCCGTTGCTCACTCGCTCAATATTCACTCGTTCCCCGTTCAGACTACCTCCCTCCCTCGTTTGCGCTGCGGCATCCGTTTGCGCCCCTGCATCCTCCGCTTTTCGCCCGGCTTTCGTATCGGCACGGCGTAAGCCGGAGCTGTTATCCCATAACCTGCGGAGGAATTTCTATGAGCACTACGACACCTGCTGTATACGTCGGCACGTACCACAAATACAACTGCGGCAGCATGGCCGGCCAGTGGTTTGATCTGACCGATTTTGATTCAGCTGAAGACTTTTACGCGGCCTGCAGCACGCTGCATGCTGATGAGGAGGATGCTGAATTCATGTTCCAGGACTGGGAGGGAATTCCCACTCAGTTTGCATCTGAGACTCAGGTGAGCTGGGCGTTTATCGACGCCTATAAGCAGGCTGAGAGCGAAGGGCAGGCAGCAGCATTTTTTGCGTGGTCTGAGTATTCCGGCGAATGTGATTACGACAAGTTTGACAACGCATATCGGGGTGAAGCCGAGAGTGAAGAAGCCTATGCATGCGAGTTTGTGGAGGATAGTGGTCTGCTCAGTGAAGTTCCCGAGTCCCTGCGCGATTATTTTGATTTCGAAGCCTACGCCCGCAATCTGTTTACCGGCGGACTGGTTTTTGTTGATGGCTATGTATTTTCAGCCTGATTTGGCAACCGGCAGGGGAAACCCTGCCATAAAGGAAACCGTATGAAACTCAGCCCCGAAACCCGCGACATTATCCGCCAATATAAAACCGCTGTTAATGAGAGTCGTCAGTCAGCTGGCCTGTCGCCGCTTAAAACAGAACGCATTATTGAAGAAATTTGCTACTACATGACGTGCCAGTGTTCCGTCTATATTGGCGGAGCCTTCATCATTCAGCGCGGGCAGAACGCTGCCTTAAAGTAAGTGCCAGAGGCGGTGACCAGCCGCCTTCTTTGCGCGCGAGAAACCCCCTCCGCCTGCGGCGGAACGTGCCATTTCCCGTGGCCTGCGGCCCACGTAAAATCGCCCGTCATCTGCATAATCTCCGTTACAACATAGTGTCCCTGGTTAATCACGTTCTCAGTTCTGATGTGATTTTCCATCGATGTTCTGCTGTCGTTCTGACAATTAAATTCTGACCTCAACAACATGATGGCCCCCTTCGGCTCCCGACCCGCTGCGCGGTCCGGTCGTCAGCCGGCAGCTGCTGCGCACCTGCGACACTCCGCCAGGCAGTTGCTGCGCACCGGCCAGTCTCCGCCGAACCCCTGCGGGGTTCGTCCCTCCCGGGTAGCGTCTGATGGCAACGTCCAGGTCAACTCCTGCAGCTGGCTGACGCCAGCGCGTTCACCGCCCCGTTGTGGCTTTAAGGGACCGGCCAGCCGGTCTTTCTGGCGTTCCCCTTTATGCCGGTGTTCGCTGCGGGGCTTCTTTCTCCGTGGCAGACACTGGCACGGGGCGCTTTGCGGTCAAGGGTACGCTTCGCCGGTTTGACGCCGCCCCTGACCGCTTCGCTGATACCCCGTTCCGGTCTTTTCCCACGGAGCCAGACTCCCCGCGCTGCGTGAAACCCAAAGGGTGACACCAGAAAAGAGACTGGAGAGTTGAGAAGCGCGTCAGCCTGACGCTGTGTATTTTTTGATGAGGAGATCAGCATGTTGAAGTTCACTGCTAAAAATCTGTTACCTGTCGTGGCTGAAATACAACAGTACGATGCGGCCATGTTACTGGTTAAAGATGAAGGGATTTATGTTCTGTCATCCGAGGGGGAAAGTAAGGGCGGGCGGCGCACCGTTGCTTATGCTGAAGGCTATGATCCGGCTAAGTTTCCCGACGGTGGCGAATTATATGATGCCTGCGTCGATGCTGTTGGTGGCGACGATTTTGCCGAATCACTCCCTCTTACCGACAACGTTCTGACTGCGTTAGCCGAAGGAAAACATGATTTGCTGATAGTCGTCACTGAAACTCAGATCCGTATTGATTTGGCTCTGGTCGGGAAGGCGTCATGAGTTAATCCGCGATGGCCGGTGGCGGTGGGTGCTCAGTCCGTTAGAGTGCCGAGAACCTGACAGATTTCCGCGCTGTTTTTACCTGACAGCGCGGGAAGCAATAAGGAAAGTGTCAGCGACCGGGTGGCCAGTTCGACAATACGGTCTATAGCCTGTGATTTCTCGTAGGCTTTGTACGTTCGCAGGCATTTCCCAAGTTCTTCCGCTGCGCGCTCCTGATCCCAACCCATGCCTTTACGCCATAAACGCAGTTCATAACCTGTCATAATTATCTCAAAAGGTGCAATTGTTGCACTATTTTATATTTTATTTGGCGATCGTATATCGCTGTTTGTTCGTACCGAGTACGAAGAAATGTTGTAATTCGTACTCGGTACGAATATAATAATCTCACGGTCAGCAAGGGACGAGCGTTAATGGAGTATCTGGAATTCATTGAGACCCCCGTATTTAGCAGGCGAAGAGCCGAACTGCTGCCAGATGATGACTTCAGAGTTTTACAGGAGCATCTTCTTAAAAACCATGATCTTGGCGATACAATCAGTAAAACTGGCGGATGTAAAAAAATCCGCTGGAGTCGTGAAGGCATGGGGAAGCGGGGGGGAGTAAGAGTTATTTATTACGTTATAACCAAATCGGGACGCCTTTATCTGCTACTGGTCTATCCCAAAAACGAAAAAGACGATCTGACTGAAGCCGAAAAAGCTGTCCTGAAATCGATAAGTCAGCAAATCGAATAACAAGCCCCCGCACTGCGGGGCATTATCTACCTGAGAGGGGTAATAATGAAAACTGAACTGTTTAATGATCTCGTTGAAAGCATGCACCAGATGGTTGCTATTGAGAAAGGCACGCTCTCTGTTCCGGCGGAAAACATCCATCGTCATCGACTGCCAGATGTAAAATCAATGCGCGAAGCGAGCGGTCTTAAGCAAAATGAATTTGCGGATGTAGTGGGGGTTTCTGCGTCTTTGCTACAGAGCTGGGAACAGCATCGTCGTATTCCATCAGGTTCATCTCTAAAGTTGTTGATGATGATTGAACGTGACCCAGCTGTTATAGACTCACTGCGTTCACTTTAAAATGAATTAAGTGTAATTATTGCACTTTTCTGAGCCGCTTTTCGAAGCGGTTTTTTCATGTGCGTTCGCCCAGGACGCGCTTTGAGCCCGCCCAGGGCGACGAAATACAACAGCCCGCTTGCAGCGCCCACAGGGCGCGCCGCTCTTACTGGCCACTTTCGTGGCCGCTAAGGATGCCGTCCATGTTGTCCGGCTTCTTTCCGGTGTCAGCCTCATCTCTGCCGTTAGCGGTTTCCCTTTTGCAGTGACAGACACTTGCACGGGGCGTTCAGTTAACCAGGGTAAAGGTTGCACCCTCCGTCCTCACCCGTTCGCAGTCGTTCGTTCCTCTCTCCTTTGCGCTGCGGCTTGCGGCGTCGCCCTTGTTTCCTTCACTCATCCCCGTGCCGGTCTTTGGTCACAGCAACGGGCTCCCCGCGTTCAACATGACAAAGGGGAGACACCAGAAAGAAGCCGAAAGGCTTACCCAGTGACCTGAGAGGAGAATAATTTATGCGTTTAGCTTCCCGTTTTGGTAATGCCAATGTGATCCGCCGTGACCGCCCGCTGACCAATGATGAGCTTGCCCGCTTTGTGCCAAGCGTATTTTCAGAAGAAAAACATGAGTCTCGCAGCGAACGCTACACCTACATCCCGACCATCACACTGCTGGATAAGCTGCGTAGTGAAGGCTTTCAGCCTTTCTTCGGATGTCAGACGCGTGTGCGCGATCAGGGAAAACGTGAGCATACAAAACATATGCTGCGCCTGCGCAGGGAAGGGCAGATTGCCGGTAAAGAAGTGCCTGAGATTATTCTGCTTAACAGTCACGATGGCTCAAGCAGCTACCAGATGATCCCCGGCATGTTCCGCTTCGTATGCATGAATGGTTTAGTGTGTGGCGATACGTTCGGTGATATTCGTGTCCCGCACAAAGGAGACGTCGTTGGTCAGGTCATTGAGGGCGCTTACGAGGTGCTCAACGTCTTTGACAGCGTTGCTGAATCCCGTGAAGAAATGAAAGCTATCACGTTGCAACCGGATGAGCAGAGGCTGCTGGCGACTACCGCACTGAACTACAAGTATGACGGCGCACATATACCGGTGGCTGCTGAAGATGTATTGCTCACACGCCGTCACGAAGACCGTAGCCCTGATTTGTGGACAACCTACCAAAAAGTTCAGGAAAACCTTATTAAAGGCGGATTGAACGGACGCACTGCGAAAGGCAAACGCTCAACGACCCGTGGCGTTAATGGCATTGCAGGGGACGTCAAACTTAACCGCGCCCTGTGGGAAATGGCGGAAAACTTCAAGAACCTGAAAAGTTAATCACAGCCGATAACCAGCCGTTAAACCGGCTGGTTATCAAAGAACACGATAATTTTTTAACGTCATTCTTAATACAGGGTATCGATATGTACAGTACCTCTCCTGAGTTTAAAAAATGTCTGGTATGTAGTATCGGGCATATGACGCTTGCAGATTCAGTTATTCTGAAAGAACGTTCATGGGAAACGGCCAGCTGGGTTGCAGAATCTGATTATGGTTTGATGATTTCATTGTACAACGGAAAGAGAACGCTTCTTCTCCTGAAACATTTCGGCCTGTCAAAACCCCTGCGGAGATTCATTCTGAAGATGATACAAAAACATCATATCCATATGATTGAGTTCGATCGTGATGGTGATGCTATTGAGGGAGAAGAATTTTTCGAGTGGTGATTTTTGTTCACAGCCTGACGATAACATGTCGGGCTGTATGTGAATTTTTTCAACCGATCACCATTTTCAGCGCGTTTCACCACGCAGGGGATTGACCCCTTTGCGGTGAAATAATACACATCACATTAGCAGCATTGTCGCTATCAGGATGATTTTGATTCTGCCTGCTCAGACGTGTTTGCATTTGCTGATTTATGAACAACCGATTTCTGGCGACTTTTCACCGTACCGGTATCAATTGTCTCTTTTATTGCTTTAACGCTGACAGCTATCCCAGCCAAATCCAGCGCTGATTTTATCTCCGCTACCGAATAGCCTTTTTTCACTGACAGTTCAATAAGCTGTTCTCTCAGATGTGAAAGTACATCTTTTCCTTTCATTCGTGATGCATTCAAATCAGGTAATTCAGCGAGCTGCATTTTTGCCAGTTCAAGCTGTTCCTGTGTGTAAAAGCTGTTTGCAGCCATGTCTATATCCTTTTGTGTTTTGCTCAGAGTCAACTATCCAATTATACCCTCGTATTCGCCCAGGAATCAAAGAGACCCCATTCCACATCTGGCGTAATGACATTGCAAAGAGAATCGGCCATAATGCGAATACTGATTTGAAACGTGGGACAGGGTATGTTTTGTAGCACCGCCTGCACGCAGTCGGCCCCACAAAACGACCTGGTCAGGACTCCGTCCCGACACCCTATTTGCAGTGCCCGCCTCAGCGGTTAAGCAGGATTGAAGATGAGCAAGAGTGAAAAACGCCAGAGAACGGCTTTGCTGGGCAGCGTGCGATGCTTCCCTGAAGAGAAAGAACAGATACAGGCCTGTGCCAAATCAGCCGGTCTGTCTACCGGTGAGTTTCTTCGGCGTTCAGCTCTTGGTCGCCGTATTGTGGCTAAAGGCGACACACGGCAGATGAATGAGATACTGAAGCTGGGGGGATTGTTGAAGCATCTCTACAGTGAGATGAAAAAAGACGGTGTTATGACGACGGAAAGAAGCAAAGACTTTTCTGACGCTCTGATTGCGACAAAAGTTGCTTTGATGAAGTTCAGAGCTGACAGCCTGAACAATACTGAGGACTAAGATGCTTGCGGTAGTCGCTGAAAGAAGGCGTGACGGTAAATCCAGTTTCGTACAACTTATCTCTTACACCATCCTGCGTGATGATGTGGAGATGAGCGAAACGCTGTCGCCAGAGAAACCGTTTGTTCGTAAGTCCCGGGCGGAAGATAAAATTTTCAATGACCTCGTTGGGTACGCGACGCGTAATGCGCTGCCTGATTCGCAGGATATTATCGCAACGTTCCCGGACGGACGCCAGCAGGTGCGTTGCGATAAAGTCATCTGCGAAACTAACTGTTTTTCACTGGAGACTTCGTCTACGGAAATGGACATGGTTGCCATGCAAAACACGCGCTGCAATGACCCTGTCTACCACGCCATCCTGTCCTGGCCGACCTCAGAACGGCCGACGCCTGACCAGATTTTTGAGTCAGCAAGGTATTGTCTTAAGCGTCTGGGAATGGAAGATCATCAGTATGTTTTCGCCATACATGATGACACTGATAATGTGCACTGCCACCTGACCGTAAATCGTGTTGATCCGGCCAGTTACAAAGTCGCCGCCCCCTACAATGATTACTTTACCCTTGACCGTTGCTGTCGTGAGCTGGAGCTGAAAAATGGCTGGAAGCATGACAATGGACCTTACATGGTTTATGGCGACGGTGCGATTTCCCGGAACCGCAAGTTTTACAAATCAGCCCCTTCAGCTGCACGACAGATGGAGCACTTTGGCGACAAGGAAAGTCTGTTCTCTTATGCCGTAGATAATTGCAGGGAGAAGCTGAATTCTTTGTTTATGCAAAGTGATTACAGCTGGGATGACGTGCATGACATTCTGATCGCTGCCGGGCTTGAGCTACGTAAGAAAGGCGAGGGCCTCGCTATCTATGACGTTGCCAATGATGAGCAATGTTCAGTTAAGGCCAGCGATCTACATCCGGAACTGACGCTGAGCTGTCAGCAGGAATTGCTCGGGAAATTTAATCCAGCATCCATTGTTCGTGAAGTTAACAAGGATGGTAAAGATGTACTGCTGAGTACAGTGAACATTGATTCGCAGTATGACAACCGCCTTCACCGTCGCGATAACGGGGCGAGAGCTGAACGTCGTAATGCGCGTGCAGAGGCAAGACAGGATTTAATTTCCCGCTACAAGGCATACAAAACCAGTTTTGTCCGGCCGGGAATTTCTGCTGATGAATCCCGGACCCGATTCCGTGAACTGTCGGCCAGTTATCGCATTCGTAAAAATAATGTCCGCCTGAATGAACGTGATCCACTGCTGCGTAAACTGATGTTCCGTGCGCTGGAAGTTGAGAAGATGAAAGATATGGCTGCGCTGCGTCTCCAGCTTCGTGATGAGAGAAAGGCTCTGAAAGAGAGACCAGATGCCCGTCCGCTGTCATATCGTGCCTGGGTGGAAGTGCAGGCAACGCAGTATGATGCTGCAGCCATCTCGCAGTTGCGTGGCTGGGCTTATCGCGAAAAGCGTAAGAACCGCACGGCGACAATCTCCAATAACTTCATTCTTTATGCACCTGCAGATGATATTAAGCCATCTCATATTCGAGGCTATGATACGCATGTGAATCGTGATGGTGCGGTGGTGTATTCGTCAGGAGGAAAACCTGTACTTCTCGATCGCGGATTGTTTATTGAAGTTGCCGATGTGCCGGAAGAGAAGGGCAAAAACCTGGCAATGGCGCTACATATTTCAGGCCAGAAAAGCGGTGAGAAGGTAGAAGTTCGGGGCGATAAATCATTTGTTCAGGGTACGATGCAGTACATTCCTCATTTTAATGCGTCGTCAGGAAAAACTGTTCCATTAACGCACCCGGCGCAGCGTCGTCAGGTGGGTTATGATGCAATGCCGTCAGATGATCATTCCCCAGTATCATCTTCGCGTACACCCAATCGTTTTACGCCACCAAAACCAAGCTGATATGTATAGGGGGTAACGTTTAAATAATTGTTAAACCATCCCTATATTTTTTGTGCAAATACCAATGTTCTAAATCGACATCAACTAAATCACAGCCTGTTAACCGTAGAGTTATATCCCTTAGCATTAGGATGTAATTAGCGGAGGAGTGATGGTTTACGATTGTTTCTTATACTACGATGAAGACATGCTTTTGGATATTCGTCTTCATACTCTTGATTCGGTTGTTGATAGGTTCGTTATTGTTGAATCTCTTTATACATTTACCGGAAAAAAGAGAGAAAAACTTAATTTTGATATCGAGAAGTTTAAAAAATTTAAAGATAAAATAATTTACGTGGTTAATGATACGCAGCCTAAGATTTATGACCATGAATTCCTGTCAAATAGTTCTACTGTAAAAGCCGGTGAATCTGACCCGTGGGAAAATGAAACCATTGCCCGTAACAGTATTATGCGGGGGCTCTGCGAGGCGAGTGATAACGACATCATAATTGTTTCGGATGTTGATGAGATTTTAAGACCGGAAGTGATTAAGCATTTCAGGCGTCGTAATCTTTGCACTATCGTCCACATGGACTATTTCAATTACAAGTTCAATATTCAGGTAATGAATCCTGACGGCACACCACGGAAAGCCGTGTTACCTAAAATGGTGACATTTAAAACATTAAAAAGCTTCTTTCTCGGGCAACCCGATTTGCTGCGAAATGTTAAACGCAGGGGGAACCCCATCCGCGATAATTGGTTCAGATGGAATTGGCTTAAGTATCGAACTAAAACCGTATGTGATGGCGGATGGCATTTTTCTTGGGTGATGACGGATAGCCGTATTTCCGAGAAAATGTCTACGATTTCTCACACAGAACATAATGTATCTGAGTTCAATAATTCGAAACATATCAGGGACTGTGTCGAGAACAATCGAGACATATGGGATCGCCCACGACAGATGAAAGTGGTGCCGGTGACAAAGAAGCTGTTTCCTGCTTATCTTGTCGAGAGAAAAAGCCACATGGCTTATTTTTTCCGTGACTAGTTTCTAACTCAAGTCATGAGCAATATAACGCCAAGAATAGGAATAGTTCCCCATGGATGAACATATTAAATCTGTCGATTTATCTTCTCTGACACATGCTATGAGCATTGCTGCTCGGGCCTTTGTGGACCTTAAATTTCAGATTGATACTAAAGCCAGGAAGTCACCAGAAAGCATTCCTCAGGGGCTCTATGGGTCAATGAGGGGCGATGATTTTTTTAACTGCGTACTCCCGTTTTGTTCACAGAAGTGGATGGTGGATGAGCCGGAATTGCTTTACGTACCAGTAACGCACACGCTGGGGGGCAGCTGGCGTTGGTGGCCAGATGATCGATTTATCAACGATCACGATGAAAGAAAAATTCGCGATCATATTTTTTCGCCCTTTGGAATAGTCGAAACGAGTTATACTTTTATTCCTGAACTAGGTTTATTTTTACCTGGTGAGGGAAAAAATCGGGTTAACTTTTGTCGATACCACAATATTGAGCACATACCTGCAAAGGTATATACCATCATTATCCGGAGCCGGGCAGGATTAATCTTTATATACTCGATATTAACGGGAAGAGGGATGTCTGGGCCGTTCTTGATAACAGGTATGTACAAAGAGTACAGCATTATGCTTTTGCGTTGCCGTTACTCAGTGCTTATGGCGTGGCCGTTTTACATAAGTGGCCAAGATACCTTCCTAGGATGCAGACACTATCAGTTTTCGGGGATCGCTGTTCCGAAAACAATCTTTTTCATCGCGCAGTGATTGATGCTGAAGCTTTGCACCGCTTGGCTGAGTCCTATGTGTGGTGTAGATTGCTAAATCGTCATTTAAGCAAAAAAGCCATCTACGGTGGGATGATATTGTTTTTGGTCGCGCTGGTGCTTCATAAGTTTGAATGAACTTCTTGAGGAGGGCGTTATGATGTTTCTGGTCAGGTTAAGCGGCCTTCTCAGCAGGGCGTTGGTTACCAACGTAACGTAAGCACGATCCAGTGCTTGTATTACTTGGCAGGCAGTACGATGTGATATAGCAATACGGTTACATTATGACTTTTGTGTATGTATTCACTCATCCGATAAAACCTCTACCTCATTAATGCTAATGTACGCATACATTAGCATTAACAGGAATTCAACTTATGCGGCGGGGAATTAGACCCGGAGAGATTAACGCCGCAGGCAAGTAGACGTCCTTCGGGACGGCTTTCCACTGTATTAATAGGATGATTTCCAGTCTGTTCCCATGCCACGCGACACTGCCAGTATCCTCGCCAGATTGGGCAAGGCTTTACGCGTTACGTCGATAAACGGCTATGCTGCGATCAAAAAAGGCTCCGTTTTACGGGAGCCTTCTTCAAAAAGAATTTTTCGCATTCCGCACTTCTTCGAGTGGGGCGGGTGCTTACACAAGTAGAGTTGCCTCTGAGTGGGGAATCTACGCCACATTGAGAGGCATGTCAATTGCTTTCCAGAATACTGATTCTACTAGCAGTGCTTTAAAGTTGTGCGGTCATCGGTATACTTTTAGTCACATAATGAGGATTAAAAACGATGACTATCACGGCTATCACGCAGTCACTTTCTACACCGCGTTTTGCGACTTACCAGTTGCCGATTTTGGGAGGTACATCCCCGGAACAGTGTCTGGGGATGTACCTTTGGAACAAACAACTCGCCAGCGCTTTTTTACCCGTTCTTCAGATTGTCGAAATCTCGCTGAGAAATGCGATTCATCAGTCATATGTTGCCGCGCAGGAAGCAGAAATCGAACGCAGTTTTCTGCAACCCACTTGGGCAGCCAGAAAAGAAGCGGCTAAAAGCTGGTTTATTAACGTGTTCACTCCGATAAATAACCGCGAAGCTAACAAGAATATCGAAGCTGCTAAACGGCAGTTGACTATAGATAGAAAGCCACATACTCCAGAAAATATTATCGCAAAACTCACCTTCGGGTTTTGGGTATCGCTCGTCAGAAATGATTATGACACGCACCGAGCTACCTATTTAACGCTTTGGCCCGATCTCCGCGCCGAAGTTTTCCCTAACGCAGTAGATACAAATACCCGTAATCCACTTTCTATAAACAGTATTGGTAATGAGCTCAAGGAAATTAACAAAATCCGCAACAGGTTATCCCATCATGAACCGCTATGGCGTAATAATTCGGCTTATCAGGTGGAAGAAATTATCAATAAAGTTATAGATCATTACGACCGCTGCCTGAAAGTCATTAACTGGATTAACCCGTCTAATCTGAAGCTGTTAGAGCTTATAGATAATAATCGTAAGATGGCCGAGCTTTGTAATCTACATGCCCTGTGGAAAAACAAACAGCTTCCGGGAGGTCTGGCAACATTACCGATGAACCCTGAATGGGCTGAAAGTGTTAAACTAGATACGGCACATACCGGTGAAGTTGTAGCTGTGATCTCTGCGACCGCTATCATGATAAAAAGCGAGAAGGATAAGGCTGTGTTTCACTGTATCCAAGCTGATGTTGATGGAGATATGACAGCATATACCATGGGTGTTAGGGTTCATTTTTATCCGCAAATCTCGTCTGCAAGGTATCCGAACGCTAAAAACGTGACGCGGTTGTGAGTTGTATAAAAAAACACAGATATTTTGGCAATTTTTAAGTGCTGAGCAGGTAAGCAACGTGCTTATCGATACTGCAATAGCAAGGCCTAAGCCAGTACCGCGCAATGAAACGTGTGCTCATTGTTTCTGATGAATTGTTGTCTTATGGGGAAGGGCTGGAGTATCTCCAACAACTCATTTTCTGTGACTATTAATGCGACAAGTAATCAAGCCAGGTAGCCGTCCTTCGGGACGGCTTTTCTCTGCATTAATAGGGTGATTTCCAGTCTGTTCCCATGTCCCAGCGGGACTGCCAGTGCGCGAGATACGTTTGAGCAAGTTCTGGAACGTCATGTATCACAAGGGCATTCTCCGAATTCTTCCTGGCCGCACTCATAGTCCAGTTAAAGCTGCCTGACTCCACTGTTTGTTGATCGACCACGAAAATTTTGTCGTGCTGGATGACGTAATGACCGTTCGTTCTCAGCGGGATACCTGCATTCACAATGATATTCATGGCTGCCACACTGGCCTTGCTATGGTTTCCCCTGTCATCGAGAACAATTTTCACATCAACACCCCGCCGGTGTGCCGCAACGAGCGCTTTCACAACGTCCGGTGACGTGAAGGAGTACCCCATTAGCCGGATACTTTGCCGGGCGGATCCAATTGTGTTCATTACCAGCTGCAGGGCGCTGCCTTCCGGTGAGAAGCCAACCTCGATAGCCGGTGCTGCAGTGGCAGAACTGACAGCCAAAAGGAGAACGCCGGCCAAAGTAATTGACCGTAATGTACGGATAGTCATTTTCATTCCTTAATGTTTAAAAAATTGATGGTTCAGTTAGCGGTCGGAGGAACCAGCGGGGAAGCGATTATTTCAGTAGATAAGATGTTCAGTGGTGTTATCAAAATCATCAGCAAAGGACTGGTCTGCCAGATTTTCATAGTAAGCGTCTTGTGTATCGTAATGTGCTGCGGGTGGGATTGGTGCCCTTTGTGGTTGGCTGGATTCGGGGGCTCCCTGGGCGTTTGTATTATTCTGGTGTGCTTCTGCAATACGCTTTTTCGATATGCGGATATTTTCCTGCTCTTTCAGCCAGCGATAGCGGCCTCCCGTTTCTTTCAGCGCCTCGATGGCGGTTTCAAACAATAAAATACCGCGTTCTTCAGGGGAGTAGACCACGTCATCGCGGTTATCGAGGTCGGCAGCAAGGGTGGTGAGAGCCATCAGGGTTTTGTCAGCTATGCGGGCATTCAACTGGCTGTTCCACTCCCCGGGAACGGTAGAGCGGCAGATATCCAGGACATGAGAGACTCGTTCCTGAGAGACGGGCCGCCGGCGAGCAGCTGCAGGTAGTTCACGACACAGGTCACTGAAGTCGGGACGCCGAATCGGTACATACCGGTTAATTTTGACATCAAGCTTTGAGATTTTTTCTTCATCAGGAATGAATATCGAATTGCTACGTATCTGCTGGTCTTCAAATACGATGATGCCTTCGCCGGATTTTAAAGCCTTTAGTTCTGACAGTTGGATATTGTCCCGATCGCGGAACTCCACCCTATCGACGTCCTGATAGCTGCCCATTCCTGTGCGATCCATCGTTCTTTGCTCAGCGTACTGGCCTGTACCACCGACGGCACGGATCATCTTCAGCGTATCTTCCGTATCTTCGGTTTTCATGAAGTGTTTGGTGCCCAGGTTGGCATTCACGGAATGAACCTCTTTACCGTGTTTAAGCATGGCCTGAATATCCTGTGCCAGGATAACCAACATGTAACGCAGGCTTCGCATTTGTGCGGCTAGCTTGGCCAGACCCGGGGCGAAGTAATAACCCACCTCATCGCAGAGGATCATGAAGGGAAATTTGCTGGCAAATTTTTTCACCGTCAAGGTGTGTTCCGGAGAACCATCAATCTTGTTCCCCAGGTCTTTGGCTATATTCATCTGGATATCGGAGATATACAGCTTTCCCAGCGTGGCAGCTTCGTTGTCAGAGAGTTCCAGCGCGGGAATCAGTACCACCAGGGTGCGATCGTTATGCAGAATATCCTGCATATCGATGTCGCCGCCGCCTTTCGGAAAAACGTGGCCATAAGTGTCGTTGAACATACTGAGCATGCGGGTGAACTGCTGGATAAGGTAGCCATGCTGATCCAGTGCGCCCTGCGCCCAGTCGGATGGACGATTTATCAGCTTCATGTCGAAGCCGGCGAGGTTAGCCAGATAGTTCTCCATTGGCTTGTAACCTTCTTCATGCCACCCGTCGTTCAGTGCTTCCCGATACAGGCCAACGAATTTCACCAGTGGAAGATAAGACTGGATAACCGCCTGTGTCAGCATAATGTTATCGCGGGCTCGCTTATAACACAGGGCATAAACCAGGGCATTCATCATGGCGCGCGCTTTGTCTTTCCAGCCTTCATCGCTGCCGTTCCCCGCAGGCAACAGTGATTCCATCAGCTGAATGATGAACGTAGGACTACCGTAAGCGAACGGATTAGTGCTGTTTGACTGGGGGCGGGACTTATCTCCGAGCATCAGTTTTTTAAACCGGTCATCATTGCCGGTGATGAAGCTCAGCACATGCCAGTCGTCTTCCTGACCGAAACGCCGGGCCATCGACCAGGTGGCCACCGCGAGATCAATCTGTGCCTTCCCGTCGGAAATACAACACCCACGGGTCATACACAGTGAGTTCAGGTAAAGGGAGTAGAGCGTTTCCGTTTTACCACCGCCGGTGGTGGCCATGATTTGCATGTGACGCAGGGCATCAGAAGTTTCAAGCCACAGCTCCTTTCCCCGATCACGACCTCGGCCAACGCCGAGACACAGTGTACCGGCCGCTTCCCCACGGACAATCTTAGGCAGATTCAGGTTCAGCAGCGGAATGTTCCAGCTCAGTTCGCGTTCCGTAGACAGGTCAAACCCGCCAACGTCCATTGGAATGCGTAACGGTAAGCGGAAGCGCTGATCGCTGAACGCGACCAGCAGGATAACGCTAAAGGGTAGGGACAGCAGGAGTGTTGCCGGCCATATCACACCGAAAAAGAGGGAAAACACCATTAGAAATTGCACAGTGAATGGTGCCAGCATTATCCGTTCGGCGAGTCTCCCGGGGTCCGCTTGGAAAACGGAAAATATCCTACGCTAAGCCTGCTTTTTGTACAGACTGCTATCTACTGAGCGTAATGAACGGTATTTCCCCAGTCCCAGTTTGAGGTTTGTTCGCCAGACGTAATCC
>Ga0308159_1000673_pt1 | contig 69374 bp, 75 predicted proteins | sample PhyCR1_FD_201040 | JGI IMG/M metagenome (GOLD analysis project Ga0308159, IMG submission 201040) | Phyllosphere microbial communities from UC Gill Tract Community Farm, Albany, California, United States - DLSLC.R1 | ecosystem: Host-associated > Plants > Phyllosphere > Unclassified | place: USA...
TGTGGCTGTCGCGCACCCGCTCCTGGTGGCGCGGCCCCATCGGCGCAATCGTCGCCTTGCCGTTGGTGTTGCCGCCGACGGTGATCGGTTTCTATCTGCTGTTGACCATGGGCCCCAACGGCTACTTCGGCCAGTTCACCCAATGGCTGGGCCTGGGCACCCTCACCTTCAGCTTCGCCGGGCTGGTCATTGGCTCGGTGATCTATTCCATGCCGTTTGTAGTGCAGCCGTTGCAAAACGCCTTTTCCGCCATCGGCACTCGCCCGCTGGAAGTGGCCGCGACCTTGCGCGCCAATCCGTGGGACACCTTTTTTACAGTGATCCTGCCGCTGGCCCGCCCGGGGTTTATCACCGCGTCCATCCTGGGCTTTGCCCATACCGTCGGTGAGTTCGGCGTGGTGCTGATGATCGGCGGCAATATCCCCGACAAAACCCGCGTGGTCTCGGTGCAGATCTACGACCACGTCGAAGCCATGGAATACGCCCAGGCCCATTGGCTGGCGGGCTCCATGGTGGTGTTCGCATTCCTTGTGTTGCTGGCGCTGTACTCCAGCCGTAAAACCAAGATGGGCTGGAGCTGATGTCGATGATTGATGTGCGCCTGCAACTTCAATATTCCGGCTTTGCCCTGGACGTCGACCTGCACCTGCCGGGGCGCGGCGTCACGGCGCTATACGGGCATTCCGGCTCGGGCAAGACCACCTGCCTGCGCTGCATCGCCGGGCTGGAGCGCGCCGAAGACGGGTTTATCCAGGTCAACGATGAGGTCTGGCAAGACAGCCGCAACGGGCTGTTCGTGCCGCCGCACAAACGTGCGCTGGGGTATGTGTTTCAAGAGGCCAGCCTGTTCCCGCATTTGTCGGTGCGGGCCAACCTGGAGTTCGGCCTCAAGCGCATCCCGCGTGCGCAACGCCGGGTCGACATGGCCCACGCCACCGAGCTGCTGGGCATCGGCCACTTGCTGGAGCGCAACCCGCAGCACTTGTCCGGCGGTGAACGCCAGCGCATCGGCATCGCCCGCGCCCTGCTCACCAGCCCACGCCTGCTGCTGATGGATGAACCGCTGGCCGCCCTCGACAGCCAGCGCAAAGGCGAAATCCTGCCGTACCTCGAACGCCTGCACGACGAGCTGGATATTCCGGTGCTGTATGTCAGCCACGCCCAGGACGAAGTCGCACGCCTGGCCGATCACATCGTGTTGCTCAGCGACGGCAAGGCCCTGGCCAGCGGCCCTATCGGCGAAACCCTGGCGCGCCTCGACCTGCCCATGGCGCTGGGGGATGACGCCGGTGTGGTGGTCAACGGCAACGTCAGCGCCTATGACGCTCACTACCAATTGCTCACCCTGCAACTGCCCGGCAGCGCCCAGCACCTGCGCGTGGCGCATGCGCCGATGGCGGTGGGCAAGCCCTTGCGGGTCAAGGTCCAGGCGCGGGATGTGAGCCTCAGCCTGCAGGCCGAGGAACACAGCAGCATCCTCAACCGCCTGCCGGTGACGGTTAGCCAGGAAGTCTCAGCGGACAACAGCGCCCACGTGCTGGTGCGCCTGGACGCCGATGGCACGCCGCTGCTGGCGCGGATCACGCGGTTTTCCCGCGACCAGTTGCAGCTGCACCCCGGCCAGCGGCTGTGGGCGCAGATCAAGGCGGTTGCGGTATTGGCCTAGCAAAGCTTTTGGCACGACCGCGCATGGCTGCGGTCAATCAGGCATACCGGCCTGATTTGTTGCCAAGGAACCCGCGCCATGTCCGATCCCGCGTTGCCCGCCGACCTGCATTACGTTGACGACACCCAGCCCGGCATTCGCCGCAAAAAACTGCGCGGCAAATTCCAGTATTTCGACAAAAAGGGGGAGCGCATTACCGATGCCGACGAGGTCAAGCGCCTCAACGCCCTCGCCGTCCCCCCGGCCTACACCGACGTGTGGATCTGCGCCGACCCGCGCGGCCATCTGCAAGCCACCGGCCGCGACGCCCGTGGGCGCAAGCAATACCGCTACCACGCGCGTTGGCGCGAAGTGCGCGACACGGATAAATATTCACGCCTGCAGGAGTTCGGCAACGCCCTGCCCAAGTTGCGCAAGCAACTGGAAGCGCAACTCGCCGAGCCTGGCTTCACCCGCGAAAAAGTCTTGGCCACGGTAGTGATGCTGTTGGACGCCACGCTGATTCGCGTCGGCAATACCCAATACGCCCGCGACAACAAATCCTACGGTCTGACCACCCTGCGCAACCGCCATGTGGACATCAAGGGCAGCGAGATCCAGTTTCAGTTTCGTGGCAAGAGCGGTGTGGAGCACCAGATCAGCGTCAAGGACCGACGCCTGGCCACGGTGGTCAAGCGCTGCCTGGAGCTGCCGGGGCAGAACCTGTTCCAGTACCTGGACACCGATGGCGAGCGACACACCGTCAGCTCCCAAGACGTCAACGCGTACCTGCACGACCTCACCGGCGCCGACTTCACCGCCAAGGATTACCGCACCTGGGCCGGCACCGCCATGGCGCTGGCCGTGCTGCGCGAGTTGCAGTGGCAGCCCGAATCCGACGCCAAACGCCATGTGGTGGCGATGGTCAAGGATGTGGCCAAGCAGCTGGGTAACACCCCTGCGGTGTGCCGCAAGTGCTATATCCACCCGGCGGTGCTGGAGCATTTCAGCCTGGGCGAACTGTCTCGGCTGCCTAAGCCGAGGGTGCGCAAAGGCCTTAAAGCCGAGGAAGTCGCCCTGGCGATGTTCCTGGAGCAACTGGCCGTCGACTTGCCCCAGAAAGCCAAGGCGAGTTAGGCTCTGCCTCCCTTGCGACAATCAGGACGACCGCCGACGTGAACCACTAAGCCTTCCAAAATGTATCTGCAACGAGCCGCCTGGCGCGCTTGTTGGCCTGTTCGACATTTTTTTGGAGGTGCTGATGACTGACGTCAACCGGCTGCCCGTCCTGGTTTCCCTGCAACACCTGTGCTTTCAGTTCGCCAATGGCGACACCTTGCTGGATGACTTGAACCTGTCCATCGACCACACGCCCACCGGCATTGTGGGGCGCAATGGGCAGGGCAAAAGTATCCTCGCGCAACTGATTGCCGGGCAGTTATTGCCCTCCTCCGGCTCGCTCGTTCGCACGGCCAGCGTGGCCTATGTGCCCCAGCGCATCGTGGTTGCGGGCAGCGAAAGCGTCGCCGATATCACCGGCAGCACACCAGTGCTCGCTGCCTTGGAGCGAATGGCGACGGGGGTTGCACAGGTAGACGACCTGGCACTGATCAACGATCGCTGGGACCTCGCCAAACGCTTGCGCAGTGCCCTGGATTTGGCCGGCCTGGCAGATCTGCATTTTCATACGCCGGCCGAACACCTCAGCGGCGGCCAGTTAGCACGAGTCGCGGTGATTGGTGCGCTGTTGGCCGCGCCGCAACTATTGGTACTCGATGAGCCCACCAACCATCTCGACAGCGCTGGCCGCGCGTGGCTGCTGCAGGTATTGAACGCCTGGCGCGGCGGCCTGGTGGTGGTCAGCCATGATCGGCAACTGCTCAACACGCTGGCGCGGATTGTCGAACTGTCTCCACTGGGTGTGCGGGTGTACGGCGGCAACTACGCAGCCTATCGCCAGCAGCGTGACACCCAGCAGCACGCCGCCGTCGCCGCCCTGGAACACGCACGCCTGGAGCGCAGCCGCGAGCGCCGGCGCCTGCAACAGGACCACGACAGCCTGCAACGCGCTGCCGCACGCTCGCGCAAACACGCAGAAACCGCCAATGTGGATCGGTTCACCAAGGCGCGCTGGAAAGGCGCCGCCGCGCAAATTGTCAGCAGCGTGCGCAGTGAGCATCACGCCCACAAACATCAATTGGATGACAACGTGCGCCAGGCCCACGCGCGCGTCGCGGATGAGACGCCGACCCTGCTCGCCCTGCCAGCGTGCGTCGTGCCCAATGGCAGGCACGTGCTCAGCCTGGTGGATGTGCGGTTACCCTGGCTGGAACACCCGCCGCTCACGCTGCACCTGGCAGGCCCGGTGCGCGTCGTCGTACAGGGCCCCAACGGCTGCGGCAAATCCACCTTGCTCAAGTTGCTTGCTGGCCGATATTCGCGCGTAAGCGGTGAGTGCTCGGTGGCGGTGCCCACTGCGTATATCGACCAGCACCTGACGCTGCTGGACAACCACCGCTCCATCGTCGACCAACTCGACACGCCGCTGACCGCAGCCGAAGTACGCACGCGCCTGGCCTTGTTGCAGCTGGATGCGACACGGGCGACCCAGCCGACCGGCAAGCTCAGCGGTGGCGAACGCTTGAAAGCCGCGATGGCGATTGCCCTGTGGCGCCAATCACCGGCACAACTGCTGTTGCTCGATGAACCCACCAACCACCTGGACCTGGAATCGGTGTGTGCGTTTGAACAGGCGTTGCAGGGTTTTACCGGCGCGATGCTGGTGGTATCCCATGACCCCGCGTTTGTGCAGGCGATCCGTCCAACCCATCGTTTGCTCTGGCAACCCGAGGGCTGGCGCCTGGAGTGTGTCTGAGGTCATTGCGCGCGCCCGCAAAGCGTCCTACGGTAGTGGCCGGATAATCTCACCGAGGAACCCGGTCCATGCTGCCTTCGCCCCGCAAGCCTCTCGCCAACGCCGCGCTTGCCCACCAACAGCGTTGGCGTGGCCGCGTCGGCATGCTGCTGGTGGCCAGCCTGTCGGTGCTGGCGGGCATGACCGATGCCATCGGCTTTATGGCCAGCGGCGATTTTGTCTCGTTCATGAGCGGCAACACCACGCGCCTGGCGGTGGCGATCAGTGCCGGTGACCTGGGCCTGACCGGACGGCTGCTGTTGCTGGTGGCCACCTTCGTGGTGGGCAATGCCTTGGGAGTTGTAGTCAGCCGCCTGAGCCGGCGCCATGCCCTGCCGCTGCTGTTGTGTATTGCGGCCTTGCTGTGCGGCGGCGCCTTGCTGCCGGTGACGGATGCGTTGCCCGCGCTGCTGGCGGCGATCATCGCGATGGGCATGCTCAATGCGGCGGTGGAAGAGGTGAATGGTTTGCCGGTGGGCCTCACCTACGTCACCGGCGCGCTTTCGCGGTTTGGTCGCGGCCTGGGACGCTGGCTGCTGGGCGAACGCCGCAATGGCTGGCGGGTGCAATTGATTCCCTGGGCGGGGATGTTCGTGGGCGCGGTGATCGGCGCGCTGCTGGAGCAGCAGATGGGCTTGAATGCGCTGCTGGTCAGCGGTGGGTTGGCGGCGGTGCTGGGGCTGGTGTCACTGAAGATTCCGCGGCGCTGGCACTTGGGTTTTATGCCGCGCTAGGAAAAAGAGGAGGTGCTCGCCCGACGTTTAGGCCTCGACGTCCGTGTACTGGTAAAGAGCCATCATGTCGGGCGAGCGGGTGAATCATAAGCGAATGTCCGGCGGCTGTCCCGCCGGGGATTTCCTAAAAGTGCTAAGGCAATGGATTACAGGCACGTCGCGAGGGCAGCCAAACGCCGCTTGGCGGGCATGTTGTCTTCGGCGGCGTAGTACTTGACGGTCGAGCCGGCGCCGGCGCTCAGCACATCTACAAAGTAGTCGCCGCCGGTGGTGTAGACGGTAAAACCACCGGCCCCGGTAGGCTCCTTGAAGCCACCCGCGTCCACGCCAAACACGCTTTCGTCCTGCCAGCCGAACTGGATGCACTCGGCAACCACCAGGGTGGCCTTGTCCGACGCCATGGCCTTGTAGGGGTTACCTGCGCGCGCGTCCTTCATCTTCGAGCCCGCGCAGCCGGCCAGTGCAACCAGTACCAATGTGCCCAATACAACCTTGCGCATCTCATCGCCTCCATGGAAAAAACGCGACTCTATCATTAGCCGGCGCCTGCCAGGGTGGTTTAGCGGGTAGCGCATGCGGGATCATGGCTTTATGATGCCACCGTTGATCTCACTGAGGAGCTCAACGGGATATTCTCTACAAGGAAGCGTCATGAAAGATTTCGTCATCAGCGTAAACAACTCCGTGCTCTACATCGCCCTGGCCTTCGTCTGGCTGATTGGCCTGGTATCGATGTTCAGCGCGAGTTTTCTGTCGGGCCTGGCGGTTCTGATTGGCGGCACGTTGACCTGGTGCATCATCTCCGGCTTCTGGTTCGTCCAGTCCGCCACCTACGAAGAGCTGCGCAAGCTCAACGCCAAGGGCTGATGCAACGGCGGCCCCAATCGGGGCCGCTTTGCTATAGGGCGCATGAATTTAGTTTCACTGTGAAGGGAGCACGCGCCGCCTATAGTCGGCAGGCTCATTTTTTAGAAGTCTCCCTTCTGCCCGCCCTCCCGCGGGCTTTTTTTCGCCTGTCGTTACAGCCACCAGCGGAACAGATAAAACAGGCCCATGCTCAACAGCACGGTGATCAGCACATTGCGCGTCCAGAACATCAACCCCACCGCACAGATGCCGGCCAGCAAGTACGGATTGGCCGGGCTCAGGTTGAGCTGATGGTCGGCGAGAAAAATGATCGGCCCGCAAATCGCCGTGAGCATGCCCGGCACCGCAAACCCGAGGAACTCCCGCGCGCCACGGTTGAGCCGCACCGGCAGGCGCGGTTCGATAAACAGGTAACGGTTGAGAAAGACCACCAGGCCCATGGCCACAATCATCAAGTAAATCATCGCTGCCCGACTCCCAGTCGTTTGCACACAAAGCCCGCGCTCATGCCCAGCACGCCGGACACCACCACCGCCGACTCCCAATGCAGAAAGCTCAACCACACCGAAAACAACAGTGACACCGCCACGCAGACCACCGTCGGCACATCGCGTACCACGGGGGTAATCAACGCGATAAACGTCGCGGCAATCGAGAACTCCAGGCCCAGTTGATCCAGGCCGGGGATGCTTTTACCCAACACAATCCCCGCCAGTGTGAAGAGGTTCCAGGCGATATAGAACGTCAGCCCGACGCCCAGGGCATACCAACGGTTAAAGGTCTCGCGGTCGTAATGACTGACCAGGGCGAAGAATTCATCGGTCAGCAGGAAGCCCAGGCTCATGCGCCAGCGGGTCTTGAGCGGCGAAACAATCGGGCGCAAATGCATGCCATACAGCAGATGCTGCGAGGTCAGCAGCAAGGTGGTCAGCACTATGGAAATCAGGCTGGCGCCGCTTTTGACCATGCCGATGGCGACCAATTGAGCGGCGCCGGCAAACACGATGGCGGACAACCCCTGGGCCTGCAATGGCGTGAATTGCGCATCGATGGCCATCGAACCGGCCAACAGGCCCCAGGGCGCGCAGGCCAGGGACAGGGGAATGACGGCGATGGCGCCGCGAGCAAAGGCGTAATGGGGTAAGGCGGTAGGCATGGAGACGGCTCATCGACAGACAGTCGACAAGCATGCCAGCGCAACCGGGGCTTTGTCTTGAACGATCTTGCTCAGGCCAGGCGGACCGAGACCTGCTCTACCGAGTCGCGCGCTTCGCGCAGTTCGTGGGCGTCCTGGTTGAGCCGGTGAATGGTGTTGAGCAGGCGCTGGCGCAGCACTTCGTCGCCGAGTTTTTCCACGGCGCGCATCAGGTCGAACGCGGCGGTTTCGTTATTTTCCGCGACGGAATCCAGGGTCTTGCGCAGGTTGCGAGTGGCACGGGTCACGCGGTTTCTTCCTTTATCACTAATGGTCGGGCACTTTAGGACACTAGTGTTTCATTTTAATTTCAGGTACTTATCCGGGAATTAGTAGGACTTGTCGCAAGTCAATCCTTACACCGCTTTCCTTGCCTGGGGTCTCGAATGCTAGTTGCCATTGGTATCTTTCTCGTTACGATCGTTTTGGTTATCTGGCAACCCAAAGGGTTGGGCGTCGGCTGGAGCGCAACACTGGGCGCGATCCTCGCCCTGGCCTGCGGCGTGATCAGCCTGGCGGATATCCCGGTGGTGTGGCACATCATCTGGAACGCCACCGGCACCTTTGTCGCGCTGATCATCATCAGCCTGCTGCTGGACGAAGCCGGGTTCTTCGCCTGGACCGCGCTGCACGTGGCGCGCTGGGGCCGTGGGCGCGGCCGGCGATTGTTTGCCTATATGGTGCTGCTCGGCGCGTTGGTCTCGGCGCTGTTTGCCAATGACGGCGCGGCGTTGATCCTCACGCCGATCGTGATGTCGATGCTGTTGGCGCTGCGTTTCTCACCGGCAGCCACCCTGGCCTTCGTGATGGGCGCCGGGTTTATCGCCGACACCGCAAGCCTGCCGCTGGTGGTGTCGAACCTGGTGAATATCGTCTCGGCGGACTATTTCAAAATCGGCTTCAACGAATACGCCGCCGTGATGGTGCCGGTGAACTTCGTCAGCGTGGCCGCCACCCTGGCCGTGCTGCTGTGGTTCTTCCGTCGCGATATCCCGCTAACCTACGACCCGGCTGACCTGGCGGACCCCGCCAGCGCCATCCACGACCGCGCCACTTTCCGCGCCGGTTGGTGGGTGCTGGGTATCCTGCTGGTCGGCTGCTTCGCCCTCGAACCGCTGGGCATTCCCATCAGTGCCATCTCCGCGGTGTGCGCCGTGCTCCTGCTGGTGATCGCCGCCAAGGGCCACAAAATCTCCACGCGCAAGGTGCTGAAGGAAGCGCCGTGGCAGATCGTGGTTTTTTCCCTCGGCATGTACCTGGTGGTCTACGGCCTGCGTAACGCCGGCCTCACCACCTACCTGGCGACCTGGCTCGATACCTTTGCGCATTACGGCGTGTGGGGCGCGGCCATGGGCACCGGGGTGCTGACCGCGTTACTGTCGTCGGCCATGAACAACCTGCCCACCGTGCTGATCGGCGCGCTGTCCATCGAATCCAGCCATGCCGTTGGCGTGGTCAAGGACGCGATGATCTACGCCAACGTGATCGGCAGCGACCTGGGCCCCAAAATCACCCCCATCGGCAGCCTGGCCACCTTGCTGTGGCTGCATATCCTCGCGCGCAAAGGCATCACCATCACCTGGGGCTACTACTTCAAGGTCGGGATTGTACTGACCTTGCCGGTGCTGCTGATCACCCTCGCCGCCCTCGCCCTGCGTTTGAGTATTTAGTTATGCTCGGCGCTCCCCTTTATCGCGAGCCGATTCGATGAGCGTCACGCAACACGCCTGTCTGGGCCACTACGAACTCAGCAGCACCACCTGCACCGGCCTGACCTTCGCCCGCCACAGCCATGACGAATGCGTGATTGGCGTAAACCTGGTGGGCGAGGAGAAAGTCTGGCTGGACCGCCGCGAGTTCGTGGCCGGGCCGGGCTCCATCACCTTGTACAACCCCGGGCAGATCCAGGGCGGTGGCGCGGCGGATGGCGCGCCGTGGCAGTTTGTGAGCCTGTACATCACCGCAGAGCAACTGGCCGCCGACCTGGGGCTGACCCACCTGGAGTTCGACCGTTCGCTGTGCGTTGCGCCGGACCTGGCCTGGCGCCTGGCGGCCACCGTACGCAGCACCTTGGGCGGCGATGCGCTGGTCCAAGGCATCCACGCAGATGCTTTAGTGCTGTTGCTGGGCGAGGTCGCCAGCCTCAGCGGCGTGCGCATGCCCGGCAGCGCGGCAACCGGCAAAAGCCTGATTGGCCGCGCCCAGGAACTGCTCGCCGAGCACCTGTCGCAGTCGCTGCCCCTGGAGCATCTTGGCGATGAGCTGGGGTTGTCCAAATTTCATCTGCTGCGCACTTTCCAGAAAGAAACCGGGCTCAGCCCCCGGCAATGGGCCATGCAATTGCGCACCCGGCGGGCCAAGGGCCTGTTGCGCAAGGGCGTGGCGGCGAGCGAGGTCGCCCATGACCTGGGGTTTGCTGATCAGAGCCATCTCAACCGGCATTTTCGCGCTGCCTATGGCATCACACCGGGGCGATATCAGAGCGTGTTGAAACGCTGAACAGCGCAATCTGGTTCAAGACAGCCCGTCTGCGCGCCCTCACACTGCCCGCCATCTCCTGAAGGAACGCGGGCATGCTGACGATTTTTTTCTACGCGCTGATATTCGGTTTTGTATTTTGCCTCTCCCCCGGCGCCGTGCTCGCCGAGACCCTGCGCCGTGGCCTGCTCCACGGTTTCACCCCGGCCCTGCTCGTACAGGTCGGCTCGCTGGTGGGCGATGCCGTGTGGGCGGTGATCGGCCTCACCGGCATTGCCCTGTTGATCCAGCATGACGCGGTGCGCGTGCCGCTGACCATCGTCTGCGCGGTGTACCTGGCCTGGTTGGGCGTGCGCAGCCTGATCGACGCCTGGCAGTTGCCGCAAGCAGACAACGCCCCGGCCGGCTCCGGGCAGAGCGCCCTGGCGGTGGGTGCTGCGATCTCTTTGGCCAACCCGAAAAACATTGTGTACTGGGGCGCGTTGGGCAGTGCGCTGTCCGGCATCGTCGGCGCCACGCCCAGCCACGGGCAGACGCTGATGTTTTTTGCGGGTTTTATGCTGGCATCGGTGTTGTCGTGCTTTCTGATTGCGGGCCTGGTCAACCTGCTGCGCCAGAATGCGTCACCGTTGTGGCAACGCGTCAGTTATGGCGCCTGCGGTGTGGTCTTGCTTTATCTGGCTATCCTGGCCGCGCGCGGAATATAAAGCATGGTGTTTCCCTCCCGGCAGCAAGGTAGGCGTTCATCAACCATAGCCCGCCACTGCCGGAACACCATGACCGCCGGGCGGGCACGCCTTATGATGGCGCGACCACGCCAAAGAGATGAAACACGTGAACCGTACCGACCAGCTCGCCCTGATGGCGAGCTACAACCAGTGGATGAATCGCAAGGTCTATGACGCGGCCGGCAAGCTGAGTCACGCCGAACTGGTCGAAGACCGCCGCGCGTTTTTCGGCTCGATCCTCGGCACGCTGAACCACTTGGCCCTGGGCGATACGGTCTGGCTCAAACGCTTTGCCCTGCACCCGGCAGGCTTTACCGCGCTTGCGCCGTTGAGCGCGATTGCCACACCGCAGGATTTGAAACAGTTGGCCTTCAAGGACCTGCACCAACTCGCCACCCGGCGCGCCTGGCTCGACCAACTGATCATCGACTGGGTGCCCACCCTGCAGGGCGCAGACCTCGACCATCGCCTGCATTACCACAACATGCGTGGCATGGCCGCCGACAAGAATTTCTTCAGCCTGCTGGTGCATTTTTTCAACCACCAGACCCACCACCGCGGCCAAGTCACCACCCTGCTGACCCAAGCCGGGCAGGACGTGGGCGACACCGACCTGCTGGCACTGCTTGACTGAGGCACCGAACGTCGCTGTCACGTTGGGGTCGTAATTTCAGGTGCCGGGCTTTTTTTGCCGCCCGCCCTCCCCGCGCGCATTGTGGGTTTACCGATGCGCGTACCCCCTAAGAAGGAGACGCTTACATGGTCATTCACTTCAAGGTCGCCGGGCATCTTGCCTGTGGCCACCACGGCACCAACCTGACGTCCAGCACCGAGCTGAACCGCGTCAAATGCCGTACCTGCCGTAATACCGATGCCTACAAGGAAGCACGCCGCACCCAGCGCAACGCCGCGCGCCGCGCCTCCCGCAAAGCCAAGACCCACACCGGCAGCGACTGGCGCAGCGCCTGGACCCAACGCCTCACCGACCTGCCTGGCTTGCAGCGCCTGCCACGCGGGTTCAGTGGCCAGCCATTCGTTTAAGGGCTCAAGGCAAGCCCCACTGCCGGGGTTCAAACGCTTCAAGGCTGCGTAAACGGCGGTCTGCATGCAGGAACTTCTCATCCGGCATCGCCGGATCGGGAATCGCCACCGCATACATGCCCGCCGCTTTCGCCGCGGTCACGCCAAAGGGCGAGTCCTCGAACACCAGGCAATCCGCCGGGTTCACGCCAAGACGCTGCGCAGCCACCAGGAAAATATCCGGTGCCGGCTTGGCCGCGCCCACTTGCGGGTCATCCGCCGTCACGATCGCGTCAAACAGCCCAAACCACGGGTGCCGGCTGATCTTCAAGTCGAAGTAGTGCCGTGACGAACTGGTGCCTACCGCAATCGGCACGCCCTTGGCCGACAAATCCCGCACCAGCGCCTCGGCCCCAGCCATGGCAGCGGTGTGGGGAAAACGCTCGTTCATCAGCGGCGTGCGCTGCTCCAGGAAAGCCTCCGGGCTGATCGGCAATTGCAGCGACTGCACGATGTAACTCGCCAGGTCGTAAGCCCCCAGCCCAATGGTGTTCTGCTTGAACTGCCAGTCAAACGTACGGCCACCGTAGCGGTCGGAAATCAGCTGGGTGACCTGGGTGTAGATGCCCTCGGTGTCGAGCAGCAGGCCGTCCATGTCGAAGATCACGGCTTTGATTCGGGGTGCAGTCATGGGTCGAAATCCTCAGGTACGGCCAGCGTAATGGTCGATCAGGCGGTTGAGCAGGATAGCCAGCACAATGATCACGCCGGTGATCGCCATCTGATAGAACGAACCCAAGCCCAACAAATTGAAGATATTGCGCAGCACCTGCAGCAGCATCACCGCCACCGCCGTGCCCACCACGCTGCCACGCCCGCCGAACAGGCTGGTGCCGCCCAGCACCACGGCGGCGATGGCGTCCAGCTCCAGGCCTTGGGCGGCAGTGGGTTGGCCTACATGCAGGCGTGAGGTCATCAACAAGCCGGCAAACGCCGCCAGCCCGCCGCAGATGGCAAACACCGCGATGGTCACCGCGCGTACCGGCACCCCGGACAGCCGCGCCGCTTCGAGATTGCCGCCGGTGGCGAGCACATACTCGCCAAACACCGTGTAGCGCAGCACCAGCCAGGCGATCACGGTGATCGCGATAAAGATCAGACCCAGCACCGGGAACGCAATGCCGGCGCTCGGCAGGATATCGATCATCGACGAACCAAACCCGGTAAAGCTCGCCGGCAGCCCGCCAATTGGCGCGCCGTCGGAGGCCAAAAAGGTTGCGCCGCGCAACGACACCAGACCGGCCAGGGTGATGATAAAACTCGGCACTTTGCCGAACACCGTCAGGCTGCCCATCAAGGTGCCAATCGCCAGCCCCACCAGCAAGGTCGCCGGCACCGCCAGCCAGCCGCTGACCTGATTCTGCAGCAGCACCGCCACCAGGATGCCGCCGAACGCGCACAGGCTGCCCACGGACAAATCGATATTGGCGGTCAGAATTACAAAGGTCATGCCGATGGCCACGATCCCCACAATCGCGCCTTGCTGGAACAGGTTGGCGATGTTGCCGAAGGTCAGGAAGTCGTCCGACAGAAACGTCGCCACCACCACGGCGAACAGGAAAATGAACACGAAGTTGTAGCGCATCACCCACTCCAGCACCGCGCTGCGGCGGCTCGGCGCGAGGGCCACGGGCTTGTCGAAAACAGGTGTCGGGTTGCTGGCAATAGTCATGGCTTTACACTCTTCTACCAATAAGGATGGCCTGGTCGATCTCGTCGCGACTGGCGCTCAACGGGTCAAAACACAGCGCATTGCGGCCCTCATGCATGACCCAGATGCGGTCACAATTGACGTACAACTCATCCAGCTCGCTGCTGGCCACCAGTACCGCCGCGCCTTCCTGCGCCAGGCTGCGAGCCAGGGCGTACAGGTCGGCCTTGGCGCCCACGTCCAGGCCACGGCTCGGCTCATCGAGCAGCAACAGGCGCGCGCCGTCGATCACCCACTTGGCCATGACCACTTTTTGCTGGTTGCCGCCGGACAGTTGCCGCACCGGCTGCTCCAGGTTGGCGAGCTTGGTTTGCAGGCGCTGCAACACCGGGCCCGCGCGCTCCTTGGCCTGGCGATGGGAAAACCAGCGCAGGTGCCGCGCGTGCACCAGGCACGCGTTACGGTAGATCGGCGCGTCCAGCAGCAGGCCTTCGGTCTTGCGGTTTTCCGGGACCAGGCCGACCCCCTGGCGAATCGCCTGGCGTGAGGTCAAGGGTCGGTAGGGTTCGCCGAACAGTTCGACGTCACTGTCATTGCGCCCCACCCCAAACAAGGCCTTGAGCAAGGTGCTGCGCCCGGCGCCGTTAAGTCCCGCAAGGCCGACGATCTCGCCCTGGCGTACCTGCAACTCACGTACGTCCAGCCCCTGCGCGCCTTGCAAGCGGCGGATATTCAGCGCCAATGCCTCACGCGGCGGCTGGCGTGGGCTGCGTTCGAGCAGGTCGCGGTGTTCGCCGACCACCGCCGCAATCAGCGCCTGGTCATCGATCTGCGCCAGCTCATGGGTGTGCAGCGTGCAACCGGCACGCAGCACCGTGACGCGGTCGCCGATCTCACGGATTTCATTCAAACGATGGCTCACATACAGCACCGCCACCCCGGCGGCGGTGATCTCGCGGATCACCTGGAACACTTGCCTGAGTTCGGTTTCATTCAGCGCGGCAGACGGTTCGTCCATCACCACCACCCTGGCCTCGCAGGTCAGCGCCCGGGCAATCGCCGCCAGTTGCTGGTTGGCAATCGACAGGCTGCCCACGCGGTCGGTGCTGGCGAAATTGGCCCCCACCCGCAGCAACGCGGCCTTGGCCAACGCGCTGCGCTTGCTCCGGTCGATCATGCCGAAACGCCGTGGCGCGTAGCCGAGCATCAGGTTTTCTTCGACGGTCATCTGCGGGATCAGGTCCAGCTCCTGGTAGATCATCGCGATCCCGGCCTGGCGCGCCTGTTGCGGGTTTTTCAGCTCCACTTTCTGATTGGCGATCAGCATTTCGCCGCCATCCGGCCGGTGGGCACCGGCGACAATCTTCAACAGCGTGCTCTTGCCCGCGCCATTTGCGCCGAGCAGGCAATGCACTTCACCGGGGCGCACTTGCAGGGAGGCGTCAGTGAGGGCGATCACATTCGGTGGAAAGCGCTTGCTGACATGACGAATTTCCAGGGCCAACTCATTCATGATCCTGCTCCAGCAGATAGCGGGCGGTCGCGGCATCGGTGGCGAGCACATTCACATAACCGGCCTCGATACTCGCGTGCACGATGCGGTGCTTGTGGGCGCCGACGCACACGGCAATCGACCAGGCTTTGTCGCGCAAGGCCGACAAGCGCAGGCCCAGGGTGCGGGCATCGAGCTCGGGCATGACCGGCTCGCCGTCCATGCCGATAAAGCGGCCCATGATGTCGCCGACGGCACCCAGGCGCTCCAGCTCCTGCAGCAACGGGCGGTCGATGTAGCCGGATTCCAGCAGCACCGAGTGGTCACTCAGTTCGCCGAGGCTGAAACACGCCACCGGCGCCTGTTCACCCAATTGCATCACTTGGGCGATCACCGGGTCTTGCTCCAGCGCCTCGCGGGTATGGGCGTGGCCGAGGATCGCCGGCACCGGCAGCAAGGTCGCCTGACCACGCGCAGCCTGGGCAAAACGTTCGGCGACGTTGTGGCTCGGTTCTCCCATGGAGCGCGTGTTGATTGCGCCATTGAGCAACACCACGTTGACCCCTTCGTTCCAGCGCGGCGTGAGCCACTGGGCCATTTTGGTCAGGGTGCGTCCCCAGGACACGCCGATCAGCGCGGGCATCGGCTGCAGGTTGCACAGGTAGCGCGCGGCCGCCTGGGTGACCACGTTCAACGCGTCCTCGTCTTCCACCTCCAGCACCAGCGCCTCGCGCAGGCCAAAGCGCTTTTGCAGGGCCACTTCCAGTGCCGGCACACGGGCGGAATGGGCGACGATGTCGATGCGCACCACCCCACAGTCACGCGCCTCGCGCAGCAGGCGGCTGACTTGCCAGCGGGTCAGGCCGGTTTCCTGGGAGATTTCGCTTTGGGTCTTTTCCAGGTCGTAGTACAGCTTGGCGACTTGCACCATCAGGTCATCGCGCGGGGAGTCCCCGCTGAGTTTGGGCGACAGCGATTCGGCGCTCATGCTGCCGGCCTTACGCCGAGCACGCGGTTGGCCGGCGGCTTGCAACTGATCGGCGCGACGCTGTCGGTGGCGGCGCGGTAGCGGCCGAGCAACTCGATGTATTGCTCGTGGGCGTAGGGGTCGGGTTCGATCAGGCGGCCGACGGTAGTGAACGCCGTGGCGGCCTGCTGCAAGTCGCTGAATTCACCCAGGGCGCAGGCGGCCGCAGCGGCGGTGCCGATCAGGGTCAGGTTGTCGTGGGGCACCATCTCGAACGGCACGCCGGTGGCGTCGACCGTGGCTTGCAACCACAACGGGTTTTTCTGGAAGCCGCCGGCGGCGACCACGCGGGTGATCTCGATGCCTTCGCAGCGCCAGGTGTGAAAGATATTTGCCGAGCCCAGGGCAATCGCTTCCACCGAGGCGCGGTACAGGTCGTGGCGGTCATGATTGAGCGACAAGCCCATGATCGCCCCGCGCATGTCCGGCGAGCGATACGGCGTGCGGTTGCCCATCCAGTAATCCAGCACCAGCAAGCCGGTAGAGCCCGGTTGCAGCTGGGCGGCCTGGCGAATCAGTTGCTGGTGACCAGCATCGTCGAGGCCGAACATCTTCTGTGCCAGCCAATTCAGGATCGAGCCGGCCGAGACTTGCCCGCCTTCCATCAGCCACTGGCCGTCGAGCAAGGCACCGGGGTAAGGGCCCCAGATGCCGGGCACGTCGATGCGTTTGGGGGTGTGCATCAGCTGCACCACCGAGGTACCGCCGATAAACAACAACTCGCCCGCACCTGTTGTGCCGGCGCTGAGCATGGCCATATGCGCGTCGATTCCGCCCTGGGCCACCAGGGTGTCGCGGCTCAAGCCCAGGTGGTTGGCCGCTTCGCCGGTCAACGGGCCGATACGCCCGCCGACCTTGATGACTTCCGGCGGCAGTTTTTGCGCCAGTTCGGGGATGCCGAGTTCGGCGTACAACTCCACCGGGAAGCGCTGTTGCAGGGTGTCGTAGTTCCACTTGCAACTGGCGTTGAGCTGGGATGCGACCCAGCGGCCGGTCAGTTGGAAGTTGATCCAGTCCACGGCTTCGCAGATACGCGCCGCACGCCGGTACACCTCGGGCTCATGCTCGGCCAGCCACATCGCCTTGGGCACCAGCCATTCCACGGCGTCGCCCCCCTGGTTCATCATCGGGTGGCTGACCTGCGCAGTGCGCGCGGATTCCACGGCGGCGCGGCAATCCATCCATAACAAGGCGGGCGCCAGTGGCTGGCCGTCCGCCTGGGCCGCGACCACGGTAGACGCCGTGGTGGCGACGCACACCGCTGCCACTTGCGGGTGCCCGGCCTGGGCCATCAGTTGCCGGCAGGCCTTGCCCAGCGCGGTCCACCAGTCGGCGGGCGCCTGCTCGGCCCAGCCCAATTGCGGGTATTGCGTGGTGTAAGGCGCCTCGGCCACCTGCACCAGTTTGTGGCTGTGCAAGTCGTACAAACCGGCACGCACGCCACCTGTTCCGAAATCCAGTCCCAACAACAAGGTCATCGGTCGTCCTCCTGCGTCTTAAACTGCCGACGCTTTTTGTTTTTGGCCCTGCAACAACACACGTTGCAGGGCTGGGTCCATCACAGCGCAGGCCGTTGGCTCACGGGCGGAAAATAACCTTGGCGGCCACTTCACTGCGGTCGGCGTAACGCTGGAACATCGATGGCAACTCATCCAGCGGCAAGTCGTGGGTGATCATGAACTGCCATTGCAGCTCACCCGAAGCTAGCTTGTCGATGGAGGCGGTCCACTCATCCCCAGGGAACGGCGCGGAGAACGAATTCCAGGCGCCGTGCAGGGAGATTTCCTGACGCAAAAAGTGCGAGAACGTGGCGGTGCTGATTGGCACTTCGCCGGTAGGAATGCCGATAAACACCACGTGCCCGCCGGCCTTGGTCAACTGCACGGCCTGGTTGATGGAGCTTGGGTGGCCGGCGGCTTCAACCACCAGTTGGCAACGCGGCACATCCGCATCCGAGGCACCGCTGAGCAAGGTGTGGGTGGCGCCGGCCTGGCGCGCCATGGCGAGTTTTTCTTCGGCGATATCGATGGCCACGATGTCCTTGGCGCCCATGATGCGCAGCCACTGGATTACAAACAGGCCGATTGGCCCGCAGCCCACCACCGCCCCGCTCTGCCCGGCCTTGAAGTCGGCCTTCCAGATCGCGTGCAGGGCGATTGCCGCCGGGTCCACCAGGGACGCGGCAACCGGGTCCATGCCGGCCGGTACTTTGATCAGGTTGCTCAACGGCACATTGACGAATTCGGCGTAGGCGCCGTCGCGGCGGCTGCCGAAGTAGTCGTATTGCTCGGAACGCGATGGGAAGCCACGGGCGTATTGGTCGCTGGTCACGTCCGGGATCATCGGCGGCACGGTGACCAGCTCGCCGATGGCATAGCCTTCGACGCCAGTGCCGATTTCTTCGATAAAACCGGCGAATTCATGCCCGCAAATCAGCGGCATCACGTGAGCGCCCTTACTCAGCATGCGCGGGATATCCGAGCCGCACACCCCGCAGGCCGCCACACGCACCAGCGCATGGCCAGCTTTGACGGCAGGTTTTGGAACATCTTCGACCCGGATATCACCCGGTTTGTACATGACGGCAGCTTTCACAGTGGTTTCCCCTATCAGGTAGGCAATTGAGCGTTCAGCGTTTCAGAGGGCGCCGGGGCGGTATTCGCCGAAGGTGGCGTCGTGCTTGACCTCGGCCGCCGTGGCCTTGGTCACGACTTTGGTGCCCGCATCGACAAAGGCCGGGATGGTCTTGCCGCTGACCAGGCCGCGCGCCGCTTCAATCGCGACCTCGCCCAGGTAACGCGGGTCGTTGAGGGCGGTGGCGACGTATTGATCGCCGTTCTGGATCGCCGTGATCGCTTCGGACAAACCATCGACGCCGGCCACCAGCACGTTTTTCTTGCCGCTTTCGTTGAGTACCTGCAAGGCGCCCATGGCCATGTCGTCGTTGTGCGCGATCACCGCCTTGAGGTCGGGGTGGGCCTGCAACAGATCCTGCATCGCCGTCACCGCGTTGGCGCGCATGTATTCGCTGTAGGGGCCTTCGATAATCTTGAAGTCGGTACCGGCCAGCGCGGTGTGGAAGCCCTTGCGCCGCTCTTGCATGACGGTGCCGCCGGCGTCGCCCTGGATCTCGATGATCTTGCCGTTGACCACGCCTTTTTGTTTGAGCGCGGCCACCAGCGCCTTGCCGGACAGCTCGCCCATCTCGGCGTTGTTGCGGCCAATGGTGGCGGCCACCGGGGCATTGATGGCGCGGTCGACGGCAATCACCGGGACTTTGGCGCGCTTGGCAGCTTCGAGGGAGGCACCCACGGCGTCGGGGTTGACCGCATTGATGATGAGGATGTCGACCTTACGGGTCAGCAGGTCCTGGATATCGTTGTTCTGCTTGCTGATGTCGCCGTTGGCGTCGAGGAAGATCAGCTCGTCACCGTCCTTGGCGGCGGCGGCCTTGGCGCCATCGCGCAGTTGCACATAGAAGGGGGACTGGAGGGTGACCTGGCTGAAACCGATCTTCAGATCCTTGGCCTGGGCATTCAGCGCCAGAACCGAGGCCGCGACAGCCAGTGCAAGGGACAGCACATGAACAGGTTTACGGGCTATCTGTAGCATGGTGATTCCTATTTTTATTGTTGTCTGGATTCGGGTACGCCCTTCAGGGAGGGCGTACTCACAAATGTGAACAGCGATCACATTTGAAAAACTATGCCTTGTGCCCGAGGGTGTCAAGACTATTTTGTTAGAATCCAAACATACGAAATAAAAATCACATCGCCAGCGTTGCCCCACCCTCTTCGATCATCTGCTGCTGCGCGGGCGTCAGGCCGGCGTCGCTGATCACTCGCTGGAAATCCGCCAGGTCAGCAAAATGCGCCGCACGCACCTGTTCGAACTTGGTGTGGTCCGCTACCAGCACGCAGGTCTGCGCCCGCGCCATTACGCGACGCTTCACTTCCACTTCATTGAGGTTGTAACAGGTCACGCCATGGGCAGCGCTGACCCCGGCGGCCGAGATAAACGCCCACGCCACGCGGATGCCGTCGATGATCCCCGCCTCGGCGCGGCTTTCGAAGACCATGTTGCGCCGGTCGAGGATGCCGCCGCACAGGATCACCGTGCAGTTGGGCTTTTGCTGAAGTTTAAGCAGCACATTCAAGGAGTTGCATAACGCAGTGAACTCCAGTTCGTCAGGCAAGGCATCGATGATAAAGGGCGTGGTGGTGCCGCAATCGATGAAGATCGTATCGCCCGGGCGCACCAGGCGTGCGGCGAGAACGCCGATCTGGCGCTTCTCGGCGATGTTGCGCTGGTCCTGCTCGGCCACCTGGTAATCCGGCTCGGGCGCGCCGCTGCGGGTCACGTGCCCGCCCAGCAAACGCAGGCCGTGGGCGTTACCGACCAGGTCGCGACGCACGGTCATTTCCGACACGCCGAGTAACGCCGCCATGTCTTTGAGGTGCACTGCCGCCTCACCCTGCAAGGCTTTGTGCATGGCTTTGAAGCGCTCGCTTTTCTTTGAATCCACTGCATCTCACCCTGTTTTTCTGTGACCGGCTGACGGCCGGGCTCACAAATTCCATTTACAATGTTATTTATTTAACATTTAATGCATCCAACTTAACACAAACAGGCTTTTCTTCGCATCCACAGGACATTCCCATGCCCCAAGACCTCGCCAGCTATATCGACCACACCCTGCTCGCCGCCGATGCTTCCCAGGCGAGTATTCGCCAACTCTGCAACGAGGCGCGCGAGCACGGCTTCAAGTCCGTGTGCGTCAACAGCGCCAACGTACCGCTGGCGGCCGAATACCTGCAGGGCGCGTCGCCCTTGGTGTGCGCGGTAGTGGGCTTCCCTTTGGGTGCAGGCCTCGGCGCGGCCAAGGCTTATGAGGCGCAATTGGCGATCCAGGCCGGCGCACGGGAAATCGACATGGTGTTGAACATTGGCTGGTTGAAGGACGGCCTGCTCGACCCGGTGCGCGATGATATCGCCCAGGTGCTCAAAGCCTGCGGTGAGGTGCCGTTGAAGGTGATCCTGGAAACCGGCCTGCTCAACGATGAACAGAAAACCCAGGCATGTGTGATCTGCCGGGAGCTGAACGTCGCCTTCGTCAAGACCTCCACCGGCTTTGGCAATGGCGGCGCCACCCTGGCCGATGTGCGCCTGATGCGCGACGTGGTCGGGCCGGTGATCGGCGTGAAAGCCTCGGGCGGCGTGCGGGATGTGGCTACCGCCCAGGCGATGATCGAAGCCGGCGCCACGCGACTGGGCAGCAGCTCAGGGATTGCGATTGTCAGCGGCGCAGCGGCGCCGGTGGGCGCCTACTAGACCAATGTGGCGATCAGTTGTCGGGGTGTTCGCTCGCCACCGAATCAGCAGCGTCCACATCCGACATATCCTCTTCAAGCGGCGCCTCGTCGTCGCGCGGCAGCGGGGTCTTGTCCTCATCACGCTTCGGGTCGTGCCCGGTCTCATTGTCGGTACCGCGCGTCACGGCCTGCTGCGAAATGTTGCCTGGGGCATTCTCGTTGATTTGCATGCTGGCTCTCCGTTCTCAGGCCCGGGATATCCGCGCTTAAAGATGGGAGTTCGCAGGCCGCAGTGAGTGCCGGGCGCGGGACGAACGGCAGCAAGCCTGCCTGCTCACTCGACCCGGCGAATCATTGCCTACCGTTTTAGCCGAGCAAAAAAAGGGCTCGCGTGAAAAATCACGCAAGCCCTTGATATCTTTGGTGCCCGAACCCGGAATCGAACCGGGACGCCCTTACGAGCGGGGGATTTTAAGTCCCATGCGTCTACCAGTTTCGCCATTCGGGCGGTAGCGCGGTGCAGCAGGGGTGTGAATATATAGATCCGGTCGCTTCGATGCAAGGTCAAAGGGCTGCTTTGTCGCGCTGTGATGGCGACGAAAAAGCTCGGTAGATCAGTGATCTACAGAGGCATTCAGACGGATTTCAGAGGTTTCCTACCGCATGGGAACAAGATACATAAATGACAGTCATAGCGATATGCCATCCCGGCTGTCTGGAAAGGAATCAGTTGATGTTCTCAGTTCGCAAGCGCTCCTGGATCGTAGTTGCAGGTTTTATGGGCATGTTGGCCGGCACAGCTCAGGCGGCGAGTGCTGTGCAGTGGGGCGATTTCAGCGGGTCGAGCAATGATCGGCTAACGGGCGCTTCGCTGGAGGCGGGCAACCAGTATGTGTTGAAGACGTCGCGCATTTCGGTCGGGGACGTTGAGCAGATGCAAGCCGCACAGAAGCGCACGGATGACGAACTGAAAGGTTTGAAAAGCAAGGTGGACGCGCAGGCGCGCGACTTTGACGAGTTCAAGCGCAAAGACGGTTCGAGTTCCAGTTCCAGTGACAGCCAACTCTCCAGCCTCAAACGCACGCTCGATGAGCAGAAAAGCACGATCGAACGGCAGAAAAGCGACATCGAGAGCCTGAAACGTAGCCTTGATGATCTGAAGCGCAGCCTTGACACTTTGAGCAACAAGGTCAAGTAACCCGCTGCAAGCCCAGCCTGCGCGCTGGGCTTTTTTGAGGGTATTTTTGCCACGACTCATGATGCAGTGAACACACGAAACTAAGGCCTGTCCTCTGGCTGTGAGGCCAGCAAGAGCTCAAGGCAGCTGCTAATGACACGCTGGGTGAACTGCTCACTCACCACCCTTCTCTTCTCACGGGTGCTTTCTATCGGGATAGCTTGCGCCTGAAGAATCAAGCCCGCACGCACCTGCTTTTGTACCTCCAGCGGTGGAGAATCCGCATCACGGGGATAATCAAGCGGGTAACCCTCCTGCCTGTTGAGAATAATGACAGCCGCGTCGTTCTCAAAGATCTGGCACATCCCCACATCCCTGGCAGAAAACTTCGCCTTGCCCCCCACCATCGTCCATGACCACGCATTCGAGCAGGCAACCAGGCCAGCACCCACGATCACAATTGATACGATCCTGCGCTTCATCATGTTCCCTCAACCGCCCGGAGATAAGTCGTGCAGCGGCATGCTAGAATGAATGATGGCATTTTGATATGGATTTATCAGTTGAAGCAGTATCGCGGATTCATCCTGTTTGTTTCGGTCATGTCCTTACTCTTTATCCTGGTGCAAGTCTGGCATGCTAAAACTGCTCAGGAAGACTTAAAACAAGAACAAGAACGCCAGCTTAAAGGGCTCGCACTCCTCATGCGTATCGGAACCCCAAAGCTGATCGATGAATCAACTCGGCTCGATTCAGTGACCTACCAAGATGGGGTGATGCGTATCGCGTTTACGCTCACAACCGTTTCGAAAAACGATTTTGATTCCGAGGTTTCCATTGACGACAGAAAATCCGCTGCCGCGTCTGTGTCCTGCGAGGACAAAGCGCTGGGGCCGTTCATCAAGTCGGGGCTGTTGATTCATTACATCGTCAACGGCTCCAACAACTCACCGATAACCGAATTTCAGCTGAGCAACTCCGACTGCCCTTAAGGCCTGCGCCCTCCCCGCCCCAGGCTCAGGACTTCAGGTTCTTCACGCTGGCAAACGTCGACTCCCCGCGCGCCTGCTCCAACGCACTCATCTGCACCGGCACCGACGCGGTGCGAATCACCGGCTTGACCACGATGGGTCGCTCATCCGCCGTCACCAGGCGCTCGTCGCTGGGCGGCACGCCAAAGTTCTCACGGTAGCATTTGGAAAAGTGTGGCGTGGACACAAACCCACACAGCAGGGCCAGCTCGACGATGGAGATGGGTGTCTGCTTGAGCAATTGTCGCGCGCGGCTCAGGCGCAACCTGAGGTAATAGCGCGACGGTGAGCAGTTCAGGTACTTCTGGAACATGCGCTCAAGCTGGCGGCGCGACAGGTCAACGTATTCCGCAAGTTGATCGAGGTTGATCGGCTCTTCCAGGTTGGCCTCCATCAACGCCACGATTTCCTGCAGCTTGGGCTGCTGGGTGCCGAGCATGTGTTTGAGGGGCACGCGCTGGTGGTCCTGCTGATTGCGCATGCGCTCATACACAAACATGTCGGAGATGGCCGCCGACAGTTCATGCCCATGATCACGACCGATCAGGTGCAGCATCATGTCCATCGGCGCAGTGCCGCCCGAGCTGGTGAGGCGGTCGCGGTCGAGGGTAAACAGGCTGGCACTCAGGCTCACCCGTGGAAAGGCTTCCTGCATGGTGGCCAGCCATTCCCAGTGCACGCTGCATTCATAACCGTCGAGCAACCCCGCCCGCGCCAACACCCAGCTGCCGGTACAAATGCTGCCCAGGCGTTTCGAATAACGCGCCTGAATACGCAGCCACTTCACCAGCTCGGTGGTGACGGTGCTCTGGATACCCGTACCGCCGCAGACAAAGACCATGTCCACCGACGGTGCACTGCCTATCGAACAGTCGGGGGTGATGGGCAGGCCATCGCTGGCCCAGACGGGGCTGCCGTCGGCACTCGCAGTGTGCCAACTGTACAGCTCCTGGCCCGACAGCTGATTGGCCATGCGCAACGGCTCCACCGCCGAGGCCAATGAGATCAGCGTGAACTGATCCAACAACACAAAAACCACACGGGTGACAGGCCGCGCTTTCATGGCCGCGAGGCGACTGGCATCGCTTTGTGCGCACGATCGGGTTGCCGCGCAGTGATAACGCCGACCAGGGAAATCAGCAAGGCCAAGCCGATGGTCGAAGACACCTCGAAGCGATGCTCGGGCGTTACCAGCATCACCGTCAATGCGCCGCAAATGAACGCGATCACCACCCAGGTCAGCCACGGGAACAGCCACATCTTGAAGGTCAGCGTGATGTTGCGGCGCTGCAGGATTTTGCGCATGCGCAATTGCGAAACGGCAATCACCAGGTACACCAGCAAGGCGATAGCCCCCGAGCTCGCCAGCAGAAACTGGAACAGCCCGGCCGGCATGAAATAACTGAGCAAGGTTACCCCAGCCCCAAGCACCGTACTGGCGATGACCGCCGCCCGTGGCACGCTCGCGGCCGAAGTCTTTTCCATCATGGCCGGCGCATCCCCACGTTTGCCCAGCGAGTACAGCATGCGTGAAGCAATGTAGATCGATGAGTTCATGCAACTGGCCACGGCAATCAACACCACCACGTCAACCAACAACTTGGCATGGGGTATGTTCATCAACTCCAGGGCGCGTTGATACGAGCCCACCGATGCCAACAGCGGGTCATTCCAGGGCACCACGGAAATCACCACGAAGATCGACAGCACGTAGAACACCCCGATGCGCCACATTACCGAACGTGTCGCGCGGGCGATATTCTGCGCCGGGTTACTCGACTCGGCCGCCGCGATGGTGACCGCTTCAGTGCCGATAAAACTGAACATGATGGTGATGAATGCGCCGACCACCGCCGACAGCCCGTTAGGCGCAAAGCCGCCGTGTTCTTCCATTAGCCGGCTCAAGCCGCTGGCCTCGCGCTCGGGAATCCAGCCCATCAACACCGCGCCGCCCAGGCCGATAAAGCCGATGATCGCGACGACCTTGGCCATGGCAAACCAGAACTCGAATTCGCCATATTTGGAGACGCTGAACAGATTGGTCACTACCAACAAAAAGATCGACAACAAGGCAAACAGCCAAGCGTCGATCTGAGGGAACCACTGGTTGAGGATATGCCCGGCGGCCAGGGCTTCGATGGGAATCACCAGCACCCAGAACCACCAGTACAACCAACCGATGGTGAAGCCGGCCCAGCGGCCGATGGCCTGCTCAGCGTAGGTCGAGAAGGACCCGGTGTCCGGGTTGGCCACCGCCATCTTCCCGAGCATGCGCATGACCAGCACCACCAGCAGGCCGGAAAACAGGTAAGCCAGCATCACCGCCGGGCCGGCCGCCGCAATCGCGTGTCCGGACCCTACAAACAACCCCGCGCCGATAATGCCTGCAATGGAGAGCATGGTGACATGGCGCGGCTTGAAACCCTGCGCCAGTTGGCCGTTCGAATCCTTGGAATCCAGGCTACTCATCGTTGTTTTTATTCTCTGTGATCGACGTTAAGAGGTGCTGACTGGAGAGTCAGGCGATCATCATTTCTTAATGACGGGTCACAGTACGCGGCATGCCCTGCGCGAAAACAGCCTCATTGCGGCATGAATGAGTCTGATATCGACATTGCCTTGTCACGCAGTTTGATACGCTGACGATCAGCAGCGGGCCGCAATACCCGCAGCCACTGGCTTATAACCGCGTGCGGGTCGCTGCACACATGCCTTGTGCCGCAGCGGCTGTTGACTGGCAAGTTGCGCCTGCACCGCAGCCACCGCATCCAGCACTCGGTGCGCCCAGTTCTCATCCTGCGGGTCCACCACAACCACGCGAAAACCGTGGTCGTCGCCCTCAATGCGCACGCCTTCGGAATCATCCACATGCAGGTCGATATCAAAGGCCGGCGGGAATTTCGAGGGAGTGTTCGATAAACCATGCGCCGTCAGGGCATGGTTGTGCAGCACGCTGTTGACCACACCGTCCACGCGGATGCCGTACAGCATCAGCCAGCGGCGGATGTAGGACGGTGTGCGACCGGACGAGGTGTAGACCCAGATGCTGCACCCCTGGCGCCGTAGCTCACGGGTCAGGGAGCGGGTCCCGCTGCGCAGCGGCTCGCCCAGCCAACGATGCACGCAGGCCGGCAGCCGGCTATGCTCGGCCGGGCTGTGGTGCAGCTGGCAGGCCAGCGTGTCGTCGATGTCGAACGAAATACGTATGCGCGGGCGCGTGAACATACGCTTGAGTGTGTCGACCACTGGATACCTTCCCATCATGGGCGCCCCTGACAGATGGGCGCGGGTGTGTCGTCGAGGAAAAACTCCTTCGGATCAGCAGCCTTATCTTCCAGGAAAGCCGCGTATTTCTTCTTGATCTTGGGCAATTCGTACAACGCCTTGACACCATGTTTTGCCGAGTTGCGGATGACCGAGGACGGGTTGAAGTAGCCCTCGGCGTTTTCCAGCGTCAGCACAAACGGCGATAAACCTTCGCGCATCAACAAATAACTGACGATCAGCGACCCACTGCGATGATTACCTTCAATGAACAGCTGCGGCTTGCTGAGAATTCGCACGTAGACCCCGGCGGCCCGCTTCCACACCGATTCGCTGTGGTGCCGGCAGTACCAGTTGTACAAATCCTTGATGCCACCCTCGACGTTGTTGAAAAAGTGCTGTTCGGTCGCCGTCAGGTGATGGGCATATTCCTGCCGGCGTAGCGGGTCTTTGCCGCAGAGCACAGTGGCGTTGATCTCCAGCATCAGGTTCAGCTGCTGCAGGTCAAACAGGTCGACGCCGCGTGCCACATAGTCGTCAATCAGGGCATAGCCATCAAGCACATTGTGCAGCACCTCGTCGGTCAAGGGGTCGCGCGGCTCGGTAAAGTCCTGGCTGAGCGCGGTGAAGCGGCGCTGTACCTTGCGCAGCGCGCGCTCAATCGCGGCCAAGTCGAGGCGACGTGCGGCAGCCATCGGCTGTCCTGAAAACGGTAGCGGCATAGTCAGCTGAACTTGCCGCTGATGTAGTCGCCGGTCATCTGTTCACGCGGGTTATCGAAGATCTGCGTGGTTGGGCCCATCTCCACCAGATAGCCGGTGCGCGTGCCCTGGGAAATGTCCACCGAGAAGAACGCCGTGGTGTCAGCCACGCGGATCGCCTGCTGCATGTTGTGGGTCACCAGGGCGATGGTGTAGTCCTTCTTCAGTTCAACCATCAATTCCTCGACCCGGCGGGTCGCGATCGGGTCAAGTGCCGAGCACGGCTCGTCCAACAGCAGCACTTCCGGCTCGGTGGCGATAGCGCGCGCGATGCACAGGCGTTGCTGCTGACCGCCGGACAGCGACAGGCCGCTGACCTTGAGCTTGTCCTTGACCTCATCCCACAGCGCGGCGCCTTGCAGCGCGTGCTTGACCCGGTCACCGAGGTCGCCCTTGTAGCGGTTCAGGCGCAGGCCAAAGGCCACGTTGTCGAAAATGCTCATCGAGAACGGGTTGGGCTGCTGGAACACCATGCCGATATAACGACGCACCACCACCGGGTCGACGCCCTTGCCGTACACGTCCTGGCCGAGGAAATGCACATGGCCCTCGAAGCGAAAGCCCTTTACCAGGTCGTTCATGCGATTGAGGCTACGCAGCACGGTACTTTTGCCGCAGCCGGACGGGCCGATGAAGCCGGTGATCTTGTTCTTCTCGATCGGCACATGGCTGTCACGGACGGCCATGAAGTTGCCGTAGAAAATCTTGTCGAGCTTGCAGTCCATGACCACAGGCGCCTGGGTGACCAACGGAGAGGCTACGTGTGCAGTGGATACGTTCAAAATTCAGGTGCTCCCGTTCTTAATACTTGGGCTTGCCGAAAATACGGCTCACGATATTCACGACCAACACGATCATCACCAACACCAGGGAGGCCGCCCATGCGAGCTCAAGCTGGTTGTCGAAGGGCATGCCGGAAAAGTTGTAAATCAGCACGGCAAGGGATGCCGTCGGATTCATGACAGCCAGGCTGCCGTCGTGATAGATCCAGTAGTTGCTGAACAGCGCGGTGAACAACAGCGGCGCGGTTTCGCCGGCAGCGCGGGCCACGGCCAACATCACGCCGGTGAGGATCGCGGGCATGCCGGTGGGCAGGACGATTTTCCAGATCACCTGCGAGCGCGTGCAACCCATGCCGTAGGCCGCGTCCTTCATGATCTTGGGCACCATGCGCATCGACTCTTCAGCGGTCAGCACCACGATCGGCAGCATCAGCACGGCCAATGCCACGCCGCCGGCCGGGGCCGAGTAAGTGCCGGTGGTCATCACCACCAGCGCGTAGGCAAATACCCCGGCCAGAATGGAGGGCAAGCCGGTGAGCATTTTCGCGGCAAAGCGCGAGGCGTTGGCCAGCTTGCTGTCGGGGCCCAGTTCGGCGAGGAAAATCGCCGCCATGATGCCGACCGGCACCGCGATGGCTGCGGCGATGCCGACCATCACGAAGGTACCCGCCATGGCGTTGCCGAAGCCGCCGCCGGTTTCGAAGCCGGTGGGTGGCAGTTCGGTGAACACTTCCAGGCTCAGGCGTGCGCCACCGCGTGTGATCAGCATGTACAGCACGGAAATCAGCGGCACGCTGGCCAGCAGCGCGCCGAGCCACACCAGCGTGGTCAGCACCAGGCTGCGCAGAGCGCGGCCTTCAAAGCGGCGTTGCAGGCTGGGCAATGCAGCGCTGGGGAGAGTGAGATTCGTCATTATTTGTGACCCCGCTGGGCGTACATCATGATCATCGAGCCGATGACGTTGACCAGTAAGGTGATAGCCATCAACACCAGAGCGGCATACATCAACACCTCGATCTCGTTCGGCCCGGCTTCCGGGAAGTTCAGCGCCAACAAGGCCGCCAGGGTGTTGGCCGGGGCAAACAGCGACAGCGAGATGTTGTTGGCGTTGCCGACCAGCATGGCCAGGGCCATGGTTTCACCCAGTGCGCGGCCCAGGCCCAGCACCAGCGAGCCGAAAATACCGGTGGCGGCGGATGGCACCATGACCTTGAGAATCGCTTCCCAGTGCGTGGTACCCATGCCGTAGGCGGCTTGTTTGGTTTTCATCGGTACGCCGGTCAGGGCGTCCTGGGACACGGCGGCAATGGTCGGCAGAATCATGATGGCCAGTACCAGCGCCGCAGGGAGCAGGCCCGGCCCACTGAGGGACGTGCCGAAAAAAGGAATCCAGCCCAGTTCGCTGTTCAGCCACGCCGTGAGCGGGCGGATCGCCGGAATTACCACGTAGATCCCCCACAGGCCGTAAACGACGCTGGGGATGGCCGCGAGCAACTCGACGATGGTGCGGAACACCGCTGCCAGCTTGGCCGGCAGGAAATCCTGGGTCAGGAAGATCGCCATGCTGACACCGAAAAAACCGGCAATCAGCAGGGCGATAAATGCACTGTAAAGCGTGCCCCAAATAGCCGGCAAAATGCCGTACTTGCCTTGGTTAACATCCCAGACGCTGCCGAACAGCACGTCAAACCCGTGCTTCTCCATGCCTGGCAGGGCCTTGCGGCCGACTTCGAACACCAGGGCGAAGACCAGCGCCAGAATCAGAACCACGCCAATTCGCGCGAGTGCGCGGAAGGTGCGATCAACCAGGAAATCCTTGGCAGAGGGCGGCTGGCAAGCAGAATCCGGGTTAACCGGTACGACAAAAGGTGTGTTCATTGGCTAGTTCCGGTACAGGGGGAAAACTCCCCCGGCATGGCTGACTGCCCACGCCGAGAGAGGCCTCACAAGCGTTACTGAATGTTGGCAGACGCTTTGCGAACCTGATCAACCACCGATTGTGGCAGCGGGATGTAACCCATCGAGTCGGCGATTTTCTGCCCTTCGGTCAGGCTGTACTCGACCATTTCACGCATGGCCTTGGCCTTGGCCGGGTTGCCGTTGTCCTTGCGGAAGATCATCCAGGTGTAGGAAGTGATCGGGTAGGACTTGGCACCGTCCGGGTCCGGCAGCCAGGCCACCAGGCTTTCCGGCATCTTCACCGCGGCCAGGGCTTCGGCACCGCTTTCGGCGTTAGGCACCACATAGTGGCCGGCCTTGTTCTGCAACTGGGCGAAGTCGACCTTGGCCAGTTTGGCGAAGCCGTATTCGATGTAGCCGATCGCGCCTGGGGTCTGGCGAACGGTGGCGGTCACGCCGTCGTTTTTCGGCGACTTGATGAACTTGTCGCTGGCTGGCCAGTTGACGGTGTTGCCTTCGCCCAGGTCTTTCTGGAACTGCGGGTTGATCGACGCCAAGTGCTTGGTGAACACGGCAGTGGTACCGCTGGAGTCAGCACGTACAACCACGGTGATCGGCGTGTCGGTCAGCTTCAGGTCCGGGTTGGCGGCAACGATCTGTGGGTCGTTCCACTTGGTGATCTTGCCCAGGAAGATGTTGGAGTACACCTCGCGTGGCAGCTTCAAGCCCTTCGGGTTGCCCGGCAGGTTGTAGGCCAGCACGATTTCGCCAGCGGTCATTGGCAGCAGTTGCACGCCTTCGGCCACCTTGGCGATGTCTTCGTCTTTCATCGCCGAGTCACTGGCGGCGAAGTCCACGGTTTTATTCAGGAAGTCCTGTACGCCCGCACCGCTACCCTTGGATTGGTAATCGACAGTGACACCGGCGGTTTTCTTGCTGAAATCCTTGAACCAGGTGAGGTAGATCGGTGCCGGGAAACTGGCACCGGAACCGGTCAGGCGCACGCTTTCGTCGGCAAACGCCAGGGAACCGGCACACAGCGACACGGCAACGGCGAGTGCAGCAGACTTCATCAAGCTTTTCATTCAGGGAATTCCTTGTGGTATCGGGCTCCCGGGGACTTTGCAGCAGGTTTGTTACGTTTTTATGAAAAATGAAAGGCAAAGGCGTTTTTGTCCCCTCTTGCCGCCTCAATCGCCTGTTTTGCTGTAATTGGTTCGTAACAAATTGCGACTAACACTCTGCCATCCTCCCCCACGCGAGTGTTTCCCATGTCCTCAGTAGAAGACGCCTTGTTACTGCGCATCCACCGTGAGCTGTTGGATCACAGTGATGAAGAGCTGGAATTGGAATTGTCCGAAGACGGGCATGACCTCAATGCGTTGTTCGATGAACACGTCGGGGAAAGCAGCGAAAAGGCTGCACGGCGGATTTATTTCAGCGAACTGTTCCGCCTGCAGGGCGAACTGGTGAAGTTGCAAAGCTGGGTGGTCAAGACCGGCGCCAAGGTGGTGATCCTGTTCGAAGGCCGTGACGCCGCCGGCAAAGGCGGTGTGATCAAGCGCATCACCCAACGCCTTAACCCGCGTGTATGCCGCGTCGCCGCCCTGCCCGCCCCGAATGACCGCGAGCAGACGCAATGGTACTTCCAGCGCTACGTCTCGCACCTGCCGGCCGCCGGTGAAATCGTGTTGTTCGACCGCAGTTGGTACAACCGCGCCGGCGTCGAACAAGTGATGGGGTTTTGCAACGAAGACCAGTACGAAGAATTCTTCCGCACCGTACCGGAGTTCGAGCGCATGCTCGCGCGCTCCGGCATCCAGCTGATCAAATATTGGTTCTCGATCTCCGACCAGGAACAGCACCTGCGTTTCCTTAGCCGCATCCACGATCCGCTCAAACAGTGGAAGCTCAGCCCCATGGACCTGGAGTCGCGTCGGCGCTGGGAAGCCTATACCAAGGCCAAGGAAATCATGCTCGAGCGCACCCACATCGCCGAAGCGCCGTGGTGGGTGGTGCAGGCCGACGATAAAAAGAAGGCCCGGCTCAATTGCATCCACCACCTGCTGGGGCAGATGCCCTATGAAGAAGTGCAGCTGCCGACCATCGAGCTGCCCCAACGCGTGAGGCAGGAAGACTACTCCCGCAGCCCGACGCCACCGGAGCTGATCGTGCCCGCGGTGTACTGAATATGATCTACGATTAACGGCCTACGGCTTTCTTATCGGAGAACACCATGACCCCGCACACCACCGCCCTTGTGTTGATCGAATTCCAGAACGACTTCACCACCGAAGGCGGCGTGTTCCATGACGCCGTCAAAGGCGTCATGCACACCTCCGACATGCTGGCCAATACCGCCACCACCGTGCTGCAGGCGCGCAAGCTCGGCGTGAAGATCATCCACTTGCCGATCAGCTTCGCGGCCGGTTACCCCGAGTTGACCACGCGCGACTATGGGATTCTCAAGGGTGTGGCCGACGGCAACGCGTTCAGCGCCGGCACCTGGGGCGCCGAAATCAGTGAGGCACTGCCCCAGGAAGCCGGCGATATTGTGGTCGAGGGCAAACGCGGCCTCGATGGGTTTGCCACTACCGGGCTGGACCTGGTGCTGCGCAACAATGGCATCCAGACCCTGGTGGTGGCGGGCTTCCTCACTAACTGCTGCGTCGAAGGCACGGTGCGCTCGGGGTATGAGAAAGGTTACAACGTCGTCACCCTGACCGATTGCACGGCGACCTTCACCGACGAGCAACAACAGGCCGCCGAGAACTTCACGCTGCCGATGTTTTCGCAGACGCTCAAACACACGCAGTTCCTGGAAGCGCTGGCAGCCCAATGAAAAACGGGCGACTCATTCGAGTCGCCCGCCTTTGCCTTACAACGTGGCTGCGTACTGCATTTCACCGTTGCCGAACGACCAGTCCTCACGCTTTACATCCACCAGGCTGATCCACACGTCCTCCTTGCGCAGGCCGGTTTTGGCGTGGATGCCGTCGGCGATGAACTTATAAAAGGCCTTTTTCACCTCAACGCTGCGACCCGCGCTCCAGGTAACCTGGATAAATACAATCTTGGGCGTGTAGGTCACGCCCAGATACCCATCGGCCGGATACACCAACTCATCCTTGGCATGGCGATTGATGATCTGGAATTTGTCATGCTCGGGCACATTGGCCACGCTGGTCATCGCCGCATAGACCACATCGCCGATGGCGGCAGCGGTTTCAACCGAGGTGTCGGCGGCGAGGTCGATTCGAACTAAAGGCATTGGAGAATCCTTGGCAGGTCGGTGGCCAGCCCAGATGGGTGGCCGGTGATGACTAAGCTAGGCCTGCCAAACGCTATCATCAAGCGCATATTTAACAACAATCAAAATAATTATTACGCATAAAGTGTGGGAGGGGGCTGCTGTGTTCGTTACATTGGGGTAGCGCTGATCACGCGTAGCGCAAGCCCTTCGTAGGCATCCAGTGTGATGGTGAAGTCACCCTCGGCCGTCAGGTCGCCTTCTACCCGCTCGTTGATGATGTCCACCACCATCCCCGCCGCAATCTCGGGCAGGTTCAGCGTCTCGGTAATCGGCGTGGCGCCAAAGTTCAGCGCGGTGATTTGCGTACCCTTACCGGCCGGCAATTCGTGAACCATGATCAGCAGCGCCGGGTTCTGCACGTCTGGCACCAGAATCTGGCGGCTCGCGGCAATGTCGTAGGCCCGGCGTACCGCGAGGATCTTTTGCAGTTGCGAGGCGAACGACTCCGGGTCCTGCAACTGGCTGTTGAGGCTGCCATACAGGCTTTTCGAACGCGGCATCTGGCCAGCTGAGAGTTCGGCCTCCGGGTTCAAGTCCACCAGGTCGTAGGCACCGCGATGGATCCAGCGCGTATCGCCATCCTCCATCAGGTGCGCCACCTCATCCGCCGCCAGCGGCAGCGCGCCCACCAGGTCCCAGCCCGACAGGGCAAAGACCCCTGGCTGCATGGCGTTGTACATCACCAGCAGCAAATGGATCTGGCGGATCTGTTGAATATCCGCCGCGCTGATCGCCTCCAGATCACGAATACCCAGCGCCGCGGTGATGATGCTGGCCGTGGTACACGACACACCATTGGTCACGAACTTGAGGTTATACGGCGCATGCTCGCCGGCCAGGCGCTCATACATCTGTTCGCGGATGTGCTCGCGCAGGATATTGCCGGGGAAAGTCTGGCCCTGGTAAAGAAAGCTGTCATGGGCATGCAGCGTCCAGAAATGCACCAGCTCCAGGGTCAGCTCATCGTGGTTCTGCAAGGCGTGGATCAGCGAGCCCGGGTCGATGCCCTGGCGATGCATCTCGCGCAGCATCAGGCGCAGGAACTCGGCATCGCCCATCAGCAGCGCATGTTGATACGCCGGGCGGGTGATGAAGTCATAGGACAGGTCGGCGCCGCCATGGGACATCGACGCGATGTCATCCACGGTGAGGTTCAACTCCTGGAAGCTGAAGCCGCCGGCCTTGCGGATCGCGCCGCCGAGCAACTGGTTGCCGGTGATCGACAGCGGGTGGCTTTCCGACCAGGCCGTGCCATCAAGCTTGCGCTCTACGCCGAGAAAACCGTTGGCGTCCAGGCGCAGGATCTTCGCGCCCATCACGTCGATGGCATGCAGGGCGTCGCCGATGATCATCTGCTGCGCGGCGAAGGTCGGGTCCAGCCAGTTCAGCGACGGTTGGCCCTCCTTGAAGTAATGCAGGTACACCCAGCGACGTGGCTTGCCATCCACGCCCACTACGACGTTGGTGGCGCTCCAGTCGGTTTCCTTCACGCCGGGCTCGAAGAAGATCACGCGCTGCAACTGGCCGACGATGTAGTGCTTGTCACGCAGGGCATCCACCTGCGCCGGGCTGAGGTTCTGCGCATCGCGTCCCTCGGCCACCTCGGGCAGCAGCGGCCAGTCTTCCTCGCGGATCTCGACCATGTGGTAAAGGCCGGGGTAATCCTCGTAGGCCATCTCGGCCAGGCGAAAATCCGCACCCTTACCGGTGTGGGACGGGATCACGTCATCAATAATCACCGCATTGTGCGCCGCCGCCATGCGCGTCAACGCCTGCAACTGCGCCTCGGTGCCCAGTTGCGGGTCGATCTCGAAGCTGATGCGGTCGAAATTGCCGTCGATGGTCGGCGTGTGCCTGGAGCCGGTCAGGCCACCGGACTTCTTCAATGGGCCGTTATGAATGCCCTGGATACCGATTTTCGACAGCGCATGCCACAGCGCTTCATCCCCCAACGCCTCCAACACCGTACCGCCCTCGCGGGTCACAATCGACGCGGGGTACGCGGTAAACCACACCGACGACAGGGCCGACGCATCGCGCGGGCGGGTCTGCGCATACGGCTGCTGCCACAACCGGCCCTGGCCCGAATACAGCTTGGCGCGCTGGCGCGCCGCGTGCAGCATCGACTGTTCTACCAGCCAGTTGACGTGGTTGTTTTCAGCTGCGGTCATATGCCTGGTACCTGTTGTGGTGAAAAGTCGCTCGTAGACATATGAGGCGTTCAGGGCGCATTCGTTGCATCGAAATCGCTGCGCGAACCCAACCCCCCAAAGTGAGCGTTGGCGTTATGGCTCGCCAACCCCGCCGGTGGCCTGCCGATACTGCCTCGGCGTAAACCCCGTCGACGCCTTGAACTGCCGGGTAAACGCGCTGTGATCGGTGTACCCGCACTGCAACGCCACCTCGGTGATCGGCAGGTCCGTGTGTAACAGGCGATGGGCATGTTCCAGGCGCACCTTCTGGATCATCTGCCGGGGCGTGAGGTGGAACACGCGCTTGCAGTAGCGCTCCAGTTGCGCCACCGAAATCCCGGCGATGCGCGTCAGCTCGCCCAAGGTCACGCGGCGGTTGAAGTGCGTGCGGATGTGCTCGTCCACGGCGGCCAGGCGCTGATAGGCCGGGTGGGTCTGGCTGGCCGATTGCAGGTCAACGGAGATGCCGGCGAGGCCAATGATCTGGTGTTCGTCGTTGTAGAGCGGCCACTTGTGGGTCAGGCACCACCCCGGTTCGCGGGTGCCGTAGAGGTGCAGTTCGAGCTGGTCTTCCAGCACAAAACCCTGCTCCAGCACACGCCGGTCCTGCTCGGTGTAGCCCGGCCCAAGCTGCGCGGGGAAGACTTCGGCGCTGGTCTTGCCCAGCAGCGGTTGCAGCTGCTTGAGGCCGCAGCGTTGCACCAGGGTGCGGTTGGCGAGGACGTAACGCGCGTCCAGGTCCTTGATGAAAATCGCGGCGTTGGGAATCACATCCAGCATCGGCAACAGCTGCGCCACGCCGGCCAACAGCTGCTCGATGCTATGGGGAGGATTCGCCTCGCTCCCTTGGCAAAGGGTCGCAAACGCGCTGTGCATCATCACTGTGTATCCCCTGCTGAATGCCTCGACGCGTAGCAGATTGCCCGATGCCCGGGGCGCTGTCGAGCGACGCAGACTGTGCTGAATTCGTCATCGATGTCGGCAAAAAACATCAATCGCCAGCCCACCCGCGAGTTCAGGATAGCCCCACTGCTGCCTATCCAAAAACTCACAAGAAGGCGACGTTATGTCAGCTCAAGGCAAGTTCAAGAAACAGTTGTCCCTGATGGACCTGACCTTTATCGGCTTGGGTGCCATCTTCGGTTCCGGTTGGCTGTTTGCAGCCAGCCATGTGTCGGCTATCGCCGGCCCGGCGGGGATTATTTCCTGGCTGATCGGCGGTTTCGCGGTGCTGCTGCTGGGCATCGTGTACTGCGAACTCGGCGCCGCGTTGCCCCGCGCCGGTGGCGTGGTGCGTTACCCGGTGTACTCCCACGGCCCGTTGCTGGGTTACCTGATGGGCTTTATCACATTGATCGCGTTTTCCAGCCTGGTGGCGATTGAAGTGGTTGCCTCACGCCAATATGCGGCAGCGTGGTTTCCCGAGCTGACCAAGGCCGGCTCCAGCGACCCGACCACCCTCGGCTGGCTAGTGCAATTCGCCCTGCTGTGCCTGTTCTTCATCCTCAATTACCGCAGCGTCAAAACCTTCGCCATCGCCAACAACCTGGTCAGCGTATTCAAGTTTATTGTGCCGCTGCTGGTGATCGGCGTGCTGTTCACCTTCTTCAAGCCGGCGAATTTCCAGGTGCAAGGCTTTGCGCCGTTCGGCCTCTCGGGCATCGAGATGGCGGTGTCGGCGGGCGGGGTGATTTTCGCCTACCTGGGCCTGACGCCGATCATCTCGGTGGCCAGCGAAGTGAAAAACCCGCAACGCACGATTCCGATTGCGCTGATCCTGTCAGTGCTGCTCTCGACCGCCATTTATGTGCTGCTGCAAACCGCATTCCTCGGCGGCGTACCCACCGAAATGCTCGCCAACGGCTGGGCCGGCATCAGCAAGGAACTGGCGCTGCCCTATCGCGATATCGCCCTGGCGCTGGGCGTGGGCTGGTTGGCCTACCTGGTGGTGGCCGATGCAGTGATCTCCCCCAGCGGCTGCGGCAACATCTACATGAACGCCACGCCCCGTGTGGTCTACGGCTGGGCGCAGACCGGCACGTTCTTCAAGATTTTTACGCGCATCGATGAGAAATCCGGCATCCCGCGCCCGGCGCTGTGGCTGACCTTTGGCCTGTCGGTGTTCTGGACCCTGCCGTTCCCGTCCTGGGAAGCGCTGATCAATGTGGTGTCGGCCGCGCTGATCCTCAGCTACGCCGTGGCCCCGGTGACCGTCGCCGCCCTGCGCCGCAATGCACCGGACATGGCTCGCCCATTCCGCGTCAAGGGCATGGCCGTGCTCGGTCCGCTCTCATTCATCATCGCCGCGTTGATTGTGTACTGGTCCGGCTGGAGCACCGTGTCGTGGCTGCTCGGCCTGCAGATCCTGATGTTTGTGGTGTACCTGCTCTGCGCGCGCTGGGTGCCAACCGCGCATATCAACCTCAAACAGCAAGTGCGCTCGTCGGCCTGGCTGATCGGCTTTTACGCGGTGACTATCCTGCTGTCCAAGCTCGGCAGTTTTGGCGGCATCGGCGTGATCAGTCACCCGTTCGACACCCTGGTCGTGGCCGTCTGCGCCCTGGGCATCTACTACTGGGGCGCCGCCACCGGCGTGCCGGCGCACCTGGTGCAGTTGGAGCATGAAGCCGACGAAAGCGAAGCCGTCGACGAGCCCCACACCCGCGCCCCGCTGACCCCAGCCACCCACTGATGGAGCGTTTTATGAAGCGACTGCATGTGATCGACTCCCACACCGGCGGCGAACCCACGCGCCTGGTGCTCACCGGTTTCCCCGCGCTCAAGGGCGCGAGCATTGCCGAGCAGCTGGACAACCTGCGCAGCGAGCACGATCAATGGCGCCGCGCCTGCCTGCTGGAGCCGCGTGGCAACGATGTGCTGGTCGGCGCGCTGTACTGTGAGCCGGTCACGCCGGGCGCCACTTGCGGGGTGATCTTCTTCAACAACGCCGGCTACCTGGGCATGTGCGGCCACGGCACCATCGGGCTGGTCGCGTCCCTGCATCACTTGGGCCGCATCGCGCCTGGGGTGCATTTGATCGACACGCCGGTGGGCCCGGTCAGCGCTACTTTGCATGAGGACGGCGCAATCACCCTGGGCAACGTGCCCGCCTATCGCCATCGCCAACAGGTACCCGTAGACGTGCCCGGGCATGGCGTGGTGCACGGCGATATCGCCTGGGGCGGCAACTGGTTTTACCTGGTCTCGGAACATGGCAAGAGCCTGGACATGAGCAACGTCGACGCCCTCACCGACTACACCTGGGCGATGCTCAAGGCCCTCGAAGACCAGGGCATCCTAGGTGCCGACGGCGCACTGATCGACCATATCGAACTGTTCGCCGATGACGCCCACGCCGACAGCCGCAACTTCGTCATGTGCCCCGGCAAAGCCTACGACCGCTCGCCGTGCGGCACCGGCACCAGCGCCAAGCTCGCGTGCCTGGCCGCTGACGGCAAGCTCGCGCCCGGCGCCACCTGGACTCAGGCCAGCATCACCGGCAGCCAATTCGAAGGCCGCTATGAATGGGACGGCGAACGCGTGCGCCCGTTCATCACCGGCCGCGCCTACATGACCGCCGACAGCACCTTGTTGATCGACGAACAAGACCCTTTCGCCTGGGGCATCTGAGCCCTCTCTTATTTGACTGAACGGAGCTAGAACAATGAGCGACAACATCTTCACCGGCTGCATCCCCGCCCTGATGACCCCGTGCACCGCCGCACGCAAACCGGACTTCGACGCGCTGGTCGCCAAGGGCCGCGAGCTGATCGATGCCGGCATGAGCGCCGTGGTGTATTGCGGTTCCATGGGCGACTGGCCGCTGCTGACCGAAGCCGAGCGCCAGGAAGGCGTGGCGCGCCTGGTCGCGGCCGGCGTGCCGACCATCGTCGGTACCGGTGCGGTCAACAGCCGTGAAGCCATCGCCCACGCCGCCCATGCGGCCAAGGTCGGCGCACACGGCTTGATGGTGATTCCGCGCGTGCTGTCCCGAGGCGCTTCCGCCACTGCACAAAAAGCGCACTTCTCAGCCATCCTCAAGGCCGCGCCGAACCTGCCGGCGGTGATCTACAACAGCCCGTACTACGGCTTCGCCACCCGCGCCGAGCTGTTCTTCGAACTGCGTCGCGAACACCCCAACCTGATCGGCTTCAAGGAGTTCGGCGGCGGCGCCGACCTGCGCTACGCCGCCGAACACATCACCTCCCAGGACGACAGCGTGACCCTGATGGTCGGCGTCGATACCCAAGTGGTACACGGTTTCGTCAACTGCAACGCCACCGGCGCCATCACCGGCATCGGCAACGCCCTGCCCCGCGAAGTGCTGCACCTGGTGAGCTTGAGCAAGCAGGCCGCCAAGGGCGACGCCAAGGCCCGGCGCCTGGCCCGTGAACTGGAAGCTGCGCTGGCGGTGCTGTCGTCGTTCGACGAAGGCTGTGACCTGGTGCTGTATTACAAACACCTGATGGTGCTCAACGGCGACACCGGCTACGCGCTGCACTTCAATGAAACCGACGTGCTCAGCGACGCCCAGCGCCGGTATGCCGAGGCGCAGTACGCGCTGTTCCGCCAGTGGTACGCCAACTGGTCGGCCGAGCAGAACGCCAACTGATTGCCACGCGCCGCCGTGGTTCTCACGGCGGCCAACCCGCTTTTTTAAGGACAACCCCATGACTCTGACGGGCACGATGCTGATCGGTCAGCAATCCCTATGCGGCACCCGCGATGCGATCCGCGCGATCAACCCCGCCACCGACTCGCCCCTGGAGCCAGCCTACGCCGGTGGCAGCGGTGAGCATGTCGAACAGGCTTGCGCTTTGGCCTGGGCGGCGTTCGACAGCTACCGCGAAACCGCCCTTGAGGACCGCGCGCGATTTCTTGAATGCATTGCCGACAACATTGAAGCCTTGGGCGACGCGTTGATCGAACGCGCCGTCGCCGAAACCGGCCTGCCGGTCGCGCGTATCCAGGGCGAACGCGGGCGCACCTGCGGGCAACTGCGCACCTTTGCGCGTACCGTGCGCGCGGGCGAATGGCTGGATGTACGCGTCGATAGCGCGCAGCCCGGGCGCCAGCCGCTGCCGCGCGCCGACCTGCGCCAACGCCATATCGCGCTGGGCCCGGTGGCGGTGTTTGGCGCGAGCAACTTCCCGCTGGCGTTCTCGGTGGCCGGCGGCGATACCGCGTCCGCGCTGGCTGCCGGTTGCCCGGTGGTGGTCAAGGCGCACAGCGCGCACCCCGGCACCAGCGAGCTGGTCGGCCGTGCCGTGGCCCAAGCGGTCAAGGACTGTGGTTTGCCCGAAGGCGTGTTCTCGCTGCTGTACGGTTCGGGCCGTGAAGTGGGGATCGCACTGGTCAGCGACCCACGCATCAAGGCCGTGGGCTTTACCGGTTCGCGCAGTGGCGGGGTTGCGCTGTGCCACGCGGCGCAGGCGCGGCCGGAGCCGATTCCGGTGTATGCGGAAATGAGTTCGATCAACCCGGTGTACCTGTTTCCGGCGGCACTGGAGGCGCGCAGCGCGGCACTGGCCCAGGGGTTTGTGGCGTCGTTGACCCAGGGCGCCGGGCAGTTCTGTACCAATCCGGGCTTGGTGATTGCCGTTAAAGGGCCGACCCTCGACCACTTCATCCAGGTGGCTGGCGAGCGGCTGTCGCAGAGCGCGGCGCAGACCATGCTCACCCCCGGCATCTTCAGTGCCTTTACATCCGGTGTCGGCGCCTTGACCGAGCATGCCCACGTCGCCGCCCAAGGTTTGCCGGCCCAAGGGCCCAATCAGGGCCAGGCACATCTGTTCGTGACTGAGGCCACCGCGTTCCTGGCCAACGAGCATCTGCAAGCCGAGGTTTTCGGTGCCGCGTCGTTGATTGTGGTCTGCGCCGACGCGGATGAAGTGCGCCAGGTTTCGGAGCATTTGGAAGGCCAACTCACTGCAACACTGCATCTGGATGAGGCTGACATCACACGCGCCAAGGCCCTGCTGCCGGTGCTGGAGCGCAAGGCCGGGCGCCTGCTGGTCAACGGCTGGCCGACCGGTGTGGAAGTGTGCGATGCCATGGTGCATGGCGGGCCATTCCCGGCCACCTCCGATGCGCGCAGCACCTCGGTGGGCACGGCGGCGATCCACAGGTTTCTGCGGCCGGTGTGCTACCAGGACTTCCCCGACGCCCTGCTGCCGCAGGCGCTGCAAGCGGGCAATCCTCTGTTGTTGCGGCGTCTGCTTGACGGCCAACGGGAGGCATAGACCATGGTTGACCGTGCAGATATCGCCGTGGTCGGCGCCGGCATCATCGGCGTCACCTGCGCCCTGCAACTGGCGCGCCAGGGCCGGCAAGTGGTGGTGATCGACCAGCAGGCGCCCGGCATGGGCGCCTCCTACGGCAACGCCGGCCACCTGGCGACCGAACAGGTGTTTCCGATCGCCGACGTGTCGATCCTCAAGCGCTTGCCCGCCATGCTGATGGACCCCATGGGCCCGCTGCGCCTGGATTGGCGCTACCTGCCCCGCGCCCTGCCCTGGTTTATCCGCCTGCTGCTGAACCTGCGCCCAACCCGCTACCGGCAAACGGTGGCAGGCATCCGCGCCTTGAACGAAGCCAGCCTTGGCGCCTGGCAGCGTTTGTTGCAGAGCATCCAGCAGCCTGGATTGTTGCGCGAAGACGGCTCGCTGCTGGTGTTCGAACGGGCAGATTCCCGCGCAGCCATCGAGGCCTTGCAGCAACGCATGCAGCAGCAGCATGTGCCGGTGGATTTCTGGAGCGCCGAGGCCATACGCAAGGCCGCGCCGCAGTTGAGCGAGCAGATCCAGGGCGGGCTGTTTTTCCCGGGCACCGGGCATTTTCTCGACCCGTACCAGGCACTGTGCGAAGTGGCGGCGGCGGCGAAGGCCAGCGGCGTGCAATTTCTGCAGCGCCAGGTGCTGGATGCACGGGCGGGTGACCAGGGCGTGACGCTTGTGACCGATCAGGGGTTGTTCACCGCCAATCAGGTATTGATCGCCTGCGGCGCGCACTCGGCCAAACTCACTGCTGCGCTGACCGGCAACAAAGTCCCGCTGGACACGGAGCGCGGCTACCACCTGATGCTGCCCCATGAACCGCAGCGCCTGCCGTTCGCGGTGACGTCCCTGGAGCGCAAATTCATCATGACCCCCATGGCCGGCGGCCTGCGCCTGGCCGGCACGGTGGAATTCGCCGGCCTCGACCGCCCGGCGAACATGGACCGCGCCTGGCAGTTGCATCGCTTGAGCCAGGGCTTGTTCCGTGATGACCTGAGCGCGCAGAACGCAACGCCCTGGATGGGCTTTCGGCCGTCGTTGCCGGACTCGCTGCCGATTATCGACCGGGTGTGCGAGGGCAAGGTGTTGCTGGCGTTCGGGCACCAGCATTTGGGGCTGACCCAGGCGGCGGTGACGGCGGAGATGGTCGGGCACCTGGCTGCAACCGGCACTGGCGACCCGGCGTTGCCGAGTCTGCACCCCTACCGACTGGCGCGTTTTTAACCCCCGCGGCTATTTGACCAGCCGCTTCTCTTTCGAAGGCCGGTAGCCGAAATACGAGCTGTAACACTTGCTGAAATGGCTCGGCGACACAAACCCGCAGGCCACCAGTACCTCCACCTGTGATAGCTCGGTGTGTTGCAACAACCGCCGAGCTTCGGTCACGCGCAACTCCATGTAATAGCGTTGCGGCGTGGTGCCCAGTTGCTCTTTGAACAAACGCTCCAGCTGGCGCCGTGAACGGCCCGCGTAGACCGCAAGTTGGTCCAGCTCCAAAGGCTCCTCAAGGTTGGCGTCCATCAGCTTCACCACTTCCCGCAGCGGCGCGCTGACGCTGATGTTTTCGGTGGGCTTGATGCGCCGGTAGCGCGATTCTTCAAAGGCGAGGATGTCTTCGATGCCTTCGACCAGGGCTTTGTCGTGCAGGTTTTTGATCCAGTCCAGGGCCATATGGAAGGCGCCGGAGGGGCTCGAAGCGGTGAGGCGGTCGCGGTCGATCACGTAGGGCTCGCTGGTGACGTGGGTGGCCTTGGACACTTCGGCCAGCGCCGGACGATGCTCCGGGTGGATGGCGCAGCGATAGTCCTGCAACAGCCCGGCACGCCCGAGAAACCAGGCGCCATTCCACAACCCGGCCAGGCTTACGCCCTGCTCGGCGGCGCTGCGCAGCAACTGAATAAAGGCTTCACCGGCCTTGAGTTCGGTGCGGAACCCGCCGCAGATCACCAGCAGTTCCAGCTCGTGCAGAGCGGCCATGTCGAGGCGCGCGTCGGGGCGGATCACCAGGCCCAAGTCACTGATGACTTCGCCGTCGCCGCAGCCGAAGGTGCGCGCGGCGAACAGATCAGGGCGCAACAGGTTGGCAGTGACGAAGGTGTCGAGGGTTTGGGTGAAGGCCGGCAGGGAGAAATGCTCGAGCAGCAGGAAGCCGACGCGGGTGACCGACGCCGGCTGGGCGGTTTCGTTGAGGTAGCGCAGGTTCTTGCCTTTCATGCCACCGCTGAATTGACGTCTTTCCATCGAGGGTTGGCCCACTTTTTTTATAGATGCAATGGGCGCCATCTTAGGGGGAAATGTAGCGGCTGTCTCAAGCACTGATCTGGATAAAACCGCCCCCGGCAAAAGCCCGCAGCAGATCGGCGGCGGGCCCATCTGATACGGTTTTTTCTTTGTTATCTGAATCTGTACCGAAATACCGCCAGGGCGGACAATGGCGCCAATTCCATTCCCTTCCCTTCGGAGGCCTCATGACCAAGATGGCACTTTTCCTGTTCGGTTTTCTGGTACTGACCATCGGCATCGGCCTGCTGGCGACCATCTCACCCGTCTAGCAATCAGCTGACAAACAACATCGGGTACAGCGACAGCACCAGCAGCCCGGCCATCGACCAGTTGAACAGCCGCAGCCAGCGCGGCTCGCGCAATACCGTGCGCAAGCCGCTGCCACAGCCGACCCACACGCACACGCTCGGCAGGTTGACCACGGCGAACACCAGCGCAATCACCAGCACATTGGTGACATAACCCTCGGCCGGCGTATAGGTGGTGATGGCGCCCAACGCCATGATCCAGGCCTTGGGGTTGACCCACTGGAACGCGGCTGCGCCGAGGAAGGTCATGGGCTTGGCGTGTTCGTCGTTGCTATCGGACATGCCGCCCGCGTTCGCGATCTTCCACGCCAGGTAGAGCAGGTACGCCGCGCCCACATAGCGCAACAGCGTGTAGGCCCATGGGAAGACCTTGAACACCTCGCCCAGCCCCAGCCCAACGCAAATCACCAACAGCATGAAACCGATGCTGATCCCCAAGGCATGGGGCATCGAGCGACGAAAGCCGAAGTTCACCCCCGAGGCCAGCAACATGGTGTTATTGGGACCTGGTGTAATCGAGGAGACAAAGGCGAACAGCACAAAAGCGGAAAGCAAGCTGGTAGACATGACCATGGTGCGGCATCCAAGCGGGGTGGCAGGCCTGGGACAGTAACGGGATATGCGCCGCAACGCCCCGTACAGCTAGGCACGGATCGAGGAATACACTTTGGTCGTTGAGCCCGCACTGAAAACCTTAAGAAAACCCCTACATCTTTTTCACAAGCCTTTCACAGTCACAGGCCTATGTTGAATCCAGCTCCTAATGAACATCCCTTTAGCCCGCGCTCCCCACGCGGGCTTTTCTTTGCCTGCAGCAAAGTGCCATTGGTTTGCCTTCTGTGATCGGTATACTTGCCCTCCCCGCTTGTACTGCACACATCACGAAAGGACACACGATGAGCAACTACCTGGAACGGGCCATGACCGGCCTGCGCACCCTCGGCATCAACCTGCTGCAACCTGTCCAGGACGCCCCCGTATTGGTCTTGCTCGACCGCGTGGCCCAGTACGACCTGCAAAAAGTCACCGCGATCGCCGCCGTGTTGCAGCAATCCACCGCATTCAACAGCATGGTGCGCGAGCAGATTGAAGGCATGGATATTTCTGCGCGCTTCATGGACATCACCCAGAGCTTCACCTCGATCCGCGAAGACGCCGCCGCCATGGCCGGCTGGATGGACGATGGGCGCCTGGACACTGTGGAGAAGCTCAAACTGAGCTGGATGAACCTGCGCCGCGGCTCGATCCCCAGCCGCTTCAACGATATTCGCGAGAATTACCTGCAGGTATGCAAGTCGGCCAATGACCAGATCTCCCAGGAAAACGTGATCCTGGAAGCCTACATGGACTTTCGCATGGCCATGAAAGCCGCCGAAGTCGACGCCCAGCACGTGCTGGCCCTGGCCGGCGACGCACTGGCGCAGCGCAGCCAAGCCGTCAGCGATGCCAGCGCCGAGGTCGCGGCGGCCGAAGGCCTGGAGCCGGCCCGGCGTGCAGCCCTGGAACTGCAACGTGACGAGGCCGTGCGCGCCCTGCAAAACGAAGACAAGCGCTACCAGATCGCCAAGGACATCGCCGACGACCTCAAGGTCGGTTACAACACCGCCGAAATGGTGTTCGCACGCATCAACCAGGTGCACGTGATCAAGGAGCGCCAGTACCAGCGCATGGTGTCGTTCTTCTCCACCAATGAAGTGGTGCTCACCGGCCTCGCCGTGTCCTTCACCAGCAACAGCGGCCTGGCTGAAGCAACCAACACGCTCAACGCCACCACCGACGGTATCAGCCAAGGCCTCGAAGCGCTGGGCACCACCGGTAACCAACAGTTGGAAGCGGCGGTCAAGGCCAGCTATGGCTCGACCATCAAGGTTGATTCGGTGCGCGCACTGGCCGATGCCACCCTGAGCTTCCAGACCGATATGCACAGCCTGACCGAAACCTACCGCGCCGAATCGAGCAACGCCTCGCGGGATATCGCAGACGCCGTCGAGGAGTCCAAGCGCACATTCGCCGCCCTGCTGAGCAAGGCGGCCTGATGAGCGACGTACGGCTTTCCGAGCAACTCGGTGCGATGGCGCGGGTGGACCAATTGCGCCACCAGCAGCAGGAAGTGGATGAGCACTTGAGCCTGCCGCAACGCCGCGTTGAAGTGGCGGCGCGCATTCGCGAGTATTACCAGAGCAACGGCATTCAGTTCAGCGATGCACTGATCGACCAGGGCGTGCGCGAGTTCTTTGCCAGCCGCCTGGTGTTTGAAGCGCCGCCGCTGGGGCCTTTCGAGCGGTTGTGGAGCAAGGTGCTGTTCAAACGCAGCTGGGTGATTCGCGCCGTGCAATTGTTGGCCGTCGCTGCACTGATGGTGCAATGCGCACGGGTGATTATCCAGGGCGCGCAGCCATGACCCCCGATACCCTGAACAGCATCGCCGAGCGCAATTCACGCAATGTCGAGTTGAGCAAGCGTACGACCGAACAGGAACTGTCCGACCTGTCCTGGCAACAACTGGCCCTGGAGCAAGACATATTCGCCCGCCTGGGCAGCATCGCCGCCCTGCACTTGCAACACGGGGCCGCCCAGGACGCCGAAGTAGTCCGCACCCTGCAAGACCGCCAACACGCCCAGGAACTGCTGCGCCAGCAACTGCAAAGCGCAGAGCAGGCTGTGGCCCACACACTGGCCGACAAGCAAAACCTGCACGCACGCATCGATGGCATCGACCAACAAGCCCGCGAAACCCTCGAGCAAGACCCCGACTACGCCCAGCGCGTCGAGCAGCTCGACCAGGCCCAGGCGGCCCATCGCGAGCACGTCAGCGGCTATGAAGAACTGCGCCAGGAATGCGCGCAAAAGCGCCCCACGTTCGACGTCAACCCGCTTTACTGCTACCTGCGCAGCCATGCCTTCGGTACCGGGCAGTATCGTCGCAATCATTTCAACCGGGCGATGGACACGTGGCTGGCGCGAAAGGTGAACTACACCGCCAACCGCAAAAACGAACTCAGCCTGATCGCCATGGGTGAGCGCAACGAGGCCATGCAGCTGGCTCGTGGGACGCTGATTGAAACACTGAGCGCCAGTATCGATACCCAGCTTGAACAGGCCCGCGAGCAATTGGGCCTCAGCGCCTTGCTGGGCGAGGTCGGCGCCCGCGAAACCCAGGTCAACGACGCCAAGGGGCGTGCCAATGCGGTCCAGCAACAACTGGCCGCCTTCGCGCTCAACCAGGACCCGCACTACCTGCGTGCGCGCGAACTGCTCACCGAACAACTGAAGACGCAGAGCATCGGCCAGCTCATCGACCTGGCCGGCCAAACCCCGGACGACGCCGATGATCGCATCGTCGAGCAACTGCAAGGCCTGCACGCGCGGCTGCAAAAGATGGAGGCCGATAAAGCCAGCTTGCAGCGCGACCTGGAACAACTGCATACGCGCTACGCGCGCGGCAAGGAGCTGCAACGCAAACTGCGCAACGGCGGGTTCAGCGGCAGCGATGTCTACTTTGACCTGTCCACCGACTTTGAGCGTTTGCTCGCCAGCTACATGGACGGCGACACCACACTCGGTCTGGTGATCGATGCACTGAATCAGGCACGCACGATTGTGCGGCGCAGCCAGTCGGCAGCCAGGCAAACGTTTGTGAGTGCCAGCACCACCTCATTCAGTTTCACCACCACGTCGGTGAACAACAGCAGCCAGACGACCGCGAGCTTTTCGTCGACCCGCACAACGGATAATTTCTAAGTCTGGCGGGCAAAAAAAGAGGCAAGCCCTGCTGCAGGGTTTGCCTCCATTGCCGATCTGTCAGCGCGGGCCGCCACCGCCGCCAGGACCACCGCCCTGACCGTGGCCACCACCATGCCCACCGCCACCGCCGCCGCCCGGTGGCATAAACATCCAGCAGCCGGACAAGGTCGACAACAGCGCGACAACCACGGCTGCCTTGGTTAGGTAATTCAACTTCATGACTACACTCTCTTACTTGACGAGATTAACTTCTCGCCAGTTATGACAGCGCAAAATGAAGGGCGTCACGGCTATCGTGTAACCTGTTGGTAGGGTTTGTAAGGTTAACGGTACAACCTCAGCGGATCTCGGGAAACGCGCAGTTGTTCAAGGATATTGGGGTGAATGCATTGATACATGATTTGGATGGGCCCAGAACCGCTCAGCAGGAGCTGTTTTATGATATGGAAGATGCGGCGGCGATGCTTGGGTGGTCGGTGGTTGAGCTGACGGCCATGGCCGCGAGTGGGAAGACGCCTGATGAAGTGGCGACGCTGGTGAAGGTGTGTGCGCTGCTGACGGCTCAGCAACAGAAGCTTGAGGCGTACTCCGACGAAGTAAAGCAGCAACGCATCATCCGGCATGAAGCGGTGTAGACATCGCTGCGAAGAGTCTTAAAAACGAAAACAGTCGGGAAACCGACAGTTCAGAGCGCTGAGACAAATAGCAGAGGCATGTTTAGCCACACGGACGTAGCTCAGCCCTGCAGTTCATAAACAGCAGACAATAAAAAACCCCGTAGACGTTAATCTACGGGGTTTTCAAGAGTGGAGGCCGAGGTCGGAATCGAACCGGCGTAGGCGGATTTGCAATCCGCAAATAAATTGTTTTTTTTCAGTAGGTTACAGTAATATAAATTCCGCACCGCCAATAATTAAACTGTACTGGAGCCTGCTAAAACTGGACTACTATATTTCGATTGCGGAATGGATTTCCTGCGATTTTTTGAGTGAAGCTGGACAGCCGACCAATGATGGATTGCGCATAGTCTTCCACCCGCACCCTGGCATCATAAACTGATCCGCTATGGCCCTTAGCGCTGTAGCAGTTTAAACAAGTTTTGATCAATGTCTGACAGGAGCGTCCTACATTAGATGTTAAATTTATCGGGGCATCAGCCAATATAGTTTTCGCGTAGACATGCATCTGAAGTCCAGCTTTGAATAGCTGCCTCGTTCAAAAACTTATTTACACAGCATCGTGCAATGTAGCGGTTGCAGATTAGAACTCCGAGACAACTTTCAGGTTACCGGTACTAGATGTAAATCCCCTCCCTGCTTCCACTGTGTATTCCGCAGATAGATTTAATTGATTGTTACGCAATATGGAAACTCCGAGGCTCAACATCCCAAAATCTTTAATCGCCGAAGGACCATTGGCATTGAATCTGGTCTCTCCTGAAGCATCGGCTGCGTAATTAGCCACCGCGTGCAAGCCATTATCACGAAACTCATGACGCCAATTCAGTTGCGCGAACGGAATAAACTCCCCGTAGTTGGAAGCATAAGATTGCTCAAGTTTGACGCTCAGGTTGCTTTTCAGCGAATACGTATCATCAGGAACTACCTTTAACGCAGCACCATTACCGCCCTGCTCCGTGTATCTGTCTTGCTTAAGAACGCTGTAAAGGAGACCTGCCTTCGGCGTCAGGTAGGTTTGTGAACGAAGCTCAATAGGGTAACTGAATTGAGCTGCACTAACGTATTGAATGCCGTCATAACCACCTGTAGGTGTTCCATTGAAACCGGGTAGTGTAATCTGACGCTCAATTTCGTATTTTTGCTGTACCGCGCCTGCTGACAGGCTCAGATACCATCGATTCCCCGTATACGTTGAATAGCCAATTAGGCCGTAAGAATCGATATCAGCACAGCTGCGCTGGTAGTCGCCGTCAATTCTGACCATAGTCTTGGTATTGCTAATTAGAACACCGGCGACCCAATTATCATTCAACGCCGCGTCGCCCCCCACCAGTAGGCCTTGGTAAAATGCGTGATATCCCGCGATGTCATCGCGATCCTGCTGATGTGAATTGCCGCTGTAAACTTGACTCCACAGGCCTTTGCCATCGGTGATACGACTCAAACCAGCGTCACCCGCTTGACTCGTGCTCAGGTTGTCCATATGTGCGCTTACGATGTCTAACACTCTCCCGGTAGAGTTGCTGGACGCCAGCGAAGCCGAAGAAGCCAGGGCGGCGGGACTCAACTGCGCGCCGCCATTATTGCTGGCTTTGCCAAGTGCAGCACCTGCATTGCCCAGATTCATCAGCTGAGCATCCATGCCCTTGTACCGGAACAAACCGTCGAGCGACGCCCTTCCAACGCGAGTATTTTCAGAATTTACCGGGTTGCGTGAAACACTGTTTGGACCTTTGCCCACCACAGTGAGCACTAACGCAACACCGGCGTTGCCAGCAATGGGAACAGCTTCACCGGTCAGTCTCAGACCAGTCGCGTTTAAAATGTAATTAAGAGAGCTTTCATTGAAATTAGTGTTTGAACTATCCATTGCGGCGATTACCGCAAATCGCTGTCCTTGAGCATAGGCATAGCCACTCCCCGTATCGCTCAATCCGACGCTGGAGCCTGGAGCGAGTATCACCTTGAACGCCATCAGCGTCCCAACGCCTGAATCTTTAAGTATATCGCCAGTGGCAATGGCATTATTGGGAACCCCAAAAATCACAGCTGCACCTGATGATTGAATGTATTCACCTTCAATAACAATAACATTATTAATTTGCAGACTTGCTCCGGCGTTGATCACCTTATGCCCATCGGCAACAACAGTATCATTAAGCAATAAGTTACCAAAATTGAATTTAATATCGCTATTTACATTTATGATACTGCCGATATCTGCGGAGCCAACACCTCCACTATAACCGGTCAACACTCCAAGCCCATCACCGTATGCGCCATTGATTACAAGATCATTAGTGCTTGAGTTTATGACGTCACCAGCGATTGTCCCGCTAATAAAATAGGTTCCGGTATTCCAATAGTGCGCGGCGTGAGAAGTGCTGTTGAACAATGTCAAAGTCAAAAATATCGAAACCGTAGTTTTACGCCCTTTCAAAAAAGAGCCATTCACTAAATGCCTCATGCAAAAAATCCCCAACGAAGTGCTTAATTAGCGTACAAACCTAAAACACTTCTAAATACCGTCTAAAACTCAGCCAAACTTAAAAATTTACACAGTCAATCTGGGTCGACACTCTTAAAACTTAAATGATCAGGCTCGCTGAAACTAACATCTGATACATAATTAAATTTGACAGCGTCAACCCGACCACGTAGCAACTCAAGAAATTGCTCCGCTTCAGCCCTGCTGTTGAATCTTGTATAGATGGAGCCCAATTTTAAGAGAACACCATCCTGTGACTCCAACTCTTCAAGTTCGATTTTCATTTTCTCACCATTTATAAAACTTCCAACATCAGCCCGCCAATCGTGTCCTGGCGCTCATTCAACCTAACCAAGCTATCAGACCAATGAGTTCTAATTCCTAAAGGACAGATAACCGCAACGTCGCCAGGCCACATCTGAATTTATTAAACTCTTATGAAAATACCGTCAATCATGGTGGATTTCAGAGATCGACACTTATAGACGCGTTACTGCAAAAACCTATAGCGAATGTAAATGCCATAAATTGCCGCGCAAGGCTAATAAAGCGTGGCAACAACTCCAACTGCGTTTTCGAATGAACTTTAAAATAGCCTTTATCAGCACCATCTTTCACAAACCTAATAACATGACTCTTAGAAACTGACAATTTTTTAGCTAGTGAAAGATAAGAAGATTTTCTATACCTTGCAAACCCTTCACCCGGCATTAAAGCGTCGTTGTATATAGCTAGCATCAACAAGTGCCCAGCATCCCGCTCTAAGACCCAGCAGCACTCAGGAAGCAAAGCGTCTATCGTTAATTTCTTCTTAACAAGGCGTGAAAAAAAAATGAAATACATCGAGAGAAATTCATCGTTATCTAACGCTTTCAAATTTTCAAATGCTTTCACATTGGGAAAGATAACAGCCAATGGATCGGTAACTGCATTTAATATAGACCTAATCTCACTACATGCTAGATGTGAGGGCGCAAATGTACGATAACGACTGTCATTAGCATCTATCTTAATCTCCAAGAAACCCAGAGCCTTATAAAGCATAAATAGGGATTCCATACTATTTTTCGAACAGTAACCCCTAGAAACACAAATTTCTTTAACTTCTGACAACAACGGCTTAGGATTAGCAAAGTACTCACCCAGTAGAATGAACGACACAGTTAGCCGACTAAGCTTCAGAGCATTTTTATAGAAAAAGGGTCTTCTGGAGTACTGTTCGAGTAAAGCGAAGAAGTGCAAGCTGACAGCTTGATCGAAGGATGCATCGCTCTCAATTTTTTTAGCCGCACTACGTAGAGCCGATTCTAACGACATCACGCACATGAAATTTTGCCTTATCCGACCAATCTGACGTCTCAGATTGTCATTGTACATTTACAAAATTTAAAATTTTAAAGTGTCTTTCCTTCAGCACGTACCGGCTGTCGGCATTCTTAACCATCACTCTAGACCAATAGCACAATGCCATATCAACCGTACCAAATATGGTCCATGGCTGACGCATCACACCTCCTACATGTAACACCTTGTTACATATAGCTAAAAAATCGTTATTCCCAAATATGATCCTAGACTAAAACTGACAATGATATAAATTGTCCGCGAACTATATCCGTTAGAGCCAAACAGCTTTACGCTATTGCAAATCCACTTAGTAAATTATTATATAAGTTCAAAACCAATTGAACTCACAATTTAAGCCGCGTCATGATGGAGATAAATTATATGAAAATACAACTAGATATATATGCCGAAGCAATTGAAAGCCGTGCCTATGAAATCATTAAAAATTCTACCAAATTACAAACATATGGACATGCAAAAATCGCAAACGATCTTCTTCAACAAGCCCAAATTTTGCTAAGTGCGATGAAGGAACTACGCGAAATAAGCTCAAATCTTCCCGAAAACTAGAAACTAGTGTGTCCAGTCCTATTGGCTCATGTCCTTCCAAACGGCAAGCGCAAAATTACCCTTCGACCGCTGCTCTGTTGAGGTCACCATTAATAATAGTAGCCCGCTGTAGCCATCGACGAAAACGAGGACTTTATTAAGCAGACCTAGATAGTTCCTATGGCGCCGATGTGCTCAAGTATTTCGGTCATTAAGCCCCAACCCCATATATCAACAGGTCTTCAGATGCCCGCAACTCCACCACTGTTCCGCGCAGAGGCACTTGCAGCGGCTCACGAACAACGTTTTGGAAATGTCCTGATCCACCAGCCTTGGGGATACAGCCTGGCTGCACTTGTGGCCGGAGTGCTGGTGCTATTGATACTGGCGTTCGCCTACTTCGGTACCTATACACGTAAGGCCACTGTACGGGGATTGTTGATGCCCGAGCAGGGTATGTTGCGCCTGGCAGCCCCAGGTGCCGGGATTCTTACTGAAGTGCGAGTTGTTGAAGGGCAGCAGGTCAAAAAAGGCGATGTGCTATTCGTCATCTCCGGCGAGCGTTTGTCCAGCGTGGGGGCGACGCAAGCGCTAATTTCCAAGCAGCTGGATCAGCGCTTGAGTCTAATGCTCCGTAACCGGGGACTCGCTGACGAGCGTTTGTCTGGCCAATTGCGCATGCTTGATAGTCGTCTAGTCACTATCGCCGGTGAGCTTCGACAATTCACTGAGGAGGTACGACTGCTAGAGCGCCGGGCTGAGTTGGCCCGTGCACATATAGGGCGTCAGCAGGAACTGGTCGATGCCGGATTTATCTCGGTTGCTCAATTGCAGCAGGCCGAGAGTGACTGGTTGATCCTGCAAGGCCAACAGCAAAGCAACCAGCGTGCCCGGGCCAGCCTGGAGCGCGAGCGTACGGGGTTGTTAGCTCAGCGCCAAGAAACCGAAATGCGCCATCGCAGTGAGGTAAGTGAAGCTGACAGCGCTGCTGCGCTGGTCAAGCAGGAGCAGGCTGAGAATGACGTCCGTAGTGAGCTGGTCAGCATTGCGCCGTATGCGGGGACATTGACCGGATTGAGGGCCCAGATTGGCCAGCAGGTCAGTGCAGGCTCATTGTTGGCCAGCCTGATTGCCGAGGGCGCAACCTTGTCAGCCCATCTGTATGCGGCTCCACGCCAAGCAGGATTCATTGAGCCTGGTCAGCGGGTTTTAATGCGTTATGCGGCCTATCCCTATCAGAAGTTTGGCATGGCTCGCGGTCGCGTTATTGATGTTGCAAAGAGTCCCTACGCTACGCAAGAGTTACAACCTCATATCGCGACTGCACTGCAGGCACAGGGGCCTACGACTGAGCTGTTTTATCAGGTTTCTGTCGCTCTGGATTCCTCCAGCATTGCGCTCTATGGGAAACCCCAGCCACTAAAAGCAGGTATGTTGCTAGAGGCTGATATTCTCCAGGATCGCCGACGGCTCTATGAATGGGCGTTGGAGCCGCTCTATTCGGTAACAGGAAAGCTGCGCGACTAAACTAGGCTCTGGTGACGAGCCTTGACACCTGAAAACCTACCCAAAAAACAATGGAGCTCTCATGGACCTGACTAAAAGAGAGTCGGATGTTTTGCAGTTGCTGTTGATTGGTAAAACTAACAAGCAGATTGCACTTGATCTAAGTATAAGTGATTACACAGTGCGTGATCATGTGTCCTCACTTTTGCGTAAGTGTGGAGTCAGAAGCCGTATGGAGTTAATGGCCAGACAAGTGAGACTTTGAAGTGGTCAGAGCTCTGCAGAGGGAGAATCCCCGCCAGCCGAAGCAATCACGTGTCTTTTAGAGGATGAGGCCTCCATCTCTGAACGGAGTGATCAATAGCATCTCCCCCCTACATTTGTAGGGTCGCTTACTCCGTGAAGGCTCTTTAATGTAGGTACTGGCATTACTGCTAATCTGTAGCGACGCTGAGTTTACCAGCACCCTAACTCGGTGCATTAAATTAAATTTGATCGTACATGAACGTCCTATTGGTCGTATTGATTCTTGAGTAGTTACGCCCATAACCGGTGAAGAGCCTGATGGAGAGGCATATTTTGAAAGACATAACTATTAAAGAGTTGGAAGTGGTTTCTGGTGGCGTTGGGATTCCAGGCGCTATTGCCGGTGCGATTAGTGCTGGTGCAGGTTATGTAGGCTTCGAGGGTACGACTGGTGGCGGGAGTATGGCTGGCTTTGCAGCAACCGTAGCTGCCGGTGCCTTGGTAGGCTTCGTTACCGGACCTGGAGGGAGCCAAGCCGCGGCTGCCGCAATCTCTGGAGGTTCTGCAAGCTTTTACGGAGGCATGGCGGCCGGCTTTGGGTTCAACGCATGGAATGCGGCAGGAACCAACTACAATCGTTAGTTTTTAGCTGTCAGCCTTGGCGGCAACAGGTTTGTTATAGGGGCAAAAATGGCGTCGCCAAGGATGATAAATCGCGATGGATGTTTTGGCGCGCGCTTGCATTGTTAAAAGTCATCGGTGACGTTGAGCTGATGAGAAGAAGAGGGGTAAATATGTCTGATTTTTTTCTTTATCTTGGTGTTCAACTGTTTTTTGCATTGCTCATAAAAGGCATGTTGGTGATATCGCGCTGGAAAGTGTCGAGTCCGGTAGAGATGTTATTTATCGCAGGGGTTCCTGCAATAATTACCGCGATGGTCTCTGCTGGCTGGCCTGATAAAGTTTGATTTTGCTGTATGAATTAAGCTTGATTATATATTCCTATGTGTGCTCCGGCTTGGGTGGTTTTGCTCAATGCCATCAAATGAGGTTAATCGACTGCTGCGTTCGCGCGGTATCTAGAGAATCCGGGGCGATTCATTGCTAAATGAATAAACAGTACTAGGCTCACTCCGCTTTGTGCACGAAGCAGGAGCCTTGGCTGGACTTGCAGGGGCAATATGCGAGGAAGGTGGCCGGGCTGGATGTTGACGCATCCTGCCCGGCCGCTCCTTTTACTTTGGTGTAGAGACTTCTTTTGCGTAGTCCTGACAGGCCCGAAGGGCGATCAATCCTTGGTCGCCGGCATCGGTGATGCCGATAATTCGTTGAGCATGCGCTCGGTCAAGTTGGGCTCTTGTGGTGCCATGAACCACGCAGCCGGTGGCGGGGGTGGTTGGCACTGAACAGCCACTGATGTCATCGGTGGCGGCGAGTACGACTGACAGCCGGAGATCAGCAGTAGCCAGGCGATCACGTAGAAGAGCCTGCTTCGTTTGCTCATCGGTCAATTCCTTGTAGTGGGTTTCGTCTTTTTTGTGCAGGCGCTGCTCCAGGGCGTAGCGTTTATCCTGCTCGTTGCGCTGCAGGGTAGCGGCGGCTTGGGTTAACTCGCGGAGGGTGTCGGAATGAAGGCGGGCCTTGCGCTCCAACTGCTTGCCGTAGCGCCAGTCTTGAGCGGTCCAGGCAAGGCCAGCAGATCCGGCGGCCAACATCACCAGCAGCAGGCCGACCGCCGCAATCCGGTATTGCTCGGGGATCAGGTCGAAGAGACGCATAACACCACCCTCGCCCTGGCCCAAAGTTGCAACCGATCCTCCAGGCCGTTGAGGCCGCCGTTGATCCGCCGGGTGATGGTGTTGAATTGCTCTTGATCCGCGAGCGCGTTCAATCCGTTTATCGACCAGAACCACGCGGCCGACTCAGCAGCCCATTGCGGCAGCTCGAGCAGTTCCGGCGTTCGCAGCAATCGCTCATCGCCGAACAGTGCCAGGCTGCAGCGCAGGTAGTTGTCGTGGCCGGTGATCTGGATCAGCCCACGGCCGCGATAGCGTTGGCCGTCACCATCGGCTACCGGCGTGTTCCCCAGCTTGGCGGCCAGCGAGCCGGTGTCGTACTTGCTGAGGTACTGATCGCCCCCCAGTTCACGCACGTATTGCAGTTGGCCTGACTCGTGGCCGATCTGGGCCAGGAATGCCGCCTGACGCTTCGGTGTGTCGATCTTGCGGTTGGCCATGGCCGCGTTCAGCGCGGAAACAAAAACGCCCGCTTTGCGGCGGGCGTTGGGCATGATGCTTTGAAGTTGCTGCACAGTTATGGACATCGATTTTTCCCAGGCAAAAAAATGCCGCTCGATGGCGGCAAATGGTGAGATGGGTGCAGCCAGTTACAGCTCCAGGACTTTTACCTCCTTAGTTTTTTTCGTCTTCTTGGCTTTGGCTTTGGCCTTGCCTTTCTTGCCGCCATTGCACTCAACGGTGGTCGACCAGCCGGCCTGGGTGAATACCTGCTCCACCGAGTCGACCAAGTATTCACCATCGATGCCGGTTTTGAAGCGGGTGGCGTATACCGACCGCTCGGCAAACAGGTCAGTACGCCCAGGCATCTCGAGGCGCACACCCGCCGAAGACCGATTGAAGGCAGTCAGCCGGGCCTTGGCCGCCTGTTCCGCTGCGGTTTTGTTGGGGTAGATGTGGCGATCGGTGTGCACCGCCGGAAGCCCGTCGGGCGCATCGCTGTTGTCCAGGCTGATCAGCTTCAGCTCACCGCTTTTCTTGTCCTGGTGTTTGGTGGCCACCGCCTTGTGCGTGCTGCGATCGCCTAAGCGAAACTGCCACCGACTGACATCGGCAGGCGTAATGGTGACGGCGCCCAAGGCCTTACCGCTCGCACTGGTGCCGCCGTCGCGTGTCATGACAATCAACTTCCCGTCGGCCACCTTGGCCGTGCAGTCGTGCTGCTTGGCAATGCGGGTGATGAAGTTGAAATCAGACTCGCTGAGCTGGTCGGCCCGGGGCACGTTCGTGGAGACGCTGCACACCGGCGTCCAGCCGTTGCGGGCAGCCACGTCGGCTACGATCTTGGACAGTGGCACATCTTCCCAGCTACCGCTGCGCACCGTCTTTCCGGTTCCGCGCATGTCGCCGGCCTTGCCGCGCACGACGATGGTGTTAGGCGGGCCGGATATCTCGACCTCATCTACCATGTAACGGCCCAGCCGCACCATGGACGTTTCGGCATAGCCCAGGTAGATCTCAATGCCGGCGCCGCGCTTGGGCAACGCCACGGCGCTGTCGCGGTCATCAATGCGCAGTTCGAAGTCGTCCGACTCCATGCCAGGTTTGTCAGTGGTTTTCAGCAGTAACAGGCGGTCATTGATCAGCGCGGTAATGTCTTTACCGTCTGCAACGACACGAAAGCGAGGGGTCATGGTTCACCCAGTTACCCCGCCAACGCGGGGGAATGTTGGCGGCCGTTACGCGTAACGGATGGAAAGGACAGCCAGGCCTGGCTAATCCCAAAGCATCACAAGTTCTTCCGTCGGTGCCGGCATGTCCGGCAGAACAATCACCACACCTGCCCGATACGGCTGAGCCTCATCGGCCAGGCCCTGATTAGCATCCAGCACAGCCTCCACGGTGCCGTTCAGGTGGCCGTAGTAGTTGTGACAGATGGTGTCCAACAGATCCCCGTCAGACGTTCTGCATGTCGTCGCCATAGCGTACAAACTCCAGGGTAAAGCCTTGCTTACGCGGGATGCCGCCGGCCAGCAGCGCGCTTTGTTCTTCCTCGACACTGGTCATGCACCAGGTGCCCAACACGTCGCCGTAGCCGGTGGTCAGCGTCATGGGCTGCAACTTGCCACCCAGGGTTCGCAGGGTGTCCAGTTGCTTGATGCCGCCCCTGAAGCCCGGGAAGATGGCGCCCTTCAACGTCAGCTTTTCGTCACCCATACCGATAGCCTGTTGCGCCGGTCGACGCGTCAGCCGTTCCTGAGAGGCCCAGCGAAACGCAGACGAACGCCGCAGCTCATCAAAGGCCGCCGTGTCCAGGTTGAAGAAGTACGGCTGTTGTTTCGGATCACGCGGCTGCATGATCATCAGGTGCGGGAAGGGTTTCACCGCCTCCGGCGCCGGTGTGGCATCAGCAGCAAAGGCCCCAGTCGGGAGAATGCCCGACAGCGAGGGGCTGACCTTGCCGGCGATGTTGTTGATCGCCGTCGCCGCCCGCCCCGCCTGTTCCTTCAGCGCACCCAAGCGCTTATCAATCTGAGAAGCCGCCCGGGTGGCTGCGCTGTACACCGAGACCACCTGGCCAACCTTCGCTTGGGCCGCCGTCACCCCACGCATAACGCGCTGCAGCTTTTCGCCAACGGCCGGTCCCACAAACGGAATGCCTTCCAACTCCGAGGCCGCGCCGCTAAGTTCACTGATCGCCCCGTCTACCGGCGCGATCATCCCATCCAGGCTACGGCGACCAGTCTCACCCGCCGCCGCCAGGGACTTAACGCTTGATTGCAGCTGCTCCATGTAGCCCATAAATCCCCCAGGTCAAAGATGCGCGTCGTCGTAGAGCTTGCGGCTTTCCAGCTGTTGAGTGATTTCGCGCTGTTGCTGTGCGATGTATGGCTGAAGCTCGCGAGCGAGCTGCGCCGGATCCTTCACGTCGCCCTGCACGGTCACATGAATCGGCGCGCTGATATCAACCTTTTGCTCGATCTTCGGCGCCGGCGGTTTTGGCGGTACCGCCATCAGCGAAACCCCAGCGGGTGTGCTCGATGCCGGCGGCGAAGCCAGCGAACGAACGACGTCACCACCCACCGGCCCCGGCGTCTTGACGGCGCCAGGCATCAGCAGAGAGCCATCACCTTTAGGCGCGAAAGAAGTCGCGATATCGCCCAGCACAGGCGGGATGTCTTTGCCGGCATTGACCATCATCAGCGGGCCGGCGTCGGGCATTTTCTTCAGCCCATCGTCGCCACCGAAAAATGACTTACCCAAATATCCACCCAGAGCGTCGCCACCCAGACTGCCCAGGTAGGCACCCAGCAACCCACCGACCACCGTGCCGATTATCGGCACCGCCGAGCCAATCGCCGCACCGGCCGCGGCGCCGGCAAGTGTGCCCGCCAAGCCACCAGCCGCCTCGCCGTAGCCTTCGGCTTTTTCATCCCGAGTGGTTGCGTTGTCGTAGGTGTCTTTGATCTTGTAGCCAGCCTCAATGACCGCCAGGGCCGCCGGCAGCTTGGCGCCCTTGGGTAAGCCCATACCACGACCACCCGCCTTGCCGCCCCTCCTACCTTTGCCGCTGCCATCTACACCACCATCAAGGCCGCCCAAGCCACCTGCAGGTAGATTGGTGACGATTACCTTTTGCGGGATGTTCGGATTGCCCATCAGCGAACCACGGCCGACGTTCAGCAGGCCCTTGCCGATCTTGAGCGCACTCAGCGCGGCGCCCAACGTGACTGCGCCTGCAGCAACCGCAGCAATCACCGCCGTAACCGGCTGGTACTTGTTGGCCAGGTCAGCCAGCGCATAGCCTACCTTGGCGAGGCCATCCGCTACCTTATCGGTCAAAGGCCGCAAACCATCTCCCAGGCTGATCATGGAAGCTTCCATGCCCGCCGTGGCCTCCGCCCATCTGCGGTTGGACGTTTCGCGGGCCTTGGCGGCGTCCGTCTCGATCTTGGTCTTGCCGTCGGTTTTTTCAATCGTGACCATGTCGGCCTTGATCTTGTCGCCGTATTTGATCTGCGCGAGCAAACCCGCACTGGCGCTCTGATCGCTGACGATGTTGGCAAGCCCTGCCGCTTCGGTCAGAGCCACCATGGCCTGCTGCTCCTCGGCGCTGCCGTCCGCTGCTGCCTTAATCTTGGACTTGAGGGCCTCGATCTTCTTGGCCTTCGCCGGATCCTGACGCTTGATCATTTCCTGGCTGAGCATGATGAACGCATCAACCGGGTTGGCCGCCTTGCCGCTTTTCGTCGCGGCCAGGATTGAGCCGGCCAGGTCATAGCCCTCCTTGGCGAAACGCTCCTGGCTGGTACTGCTGATCACCGCGCTCAACAGATTGTTCATGTTGGTTGCAGCGGCTGCAGAATCCTGCGTTTGCGAGTATTGCGACTGCAAGCTGGCTCCCAGAAAGCGCACCGCCTCCGGGCCTTCCATGCCCAGGCGCTTGATGTTGCCGAGCATGGACGGCAGATACCGAGCCATGTCCTTGGGACCGAAGGCGCCGATATCGCCCGCCGCCGCCACCTGGCCCAGCATGCCGGCCATGTCCTCTTTCTTGACCCCGGCCTCCTTGAACGAGTTGATCAAGGTTGCGATAGTTTCGGCTTCCATGCCCTGGCCGTCGATCAAGTCGGCAATTTGGCCCGCGTATTCGCTGGCCTCCTTCCACTCAACGCCCTTTTCGATCAGGCCACCGACCGCCTTGGCGAGCAGCTGGCGACTCATGCCTTTGTCGTCCGCAATGGTCGAGACCATTTCGGCCATCCTGCCTTCGTCTTCTGTGCCGGCGGTGTGCGCCCACTGCGACATCTGGCGCACTTGCGCCTGATAGTCACCGGAAATCTTGGTAGGAATGGCGACGGCCGCCGACAGCGCCGTGGCCTGACCGAGCGAACTTTTTAGCCCGTCCTTACCCTGCTTGATTTGAGTGTGACCGAGCGCCTTAAGCTCAGCTCCACGGGCCACTTGGCCCAGTTTCTGGTACTCGTTACGCAACTTGCCGACTTCGACGCCCTGATCCTTGAGCGTTCTAAGATTGGATTCCAGTTTTTTCAGTAGGCCATCTGCAGAGGCAGAGCCGGTGTCATGGGCTTTTTTCCACTCATCACGCAGGCGGATGGTGTCGCCAATGGTGCTTTGTAGTACCCGGGCTTTGGTGCCCTGATCACTGAGTTTCTTGATACGCCCTTCAACGTCCTTGAACGCCGCACCAACGGTTGAGCTGATAGCGCCGCCGATGACTACGCCAAGCGCGAGGTTGTTCGCCATGGGTCACTCCGAAAAGGTCCAGGCGGCTCACTCCCTGAGCCACCAGATCATCGTTGAAAAAGGCATGGCCTCAATCTCGCTGGCCGAGAAAGACATTTCCCGGGCCAGCCGCTGAGCCAGCTTTCTCTGTATTTCCTCGTTAAACCCGGTCCTCGCGCACCAGGCGAAAATAGGCGGCCTGCAGGCGCTTGTAATCACGCACGCTCAGTTCCCCCAAATCGTTTTGGCCGGCATCCGTCAGGCTGGCGAACAGGATCATTTCGCTTTGCTCCTCATCGTCCGGGGCGGCTTTGGTCGCGGCACGAACCTCACGAACGGTTGGGGAACGCATGGTCAGTTGATCAGTTTCGATCTGATTCACCTTGACGATTTTGGACAGCTTGATGGTTGCCGAGTCAGCGGTGATCGTCAGCCATTCCGGGATTTTGTCGACTGCTTGAGACATGGTTACCTTCCTTACAGATTCAGGTCGCGACGGACTGCCGCAAGCTGATCAACCCCATTGATGACGCGTACCGCGTTAACAGGATCAATCTCGAACATCCGAACGCCACCGACTTCCAGCTTGTAGTAGCTGACGCTGACGGCGTATTTGAACTCAGCGTCGCCACCCGGCTTCCACTCGCCCGGGTCCAGCTCAGAGAGCATGCCGCGAAGGGTCGCCACCACCGCGGTGGTAGCCCCCTTCTGGCCCTTGAACGAGCCACGAAATACAGCGTTGAACGCTGTCTGATCCGCCAGCCCAAAGAACTTCATCGCCTCTCGACGCACGCCCTTGGTGCTGAAAGAGGCCTCCAGCTTTTCCATACCCTGATCCATGTCGATGGGAGCATCCATACCGCCGCCCTGGTATTCGGCGGTTTTGATTTTCATCTTGGGCAAGCTCAGAGTCGGCACATCGCCGGCAAAGCTCATGCCGTCGACAAACATGTTCATCATGAAAAGCGTTTGGGGAATCATGGACATTGCGAAGCCTCCTTAGACTTTGGTTTCGATGACTTCGGTGATCCACTGATTAGTGACTTCAACGAGGAAAGTTGGGTTTTCAGCCGGCGGCACGTCGGTGAAACGAATCCGCCAAAAGACTTTGCCCTGCTCCAACTGGCTGGCAGTGTTCAGCTCATCGTCGGGGAACACTTCGAAGTTGATCACCGCGCCCTGTTTCTTCAGGTCACGCATGAAGTTTTCTAAGCCTTCAGTTACGTCGCCGACGTAGCTCTTGGTAATCGAGCGGTCGACCGCCCATTTGTGCCCGTAGAGGATCGCGTCCATGACGATATCCTGGGTGCGCACACGCGTGACAAAGGCCCACTTTGGATCGCTGGAGCAGGTACGGTTGCCCCACAGGCGGTAGCCATCGTCGCGAATGATCGTGGTGATGTTCGCGTTGTTGAGCAGGTTGGCCCGGCACGTTGCATCGCCGTCCAAAAACTCAATCGGGCGCGTGGTACCGGTGATGCCGACAAACTCCTTGTTCGACGGCGAGGCCCAGAAGCCGTATTCGTTATCGGTCCAGGCAAACAGACCCGCCACCCAGGCCGAGGCCGGCGCATCAACGGTTTCGCTGAGGACGGTGTCCCAGGTCTGAACACCCGGATCGACCAGAAAAACGCGCTTACTGCCGAAGTTGTCGGCATAGGCAATCGCCGCTTCGTCGGTAGTGTTTGGGCCGTCGACGATGGCCATGCCGCGCAGCTTGCCGGCGAGTGCATCCATCGACGTGGCGACCGCCTGGGTAGCGCTATGGCCTGGGGCAATCAGCAAGCGGGGCTGAGCATTGAAACGACTCTTACCGTCGAGCAGCGCCTGCATGCCGGTACGCTTGCCGTCAGTCAGGACGCCGCCGATGATGGCCGAAGTCTGCAAGGCTGGGGTCGCCATCTTCTCGACACCGCACGCCACGATCACCGCCTTGGCTCGCATGTAGATCGCTTTGATCGACTTGGTGATAGCCGCGTCTTCGCCCCAGGCCGCCACCGCTTCGCTTTCGCGGGTGATCAGCAGCACCTGGTTAGGCTTGGCCGTCACCTTTGCTCCCGGGGTGAAGGTATCGCACAGACCGATGATCGAGGACGAGGGCAGCGAGATAACACGCGCGCCGGTGTCCACGTTGGTGACGGTCACACCGTGAAAAAAACTCATAGGGCTCAATCTCCAGAAACGAAAAAGCCCCGCATGAGCGAGGCTGTAGGTTGTTCGTGTTACGCGTAACGGAAAAGAAAACGCCCCGTCAGTGCGGTGCGTTATTCGGTTTGGTCGGCGATCCAGGCCGGCGCGACCGGGCGATGCTCGACATCCGGGAAATCCGGCGCCTGGGGCCAGTCGCGCAGGGCCTGCACGTACACCAGCAGACTCGCGAACTGCTCGGCGCTAAGCGTTGTTTGGGCCGAAATTTCGACCTGATCACGGTGCCGCTCACGCAACCACATCACCGAAGCCAACTCGGCGTCGCGCCAAGCGCGCTCAAGCGCATCGGGATCGAGTACTACAGGCTGAACCATTGCCGCCAAAGCGGCCGGCACTTTCACGGGCTCAGGCGCCACAGGGCGCATCGCCTCGATTTGCGCCTCGATCTCTGCGACCGAAAGGCTATCAGCCCCAGCTAACTCGGCAGGTATAAAGTGATTCAGGGTTACCGACCCCCAGTTAATGACCATCGTCCCCATTTCCGGAGAGATTGAAACAATTGAAAATTTACTCAAGATACAATCCCCTTTACACGATCAGAAGAATTACCCGCCACGAAAGTTAAGGCATTACCCCCCGAAATAATCGCGGCACCTGGCGCACCACCGGCCCACGGCCCGTAAGTGGCATAAGTAGTGTTTGACCACCCGACATAGCCCGCAGAACCAGCCACGCCGGCTGCGCCGCCGACGCCGCCGTAACCGCCAGAACCGTCGTCCGATATCGCTTGCCCCGCTGCTCCAGGTTTTGCCGGGTTAACGCCCTCGCCAGCGCCGCCTGCGCCGCCGTAACCGGTTTGGGTGGCACCATCTGATCTAAAAGTACGGTGCTGTCCCAAGCCTCCACCGCCGCCACCACCTCGTATATATCCGGCAGAGTTATCCAAGGTTGTGGCGAACTCAATCAAAAGTCCGTGATTGCCTGGCATGCCCGCACCCGCTGTACCGCCAGCGCCTCCGGCGCCTTTGATAAATCCCTGATTAATCACCAGCAGCTTGGAGCCAGCAGGGAAAACACCCGTTCGAAGCGCAGCAGCAGACACCCCCCGCAGCACCGCTCTATTAATAAATACGTACTCTCGTGCCTTTGTCGGCGAGCCCATAAGGGCAAAGATGCTGGCGTCTGCCAAGTCCACAAGATTCGTGTAGACGATGCGGCGGCGCCAGGCCGTCTTCCAGCCCATGGCGGTCTTGACCCATAGAATTTCACCCTCTCGCCAGCCATCGACCAGCTTGGCGCGGGGCATGATTCCTGCCTTAAACCCTGCATCGGTTTTTACGTGAAAATTCATGTTTCCACCTGAAGCCAGATGGTTCCCAGTACGCCTTCTTCAGCCGTTGGGGCAAGGGTTGAAACAACGATGCGATCAGCAGGAACAGCGTCGGTAATACCGTAACCGGCCAGAGTCGTAGCTTTGTCCGCCTTTTTTGAGGGGTCGAAGTTTCCGTCGTGCCACACAGTCCGCCAAACATAAGTACCATCAGCAATAACGCGCCTGAATCCAAAAACATCGTAGCCATTACCTACGTGTCCAAAAATGTCGAACGCCATAGGCGTATCGCCGGGGTATTTCATCCGCAGAAACATACCGCCGCTGCTGGGCTTGTCAGTCGTTCCACTGACATAAGCTGCTACGGCGTGCTTTGCTACATCAGCAATAGCCCCAACCACGCCAGACTTCGGGGTGGAAGAAATCGCATCCGTAATGCCATACCCCGCCAGCGTGGTGGGATTAGACCCAGACACGAACATGCCACGGTCATTAACTGTGATCTTGGTATAGGTTCCAGCGGGCTTATTCGCTGGTAGCAGTCCGCTCACCGCCTCATCAACATACTGCCGGGTTGCCAGCACAACCGACGGGTCAATTTTCAGCTGGATGTTAGAGGTGCCGCTGGTGATGATGTGCATACGCACCACCTGGTTACGCCCTGACCCTTGAGCGAGCAACGGCTTGTAGCTCGGCGGCACATTGGCAACCGCACTGAACACGCCGTCCTTGTCTTCCAGAGCCAACTCGCGAATATGCCAGCCGCCCACGTCAGGCGGTAACACCACCTCAGCAATCAGAACATTGGCGTCAGTGGGAGAAACCCGCAATTGATTGAGCTGCGCCCGGTAGACCTGATTGATCAGTTTGGTTTGCGTCGGGCTGGGCACGGGGTCGGCGCCGTTCGCGTCACCAATCAACATGTAGCACGGCTCCCAGGGAACGCCGAGGGCATCGCAGTTGGTTTTCTTGGCGGCGCCCAGCGTGGTGATCATGCCGCCGAAAATAGAGTTTTTATCAGCCATATGGGTACACATCCAGTTCGTCTAGGGTGTATTCGCTAAAGCCCGTATACCCATGAATCACTACGTCGATATCGGGGCTAGTCCAGGGGTAAACGTCGATCTCGTCGCCGTCATAAACAGCGAAGCCGGTATAGGCGTCCAAGCGCGTTTCAAGCGTGATGTCGAGCCCGGTCATATGCCGGCTCACGGGCTTGGCGTCGTCAATCAGGCGCTCAAGCTCGCTGAACATTTCTTCAGTGATGCCGGTATCGAGTACGCCAACCCTAAGGGCGAACGTCGCCGGCGGGCCTTCGGGTACCGTCTGCCACCACTCGATCACCTCCAGCAGATAGCCAAGCGGCTCTACCACTCGGCGCAGTGCGCCAATGGTCCCTTTGCGGGAGTGGATGTAAAACGATGCCCTTATGGCATTGCGCTTGGCCGACTCCGTCCAGCGGTCGTCCCAGCGATCAACAGACCAGGCCCACGCAAGGTGGGGCAGCAAATGAATGGGGCACGTCGCAGGGTTGTAGAGAGAGCGCAGCGGGATCACGGTTCGATCCGCGCTCGCCGCCTCAATCGCCCGTTCCAGCTGAGTGCTATTGATCGGCAGTAGACTCTTCATGTCACTCCCCCAGCTTGACGCTGTAGCCCGTGCAGAACGCCGCCTGTGCCTGCGTGGGAGCAAGATCCTGCCAGTCGATCAACTCGACGCGTGAAACCCCTGGAACGTGCAGTTGCGCGTCTACAGCGGAACGCGCCACCTCGACTCCAAGGCGTTTGCGCGGGTTGATCCACGTAGCGAGGCGCCTTTCCGCTTCCGCCAGCGCGACAGCGCTTTCAGGGCCGGGGCCTTTCATGTGCAGCACCGCGTCAATGCGATACGGCAGCACCTGGGCGCTTTGCACCGTCACCCGGTCGCCCAACGGCCGAACGTTTTCGTCATTGAGCGCACGGGCTACCACAGCCAATAACTCAGGGCCTACCGCTCCATCCCCCTCCAGCCCCAACACCGTTACCGTAACGCACGCCGGCGACGGGCTTTCTGCAGACGCATCCGCCACCAGGGCAGACGCATTGCGGGCATGCAGTTTGTAGCTGTTGCGCGGCCCCGCCGTGGTCAGGCCTTCATAGGCCAGCTGGATCCGCTCGCGGTAGGCATCGTCGCCTTCCGTGATCTTCTCCACCGGAGGCACTGCGCGCAGGTCTTCCGCCTGGATCACCAGGCGCGGCGTGTTGACGTTGGCCCCGAGCTGATCGAGGTCGCCACGAATCGCATGAGCCAGCATCAATGCCTTGGCGGCATCGTTTACCCGGGCGCGATCACCGATGCCCACATAGGCACCGACCTCCAGCAGCTTGACCACTGGATCACTCTCAAGCGGCGCACTCCAGTTGTCGCCCATGAACTCCCGGAAGACACTGAGCCTTTCCGTATAGGCCTCTTCAAAGTCCAGGGGCTCAAGCACGTCCGGCGCCGGCAACTCCGACAGGTCAACGATACTCATACACTTACCTCTAGCAGTACGCTTTCACCCTTGTAGCTACCGGTGACTTGGATCTTGATCAGCCCGCCCAGGACAGAGACAGCCTGTACGCGCTCCAGCTTCAGGCGTGGCTCCCAGCGGCCTAACGCCCTGCTCGCCTCAGCCTGAACCGCTCCCTTCCAGCCTTCGTTTACTGGCAGATCCACGTAACGGCGCAACTTGCTACCATACTCCGGCCGCTCCCGACGGCTTCCCAGCGGGGTGCTTAGAATGTCCCCGATGCATTGCCGCAAATGAGCAATACCCGAAATGGGCTGGCCGGTGTGGCGGTCCATTCCGATCATCTAGGTCACTCCTGCAGTAGTTCGAATTCCTCATTGGTTTTGAGGTAATCCAGCGCTTCAGCGTCAGTTGCCGGCACCGACACACGCTGCTTGAGGACCACAAGAGCGCGGCCACTGTCGGGCAGAATCAGAGTGCGAGAGGTGTAGAGCTTGTCGCGAAACGTTGAGCCAGGCCCAGCGCCGGCAACGGGTGTTTCAGAAGTCTTGGCCATGGTTTCCCCCGGGCACAAAAAAGCCCGCACGCGGCGGGCCTGTGAAATTGAACGACTAGTGTTTGTGGTTCGCGCTGTTGCCGCCGGCGTCGATGATCTTGCCGGCACTGGTGATGTCTTTCACTGCATGCAGGGCGCCCAGGACAGAGACGTCTTTCGTGACGGATAACGAACCTTCAATTGCAACGTCTGCAATCAACTTGATGTTGGTCGTTGTGACCGTCACCGCGTTATCAGTAACCACCGCCTCGGTCGCACCTACCTTGATGCTCACCGTGCCCGTGGGCAAGGTGATGGTGTAGCTGTTGGCCTCCCAGTCGTAGACCAGGGAGCCGCCATCATCGAACCGCCACACCTCAACGTGATCGCGGTTATCCGGTGGAGCACCGGCGCCGCCGTACAACCCTGGAACAAACGTGCCCATCCCGGCCTGGCCGCTGGGGTTGAACAGGATCCCCTGCTCGCCCAGGCTCGGCGCGCGCCAGTGCCGGGCTTTGCCTGCTGCCTGGCTGTGCCAACGCACCCAGGCGCTGACCCAGTCACCCGACTTGACCCGCACCGCTGGGGCCATCAAATCCACCCCGACCACCACACACGGCATCAACATGGCCGCGATCATCCGGTCATGCTCGCCTGCCTGATAACTCATGGCGCGCCCCCTGGACTGTCAATGTCCGGGTACGCTTCAAGGTTCAGTTTAAGCATGCTGGGCTTCTCTTCAGGGAAAGGCCAAACCTCAACCCCCAAATAGACTTGGTGAGTCCACTCGACTACCCACACAACATAGCCATCCAGCTCAGGCTTGGTCCAATCCTGAGTGGCTCGCTCAAATTGCGCGACGTTGATCTCCAGGCCCCAGCTTTGCTGTCGGAGCAGCACCGCCAACTGCGACACCAGG
>Ga0308159_1000675_pt1 | contig 69265 bp, 55 predicted proteins | sample PhyCR1_FD_201040 | JGI IMG/M metagenome (GOLD analysis project Ga0308159, IMG submission 201040) | Phyllosphere microbial communities from UC Gill Tract Community Farm, Albany, California, United States - DLSLC.R1 | ecosystem: Host-associated > Plants > Phyllosphere > Unclassified | place: USA...
ATGCGCGTCTACCAATTCCGCCACGTGGGCACTGCAACTACGGTAAAACTTTACAACCTGATCAACTTTTTGGTGCCCACGGAGGGACTCGAACCCCCACACCTTGCGGCACATGGACCTGAACCATGCGCGTCTACCAATTCCGCCACGTGGGCACTGCAAGAACATCTCTGCTACAATAGCAGGGTTTGTCATTTTCCGCCAGATCAACTATTCCTGAAAATAGCTGACTTCGCATCAAACATACTCTGTTACCCCTGCTTTTCATCGCCCCGGCGTTGTCGCCGTTGCTGAAGAGAGCGAGATTATAGCGGATCATTTTCAATAGTCAAAGACCCAAGGTGAAGTTCTTGACAAGGACTCACGCGCAAGCATCCCATATACGCATCTCGTTGCACGGGCGCAGGTCGTTGGCGCACATCATGTTAGGCGAATCGGATAGACCTCCGTTACACTACGCCTGTCATGGTGTCAATTAACCACGCTGCCGCCCTTATGTGATGTGCGGCGCTCTACTGGCCAAAAGAAAAAAGAATCGATTTGAAGCAACCTACTCATACCATTCCAAGCCGCGAGGAAATCCTCGCTGTCTTCCGCGACGCCGCTGAATCGCTCGATGCAGCCGCCCTGGCACATGCCCTTGACGTTCAGCCCGCAGCGCAGGAAGTCCTCGGCCGCCGCCTGAACGCCATGGAGCGTGACGGCCAGATCCGTTCCGACCGTAGCGGCAACTATATGCTGGCTGATCACTCCGCCTTCGTGGCCGGCAAAGTCAGCGCGCATCGCGACGGTTTTGGCTTCGTGATTCCCGACGAACCGGGTCCCGATCTGTTCCTGTCCGATCGTGAAATGCAGAAAGTGCTGCACGGCGACCGCGTCATGGCGCGCGTGACGGGCATGGACCGCCGCGGCCGTCCGGAAGGCTCGATCGTCGAAGTCGTCCAGCGTGCCAACACGCACATCATCGGTCGCCTGCTCAATGAAGAAGGCGCGTGGATCGTCTCGCCCGAAGACCAGCGCATCGCTCAGGACGTGATCGTTACCGGCCCGACCGGCAACGCGCGTGCAGGGCAGGTCGTCAGTGTCGAGCTGCTGGAGCAGCCAGGCCGCTTCCAGAAGCCGACCGGCCGTATCGTCGAAGTACTGGGCGAGCTCGATGACCCGGGCATGGAAATCGAAATCGCCGTGCGCAAGTTCGGCGTGCCGCACATCTTCTCGCCGGCCGCGCTCAAGCAGGCCGGGCGCCTGCCGAACGAAGTCATCGATGCCGATCTGGCCAACCGCGTGGACCTGCGCGATGTGCCACTGGTGACGATCGACGGCGAAGACGCACGCGACTTCGACGATGCCGTCTACTGCGAACCCGTCACCATCAAGGGCGTGAACAGTTTCCGCCTGCTGGTTGCGATCGCCGACGTCAGCCACTACGTCAAGCCGAACGACTCGCTCGACGCTGACGCGATCGAACGCTCGACCTCGGTCTACTTCCCGCGCCGCGTGATCCCGATGCTGCCCGAGAAGCTGTCGAACGGCCTGTGCTCGCTGAACCCGGCGGTCGACCGTTGCACGCTGGTGTGCGACATGGTGGTCTCGCAAGATGGCGAAGTCACCGCGTACCAGTTCTACCCGGCCGTGATGCACTCGGCTGCGCGCATGACCTATAACGAAGTGGCCGACATCCTGGCTGACGAGAACGGCGAGCAAGCCAAAAAGCGTCCGGGCATCGTGCCGCATCTGCAGCACCTGAACCAGGTGTTCCGCGCGCTGCTCAAGGCGCGCCAGGAACGCGGTGCGATTGACTTCGAAACCACCGAAACCTACATCGTCTGCAATGCGCTGGGCAAGATTGAGAAGATCATCCCGCGTACCCGCAACGATGCGCACCGCCTGATCGAAGAGTGCATGCTGTCGGCCAACGTGTGCGCCGCTGATTTCCTGCTGCGCCACAAGCACCCGGGCACGTTCCGCATTCACGCAACGCCGACCGAAGAAAAGCTGAACCAGCTGCGCACCTTCCTCAAGCAGGTCGGCCTGAACCTGGCCGGTGGCAACAAGCCGAGCGCGCGCGACTACGCCGCCGTGATGCAGCAGATCAAGGAGCGGCCGGATGCGCAACTGCTGCAGACGATGATGCTGCGTTCGATGCAGCAGGCCGTCTACAGCCCGGACAACGTCGGCCACTTCGGCCTGGCGTTCGAGGCCTACGCGCACTTCACCAGCCCGATCCGCCGCTACCCCGATCTGCTGACGCACCGCGCGATCAAGGCGATCCTGCTCGGCAAGAAGTACGAGCCGAAGGGCATCGACCTGGCCAAGCTGAACACGACGCAGTCGAACTCGGCCCGCAAGCAGGCCGCGAAAGACAAGGCCGACGGCAAGGCGCCAAAGAATGAAAAAGACCTGACCATCTGGGACGCCCTGGGTGTGCACTGCTCGGCCAACGAACGCCGCGCCGACGAAGCGTCGCGCGACGTCGAGAACTGGCTCAAGTGCTTCTTCATGCAGGACAAGATCGGCGAAGAGTACACCGGCACCATTGCCGGCGTGACCACCTTCGGCATCTTCGTGCAGTTGGACGAGCTGTTCGTCGAAGGTCTGGTGCACGTCACTGAGCTGGGCGCCGATTACTTCCAGTACGACGAAGCGCGCCATGTGCTGCGCGGCGAGCGTACCGGCCAGAGCTATGGCCTGACCGACAAGGTGACCGTCAAGGTCGCACGCGTCGACCTGGAATCGCGCAAGATCGACCTGACGCTGGCGTCCGCGCCTGGCGCCGAGTCGTCGGGCGACGATGCCGGGCGCGAGCGCAATCAGGGTGGTCGCAACAAGGAACAGCGCAGCAACGAGCCACGCACGAACGATGGCCGTCAGAACAATGGCGGCAATGGTGGTGGCGGCAACAATGGCAATCAGAACGGCGGTAACGGTAATAACAACGGCGGTAATGGTAATAACAACGGCGGCAACGGCAAGCGTTCGCGCGGTGGTCGTTCCCGTGGTCCGAAGCCAGGCAACAACGGCGGCAATAACGATCAAGGTCGTCCACAGCAGTCGCCGCTCGAAATTGCACGTCCGCTTGGTCAGGATGGCATCGAGCCGCAACAGGCCAAGCCGAAATCGCGCAAGGCCCGTCAGAAAGCCAAGGCAGCCGAACGTGCTGCTGCAGCAGCAGCGGCACCAGTGATGACGTCGGCGCCGCAAACGCAAACGCAAACGCCAGCACCAGTCCAGGCGCCAAAGCCAGTGCAGACGCAGAAACCTGCGCCTGTACCAGCACCAGCGCCAGCGCCAGTTGCTGCTGCGCCAGCACCAGCGCCGGTTGCGCCGCCAAAGCCTGCCGAAGCAGTTGCTGCGCCAGCACCAGCACGCAAGCCACGTGCAACCAAGACCGTCGTCAACGACGTGGTCGCGGCTGCACCAGCGCCTGCGCCAGCACCGGTTGCCGACGCCAAGCCAGTGAAAGCCGCAGCGAAGAAAGCGGTCGCGAAAGCGCCTGCAGTTGCGGCGCCAGCTGCGGCAGCACCCGTCGTGGCAGCACCAGCGGTCAAGGCGCCAGCCAAAAAGGCTGCTGCCAAGACGGCTGCTGTCAAGGCGCCGGTCGCTGCAGCACCAGTTGACGTGCCAGCCAAGGCTGCAGCGGTCAAGGCACCAGCGAAAAAGGCAGCAGTCAAGGCACCAGCCAAGGCAGTAGCAGTCAAGGCTCCGGCCGAGACCGTCGCTGTCAAGGCGCCGGCCAAGGCGGCAGCAGTCAAGGCCCCGGCCAAGGCAGCAGCGGTCAAAACGCCAGCCAAGGCAGCAGTCACCAAGGCGCCGGCCGAGCCAGTCGCGGCCAAAGCGCCAGCCAACAAGGCAGCAGCCGCGCCACGCAAAGCCGCAGCCAAGGCTGTCGCTGAGCCGGCCGCGCCGAAGGCTGTCAAGGCCCCGGCCAAAGCTGCAACCAAGACCGCAGTGAAGACCGCGTCGAAGACTGCAGCAAAGACCGCAGCCAAAACCAGCAAGAAGTAAGTCCCTGAAAGTATTCGAAAAGTAGCAAATGAAAAATAAAATGATGTTCGGCTTCCACGCCGTGACCTCGCGACTGCGTCACGAGGCCCAGTCGGTGGAAGAAATCTTCGTCGATGCCGAGCGCAACGACGGCCGCATGAAGGACCTGATCGCCCACGCCAAGGCAGCCGGCGTGCGCGTGATGCCGGTCGAGGCAGCGCGCCTCGACAAGATCACCGGCACCCGCCGTCACCAGGGCGTGATCGCGTTTGCCAGCCAGCTCGCGCTGGCGCGCAATCTCGATGAGCTGCTCGACGCCATCGAAGGTCCGCCATTGCTGCTGATCCTGGACGGCATCACCGATCCGCACAACCTGGGCGCCTGCCTGCGCGTGGCCGACGGTGTCGGCGCGCACGCGGTCATCGTGCCGAAGGACCGTGCGGTCGGCCTGAACGCCACCGCCGCCAAGGTCGCCAGCGGCGCCGCCGAGACGGTCCCGTACATCACGGTGACCAACCTGGCGCGCACGATGCGCGAGCTGAAGGAGCGCGACATTCTCCTGATCGGCACCACGGACGACGCCGACAAGGGCTTGTATGAAGCCGACTTCTCGGGCCCTGCCGCACTGGTCATGGGTTCGGAAGGCGAGGGCATGCGCCGCCTTACGCGCGAAACTTGCGATGTGCTGGTCAGCATCCCGATGTTCGGTTCGGTCGAAAGCCTGAACGTGTCGGTGGCCTCGGGCGTCTGCCTGTACGAAGCGCGCCGCCAGCGTATCGGCCGCGACAGCTGATTGTTCTTCATGCCCGGATTGCTGCACTCGCGGCAATCCGGGCAGTTTCATCCCTCCGCAGTAGCAAACTCCCTCCAGCAACGCTCTTCCCGAATCGGCGACGAAACACGCCAGGCCATCCTGCGCCAGCGACGGTGGTAAACTCGCTTCGAACAACTGAACCGTTTGGCATAACAAGGAAACGCATGACGAATGAAATGGTGGCGGTACTCGATCCGGTCGAGCTGCGCGTGCTGGCCGTGCTGGCCGAAAAAGAAGGCCTGACGCCCGATAATTATCCGATGTCGCTCAACGCGATCGTCAACGGCTGCAACCAGTTGTCGAGCCGCGATCCGGTCATGCAGATCAGCGAAGCGGTCGTGCTCGATACGTTGCAGCGCCTGGCCGAGCGCAAACTCGTGAACGCCATCTCACAGGCCGGCGCACGCGTCGTCAAGTACGAGCACCGCATGCGCATCAAGTGGACGCTCGAACAGGACAAGCTGGCCGTGCTCACGATCCTGATGCTGCGCGGCCTGCAGACCGCCGGCGAGATCCGCACCCGCAGCGGGCGTCTGCACGAATTCAAGACCGTGGCCGATGTCGAAACGGCGCTGCAATTCCTGATCGACAAATACCCGCCGCTGGTCGTGAAGCTCGAGCGCGCACCGGGTACCAAGGAATCGCGTTACGGCCAGCTGCTGGGCGGCGAGATCACCATCGTTGCCGGCAGTGAGCAGACATCCAGCAGCGCGAGCAACCTGACGCAGGGTGGCCGCATCGCGCAGCTCGAAGAAGAAGTCGCCGCGCTGCGCGGCGAGATGGAAGACCTCAAGGGCCAGTTCGAGGCGTTTCGCCAGCAGTTCCAGTAACCGGCTCGAACGCCAGTTCGATCAGCGCGTCGTCGCTCCAGTCCGCATCGTTCATGGCGGTGCGAAAGCTCCGCCCTTCGACCGGCAGGTCTTTCGTTCGATCGCCTTCACGCAAGGTGGCGCGCGCGAGGCGCTCCGGCGTGTCGAACTGAAAGCCCTCGCGCTCGGCATTGAAGAAATTGCACCAGTTGGGCGTCAGCAGCAGGCTGTTGACGAACAGCGTGCGCATCAGGCCAAGCTCCTCTTTGCCGATCGCCACCATCACGTGGCATTCAAGCCGCAGGTCGCCGAGGCGCCGCACGTTCTCTGGCAGGCCAGGCGAGCGCACCAGCGGCGTCACGCGGTACATGCGCCGTTTCCGATTGAGGACCAGTTCGCTGTCCGCCGCCAGCGCCGCGCTGCTGCGCGGCACGATCGTCTCATCCGCATCGTTCAGGGTCAGCGGTAGCACGAAGTCATCCTTGCCTTCCAGACGCAGCGCCAGTGGCGCCTCGCCCGGCTTGGGCGTCTTGTCGGTCCAGGCACGGCGCTCGACGCGAAAGCGCAAGGCCTCGGCGGCTGGTGCCATGCGGTGGTGGCGCTCGAAGGCGTCCAGGCCCGCGACGATCGCCGTGTACTTGCGCACTTCCGGCTTGCGGATCGCGTTGACGTGGATGGACTCGGGGCTGTCCGGTGGCGTATCGGCTGCGCTGGCGCTGACGGTGACACCGACTAGCATCGTGAGCATCAGGATGGAGAAAGCACGCATCGCGCTCACCCCTCGTCACGCCAGCGGCGCAGGCGAATCGCGCCGTAGATCATGGCGCAGCCGGCGGCGGCCGCGATCCAGACACCCGGCGTGAGCAGCGTGCTGTAGGACGTGCCCAACAGCAGCGGTCCATCGAGCCCGGCCTGTTGCTGCTGCGCCAGCGCCGCGCCATTGACTTCGCCGAACCAGATCCCGGGGAACACGCCCAGCAGCACCCGCGCCACGATCTCTTCGCCGAACCACTTGACGTTCATCGACACCCCGGCAAAACGCCCGGCCAGGAAATCGAACCAGGCCAGGATGGCCAGCGCCACCAGCGGCGCGCCGACGGCCCACAGGAAGACGCGCGACTTTGCCCAGCTCGACACCAGCAGCAGCCAGCCCACTGTCGGCAACGCCCACAGAATGTACAGCGGCAGGAAGCTGATCAGATACACCGGCGCCAGGTAAAAGTCGACATTGGCCAGCACCGGCGCGATCAGGTTGATGCCCTTGATGGCGCCACCCAGCAGGCCGATCACCAGCAGGATCAGTGAGGCCCCAATGCCGATCGCGATCGTCGCCAGCGGCGCGACCAGCAGCGCCGTTGCGACCTTCGACAGTACGGTCTGCGCATCGGACATCGGCAGCGACTTCCAGAACAGGATGCTGCGGTCACGCCGGTCGTCGTACAGCGCCGCCATGCAGTAGAAGAACACGACGACTGGCAGCACGAAGAACAGCGGCGCCGTGATCACCAGGTAGCTCGACGCGGCGGCAGCGGCCAGCTTGGCCAGCACCGCCGGCGGCAAGCCATTGACCGTCATGACCTGTTCGCCACTGACCTGCATGTGGAACGACGGGTTGGCGATGATGGCGTACAGGAAGCCGCCGCCGAACAGCAGCACGAGCACGGCGGCCACGGCCAGCGGCGCCCAGAAGAAGGCGCCCTTGTGTTCCCACAGTTCGCGCCGGATCAGCCATTTCATGGTGCTCATTGGCGTAGTCATGCGTAGGTTCCTTTCATGGTGGCGACGAACAGGTCGGCCACGCTCGGGTTGCGGACTTCGCCGAGTGCGGCCAGCTGGGTACGGGACAGGCCGCCGGCGCGCAGTGCGTCGAACAGCATCACGGATTTGCCGAACACGGTGTGCTCGTCGACCGGTTGCAGCGCTCTGGCTGCCGCTACTTTGTCGCTGCCCACCATGACTTCGACGTAGCGTTCGCCAATTTCTTCCATTGACGCGGCCAGCGCGATCTTGCCGTCGCGGATGAACAGCAGGTCGGTCAGGATGTGCTCGACTTCTTCGACCTGGTGCGTGGTGATGACGATCGTCTTGTGTTCGTCAAAATAGTCTTCCAGCAGGTTCTGGTAGAACGTCTTGCGGTAAATGATGTCCAGGCCCAGCGTCGGCTCGTCCAGCACCAGCAGCTTCGCGTCGATTGCCATCACGAGCGCCAGATGCAGTTGCACGATCATGCCCTTGGACATTTCCTTGACCTTCATCGTCGGCGTCAGCCTGGTGTTGGCGATATAGCGTTCGGCCTTGCTGCGGTCGAAGCGCGGATGCACGCCCGCCACGAAGTCGATCGCATCCTTCACGCGCAGCCAGCGCGGCAGGATGGCGACGTCGGCGATGAAGCAGACGTCCTTCATCAGTTCATCGCGCTGGGTGCGCGGATCGAGGCCCAGTACCGACAGCTCGCCTTCGCACTGGATCAGGCCAAGGGCCGCCTTGAGCGTCGTCGTCTTGCCCGAGCCGTTGGGACCGATCAGGCCGACGATACGGCCGGCGGCGATCTCGATGTCGATGCTGTCGACGGCGATCCGCTTGCCGTAGTGTTTGCTCAAGCCCCTGGCGGAAATGACGGCGCTCATGCGGCACCTCCGTTGTCCACATTGCTCAGCAATTGTTTGACGTCCAGGCCCAGGCGGCGGATGCGCTCGAGCATCGCCGGCCACTCTTCACTGATGAAACGTTCGCGTTCGCTGGCCAGCAGTTTCTCGCTGGCGCCTTCGGTGACATACATGCCAATTCCCCTTCGTTTTTCCACCAGGTTGTCGTCGACCAGTTCCTGATAGGCCTTCGACACGGTGATTGGATTGAGTTGATAGTCGGCGGCAATCTGGCGCACCGAGGGCAGGGCGTCGCCAGCCTTGAGGACGCCGTCGAGCATCATGCCGACGACGCGCTCCTTGAGCTGGCGGTAAATCGGGGTCTTATCGTTCCAGCCGACGGTCATCGGGGGCCTCCTTGGTGGTTCGGTGCGGCGTCATTGTGATGCGCATGCCTGCCTCCTCATGGTGGTGTGTTGAAGTGGTGTTGTAGTTGAGTATAACAGTGGTCGCGCAAACGTCAATATGCAGACGCGAGATCATGCGGGGCGGGTAAAACGCGGGAGGATGTTAGAGAATGGCGCCGTCGACGTCGTGACGGACGAGGCTGCCGTCTGCGTGCAGCGCGATCCAGCCACCACGGTGTGGCGCTTCGTCGAGTTCCCAGTCGGGCAGCACGTAGCGCAGTTTGTCGCCGTGCGCGTGCACGGCGGGCCGGTGTGTGTGTCCGTGAATGATGACGTCGGCATCGAGCGAGGCGAACACATCGGCTACAGCCTCGGGTGTCACGTCCATCGTTTCGTACGACTTGCCCGTGTGGGCCTCGCGCGAACCTTCGCGGAGTCCGGCGATGATGCCCTTGCGCTGCGCGAGCGGCATGCCGAGAAATTGTGCCTGCCAGTCCGGGGCGCGCACCTGCGCGCGAAACGCCATGTAGTTGGTGTCGAGCGTGCACTGCGCGTCGCCATGCACGAGCGCGATGCGGCGCGTGCCGGCCTCGATGACATGGGGTTCTTGCAGCAGGGTCAGATGCGAGGCGTGCGCAAAGCCTGCGCCGACCAGGAAGTCGCGGTTGCCAGCGATCCAATAGACCGCCACGCCGGCGTCGGCGACGGCGCGGATCGCCGTGATGATGCTCTGGTGGAACGGATCGGCAACGTCATCGTCGCCGGCCCAGTATTCGAAGATATCGCCGAGCAGGTACAGGTGCTCGGCATGCGCCGCGCGCTCGGCAAGAAAGCGTAGAAACGCTTCCAGCGTGCGCGGGTGCGAGACCTGCAGATGCAGGTCGGAGATGAACAGCGCGAACGGGCGCGCAGGCAGCGTCGTGGGAGCGCTCAACGGAACGCTCATGAGACCGACTGATGCTGGTGCGCGCCGCGCATTACAGAACTTCGATTTTCTCGATGATGACTGGGTCGACTGGCACGTCGGAGTGCATGCCGCCGCGGCTGGTCTTGACGTTGTTCAGCGTATCGACGATGTCCTGGCCTTCGGTGACCTTACCGAACACGGCGTAACCCCAGCCGTCCTGGCCCGGGTAGTCGAGGAAGGCATTGTTCTTGGTGTTGATGAAGAACTGGGCCGATGCCGAATGCGGATCCGACGTACGGGCCATGGCCAGCGTGTACTTGTCGTTCTTCAGGCCGTTCTTGGCTTCGTTCTCGACGGTGGCCGGCGTTGGCTTTTGCTTCATGCCTGGCTCGAAACCGCCGCCCTGGATCATGAAGTCCTTGATCACGCGGTGGAAGATCGTGTTGCTAAAGTGACCCTTGTTGACGTAGTCGATGAAGTTGGCAACCGTCTTCGGTGCTTTTTCAGCGTCCAGTTCAGCAGTGATATTGCCCTGGTTGGTAGTGATGAGAATCGTCGTCATGAAGTGTCCTTGTAATTGGTTGATGGGCGTGCGCGCCGGATGCAGGCGCGGCGGAACCGTTATTTTACTAGCTTGTCGCCCTTGAGCAGCGTCACGGACGTAATCTTGATCGGCACGACCGGCACGTTCTGCATGCCGCGCACGTCGTCGACCACGACGGCCTTGATCTTGTCGACCGTTTCTTGACCCTTGACCACTTTGCCGAACACCGTGTAACCGGAGCCGCCGACGAACGGGAAGTCGATGCCCGAATTATCGGCCACGTTGATGAACCATTGCGAGGTGGCGCTGTCAGGATTGTCTTCGCGTGCCATCGAAATCGTGTACGGCTGGTTCGACAGGCCGTTGTTCGATTCGTTCTTGATGGGTTTGAGCGTCTTGCGGCCTTCAAACTTTTCGTTCATGCCGCCGCCCTGGATCATGAAGCCTTCGATCACGCGGTGGAAGATCGTGCCGTTGTAGGCGCCCGATTTGGCATAGGCCGCGAAGTTGGCCACCGTCTTTGGGGCTTTCTCCTGATCGAGTTCGACGACGATCTCGCCCATGCTGGTCTTGATCGAATACTGCGGCATGTCGGCTGCCAGCGCGCTGCCAGAGAACAGCAGGCCGCAGGCGAGGGCAGCGGTGACGCCAGCGACGCGCACGAGGGCGAAGCGGCGGTTGAATGACGATGACATCTGGCTTCCTCTGATGGACCGCGCACGTGGCGCTGTCAAGGGTTGTCCCAAAAATAAAGCTGGTCCGTATGGGGCCAGCCGGGTTTTTATCAATGCTATACTTTCCTTGAAGCGCACAAGAGAAGCGCTTACAAACAACGTCCCATTCTATCAAATAAGAATAACACCGAGGCCCCAGGCGCACCCCACGCCGCACCCATCCGGCTGGCGCGCATGCAATGCCGCGCCGGGATGGTCGTTGCGGAGCCGGCAAGCGTTTGCCATCCTCGTGCGAACCGAAAATTCAATGAGCCAACTCAAGATTTACAACACGCTGGCGCGTGACAAGCAGGTTTTCGTCCCGAAGGTCGCCGGTAAGGTCGGCATGTATGTCTGCGGCATGACTGTCTACGATTACTGCCACGTTGGCCATGCACGCATGATGATGGCGTTCGACGTCGTGTACCGCTGGTTGCTGGCGTCCGGCTACGAGGTCGAGTACGTGCGCAACATCACCGACATCGACGACAAGATCATCAAGCGCGCCGTCGAGAATGGCGAAACCATCGGTTCGCTGACCGGCCGCTTCGTCGGGTACATGGATGAAGACACGGCTGCGCTGGGCATCTTGCCGCCGACCGTCGTACCGCGCGCCACCGAATACGTCCCGCAGATGCTGTCGATCATCGGCAAGCTCGAACAAAAAGGCTTGGCCTATCAAACGGCGGACGGCGACGTTAATTACGCCGTGCGCGGCTTTGACGGCTACGGCAAGCTGTCGGGCAAATCGCTCGACGACCTGCGCGCCGGCGAGCGGGTCGACGTCAACACCGGCAAGCGCGATCCGCTCGACTTCGTGCTGTGGAAAGCCGCCAAGGCATCCGAGCCCGCCGAAGCCAAATGGGATTCGCAGTGGGGCCAGGGCCGGCCGGGCTGGCACATCGAATGCTCGGCCATGTCGTGCGCGACGCTGGGCGAACACTTCGACATCCATGGCGGCGGCGCCGATCTGCAATTTCCACACCACGAAAACGAGATCGCCCAGTCCGAAGGCGCGTTTGGCGCGCCGATGGTCAACTACTGGATCCACAACGGGTTCGTGCGCGTCGATAACGAAAAGATGTCCAAGTCGCTGGGCAACTTCTTCACGATCCGCGACGTGCTCAAGAAATACGACGCTGAAGTCGTGCGCTTCTTCATCCTGCGCGCCCACTACCGCAGCCCGCTCAATTATTCCGATGTCCATATCGACGACGCGAAGGCGGCGCTGACCCGCCTGTACACGGCACTGAACGGCATCGAGTTGGGTAATGAGCCGGTTTCCATCGACTGGGACGAAGCCCACGCCCGGCGCGTGCGCGAGGCGATGGACGACGACTTCAACACGCCGCTGGCAGTGGCCGCACTGTTCGATCTGGCCGGCGAAGTCAACCGCACCAGATCCGTGGATGCGGCGCGCCAGCTCAAGGCGCTCGCCGCCGTGCTCGGCCTGCTCGAACGCTCACCACAGGCGTTCCTGCAGGCGGGCAGTCCCGATGCGGGCGAGGGTGGCCTGGATGAAGCAGCGATCCAGGACGCGATCGCACGCCGCGCAGCCGCCAAGGCCGCGCGCGACTTCGCCGGCGCCGACGCCATCCGCAAGGGGTTGACGGAGGCGGGCATCGTCCTGGAAGACAAGGCCGACGGAACGACCTGGCGCCGTACATAATGCCAGCGAACAAGGACAAGTCGGGCAGCGTGGCTGCATTGGCAGGCACGTCGCCGGCGCACGATGCGCTCGCCGTGCCGATCTATTGGGCCGAGGCCAAGCGCGAACTGATGCAGCGCGACCGCATCATGAACAAGCTGATCCCGCAGTTTGGCGACCTGCACCTGCGCGGCCAGCCCGACCCGTTCACGACGCTCGCGCGCTCGATCGTCGGCCAGCAAGTCACGCCGAAGGCGGCCGACCTGGCCTGGGGCAAGCTGCTGGCCGTCTGCCCAACCTTGGGCCCGAGCCAGATCATCAAGCTGGGCGCAGTCCAGTTGTCCGGCTGCGGCCTGTCCAAACGCAAGACCGAATACATCCTCGACCTGGCCGACCACTTCAAGGCCAAGCGCGTCCACGCCGACCTGTGGTCCGAAATGGATGACGAGGCGGTGATTGCCGAGCTGATCCGCATTCGCGGCATCAGCCGCTGGACAGCCGAGATGTTTTTGATATTTAATCTGCTGCGGCCGAACGTCCTGCCACTGGATGATCCCGGCCTGATCCAGGGCATCAGCCAAAACTATTTCTCGGGCGAACCTGTTTCGCGCAGCGATGCGCGTGAGGTGTCGGCCAACTGGGAACCCTGGCGCACGGTGGCAACCTGGTATTTGTGGCGCAGCCTGGACCCGGTCGCCCCTGCGGCCTGAGCCCCCGATCCGCCCGACACGCCACCGGCATACGGTAGAATAGCGCCCTGATCCGCCGCGCAGCCTCAGAGCACGGCCAAGACATTACCCCGGAGTGACAATGACTAAATTAACTTTCCTCGATTTCGAGCAGCCGATCGCCGAGCTCGATTCCAAGATTGAAGAGCTGCGGTTCGTACAAGATGATTCCGCCGTCGATATCTCCGAGGAGATCGATCGCCTGGACAAGAAAAGCCAGCAGCTCACCAAAGACATCTATGCCAAGCTGACTCCGTGGCAAGTGTCGAAGATTTCGCGTCACCCGCAGCGTCCGTACACGATGGACTATGTGAATTCGATCTTCACCGATTTCCACGAACTGCATGGCGACCGCACCTTCGCCGACGACCAGTCGATCATCGGCGGCCTGGCCCGCTTCAATGGCCAGCCCTGCATGGTCATCGGCCATCAGAAGGGCCGCGACACCAAAGAGCGCGCGATGCGCAACTTCGGCATGCCGAAGCCCGAGGGCTACCGCAAGGCCATGCGCCTGATGAAGCTGGCTGAAAAATTCGGCCTGCCAATCTTCACGTTCGTCGACACGCCGGGCGCATTCCCGGGCATCGAAGCCGAAGAGCGCGGCCAGTCCGAAGCCATCGGTCACAACCTGTACGTGATGGCCGAACTGAAAGTGCCACTGATCGCCACCATCATCGGTGAAGGCGGTTCTGGCGGCGCGCTGGCCATTGCTGTGGGCGACGCCGTGCTGATCCTGCAATACGCGACCTACTCGGTGATTTCGCCGGAAGGCTGCGCATCGATCCTGTGGAAGACATCCGAGCGCGCGGCCGACGCCGCCGATGCACTGGGCCTGACCGCACATCGCCTGAAGGCCATGGGCCTGGTGGACAAGATCGTCAACGAACCACTGGGCGGCGCGCACCGCGACCCGAAACAGATGGCGCAACTGCTCAAGCGCGCACTGGCCGACACGCTGCGCCAGTTCCAGGGCATGAAGACCAAGGACCTGCTCGAAGCCCGTCATGCCAAGCTGATGGCGTATGGCAAGTTCAAGGAAACGCTGCCGCGTGAAGAGTAAGCAACAAAAGTAAGCGAGTCTCAACAGTGAGCAGAACCAATCGCGGGACCGATCCAGCCGGATCGGTCCCGTCAGCATGTAATGAGGCGCTCGCGCGCCTGTCCACCACCTACACGCCCACCTCGATCGCGATCGCCTGCAGTGGCGGCCTCGATTCGATCGTTCTGCTGCACCTGGCCCACGCCTGGTGCGCGCAGCAGGGGATCCCCTTATTTGCCTTCCACGTCCATCACGGCCTGAGCCCGAACGCCGATGCCTGGCTCGCGCATTGCGAACGCAGTTGCGCAGCGCTGGGTGTGCCGTTCGACCACCGTCGCGTGACGATCCCGGTCGACGGCTCCGGCGTGGAAGCGGCCGCACGCCGCCCACGTTATGCGGCGCTGGGCGCCATGTGCCGTGAGCATGGCGCGACGCTGCTGCTGACCGCCCACCACCTCGACGACCAGGCCGAAACCGTGCTGCTGCAATTGCTGCGCGGCTCGGGCCCGGCCGGCTTGTCCGGCATGGAAGCGGCCAACCGTTCGCCAAACCTGCTGGGCGACGATGTCACCGTGATGGCGCGCCCGCTACTGACGCAATCGCGCGCGGCGCTCGAGGCCTATGCCGCGACGCACGATTTGCGCTGGGTCGAGGATGAATCCAACCAGGATGCGCGCTATGCACGCAACGCGCTGCGCCATCAGGTGATGCCGGCGCTGGCCGCGAACTTTCCCGGCTTCCAGGCGCGCCTGGCGCGCGGCGCCGCGCACGTGGCGTCGGCCCAGCGCATGCTCGAAGAACTGGCGGCGCAGGACCTGGCCGCTTGTCTGGACGGCGATGCGGTCGACCTCGCGGTGCTCGGCGCGCTCAGCGCCGACCGCATCGACAATTGCCTGCGTCACCTGTTTGCCGTACGCGGGCTGGCGATGCCGTCGACGGCGTGGCTCGCCGAGATGGTCTGGCAATTGTTTTCGGCGCGTGAGGATGCGCAGCTGAAGGTCACGCATCCCGACTGCCACATCCGCCGCCATCGCGGCAAGCTGTACCTGACGCCGCACCTGCCGGAACTGGAAGGCATGCGCGACCCCGACGATCTCGGCATCTTCGTCAAGGAAGGGCAGCGCTTTCGCTGGCAGGGCGAAACGTCGATGGCGTTTCCGGCCTATGGCGGCGTGCTGCACTTCGTGCGGGCCGCCCGCGGCTTCGACGCTGCCTGGTTGCGCGCGCTGCCGTTGATGATCGATTTCCGCAAGGGAGGCGAGCGCCTCAAGACAGCGGCCAACCGGCCCACGCGCGGCCTGAAGGCGCATTTCCAGGCGCTGGGCGTGCCGGCCTGGGAGCGCGAGCGCCTGCCCACCGTCAGCCGTGGTCGCGAACTGTTGTTCGCTGCCGGCATCGGGATGGATTGCGCGCATGTGCTGGAAGACAGCGAGGACAGGATCGAATTGCGCTGGGAAGCGAACACGGCCTGAGGCAGACAGGCAAGCGCGGCCAGTGGCGTTGCGAAAAGCATTAGGTTATGTTCTTTTCGTATAGCTTTTCCGCCAACGAGCCTTGTGATGCCGCGCTGCACCATGCTAGAGTAAGGGTCCCTTTTTGATCCTTACCCTAGCTGGAACCCTTCCTGATATGGCTTTAATTGTCCACAAATATGGCGGGACGTCGATGGGATCGACGGACCGTATCAAGAATGTCGCGGCCCGTGTGGCCAAGTGGCACGACGCAGGTCACCAGATCGTCGTCGTACCGTCCGCCATGTCGGGCGAAACCAATCGCCTGATCGGTCTGGCCAAGCAGATCATGGACCAGCCCGACCCGCGCGAACTGGACATGATCGCCTCGACCGGCGAGCAGGTGTCCGTGGGCCTGTTGGCCATGGCCCTGCTGGCCATTGGCAAGGACGCGGTGTCGTACACCGGCTGGCAGGCGGGCATCCGCACCGACTCGTCGTTCACGAAAGCGCGCATCCAGTCGATCGACGACACGCGCGTCATGCGCGACCTGGCCAACGGCAAGATCGTCATCATCACGGGTTTCCAGGGCATGGACGAGGACGGCAATATCTCGACCCTCGGCCGTGGCGGTTCGGATACGTCGGCGGTGGCGATTGCGGCTGCGCTGAAGGCCGACGAATGCCTGATCTACACCGACGTCGACGGCGTCTACACGACCGACCCGCGTGTGGTCGACGAGGCGCGCCGCCTGTCGAAGATCACCTTCGAAGAAATGCTCGAGCTGGCTTCGCTGGGCTCGAAAGTGCTGCAAACCCGCTCGGTCGAGTTCGCAGGCAACTACCAGGTGCCGACGCGCGTGCTGTCGTCGCTGACCGATCCCCTGATGCCCCTGGCCGAAGAAGCCAGTTCCGGCACCCTGATTTCGTTTGAGGAAGAAAGCAATATGGAACAAGCCGTCATCTCCGGCATCGCCTTCAATCGCGATGAAGCAAAGATCACCGTCCTGGGCGTGCCGGACAAGCCGGGCGTCGCGTTCCACATCCTGGGCCCGATCGCCGAAGCCAATATCGAAGTCGACATGATCATCCAGAACCAGTCGGTGGACGGCAAGACCGACTTCACCTTCACGGTCTCGCGCAACGACTACGTGCAGGCGATGAAAGTGCTGGAAGACCAGAAGGACATCCTGGGCGCGGCCAAGATCGTCGGCGATGCCAAGGTCTCGAAGGTCTCGGCGGTGGGCGTGGGCATGCGCAGCCACGTGGGCGTGGCCTCGGACATGTTCCGTACGCTGTCGGAAGAGGGCATCAATATCCAGATGATCTCGACGTCGGAGATCAAGATCTCGGTGCTGATCGACGAGAAGTACATGGAGCTGGCCGTGCGCGCCCTGCACAAGTCGTTTAATCTCGAACAAAGTTAAGCCAGTTTGCAATTTTTTGGGTGTGTTTTCTTGACCAAATGAGCACCAACCCTTAAGATGCTTGCACTCAGCGCCGACGGAAACGGTGGCACTGATTGGAGACGTGGCCGAGTGGCCGAAGGCACATCCCTGCTAAGGATGCATACGGCTTATACCTGTATCGTGGGTTCGAATCCCACCGTCTCCGCCAAGAACGATGAAAAAAGCCACCGCAAGGTGGCTTTTTTCTTTGGTGGCCCGTCTGCTTGCCACTTGGCACAGCCGGGGTCAGGTCTGACATTCGGACACGGCCTCAACGTTAGCAACTTCTAATGGTGGCTGAACAGCCGGGGTCAGGTCTGACATTCAGACACGGCCTCAGCCTGAATGGCTTTCAATGGTGTCTTGCCCAGTGTATGGGTAGTCCGGCGCTTGCCATTCCCGATTGCCCGACGGTCGTGTTCCTGTCCGAATGTCAGACCTGACCCCCGCTTTTGACCCCCGCTTTCTGACCGTACGAGCAATTTACGACTACCCGACGGTCGCGTTCGTGTCCGAATGTCAGACCTGACCCCAGCTTTTCACTTTAGCCCACTCCGCAGCAGGATCGGTGCACCCCCGTTAAAATGCTGGATGCCGCAATCGCTGGTCCAACAGTTTCAAGGGAGTCTCTCGCATGTCCATGTCATCCACTCCCGCAGTGTCCGTTAAAAAAATCCGTGTCGGCATCGTCGGCGCCGGCACCTGGGCCGAGTATGGCCATATTCCGTCGCTGGCCCTGTTGCCCGAGTTCGAACTGACGGCCGTGTACAGCCGCAGCGCCGACAAGGCCCAGGCCCTCGCTGCCCGTCATGGCATTGCCCATCCGGTCACGTCCCTGCAGGCGCTCGTCGAGCATCCTGAGGTCGACTTGGTACTGGTGCTGAACCAGGCACCGCAGCATGAGGCAGCCATCCGCGCCGCCATTGCCGCTGGCAAGGACGTGTATTCGGAATGGCCGCTGACCACCAGCACCGCTGTGTCGGCCGAGCTGGCAGCGCTGGCCGAACAAGCCGGTGTGCGCCACGTCGTGGGCCTGCAGCGCCGCCTGTCGCCGAGCTACCGCTACATGTCGGATCTGCTGGCCGATGGCTACATCGGCGCGTTGCGTTCGGTGCGCATGCATGTCAGCGTCGACGCGTTCGGTGCGCGCCGCATGGGCTATCTGGCCTATACCGTGCCGACCGAGAATTTCTCGGATCTGCTGCCGATCTTCGGTGGCCACTTCCTCGACATCCTGTTCAGGCACTTCGGTTTTCCGCGCACGTTGAGCGCGTTGACGGCGAACCAGATCAAGCAAGTGACTATCGTCGACACCGGCGCGACGCTGCCGCGCACCAATCCAGATCAGGTGCTGGTCACCGGTACCTTCGCCAACGGCGCCGTGCTGTCGGTGCAGCTCGAAGCGGGCAAGCGCAATAACGCCGGCGTGCAGATCGACCTGACGGGGACCGAAGGCGATTTACGGATCACCAACGCGACCAGCTTCGGCCCGTCGGTCAATCTGATCGAAGGAGCGCGCGGCGACGCGCAGCCATTGCAGGCATTGCCCGTGCCGGCGCAGTACGACTGGCTGCCCGAACACGACCTGGGCGGCAGCGTGGCCGAGCTGGCCCATCTGTATGCGGCGTATGCGCGCGACGTGCGCGATGGCACGCAGTTGGTGCCGACGTTCGCTGACGCCGTCAAGATGCATGCGGTGATCGACGCGATCATCGCGTCCGACCGCAGCGGCAGCCGGGTCGACCTGGCCGGCTGATCCGCCAGGCCGCACGCCTTCCCACTTTCCTCAGCGTTCGTAGCCGCGGTGCATGGGTCAACCATGCGCCGCCGCTGCGGCGTTCGCCATTGCATTTCACATGACACCAGATACCTTGCAGCACCCCGACGAACTCCGTGATCAACCCGCCGTGCCGAAACTGCCGCTGACATCGCTGCTGGCGCTGACGATGGTCAGTTTCGTCGTCATCCTCACCGAAGTCTTGCCCGCCGGGCTGCTGCCGCAGCTTGCCGCCAGCCTGAACAGTTCGCAGTCCGTGATGGGGCAGCTGATCAGCATCTACGCACTGGGCTCGGTGCTGGCCGCGATCCCGCTGGCGGCCGCCACGCAAGGCGTCGGCCGCCGCACCTTGCTGCTCACCGCCATGGCCGGCTTCGTGATTGCCAACACGATCACCGCGCTGTCCACGAGCCTGACGCTGATCTTTGTCGCCCGTTTCCTGGGCGGCGTGGCGGCGGGGCTGGCCTGGGCCATGCTGGTCGGTTACGCCGCGCGCATGGTCGCGCCGCAGCACAAGGGCAGGGCGATTGCCATTGCGATGGCCGGCACGCCGCTGGCGCTGACGGTCGGTATTCCGCTTGGCACCTACGTCGGCAATCTGGTCGGCTGGCGCATCGCGTTTGGCGCGCTCAGTGCGCTGGCCGCGCTGCTGATGCTATGGATCGTGCTGCGGTTGCCGGCGCTGCGCGCGATTCCCGGCCAGCAACGCCAGCGCGTGGCGCAGGTGTTTGCGCTGCCCGGCGTGCGGACCGTACTGGCGGTGCTGCTGCTGTATGTCGTCACGCACAACCTGTTGTACACCTATATCGCGCCGCTCGTGACGCTGGCCGGGCTGGCGCCGCGCGTGGACTTTCTGCTCGCGCTGTTCGGCGGCGCTGCGCTGCTGAGCCTGCTGCTGGTGGGTGCGCTGGTCGACCGCTGGCTGCGCCAGCTGGTCATGGCGAGTACCGGCTTGTTCCTGCTGGCGAGCGTGACGCTGGCGCTGTGGCCCGGCGCGCCGGCCGCGGTGTATCTGGCGGTGGCCATCTGGGGGCTGGCGTTTGGCGGCGCTGCAACCTTGTTCGTGACGTCGCTGTCCAATGCGTCGGGGCCGGCCCAGGACGTGGCGCAGTCGATGATGACGACCGTGTGGAACCTGGCCATCTTTGCCGGCAGCGTGGTTGGCGGCATGTTGCTGGGCCATTTCGGCGCAGGGTCGTTTGCCTGGGTCGCCACGGCGGCACTTTGCGTGACCCTGCTGATCATCTGGCGCAGTCGTGCGCAGTTCTATTGGCGCGGCGCCGCGTCGAACCTGGCCAGATGATCGCTGGCTGCTTTATTTGCCCACGCCGTTCTTGATTTCAGGATCCGTGGTGGCGATCAGCTCGACCACAGGTGCTGACGATTTGCCGGCAGCGTGCTTGCTGAACACGAGGATCACGCCGCGCGTGGTGTGGGGCGCGACCGGCACGAGCATGAACCGGTTGCCGTCGAACTGGCAGGCGCTCGGAAGGATATCTTCGCTGACCGACAGGGTGCGCGCCACGCCCGCGTACAGGGTGACAGTCCGGTCGAGGCGATCCACCGTCAGATGGGTATGCTGCAGGATGGTGTCGACGTCCGGCTGGTACAGCATCACGCTATCGGCGTCGCTTCCGCCGTGTTTGGTGTTGAGCTCTTTCGGGGAGATCTTTTCCCACTCCTGCGCGCCGTCCGCCTGGGCGTAATACAAAACACGTTCCACACTGCCGTCGTCGGGGATGACGGGCACGACGAAAAAGACAGGGGCACTGCCTGGCACGGATGTGATGGCGTTCGGGGCTGCTGTTGTCATGGTGCGTTCCTGATTGGTACTGCGTTGAGAAATGCTGACGATTGCGGCCGGTAGCCGCCCTGCGTCAGCGTCTGTACATCGGCGCCGGTGACGGCGCCTTCCCCTGCACATGCGCGTGCCACGAGCCACGCTTCACGTACGAAGCCTGCCTGCCCGGTGTCGATGGCCGGTTGCAATGCATTGCGCGTTGCCCGGCACAGCGCGGCCGGGTACGAGCCGTCGGCAGCACTGGCGTCGGCCTGCAGCAGCAGCAGGTCGGCCCGTGCCTGCAGTTCCCGGCCTTGCCACAGAAACGGGTACTGCGCCATCAGGCTGCGCACGTCCTGCGCGACGCTGCTGGCCGCGGCGCGCGCAGCAGCCCAGTCGCGTGTCCGCATGGCCTGCCCGGCGACCGCAAGGCGCGTCTGCATCACGCTCTGGCGCCACTCGCGCATGTCCTCTTTGCCCTTGCCGGCGCTTGCCAGACGGCGCTGCAGAGCAGCGAGCTGCGCGTCGATGGGCCGGCCGACGTCGGCCTGGGCCAGCAGCAGGGCGCTGTCGGCCAGCAGGCTTTCCGCCTGCCAGAAAGCATTGCTGGCGCCATCGACCAGCGCCCGGCGCATCCAGTGCACGGCCGCCAGCCTGGCGGCGATCGCCTCGTCGCGCCGGCCCAGTGCCTGCAGGGCTTCGGCGCGCCGGCTCTCGATGACGGCCAGGTCGCGCAGCCGTACCGATTCGCCCGGGCGCGCCTGTTGCAGTTGCTGCTGCACCGCGCGCGCGGTGTCGTACAGCGTCAGCGCGTGCGCACTGTTGCCTGTCAGGTGCGCCACCTGGCCCAGCCAGGCACGTGCGCTGGCCACTGCATCCTGTGCATCGACGTCGCCCGGATGGTCGGCCAGCACCGCCAGTTTGAGCGCCAGCGACGCCTCGAAGCCGCGCTGCGCGTCAACCCAGCGGCCCCGGCGCATCGCAATCGAACTCAGGCTCCCGAGCGCAAACCCGAGCTCGGCCCTGGCCTGGGGATGCGCCGGTGCGGCGGCCAGCCAGGCCTGGCTGGCGGCGCGATAGCGGGTCATCTGCGTGGTGGCCTCGTCCAGGCGGCCGGCGTCATAGGCCATCTGGCCGAGCCAGAATGCGCTGGCGCCCAGCGTCTTGTAGTAGTCGCCAAGATCGATGCCTGGCGCCGGCCCCATGGCCGAGAGCAGGGCGTAGGCACGCGCCAGCGCCGTGCCGGCCATCGCAAGCTGGTGCGTGCCGCGGCTGCTGTTGACTTCGCCGATCACGACCAGCGCTTTGGCGCGCTGCAAGGTGTCGGCCGGCAGTTCGTCGCGGATGTCGTGAGGATTGAGTACCTGCAAACCATGTTCACCGATGCTGGCGAGCAGATCGAGCTTGCCGATCGGGCGTAGCTGGTCGGCCAGCTCGCCCAGCATGAAGGTGGCCAGGCGCCGGCTCTGCAGCTCGCGCGCCGTCACGGTCTCGGCCAGCTGCGCATTGCGCACGGCGGCCAGGCCGGCAATCGCCGCCAGCGCCAGGGCGCCAGCCAGCCCGGCCACGCGCCAGCGCGTGTGCGCCTTCAGGCGGGCCAGGGAGCGCGCCACGAAATCATGTTCGTCGCGCCCGAACAGGTGCGCTGCGGCGCGCACCGCGCTGCTTGCTTGCCACAACAGCGGCACCCGTGGCAGCAGGCAGGCCTTGGCCCGTCCGCTGTCCAGCCAGCGCCGGACCCAGGGCGCCAGCTCGGCGCGCGCGGTCAGTGCGACGCGGTGCTGCGCGACCCACGCCGTCACGCGTGGCCAGCGGCGCAGCAAGGCTTCGTGCGCGACACGAAAGCCGATCTCGCCGCCGCCCAGGCGGTCGGCCACCAGCAGGCGCGCGGCGATCAGCGCCTCTGCCAGTGCTCGCTCGTGCGCGTCGGTGAGGCTGGCGCCGATCACCGAGCGGCTGGTGGGCGACGCATCCTCGGCCGACAGGGTTACCAGCCGCGGCAGCAGGCGCGCCAGCGCTGCCTGCTGCGGGCCTGGCAAGGCCGCGAGGATCGCTTCGGCCCGGCTGCTGATCGCGCCTTCCAGGCCACCCAGTGCATCGTAGGCAGCCCAGGTCAGTTCGTCGCCGGGCGCGCGCGCCAGATACAGGGTCTGCAATGTGGTTTGCAGCAGCGGCAAGGCGTCGCCGGCCTGCATCGCATCGGCGCACAGGCGATCGTCCAGCCGGTTGAGGCTGCTCGCGTCACTGCCATAGGTCAGGTTGGCCGCACGTGCCGGGAGGCGGATCATCTGCATGATGGCCTGGGCGTCGGGCGGGGCCAGGTCCATGTGCGCTCCGTGCTCCTTGCCATGCATCAGCAGGCGGTGGCACGACAGGCGGGGATAAAAGTCGTTGCGGCAGACGGCGAGCACCAGCACCATGCTGCTGCAGACCAGCCGTTCGATACAGTCGAGAAACGCCTGGCGGTCCGGGTCCCTGGCCGGCTCGAACAGGCCCTCCAGGCGATCCAGCACCAGCAGTGGCAAGCCCGCATTGTCAGCGCGCTGCGCCTGCAGACCGACTCGCAGCAAGCGCAGCACCTCATCCGGATCACCGCGCAGCAATTCGGCCAGCGAGGCGATGCTGTGGCCCGACAACAGCGCGACATTGGCGAACTCCCAATCGAGCAGGGCCCCGGCCAGCGCCTGCCATGGGCCGCTCGCGTCGAGCGCACCCAGGTCGAGCACGGTCGCGGTGCAGGCCCGCAGGCGTTCATCGCCCGCCACCGGCGCGGCCAGCATGGCGGGGATGAGCCCGGCACGCACCAGCGATGTCTTGCCCGAACCGCTGGGCCCCAGCAGCACGACCAGCGCGTGGCCCCGCGCCTGCTGTTCGCCGAGGCGGCGGTGTAACTGCCGGATGGCATCGTCGCGGCCGAAATAGACGCTGGCATGTTCGGTGCCGAACGGTTCCAGGCCACGGAAGGGCGAGGTACCGCGCCATGCGCCGCTCAGGCTGCGCGGCCCGTTGTCGGACAGCACGCGGATCGGGGCGATCAGCCGGTAGCCCTGCTTGCGGATCGTTTCGATATAGCGCGGGCTGGTGGCGGCGTCCTGAAGCGACCGGCGCAGGCCGGCAATGACCTTGTGCACCTGGTTGTCGCCCTGGACCTGGCCTGGCCAGCAGGCATCGAGCAGGGCGTCGGCCGTGACGACGTCGCCGCAGCGCCGGCACAGTTCGGCCAGCACGGCCATCGGCCGCGGCTCCAGCGCCACCACGTCGTCGCCGCGCGCGATCCGGTGCGTCGCCAGATCGACGGTCCAGTCGCCCAGCAGGAAACGACCGCCCGCGAGCAACGGGTCGCCTTCTTGCAGTGCACGTAATTCGGGTTGCGATGCGTGTGTCAAGATCACTCCCTGAGCATGGGCGAGGCGCATCCTCGTGTGCCGTGACAAGTAAAAAACGCCTGCGATGATGGCAGGCTTTCAATATGGCACGTAAAAGATGGTTTTGTAAACCTGTCAATGTTTCAGTTGTTTTGTCGGCTGGGGGTTCCGGCAACGTCCCCAGTCGCATTAGCGGCGGGGATTTGGCAAATGAATCAATGACTTGGCTTGCAGGGCGATGCGGGAAGGTATCCGGAAGGTGTCAATACAGTGTTCATCGTAGACTGTTCGCGCAGGGATCGAGCAGCACGACTTACCGGAGAGCATGATGAACCAGCCTGCATTGTCACTGATCACCAGCGCATCGGCCGTGGGCAATGAACCGCGTCCCTGCTCGGACGACGCCATCCGCGAGGCATTACGACGTGTCCTGACCAGCAAGCAATTTGCCAAGGCACGCCGCTGCACGGCGTTGCTGGTTTATCTGGTCGAGCGCGTGCTGGTGTGCGACGACGCAGATGCGTCGCCGCCAGAGCACGAGATCGGCGTGGCCGTGTTCGGCCGCGATCCGGCAGCGTATTCCCCGGCAGACGATCCGATCGTCCGGGTCCAGGCAGGACGTCTGCGCCTGCGCCTGACCGCGTATTACGCCGATGAAGGGGTCCTTGACGCCTTGCGCATCAGTGTGCCGCCAGGCCGTTATCATGCCCGTATCCTGCCCGCCGACGACCAGGGAGCGGGCGGGGCGGTGCCCGCCGGTGCGCCGCTATTGCAGTTCAGCCCGCTCATCTGCCTGAGCGCCGATGCACCGGCCAGTCACTTCACGGCAGGCCTGAATGACGAGTTGGGCTTCCGGCTGTACCGTGAACTTCGCTCGCTCAGCCTGCCCGGCGGAGACAGCCCGGCCCCGGCCGATGGCCAGTCTCACGCGCGCTACCTGCTCGAGGGCACGGTGCGCCAGGATGCCGCGCTGCTGCGCGTGTCGCTGATCCTGCGCCACGGTGCCGCAGGCGCCGTGCTGTGGTACGCGCAGTTCGATCGCGCCAGCGGGATCGATGGCGCAATCGATGGCGCAATCGGTGACCAGGAGCAGATGGCCGCGCGCTGCGTGGCCGCGCTGCAGCAGCATCTGCCGCGCGGTACTGCCCTGCGAGGCCGGTAAGGCAATGGCCCCGTATCGGCCTCTGGTGGCCATCGTGGTCAGCCACGAACATCCGGTGGGCATGGCCATGCACCTGCGCTTCATCCCCAGTCTCGACACGACAGCGCTGATGCTGCGCGAAGGATTGCTGCTGCGTCATACGCCCGAGGGCGCCGAACTGTGGCGCGGGGCGGCATATTGCCACGCGGTCGTGCTGCCGCTGGTCTTCCAGGTCATCACGCGCAACGCTCAGTTGCAGTCGTGCACGCAGTGGCCGGTCGAGCGGCCCCTTCGATACGTCAGCGTGACAGGCCAGGAACAACTGCAGGCCGAGACCCTGGCCGGCTCGGGCGCCTCGCGCCGGCCCTTGCTGTCGGTCGGGATCGACCATCGTCCGGCGCCCGATGGCGCCTGCGCCACGTACCGCATCGCGCTGGCGTCCAACCGGCGCGCCTGATCTCTGTACGCTCCGGGGTTGCCGGTAGCGTCACGCACAGCGACCACCTTTGGCATGAGAGCGACACCGGATTCGCGCTGGGTTCGTACCAGATTCGTACCAGATTCGTACCAGATTCGTACCAGATTCGTGCCGGACTCAACGAGGCGACAGGCTCGCTGCATAGCCGCTATGATCTGCGTTATCAAAATTACCAATAAGGTCAACCCCCATGTCTACTGTCACCACGGCCAGCGCAACGTACGTCCGCCCGCCAGGCGTACTCCATACGATCCTGCTCGCAGGCAGCGTGTCGCTGTTCCTCGGCGCATTGCTCAGCGATTACACCTACTACAACACCTACCAGATCCAGTGGAGCAATTTTGCTTCGTGGCTGAACGCCGGTGCCTTGCTGTTCGCCGGACTGGCGCTCGTGTTCGCACTGGTCAATCTGCTGCGGGCCAGGCCAATGGCCGGTCGCCCGTTAAACTACTTCGTGCTGCTGCTGCTGACCTTCGTGATCGGTCTGGTCAACGCGTTCCAGCATGCCAAGGATGCCTGGGCGCTCATGCCGACCGGCCTGTTGCTGTCAGTCATTGTCTTTATCCTGATTTGCATTACCGCTGTCATAGGCCTTAACCCACGTTCGGGAGGACTGAAATGAATCGCTCGAGCGCACTTGCCCTGTTCAGCATGACCCTGCTGGCCAGCGCCTGCAGTAACGAAGCCAATACCAACCTGGCCAGCGGCCCGGACCCGAAACTCCCGGCGCCCGAGCGCGGCCTGTTCCCGAGCATGAAGATTGCCGAGCCAACCGCATGGGGCGATCAGAAGCCGACCGTGCCGGAGGGTTACAGCATCACGGCCATCGCGACCGACCTGAAGATCCCGCGCCAGATGCTGGTGCTGCCGAACGGCGATATCCTGGTGGCGGAAGGGCGTGGCGGCAGCGCTGCCAAGCTCAAGCCGAAAGACGTCATTGCCGGCTACATCAAGGCGCAAGGCAACACCAAGGTCAAGGGCGGTAATCGCCTGACGCTGCTGCGAGATGCGGACGGTGATGGCCAGTACGAGCTCAAGACCGTGTTCGCCGAGAACCTGAATGCCCCATACGGCCTGGCGTTTGCCAACAACAAGCTGTACGTGGCGAACCAGGATGCGGTTGTCACCTTCGATTACCAGCCGGGTCAGACCAAGGCTGCCGCAGCGCCGGTGACGCTCACGCAACTGCCCGCCGAGATCAACCACCACTGGACCAAAGCGATGACCGTCAGCCCCGATGGCCGCTATGTCTACGTCGGTATCGGTTCGAACAGCAACATCACCGAGCGCGGTATGGAAGCCGAAGTCGACCGCGCAATGGTCTGGCAGATCGACGTGACGACGGGCGCCCACAAGCCGTACGCCACGGGCCTGCGCAACCCGACGGCGCTGGCGATGAACCCGGAAACGGGCCAGCTGTGGTCGGTCGTGAACGAGCGCGACGAGCTGGGCCCGGACCTGGTGCCGGATTACCTGACATCGGTGAAAGAGGGCGGCTTCTATGGCTGGCCGTACAGCTACTGGGGCCAGAACGTCGACCCGCGCGTGATGCCGCCGAACCCGAAAAAGGTGGCAGCAGCGATCAAGCCGGACTATGGCCTTGGCTCGCACGTCGCGGCGCTGGGTCTGCACTTCTCGCTGCCGACCATGGGCGCAAAATTTGCCAATGGCGCGTTTGTCGGCGAACACGGTAGCTGGAACCGTGACAATCCGGTGGGCTACAAGGTGATCTTCGTGCCGTTCGCCAACGGTCGTCCAGCCGGCGCGGCAATCGACTTCGCCACCGGCTTCCGGGATGCCAATGGCAAGACACGTGGTCGTCCGGTCGGTGTCACGGTCGATCCGCGCGGCGCGCTGATCATTGCCGACGATCTGGCGAATACGGTCTGGCGCGTGGTGCCGAACCGCTGATCGGCATCTAGAGCAATGCCGCAGCGTGAATGGTGCCAAGCCTGGCGTCATTCGCGCTGCGGCTTTTTTTCGCCCTTTACTTTTCCCACTTGCAGCGTGATGTTCCCATTGCGCCGGTATCTTCCTCGAACGTGAACGTCTTCCTGTCCCTGGACCGCAGATACGTGAATTCGTTGACGAGCGCGCCCTGGGTTACGACGGTGTATGTGCCGCCGTTCTTGCCCGGTTCTTTCCAGACCGTAGTGAACTCGAATGGTCTGCCCGGCGACATGTCCACTGAACTGGTCTTGAGCGCCCGCAGCGGGATGGGCTTGCTGCCGCGCTGGTAGTGCACGGCGGCGTGTGCGTGTCCGGACTGCGGGAAGTCGAACTGAAGCCGGATCGGGGGCGCGGCGTCGATCGAGACCAGGCAGCGAAACTCGGTGGCCTGCGCCATCGCAGGGTTGGCGAGCAAGGCGGCGCACAGCAGGGCGGTCAGAGGCTTCATAGACAGAATTCTCATGGCGAGTTGGATTGCCCCGATGGGCGATGATTCAGCATACCGTATGCCGGGCACCATCCTGCATATTGCCATCTCTACTGAGAATGGTTTATCATTATCGACTCAGCGCGCATCGCCGCGTGCGCCGTTCATGACAAGGTTTTTCTGATGACATTCAAGCTCCTTCCAATTGCCCATGCACTTGCCCTGGCAACCCTCGGTTCCACGTTCGCCCACGCCGCCGAGCCGGCGATCGTCATGGGTGAGGTGCGCGTGAGCGCGCAGCGCGATGCTGGCGCCTTGCGCTCGAGCCGTGTCCTGACGTCGGTCGACGTGCTGGGTGCGGACAAGATCGAAGACAAGAATGTGACCAACAGCTGGGAACTGGTCGGCCAGTTGCCGGGCGTTCAGCTGACGGAAACGCGGATGGGCGCCGAATCGGGCAAGGCGAGCTTTCGCGCCTTCAACGGCGAAGGCTATATCAATGGCATCAAGGTGCTGATCGACGGCATTCCGAGCAATGTCAACAGCGGTAACCAGCGCTTCATCGACATGATCTTCCCGCTGGAAGTTGACTATATCGAGGTGGTGCGCGGCACGAATGACCCGCGCTACGGGCTGCACAATATCGGGGGCAACCTGAATATCGGCACGCGCCAGGGCGGCAATTATGTTGACAGCCGGTTCACCTACGGCAGCTTTAACACCCGCGAAGTGCAGGCTGCATATGGCCGCGAAGCCGATGGCTTTGCGCAAAACTATTTCGTGGCCAAACAACTGACCGACAGCTACCGCGCGAACGGGGACTCCAACAAATACTCGATCGGTGGCAAGTGGTTCGTTACGTCCAATGACAAGACGGTCACGGCCGGCCTGGTCGTGCGTACTTACGAGCACACGTCGGGCGAGCCGGGCTTTCTGACTGCGTTTGAGCTCGCCGCCGACCGCCGCCAGTCGCCGCGCAAGAACGCCAACGACAAGACCGACCGCGACATGCACCACGCCAGCGCACACCTTGACTGGCACATCACACCGAACGCGTTCCTCAGCAACAAGCTGTACTACAACGAGTACAAGGACGACCGCCGCGTCACGTTCACCAGCAATCCCGAAGGCAATGCGCCGCGTCAGCGCCGGCTGTGGGATGAAGAACAGCTCGGCTTCATGAGCACGCTGACATGGCGCGCGAACGAACGTGTGACGGTCGACGGCGGTGTGAATACCGAGCGCCAGGACAATGGCTACCGCCGCCTGCGCTACAACTTCGCGATCCCGACGGACTTCACGACACCGGCCCGCATCCAGAACGACGACCGCTACAAGTTCAACAATGTTGGCGCCTATGTGCAGGCGGTGATCAAGGCGACCGACACGATTCAGCTCGTGCCGGGCTACCGGGTAGACCGCTTCACCGGCAATCAGCCGCTGGCAGGTGGTACGAGCGTGGGCTTGCAGGATTACGGCTGGATCAAGCAGCCCAAGTTCAGCATGGTCTGGAGCCCGGCGACGGACATCAGCGTCTACGGCAACTGGGGCCGCACGTTCCAGATTCTGACGGGCTCGGTGGGACCGGCCTATCTGGTGCCGGGCCAGGCATTGTTTGACGCGTCGGTCAACACTGGCAAGGAAGTGGGCGTCAAGCTCAAGCCGACCACGCGCAGCGACCTGCGACTGGCGCTCTGGCGCCAGGATGCGACCGGTGAAGTGGCCAATATGCCAGCCACCGGCACCACGGTGGGGCTGGGCGAAACGCGCCGTGAGGGCCTCGATTTCCAGCTCTCGGGCAAGGTCACCGACAAGCTCGAACTGTCGCTGTCGCACTCGCTGCAAAAGGCCGAAGTGCGCAAGGCCACGGGCACGAATGGCGTGTCGCTGGCCGGCAAGGAAGTGTTCTCGACGCCGCGCCACATCACCAATGTGAGCCTGGATTACAAGCACTCGGACACCTGGCGCTTCGGCTTGCAAGGCCGCTCGCAGGGCAACTACTACATCGATACGCCCAACGAGCTGGGCAAGTTTGGCGGCTTCGTGCTGTTCGATGCGAACGTGCGCTATGCGATCTCGGCGCGCACCAGCATCGATGTCCAGGTCAAGAATATTGCGGACCGCAATTATGAGTACGCGTGGTACGACAACTTCTTCTGGCCGGCAAGCCAGGCGCAGCCGATGTTCTCATCGGGCAATGGCCGGGCCGCGTACATCTCACTGAACGTGAAGCTGTAATCCGCTTAGATCAGCTGATCGGCGCTGACGATGTGTACGCCCGGAGGCGCCTGCAGGGCCGCGTCGATCAGCGCGTGCGCGATGCGCGGGGCAGGGTTGATGCGCCAGCGGCGTGGCAATACGGGCCCCAGCAGTTCCAGCACCACGCCGGACACGCGTTCGCCCAGGCGTCGTTCCTGGCGCTGTCCGCCAATCAGGCCCGGTCTCACATGGGTCAGCGATGCGAAACCCAGCCCGGCCAGGTCGTGCTCGAGCTCGCCCTTGACGCGGTTGTAGAAAAAGCGCGCGCCGGCATCGGCGCCGAGCGCGGAGTTCAGCACATGGCACGGCGTGCCATGCTGGCGCGCAAGCCTGGCCACGGCCAGGGGGTAATCATGGTCCACGCGCCGGAATGCAGCCTGCGAGCCGGCGCTGCGCATTGTCGTGCCCAGCGTGCAGATGACCGCGTCGGCCTGCCACCAGGCGGCGTCCTGCGGCAAGGCATCGAAGTCGACGACGGGCGCGTGCAGCTTCGGGTGCGCCGGCAGCGTTCGCCGCGTGGGCGCCACCACCGACGTGACCTTGGGGTCGGCCAGCGCCATCTCCAGCACATGGCTTCCGACCAGTCCGCTCGATCCAACCAGCAGTAGTTTCATGGGGTGTCCTTGGTCGCTGACGTAAACGGTGCGAGGCCGGCATGATGGCCGGCCTCGCATTTGAAGACAGGCCTGCATGGCAGGCCCGAACACCGGCTTACTTGGCCAGTGCTTCTTCGTAGCGGCGTTCGACTTCCGCCCAGTTGATGATGTTGAAGAAGGCCGCGATGTAGTCAGGGCGCTTGTTCTGGTATTGCAGGTAGTACGCGTGTTCCCACACGTCCAGACCCAGGATCGGCGTGCCGCCCGACATGCCGGCGAATTGGCCCATCAGCGGGCTGTCCTGGTTGGCGCTGCTTTCAACCAGCAGCTTGCCGTCCTTGCCGACGGTCAGCCAGGCCCAGCCGCTACCGAAGCGGGTCTGCGCTGCCTTGGTGAAGGCATCCTTGAATTTCTCGTAGCCGCCGAGGTCGTCTTCGATGGCCTGGGCGACCTTACCGGTCGGCTTGCCGCCTTCCGGGGTCAGCACGGTCCAGAACAGCGAGTGGTTGGCGTGACCGCCGCCATTGTTGCGCACGGCGCCCTGGACGGCTTGTGGCAGGCTGCCGATGTCGGCGATCAGATGCTCGACTGGCATCTCGGCGACGCCGGCTTCGCCCAGCGCATTGTTGACGTTGGTGATGTAAGCCTGATGATGCTTCGTGTGGTGAATTTCCATCGTGCGCGAATCGAAATGCGGCTCGAGGGCATCGTAGGCGTAAGGCAGTGGTGGCAATGCGTATGGCATGATCATTCTCCGTTCAGATGGTTGGGAACACTGTTCCGGTATGAAGCGAGGCACCAGGGCCATGTTCGTCACGGCCCGGCGTCGTGCATGTGCTGGTCAATCTGGGATGGGCAACGCGCACCCCGGGGCACCCGCCGAATGTCTTCCGCGTGCGCCCTGACTTGTCCAGAATACCAGCATCTGCAATTGGCTGGCGCGCCGGGTGAGCGAAGGCGATTCCAGGCCACTGCCATCGACCCCACAGCCCGTTCAGCGCCCGGGGCGGATCTCGGTACTCTGCATCATCGTGTTGCGCCAGCCGTCCGCCTGCAATTGCCAGACGCGGACATAGCGGCCGCGAAACTCGCGCGCACGACCGGAGGGCGGCAGATCGGCCTGAAAGCGGCCCCGTACGATCGCCGTGCGGCCGCTGTCGAGCAACTGGATTTCCATGCTCACGTTGGTGTACGAACGAAACTCGTACTCGTCACGCGCCAGCAGTTGCAGAAATTCGCTGCGCGTACGCACGCGGCCATTGGTTTCGACGTGATAGTAATCGCTGGCGATGATGTCGCGCATGATATCGACGTCGCGTGCGGCAACGGCGTCGGCACGCCGGCGTTCGGCATCGCGCAGGGCTGTCAGCATTGCCGGTTGCGTCGTCGTGACGCTCGCACCGGGCAGGGCGCCACGTAGCGGCACTTGCGCCGGCGCGGCGGTCGTCGCAAGCGCAATCGGCATCAGCAGGATGGACAGCAAGGTGCGCATGATGAGTGCTTCATTCAACCTGGTTGGTCGTCGTCAAAGGTCGGTGTACAGCCTTGTCACCGCCGGTGTCGCCATTGTGGCACGCGGCGCGGCATTTGCCGCTTTTGTCGGGATGACAATAGGACTACACTGGCGGCTCCGGCACCAGCGGTCGGCCACGCACCAGGAGAACAGCATGAATATGGCAGGCAGCGGCGACGTCGGCACGAACGACGACCTGATGCGCGCATCGATGGGCATCGATGCAGTGCGCGTCGCGCTGGCGACGGCAATGATCCTGCTCGGTCCCCTGGTGGCGATGCAGTTCACCCACGGCGTGCAATGGACCGGCCTGGATTTCGGCGTGGCCGCCGTGCTGCTGGCCAGCGCCGGCTGGATCTGCCTGCGCACGGGCCGCCGCGTGGCGCGCCTGGCCGTCTGGCAGCGCGTCGCCATTGTGGGCGCTCTGGCACTGGTGTTTGCCGCATTGTGGATCGAACTCGCGGTCGGCGTGCTGTTCAACATCGGCAGCTGAATCCGGCGAGCGCCAGATTGTCTTGACCTTCCTATGGTGGCAAGGTTTATTCTTGACGCATGGATCAAGAAAAACTCTCTCCAGCAACGCCGTCCGTTACCCTCTTGATTGACGGCATGACCTGCGCCTCGTGCGTGGCACGCGTGGAAAAAGCCCTGGCAAGCGTATCCGGTGTCACTGGCGCGAGTGTCAACCTGGCCACCGAAAAAGCCCGTATCGCTGGCGCTGCGCTGCCAGCAGCGCTGGTGGCCGCCGTGGCGGCTGCCGGTTACGCGGCCCGCGTCGAGACACCGGACGCCCCCGTCGCTGCCACTAAAACCGGTTCTGCCCCGTGGTGGCCCGTCGCCATCGCTGCACTCCTCAGTGCGCCGCTGGTATTGCCGATGTTGCTGGCGCCATTCGGTATCGACGCGATGCTGCCGGGCTGGCTGCAGTGGCTGCTTGCCACGCCGGTGCAGTTCTGGCTCGGCGCGCGTTTTTACCGCGCCGGCTGGGGGGCGCTGCGCGCCGGGGCCGGCAATATGGACTTGCTGGTTGCCATCGGCACGAGCGCTGCCTATGGCCTGTCGCTGTACCTGCTGCTGACGCCAAGCGGGCATGCATCCTCCCACCTGTATTTCGAATCGTCGGCCGTCGTCATCACGTTGGTGCTGCTTGGCAAATGGCTGGAAGGCCGCGCCCGGCGCCAGACGATCGAGGCGCTGGGCGCACTGGAGCGCCTGCAGCCGTCCGATGCCGTCGTGCGCCGCGATGGAGCCGACGTCAGGGTGCTGCTGGCCGCTTTGCGGATGGGCGAAGTCATGGTGGTCAAGCCCGGCGAACGGGTGCCGGCCGACGGCGTGGTCCTCGAAGGCCTGAGCCACGTCGACGAGTCGCTGCTGACCGGCGAAAGCCTGCCGCTGGCCAAGGGGCCGTCTGATGCGGTCGTTGGCGGCGCCGTCAACGCCGACGGTCTGCTGCTGGTGCGGGCCACGGCGGTCGGCAGCGCGACGATGCTCGCGCAGATCATCCGCATGGTCGAAGATGCACAGGCCGCCAAGGCGCCGATCCAGCGCCTGGTCGATCGGGTCAGCGCCGTGTTCGTGCCAGTGGTGCTGGCCATTTCCCTCGTCACGCTGCTGGCCTGGGGCATGACCACGGGTAACTGGCAGGGCGCGCTGCTCAATGCGGTGGCCGTGATGGTGATTGCCTGCCCGTGCGCGCTGGGCCTGGCCACGCCGACGGCAATCATGGTCGGCACCGGCGTGGCCGCGCGCCACGGCATCCTGATCAAGGACGCCGAGGCGCTGGAAACGGCGCATGCCGTCGATGTCGTCGTGTTCGACAAGACCGGTACCCTGACCGAGGGCCGCCCGCAGTTGCTGGCGCTCGACGGCCCGGATACGACGCGCCTGCTCACGCTGGCCGCTGCGGTCCAGCAAACCAGTGCGCATCCGCTGGCGCGCGCCGTGCTGGACGACGCGGCGCGGCGCGCGTTGACCGTGCCGCGCGCAAGCAACGCCAAAGCGCTGCCGGGACGCGGTGTGCAGGCCGAGGTCGATGGCGCGACGATCCTGCTTGGCAACCGGCGCCTGATGAATGACCTCGGCGTGCCGGCGGCCGGGGCAGAGGCGCATGAGGCGGCCGGGCGCACCGTGTCCTGGCTGGCCGAGCGGCGCGGCGACACCGTGCATGTGTTGGGTCTTCTTGCCTTCGGTGATGGGTTGAAGTCCGGCGCGCAGGACGCCGTCGCGCGGCTGGTCGCGCGCGGCATCACGCCGGTGCTGCTGACCGGCGACAGCGCCGGCGCCGCGCAAGTCGTGGCAGATGCGCTCGGCATCACGCGCGTGCATGCCGAGGTGCTCCCGGCGGACAAGGCCAACGTCATCACGGCGCTGCGCCAGGCTGGCCGCACGGTCGCCATGATTGGCGACGGCATCAACGACGCGCCGGCGCTGGCCGCGGCCGACGTCGGCATGGCGATGGCGACCGGGACCGACGTGGCAATGCACAGCGCCGGCATCACGCTGATGCGGGGCGATCCCATGCTGGTGGCCGACGCACTGGACGTTGCGCAGCGCACCTGGCGCAAGATTCGCCAGAACCTGGGCTGGGCCTTCGTGTATAACCTGATCGGCGTGCCGCTGGCCGCTTTCGGGCTGCTCAATCCCGTTCTGGCCGGCGCCGCGATGGCGCTCAGTTCGGTCAGCGTCGTGGCCAATGCACTACTGCTGCGCCGCTGGCGCGCGGCGTCTCATTCCATTTCCACCACCACCGGGGCGTTCACACCCGTGCCTGCGCCCCCAATCAAAGGAGAATGTCACATGATTGAATTGACTGTTGCCGACATGACGTGCAAACACTGCGTTGGCCGCGTGACCGCCGCCGTCCACGCCGTCGATCCGGCTGCCAGCGTGACCATCGATCTGGCCAGCGGCAAGGTCCGCATCGATAGCACGGCTGCCGTGGCGCCGCTGGTGGCAGCCATTGACGACGCCGGCTATCCGGTGACGGCCGGCGCCTGAGGCAGCTTGGTGCCGCGGCCCGGTGCGTTTCCTGGACGATAAACGGATAAATACACCCCCGAACGATATTCATATGCGCTATATTTTGTAGAAAGATCAATACCGAACCCTGTGCATCTCCGACCGACCCAGTCAGCGGAATCCTCATGAGAGATGGTGTGCTCGCAGAACCGATCGACCTGGTCAGGCATCCGCCGGGCAGCGCCCAGCTGCGCTGGGCCGTCATGGTGCTGGCGGCGCTGGCGCTGGGGTTCGCCGTGCTGGTGCCAGCGGCCGGCGTGCCATTGCCGCGGGCGCCGGAATTCCTGCCGATCTATCTGTCGACGCTGATCGCCAGTAACTTCGTCACCGGCATCCTGCTGCTCGGTCATGTCCACACACGGCGTTCGCTGGCCCTGGGCATCCTTGCCCTCGGCTACCTGTTCACGGCGCTGATCGCCGGCGCCCACATGCTCACGTTCCACGGTCTGCTTGGCGACCGGGGCGTGCTCGGCGGTAATCCGCAGACCGCCGCCTGGCTGCACGCCATCTGGCACGCGCTGTATCCGCTGTTCGTGCTCGGCTACTCGCGCAGTGCGCGCGGACGCCTGGCGGGTGCGCCGTTGCCACCGCACTTCATGCGCATCGGCGCGCTGCTCACCGTGCTGTTCGTGTCGCTGCTGGTGCTGGTCGGGACGACCGGCGCGCCGTATTTGCCCAGACTGATCGACGGCACGCGCACGTTGCCGCTCTACCATGGCATCTCGGCCGGCATACTGGTCCTGTCGATTTACGTGCTGTACGCCACCGTGCAAAAGCGCCCGCGCACCGTACTCGATGTCTGGCTGACCGTGGCGATGGCGGCCTGGGTGTTCGAAGTGGGCCTGTCGTGCGTGTTCAACACTGGCCTGTTCGACCTGGGGTTCTATGCCGGGCGCCTGTATGGCCTGTCCACGTCGCTGTTCGTGCTGGGCGCGCTGGCGATCGACAATATCGCGCTGCATGCACGCCTGCACGCGACGTTCCAGGAAATGATCGAAACGCGCGCCCATGCCCAGTGGCAAAGCCTGCTTGGCACCGTCCTGCGCCAGTTGCCCGACGGCGTGCTGATCGTCGACCGGGAGGGCCGCTGCGTGATGGCCAACGACCAGGCCACGCAGATGGCGCGCCACTTCGCGGCCGATGGCGTCGGGGGCATGCTCGACCTGGTCCGCGAGCCGGTGGCGCGCGCCATCGGCGGCCGGGCCTTTCACGATGCCATGATCGAGAGCGTGCAGGAGGGCGCGCGCCGCGTGTACGCGGTCAGCGGCGCACCGCTGCGCGAAAGCGCTGCCGAACTGGCGGCGGCCGTGATCGTCATCGACGATATCTCCGAGCGTACCGAAGCCAGTGCGGCGCTGGCCCGGGCGCTGGACCAGACCCGCTACCTGATCGAGAACACGCCGCTGGCCGTGATCGAATGGAACCGCGACCTGGTCATCACGCTGTGGAACCGCCGCGCCGAAGAATTGTTCGGCTGGCCTGCAGCCGATGCGATCGGCCGGCGGATCGACCGCATCGGCATGATCCACGAGGGCGACGCGGGCCAGGTCGATGCGATGATCGCGCGCCTGATCGACTCCGGCACGCGCTACGCCAAATCGGCCAACCGCAATCGCACCCGCGACGGGCGCGCGCTGTGCTGCGAATGGTACAACTCGGTGCTGGTCGACGAGGCAGGTGCGATCCAGACCGTGTTTTCGCTGGTACTGGACGTGTCCGAACGCGAAGCGGCGATGCACAGCCTGCGCGAAGCCGACGGGCGCAAGGACGTCTACATCGCCACGCTCGCGCACGAATTGCGCAACCCGCTCGCGCCGATCGCCAACGCGGCCTCGCTCCTGCGCAGCAAGTCGCTTGCACCAGAACGCATCGCATGGATTGCGGCCATGGTGGCGCGCCAGACCGACCAGATGGCGCGCCTGCTCGATGATCTGCTGGACGTGTCGCGCATCAGCCGCGGCAAGATCGAACTGCGCCGCGTGCGCGTGGACCTGGGCCGTCTGCTACGCGAAACCCTGCAAACGAGCATGCCGCTGATCGAGGCCGGCCGCCACCAGGTGGCGCTGCGCGTGGCCGATGAGCCGCTCTGGGTCGATGCCGATCCGCTGCGCCTGACGCAGGTATTCGCCAACCTGATCACGAACGCGGCGAAGTATACGCCGCCGGGCGGCGGCCTCGAACTGGGCCTGCGGCGCGAAGACGACCAGGCCATTGCCTGGGTGGCCGACAGCGGCGTGGGGCTGGCGCCCGACATGCTTGAACGCGTGTTCGATCCGTTCGTACAGGCCGGCAGCGCCAGCCACCTGGCGCAGGGCGGCCTGGGAATCGGTCTGTCACTGGCGAAGGGATTCGTCGAACTGCATGGCGGCAGCATCTGGGCCGACAGCGACGGGCCGGGCCGCGGCGCGACCTTCCTGGTGCGCCTGCGCCTGTGCGACGAGCCGGTCGTGGCGCCGGGCGATGTGCTCCCTGTGCCCGATGGCGCGGCGCTGGGCAAGCATATCCTGGTCGCCGACGACAATGTGGATGCAGCGGAATCGCTGGCCTGGCTGCTGCGCTCGGAAGGCGCGACCGTGATGGTGGCGCACGATGGCGCCGAAGCGCTGCGCCTGCACCGTGAACGGCCGGCCCGCATTGCGGTGCTCGACCTGGGCATGCCGCACATGGATGGTCTGGAACTGGCGGGCATCCTGGCGCAGGACGCGCCGCGGCCCTACCTGGTGGCCGTGACGGGGCGTGGCCGCAAGGAAGACCGCGCCGCCTCGCTGGCCGCCGGCTTCGACGAGCACTTCACCAAGCCGGTCGCGCCGCCGCAGCTGATCGCGCTGCTGCGCGAGGTACCCGAAGCGCCCGAAGCCCCCGCCGCCGCCGGCTAGTGGTGCTCGTGCCCGGTCATGCCGTTCGCGCCGGGCTTGCGCGCATCCATCGCCTCACCGGCGGGCGCCGGGGCGGGGCGGGCGTCCGGTGCGCGTGGCGCTGACGGTAGCGTGCCGTCGCCGGTCCATTCGCGCGCCACCGTGCCGGCCGGATGCCGGTACCAGCCAGGGTCGCTGTAGTCGCCGCGCCTCAAGCCTTCGCGCACTTTCAGCACCGTGAACATGCCGCCCATTTCCAGGTTGCCGAACGGGCCGTCGCCGCTCATCATCGGCAGCGTGTTGGCTGGCAGCGGCATCTTCATGTCACCCATCGAGCCGCCCTTGTCGCCCATGACCATATAGCCCGGCACCAGCTTGTTGATCTTCTCGGCCACACCGCGATGATCGACGCCGATGAGCGTTGGCACGTCATGGCCCATCGCGTTCATCGTGTGGTGCGATTTGTGGCAGTGGAAGGCCCAGTCGCCCGGCGCATCGGCCACGAACTCGATCGCACGCATCTGGCCGACGGCGACGTCGGTCGTCACCTCGGGCCAGCGTGCCGATTTCGGCACCCAGCCGCCATCGGTGCCCGTCACCTCGAAGCGGTGTCCGTGCAGGTGGATCGGGTGGTTCGTCATCGTCAGGTTGCCGACGCGGATGCGCACCTTGTCGCCCAGGCGCGCGACCATCGGGTCCAGGCCCGGGAATACGCGGCTGTTGATGGTCCACAGGTTGAAGTCGAGCATCGTGTTGGTACGCGGCGTGTAGCTGCCCGGTTCGATGTCGTACGAGGACAGCAGCATCACGTAGTCGCGATCGACGGCGTGCTGGCGCGGATTCTTCGGGTGCGTGACCCAGAAACCCATCATCCCCATCGCCATCTGCTGCATTTCATCGGCATGCGGGTGGTACATGAAGGTGCCCGCATGGCGCGCGACGAATTCGTAGACGAAGGTCTTGCCGGGCTGGATGCCGGGCTGGGTCAGGCCCGTCACGCCATCCATCCCGCACGGCAGCAACTGGCCATGCCAGTGCACGCTGGTATGTTCGGGCAGCTTGTTGGTGACAAAGATGCGCACGCGGTCACCCTCGACCACTTCGATGGTCGGGCCCGGACTCTGGCCGTTGTAGCCCCACAGATTGACCTGCATGCCGGGCGCGAATTCGCGCACGACCGGTTCGGCCACCAGGTGGAATTCCTTGACGCCGTCCTTCATGCGCCACGGTAGCGTCCAGCCGTTGAGCGTGACGACGGGGTTGTACGGGCGCCCGCCCGTCGGGGCCAGCGGCGCGGCGGTGGCGCTGGATGTATGGGTCGGGGCTTCCGGCAGCGACGCCGCGCCGGCACGGCTCACGAGCGAGGCGCCCAGCGCCGTGATGCCGGCGCCGGCGCCGGTCAGGAACGATCTGCGGTTGGTCATGGTGGGGTGTCCTTCGTATCAGTGGTCGATGGCGCCGGCAGGCGCGTGCCGATGGCGGTTTCCAGGTCGACCTGGGCCAGCCAGAAATCCTTCAGCGCCTCGATGGTGGCGTGGACCGCGGCAGCCTGTTCGCGCGCGTCGGCCAGCAGCTCGAACGGGCTGGCCAGCATGCCGTTGTAGCGTAGCAGCGTCTCGTCCGCGATCTGCTTGCGCAGCGGGATCACGTGGTCGCGGTAGTGGCGTGCCACGTCGTAGCTGGCGCGGTAGCCGAGGTAGCCCGCGCGCGCTTCGCTGCGGGCGTTGACCGCGACTTGTGCGACCTGGCCGAGCGACTGCATGTACACCGCTTCGGCGCGCGCCACGCGGGCGCCGCCCCAGTCGAACAGCGGCAGCTCCAGGCCAATCTCGTAGCCGTCACTTTTGGGTTCACCCGTCTCGCGCTTGTCGGCGTAGCCCAGGTCGAGCACATTGACGAAGCGCGTCGTGCGCGTGAGGCCCAGATCGGCGGCGGTGCCGGCTGCGGCGGCGCGCGCAGCCTGCACGTCCAGGCGCTGGCTCAGTGCCGTGCGCTCGATGCCGGTCAGTTCGGCGGGCGCCGCCGGCAGGTCGGGCAAGCGCTCTGGCAGCGTGTAGAGCGCCTGCGCACCCCACAGGCCGAGCTGGCGCGTCAGATGTTCGCGCGCGGCGTTGGCGACGCGGTCGGCGCGCAGCACGCCGGCGCCGGCTTCGGCGTGGAAGGCCGACTCGCGCGCCAGGTCCAGCGCGCTGGCATTGCCGGCCTGGGTCATGCGCGCCATCAGTGCGCTTGACGCATCGGCGGCGTCGGCCACCTGACGCGCATAGGTCAGGGCCTGGCGCGCTGCCACGGCCTCGATCCAGGCGCGCCGGGTGGCGTTGACGTGACGCTCGATGGCGGCGGCCACGCGCAGTGTCGTTTCGTCAAGGCGCCGTGCGGCCATGCGCTGGCGCAGCGGCATCGTGAGCAGGCCCGCCAGATCGATCGAGACCGAGCGCTCGGTTTCCCGGTTGCCGCCACCATCCATGCGCGAGAAGCCGAAGCCGGGATTGCGCAGGCGCGCGGCCTGGGCCACATCGGCCTGGGCGATGCCGGCTTCCCAGTAGGTGGCTTGCAGGCCAGGGTGGTTCAGCGCAGCGATCTGCACGGCGGCGGATTGCGTGAGCGGCGCCTGCAGCAACGTGTCGATCTCTGCCTGCAAGGCCTGGCGATCGGCATCGCTGCGCAATAGCCGCGCGTCGACGCCCGTGCGCGCCTGCGCGGCAGCGGCGCTGGCCTCGAAGGCGCGTTCGGGCGCGACGCTGGCGCAGCCGGCCAGCAGCAGGCCGCATGCGAGCACCGGTGCGGCGCGCCATACTATCGGGCGGGCCATCAGTGGTGCTCCTCATGCTTTGGCTGTGCAGGGGCAGGAGTGGATTCGTGGTGATGCGCGTGGTGATGCGCGTGCGGATCCGCCGCCGGCTTGCCGTGGCCTGCATGAGCGGGCTGGCCCGCCACGATCCGGTTGTGTTCCTGCCACATTCGATCGGGCGTGGTCGTCATCGCGCCTGATGCAGCGGGTGCGCGCAGGACGTGCGCCGGCTGGTAGCGGGTTTCCGGTACGGCGGCGTCCGGATCGGTGATGCGGCTGGTCTGCGCTGTGGCAGGCGTCAAGGTGCTGCTAGCCAGCACGCAGGCCAGCAGCAGCGGCTGTCGTAGAAAGATGGTCGACATGATTCCTCGTTCGGTGAAATGCAGTGATGCCGCGCAGCGTGGCGCGGCGGCTTGCTGATTCAGGCGAGCGGGAAGCGGGGAGGTCGTTCGGGGAAAGCCAGGTCGACGGCCTCGAGGCGGCCGGTGGCCGTATCAGGCAGCCGCGTCGACCAGGTGTGCTGGGCGGCGGGAAGTGTTGGTGCGCCGGCCATGGCGGCGCCGATACAGCAGGCGGCGCAGGCGCTGCAGCGCTCCTGGTCATGGCTCGCGGATGCATGGTCCGTGGCCTTCGCGACCTGCGGCCCGGCCTCGTGACAATGCGCCGCGTTCGCCGCCGGGTGGTGCATGGCTGCCTGGGGTACAGCGACGCCATGCTGCATGGACGCGTGTGTGCACGCCAGCATGCCTGCCGACGCAATGCCCTGGAAGGGAATTGCCAGCAATAGCAGCCAGACAAACACGCGGCGCAGACAGACATGGACGGGATGATTCACGCGGCAATTTTAGCATGGCGTCGGCGCAACACTGTCGTCACGATGGCAACCGTGAGGCTTGCGGGGCAGGGGAGCGGCTGATAGCATGCCGGGTTGATTCAATGACAATTCAATGACAAGGGCAGGCATGGTGTTGATCGAGCGGCTGCTCGCTCTGCGGCGCAGGAAAAATCGGGAAGAAGTCGCGGACAGGGCGGCCGAAGTCATCGCACAGGTGTTGTTCGATGTCGGTGTCGACCGTTTCCTGAACGGCAGCATGCTGCTCGATCGCCAGTTCCGCGTGCGTTTCTACGCCGTGTTGCCGCCGGCGTCCGACGAGATGCTGGCGGCCGTGGCGCTGTGTGACCTGCCCGAAGCGCAGTGCATGCGCAGCTGCATGGCCGGGGTGGCATTCGACGCCGCCGTCGTGGCCTACCACACGCCGGGCCTGGCCGATGGCCTGATGCGCGAACTGCTGGCCCGTTCGGCGGCGCTGCGCGCACTGCCCGAGCGGCGCATCGGCGCGATATTCGCCTTCCGCTAGCTGCTGCATGGGATTTTGTGCGCGCGGCAGCGCGCCGTGGCGTTATGCTGGTGTTCCTTGACGCCACTGACGCAAAGGTCCCACCCATGTCGCATGTCGCCCGTCTTCCGAACCGCCCGGCCATGCCGCGCACCTCCCCGGTGCTTTCATGAGCGTCCGTAATCTGCAGCATCTGTTCGCGCCAAAGTCGGTAGCACTGATCGGCGCCTCGGCGCGCCCTGGCAGCATGGGCGCCACGCTGCTGGCCAATCTGCAGGGCGGCGGCTTCAAGGGCAAGCTGTTCGCCGTCAACCCCAAATACACGCAGCTGGGCGACCTGCCGTGTTATGCCAGCGTGGCCGACTTGCCCGAGGCGCCCGACCTGGCCGTTATCTGCACGCCGGCCCCCACCGTGCCGCAACTGGTGCGCCAGTTGGGCGAACGCGGCACGCGCGCAGCGGTGGTGCTCACCAGCGGCCTGGCGCGCGGGCGCGATGCACGCGGGCGCAGCCTGCGCCAGGCCACGCTGGACGCGGCGCACCCGTATTTGCTGCGTCTGCTCGGCGCGAACAGCGCGGGCCTGCTGGTCCCTGGCCTGGGCCTGAACGCCAGCGTGGCCCACAGCGGGGCGCTGCCGGGGCGGATTGCCTTCGTTTCGCAGTCCGGGTCATTGATGACGGGTGTGCTCGATTGGGCGCGCACGCGCGGCATCGGCTTTTCGCATTTCATCTCGCTGGGCGAATCGGCCGACGTCGACCTGGGCGACGTGCTCGACCACCTGGCCAGCGATGGCAACGCCGGCGCGATCCTGTTGTATGTCGACCAGCTGCGCTACGCGCGCAAGTTCATGTCGGCCGCACGCGCCGCCGCGCGCAGCAAGCCGGTGATCGTGCTCAAGTCGCGCAGCGATACCGAAGGCGCGCGCCCGGCCGCCAGCGAAAGCGGGGCGCTGGCCAGTGAAGACGACGTGTTCGATGCCGCGATCCGGCGCGCCGGCATGCTGCGCGTGCACACTACCGAGCAGTTGTTCGCAGCAGTCGAGACGCTGGCCTACGCGCGCGTGCTGCATGGCGAGCGCCTGGCCATCGTCAGCAACGGCCTGGGGCCCGGCGTGCTGGCGCGCGACGCGTTGCGCTACGGCGGCGGCACGGCGGCGACACTGTCACCCGAATCGATCGCGCGGCTCGATGCCGTGCTGCCGGCCGGCTGGAATGGTGCGCAGCCCGGCAATCCAGTGCGTGCCAATCCGGTGAACCTGTCCGGCGGCGCGCCGCCCGAGCGCTACGCCGCCGCGCTCGACGTGCTGCTGGCCGATCCGCAGGTCGACGCCGTGCTGATCGTGCATTCACCGACGGCAACCGTCGACAGCCGCGATGTGGCCAACGCGATCGCGCCACTGGCACGCGCCGCTTCGCGCCCGATCCTGTCGTGCTGGCTGGGCGGCGCGTCGGTCGTGGCCGCGCGCGCGATTGCGGCCGAGGCGCGCATGCCCACGTACCGCACGCCCGAAGACGGCGTCAACGGCTTCCTGCAACTGGTCAATTACCGGCGCAACCAGAACCTGCTGATGGAAGTGCCGCCGTCGATGGCAGGCCATATGGCGCCCGATCGCAGTGCTGCGCGCGCGCTGGTGCGCGAAGCGATCGCCGCCAAGCGCCTGCTGCTGTCCGATCCCGAGACCAAGGCGATCCTGCGCGCGTATGGTCTGGCACTGGTCGAGACGCGCGCCGCCCTTGACGCCGACGCGGCCGTGGCGGCAGCGCGCGCGATCGGGTTCCCGGTCGCTGTCAAGATCCTCACCCCCGACGTGATGCACAAGTCCGATGTCGGCGGCGTGACGCTCGACCTCGATTCGGAAGACGCCGTGCGCGCCGCCGCGCTGCGCATGCGCGCGCGGCTGGGCGAGCTGTTCCCGCAGGCGCGTTTTGATGGCTTTTCGGTGCAGGCCATGTGCCGCCGCACGCACGGCCACGAACTGATCGTGGGCGCTGCGCTCGACCCGGTGTTCGGGCCGGTGCTGGTGTTCGGGCAGGGCGGTGTGGCGGTCGAAGTACTCGACGATTATTCGGTCGGCCTGCCGCCGCTGAATCTGGTGCTGGCGCGCGACCTGGTCGACCGCACGCGCGTGGCGCGTTTGCTGGCCGGCTACCGCAACCGGCCTGCCGCCAATCTCGACGCCGTGCTGGCGGTGCTGATCCAGGTGTCGCGCCTGATTTCCGATATTCCCGAAATCGTCGAGCTGGACATCAACCCGCTCGTCGTCGACAGCCGCGGCGCGATCGTGCTGGACGCGCGCATGCGGCTGGCGCTGGCCGACCGTTCGGGCAGCACGCTCGACCGGCTCGCGATCCGGCCCTATCCGCGTGAACTGGAAGAGACGATCGAGTGGCAGGGCGCGCCGCTCCTGCTGCGCCCGATCCGCCCGGAAGACGGCCCGGCGCACCTGGCGTTCTTCGACGCGCTCACGCCCGACGACGTGCGCTACCGGATGTTCGTGCGCATCCGCGAGCTGCAGCCGTCGCAGCTGGCGCGCTTCACGCAGATCGACTACGACCGCGAGATGGCCTTCATCGCCACCCGCAAGAACGCCGCCGGGGTGTTCGAGACGCTGGCGGTGGCCCGTGTCGTGGCCGATCCCGACAACACGAGCGCCGAATTTGCCGTCACCGTGCGTTCGGACCTGAAAGGGGTCGGGCTGGGACGGATCATGATGGAAAAACTGATCCGGTATTGCCGCGCGCGTGGCACTGGCGAGATTGTGGGCGAAGCGCTGCCGCAGAATTCGCGCATCGTCGCGATGGTGAAAAAGCTGGGATTCGAGGTGACGATCGACCGCGAGGATGGCACGCGCAATATGCGCCTCGCATTACGTTAACCGTTTCGCGCGCCATGTGACATTCGGAGGATTTTGGGCTGTTTTGCGGTGGTAAGGTGACAGTGTTTGCCGCCCTGTCACGTCGTGACGATCCGCACTGCCTCTTGCCAACAGGGCCCGACCCTGCGTTCCCGATGTCCCGACTCGGTTTGTTGTTGTGCACACCGTATGCGATCTTCCTTCTTGTCTGCGTCGGCGTCGTGTCGCTTGCCGGCGACGACGGTGCGGCGCAGCTCACCTTCCTGCAGTTGCCGATTGCCGGCCAACTGGGGCTGGCCCAGGCGCTGGGGCTTGGCCGCGTCATTCAATTTCTGTCGTGGCCCGAAGCATATGGCTTGTTCGTGATGCCGGTGTTCCTGCTGCTGTACGCCGTTGGCGCTCTGTGCGAGCGCGGCCTGGCGCGCCGGCGCGCCCTGGCGCCTGCGCACAGCGGCGCTTGATGCGAGCGCGGCGCAAGGCCGGCTTGGAACGCCTGATAAAACCTGTTACTTTCTTTGGCTGCAACATTCTCGGACAGTGCCGTCAGCTTATCCCGTGACCATGCTGCACCGCCAAACGGGCCGATTTGTGCACCAAAGCCGCTACCGCGCTACCATACGGCCGTCATAAATCAGGAGGCAATATGCTCAATCACATCATGGTCGGCACCAACGACATCGACCGGTCCAAACGATTTTACGATGCCGTCCTTGGCCTCCTCGGCGCCAGCGAACCCATTCGCAACGTGGCTGCATCGGGCCATACGCGCCTGTTCTACATCCACGACGGCAGCAGCTTCTGCATCAGCGAGCCGATCAACGACGAACCGGCGACTGTGGCCAACGGCGCGACCGTCGGCTTCAAGTGCAGCTCGCCGGATCAGGTGCAAGCTTTTCACGACGTGGCAGTAGCCCATGGCGGTCAATCGATCGAACAGCCGCCAGGCGTGCGCGATACGCCGGCCGGCGGCGTCTGCCTCGCATACGTACGCGACCCGGACGGCAACAAGCTCTGCGCGCTGCACCGGATGCGGTAACGGTTACAGCAGGAGCATCTTCGAACGCTTCGTGTGCGGCGCCCGGTTGCCTTGGTAGTTTGCCAACACCAGTACCCGGTGTCGAGCAGCCCGCAGCGTCCGCTTCGGGTCGGTTCCTGCCCTTCGTGAAAGTCCGTGACGGTTCCGCCTTGGTGGTCTGATATGCTCAGCTGACCGGCCGGGTTGGGCCAAAAACGGACCTACGTAATCCTCGTATTTACCCAAGATGACAATTCGTACGGCTGTGACTGAGGACCTGGAGCGCATCGTTCATTTGTTTGGACAGCTCGGATATTTAGCTGAACCAGAGCAAGTAGAGAAGCAGCTTCATGCGCTGCGCTGCGGTTCCTTGGGACAGGCATTTGTAGCAGAGGATTGTGGCAGCACTGTCGGAGTCGCGATCGTGCACATCATGAAGCCGTTACATGTCAAAGGCTCATGGGCTCTACTATCTGCGTTAGTGGTCGATGACCAATGCAGGGGTTCGGGCGTAGGAGCACACCTATTGACCGCTGCAGAGCGGTTTGCGATGCAGCACGGCTGTTCACAAATCGAATTGTCCAGCAGCATTGCGCGCACTCGAGCGCACTTGTTCTATGAGCAAAACGGCTATGAAGAAAAGCGCATGCGTTTCGTTAAATTTTTGTTGTGACTCCGGCGTCAGGTTCGGGACGGTTCAGCCTGTCGCAGCCACCGCTGAATTTTCAACCTGGCAACTTGCTAAGCTGGCCTGAACGGTCGGGTTCCGCCACGAGCGGGCGTTAGCTTCTCAAGAAGACCTTGGAAAACGGATGAACAGACAGAACGACACTTCTGAGGTCCATATCTCTCTAACTGCTGACCTCATGTGGACAGATGATCGAACGTACATACATTCGGAACACATTGCTATCACTGCTTTTTGCGTCGATCCTTGCTTGTTCATATGAAACGCGGCACGTTCAGTACTCGCTTGCTGTGCGTCCAATGAACGATAATGAGACAGCCTTGATAAGGGTCGCAGTAAGAGATTTCGCCAACGCCAGCGGCTTCACGGCGTTGAGTGAGGCGGGCATGGCAGATTATTTGCGAGCAGGCGGAAGCTATGTTTATTCGTTCGAAAGCACAGATAAATCGTATATATCGGTTATCAATGTTGTGAACGCTGGCTGCTACGACATTGGCATTCATTCAAATGTAAGCGCGACAACTGCCCAGGCATTAGGCGAACGCCTGAGGAAAATCTTGCGTTCGACCGTTTCGACTGAAGTTACTGCCGAGTCGGCATGTAATGGAAAGCAATGACGAATGACTCTGCTGTGACAGTTCGCTCAGGGACGTTTCCGGCCTCTCGTGGCCACCGCTGGATTTTAAACAGACAACCGTCCATGCTGGCCTGACGGACCGGGTTCTGCCAGGAGCCGAGGTTCCCCAGCCAGCCCGCCCGCCAATCGCACGATCAACCAGGGTCGCGTTTTCTAGAGCATCCTTATGACAAACACGCAGGCACAAGCGCAAAAATGGATAGACATCCTGCTAGCACAGGATCTGCCGTTTATCGATCCGTTGTCCGAGCAGATCGCGGCGGGGAAGATCGGCGAGCTCTGTAAGTGTGGTTGCCAGGGATTTGCTTTTGACGTGTATACCGGTGTAACGATCCGACCGTTACAAGACGGAGCGGGCCTGTTGTATGCGCTGGCGTTCGCATCGAACTTCTCCGAAGAAATCGACATGCTTCTTTTTACTGACGAGCGCGGTTTCCTCAGCAGAGTGGACGTGACTTACGGCGCGGATAACATCGGGCCGTTGCCTGAAGGGCTTATTCCAGGTGCCAAAATTGGTGCTTGGCCAAGTGCATGTGATTGCAGCTCGAATCGCGTGCTTTGGCGTAGCGTCGCGCGAACCGCTCGGCCGATGGTAGTGGGGCATCGAGCGCTCCTTGGTGTGGCCACACGGCTTTCGCAGACCGTGCACACGACATCAGCGACGAGCAGACATCCACCAGGCGTTTCTCTCACGTGCCTGCTCGCTCATCTGTTGGCAGTATGTCGAACGGTGTTGTCAGGCGCTCTTAACGCCGAAAGCGCACGTCCTCGCTGACCACGGGTGCATTGCCCTTGGGCTTCTTGGGTTTTTTCGGCTTCTTGACGATCTGGCCTTTCGCATCGGTCACCGGTACCCGATGCTCGGGTGCATAGCCCGGCTCTTCCACGCGTTCGAGCGTCTGGCGCGTGAGCACCTCGATCGCCGCCAGTTGCTCGACCTCGTCGGCGCATACCAGTGACACCGCTTCGCCGCTGGCGCCCTTGCGGCCCGTGCGGCCCGTGCGGTGCACGTAATCCTCGGCCACGATCGGCAAATCCACATTGATCACGGCGGGCAGGTCATCGATGTCGATACCACGCGCGGCCACGTCGGTGGCGATCAGCACGCGCACCTCACCGGCCTTGAAACGGTCGAGCGCGCGCAGGCGCGCCGGCTGCGGTTTGTCGCCGTGGATCGAGTCGACCGGGATGCCCTTCGATTCGAGCAGGCCGACCAGCTCGTCGACACCCTTGCGGGTACGGGCGAACGTCAGCACCTGCGTCCAGTCGCGCCGTTCGAGCAGGTGCACGAACAGCGCGGCCTTGCGCTTCTTGTCGACCGGAATGACCCACTGGCGGATCGCGGCAACCGTCGTGTTGCGCGGTGACGCGTCGATGCGCACCGGTTCGCGCAGCATCTGGTTCGACAGTGCGCGGATCGGGTCCGAGAACGTTGCTGAGAACAACAGCGTCTGGCGTTTCTTCGGCAGCAGTTTCAGGATGTTGTCGAGCTCGCGCGCAAAGCCCAGGTCGAGCATGCGGTCGGCCTCGTCCAGCACCAGCGTTTTCACTTCGTTGAAGTGCACGGCGTTTTGCCGGTGCAGGTCGAGCAGGCGGCCGGGCGTGGCCACCAGCACATCGACACCCTTGCGCAGCGTCATCATCTGCGGATTGATGCTCACGCCACCGTAGGCAACCATCGAGCGTAGTGGCAAGCCTTCGCCATACGTGCGCACGCTTTCGTGCACCTGCTCGGCCAGTTCGCGGGTGGGCACCAGGATCAGCGCGCGCGCTGCATTGTTGCCGACCTTGCCGCCCATGACGAGGCGCTGCAGGATCGGCAGCGTGAAGCCGGCGGTCTTGCCGGTGCCGGTCTGGGCAGCGGCCATTACGTCGTTGCCAGCCAGGATGGCGGGAATAGCCTGTTCCTGGACGGCGGTGGGCGTGTGGTAGGCGAGGGCGTCCAGGGTGCGGACGATCGGCTCGATCAGGCCGAGGGAAGCAAACGACATGGGCAGGAAACCTTGCGACAAATAGGGACAGGCCGCAGTTTAACCTGCCGGGGCCGGCATGGCGATCATCGTGATGCAGCCCGGGCAGGGTGACACGCCCGGAACTGCGGGGTCAGGACAGTGCTGTTGTGGTGACTGCGGTTGCAGATGGATGCGCGATCGGCTGGGCCGGTGCATTGTGTTCGCGGCAACCGCCGAGCAACAGGCAGGCCAGTGTCAGCACAGCGGCGGAAATGGTGCGTGGTTGCATGATAGACCTCCGGATGGCGAACAACCATCATACGCCGGCCGCAGGCGCGCGGGCGCGCGCCATCACTGCAGAAGATCCAGTTTCAACGGGACGTAGCGGTAGGATACGGCGTCGGCAGGCCCGTCGCAGCGCTCCCGCATCGCCGATGCGTCGAGCAGGATCCAGTTGCGCCGGTGGGCTTGGCCAAGGCTGCGTTGCTGCGACAGGTCGAAGCACTGCAGCGCAAGGTGATCGGGAAGCAGCAGCACGCGGGTCGGGTCGGCGCGCATCCAGTACCAGGCGCGCCGTTCCTGCTCGGCCAGTGGCGCCAGATAGCTGAAATGGACCAGTGGCCGTGCGGCGAACAACAGGAACTGTTCCTTGAACTCGAGCAGGCCGACCTGCGTGTCGGGCCCGACGCTGCGTTCGAGTTGCTGCAGGATCGCGCGCGGCGTGCGATGCGGGTTGAGAGCCGGCCACAGCCAGAAGCCGATGAACAGCCATGCCAGCACGCTGGCCAGCGCGAGCTGTTCGAACACTGCGCGCCTGCGCAGCAGCACGACGATGCCGGCCAGCACCAGGCCCAGCACCAGCAAGCCCGGCGCCAGTGCCACGACGGCATCCATGTCATCGTCCGCGCGCGATGGCAGCCGGTCCGGCGCAACCAGTGCGAACGCTGCCAGCGCCATCAGCAGCACGCCGATCAGCCCGAGCGCTGCGCGCAGCAGGCGCGCCGTGGTGCGGCGGCCCTCGACCGGCACCTGTTCCCAGACACCCGCCAGTGCCAGGGCAAACATCGGCAGCGCCGGCAGGATATACACTTCACGCTTGCCGGGGCTGACAGAGAAAAACAGCACGACAAGCCCGACCCAACTCAGCAATACGCGCAGCGCCGCGTCTGACGACCACCGCCGCTTGATGGTGCCCAGTTGCAGCAGGAACAGCACGACCAGCGGAAACCACATGCCTGGCAGCGCCGTCGTCAGGTAATAGTGCCATGGCTTGATGTGATGCCATGCATTGGCATAGCGTTGGGCGGTTTGCCGCAGCAGGATATTGTCGCGGTAGGCCAGCAAGTCGGGACTGTGGACGCGTTCGACTACCAGCCACATCGGCACCAGCCACAGCGCAAGCGTGCCCAGCAGCAGGGCGGGGCCCCACCACGCACGCCGGCCCCAGACCGGTTGCGCGGAGCCGTCGGCGCCGCGGCGCCAGAGCGCGAGCGGTATCAGCATCAGCGCCGGCAAGAACCCGACGCCCTTGGTCATGATGCCCAGTGCCATCGCCACCCAGCTGGCGGCATACCAGCCCCAGGCAGGGCCGAGCAGGAAGTGGCGCACCAGTCCATAGCAGCCGAGCGTGATCCAGAAGCAGACCACGGCATCGATCTGCGCGCCCTTGGCCTGCAACAGGAACTGCGGCGTGAACACGAGGGCGAGCACGGCAGAGCGCCCGACGGGCTCGCCCCACAGGCGGCGACCCAGATCGAAGACAACCCACAGCGTGCCCAGCCCGGCCAGCGCACTGGGTACCAAAAACGCCATCCGCAGTTGCCAGGTCAGCTGGTAACAGAGCGCGATCAGCCACATGAACATGGGCGGCTTGTCGGGATAGAACTCGCCGCCGCGAGTGGGAAACAGCCACTGGCCCGATTCCACCATTTCACGCGCCACCTGCGCAAAGCGGGGTTCGTCGGCAGGCCACGGGTCGCGCAGCCCGATGCCGGCGAACAGGGCAATGACCGTCAGCGCCACGACCCACGGCCACCAGCTTGCGGCCCGCTCACTGCCCGGCGTGTGCGCGCGTTGCATGCGTATGTTCCCGGACTTCCTGCAGCCGCTGTTTGAAGCCATGGTGGTAGAGATAGAGCACCAGCAGCGTGGACAGTGCCAGCGTCAGCAGGCTGATCCAGAGTTGCTGCTCGTCGTGCAGGGCCAGGCCGGCGCCGGCAAAGCTGAACAGCAGCATTTGCGGCAGGTAGCCCAGCAGGCTGCCCCAGAACACCGCTGGCGTGCTCAGCTTTGCCAGGCCCACGGCAATATTGGTTACCAGGTTACTGCCGACTGGCATCAGGCGCACCGTGCAGATCCACAGCCACGTGTCCTGGGCCAATAGTTGACGGATTAAAGCGACCCGGTCGCCGTAGCGCTCGTGCATCCATGCCATCCCGATGTGGCGCACGCAAAAGATCGCCAGCAGGGCGCCAAAACCAGTCAGGATGGTGCTCAACAATGCACCCGGCAAACCACCCATCAGCAAGCCGCTGGAGAAAGCCAGTACCTGGCGCGGGCCGCCAAGCGCGGTATAGACGATGCCGATCAACGCGAACACGGGCCAGGCCATCGCCGGGTGCTGCCGGAACAAGCGGTTCAGCAGATCCAGTTCGGTGAACGCGCCCCACCACTGGAAATGCAGCGACACGAAGCCCAGCGTCAGCACGCCGGTCAGCAATAGCGGCTTGAACAGCAATCGCAGTGCCGGCTTCACGGCAGAACGTCCATCCGCTCGATCAGCGGCACCCTGGTGCGACGGATGAGCCAATTGACCCCCCACATGTCAATGATGCCCACCCACAGCCGGTTCCAGGCCGTGTATTTCGAGATGCCGGCGGTACGATGGCGATGGTGTACCGGCACGACGGCAATGACGCCACCCAGGCGCTTGACCAGTGCCGGCACGAACCGGTGCATGTGGTCGAAATAGGGCAGGCACAGCCAGGTGGCGCGCGGCACCAGCTTGAGGCCGCAGCCGGTATCGGGCACCCCGTCGTCGAGGATCCGGCGGCGCACGGCATTGGCAATGCGCGACTGGAATTTCTTCCAGCGTGTGTCGCGCCGGTTCTTGCGAAAGCCGGCAATGCAGAAATGTTGGTGGGTGTCGCTCATGGTCAGCCCATGTGCCACCAGCGCCGGGATATCGGCCGGGTCGTTCTGGCGGTCACCATCGATCGTGACGATGAAACGCCCGCTGGCATGCCGCGCGGCGGTCCAGAGCGCGGTGCTTTGCCCGGCACTGTGCGCGTGGCGGATCAGCCGTGCCGGCGTGCCCCGTTGCCGGCAATGCTGCAGGAATACGGCGCCGGTCGCGTCGCTGCTGCCGTCGTCCACCAGCACGACTTCGTACGCGAGCTGGCCGGCGAGGGCGTGATGGAGTTCGTCCACCAGATGCCCGATGTTGCCGGCTTCATCCCGCGCGGGAATCAGTACCGATACCAGGTACGCGTGCTTGTCGTTCGTCTGGTCAGTCATGTCATCCAATCGTGAAAGCGATCGAAGAAAACATTCTGTGAGTCGGATCGTCTCAGCCAGCAGCAGGCGTCTTCGCACAACGCAGCAGCCATGTGCTCAGCAGTGTAAATACAGGAGAAGTATAGGTGCGCAGGACGACGATGAACAGCGAAACCTGCTGTCAGGCGCACGGGCGGCCATTCGTTATCCGGCGTGGGCGAGAACGCTGTACAAGACGCGGTCAACGCCGCCCGGGCCGGTTTCGTCGGCCCAGTCCCGGCTTCGTCGCATAATGCTGTCTTGCGAACCATGGCGTGCCTATGCTGGCGCCATTCTTCAACGCTTGAAAGCCCATCATGATGTCGAGTTTTTTCCACCACGGCCGCCTGGTCGTTGCCTGGAGCGCGGTGTACCTGGCGCTGTGTATCTTCATCAGCGACACCGTTTTGCACGATATCGATCTGAATATCGAGGGGTATGTGGCGCTGCTCGGGTTTGCGCTGGTCGGCTGGGTGCTGCTGATCGCGTTCTCGCACACCCGCCGCGTGCGGCTGCTGGCCGGCACCGTGAACGCGGCCACGCTGGCAAACCGCCAGCGGCGCCAGATCGAAATCCCGTTCGAGGCCGGCGAAGCGTTCGACATGATCGACGCCGCGATCCGCGAGCTGCCCGGCGTGACCGCCGTCGACAGTGCCCGCGACAGCCTGCAGGTGCGCGCCAAGGTCGAGCGCACCGACCTGTATGGCGGCAATGCGTCGGCCGGCGCTGCGCTGGCCCGCTTGTCCACCTGGCGTAACCAGATCCGCGCCACGATCACGCCCAATGGCGACGCGGCCGGTAGCGTCACCTTGATCTGCGAACCGGAAGACCCGGCCTGGATCGACTGGTTCCTGGTCGACCAGGGCAGCAATCTGGAAAATGCCGACGCCATCGTGCGCGCCATCACGCGCCGTATCGCCGAGCGGCGTCGCCTCGAGACGCAGGCCGTGCGCGAGAGCGCGACCGAGAAAGAATTGACCGTCGCGCGCCTGAACCTGCTGCACGCCCAGGTCGAGCCGCATTTTTTGTACAACACGCTGGCCAGCGCCCAGGTGCTCACGCGCACCGATCCGGCGCGCGCCGACGCCATGCTCGGTAACCTGATCCAGTACCTGCGCCACTCGCTGCCACGCACGGAAGATGCGCCGTCGACGCTGGGCGAAGAGCTGGAGCGGGCGCGCGCCTACCTCGATATCCTGGCCATCCGGATGGGGCCGCGCCTGGCGCTGCAGGTCGATGTGCCGGACGACCTGCGCCGGCTCGTGTTTCCACCGATGATGCTGCAGACGCTGGTCGAGAATGCCATCAAGCACGGGCTGGAGCCCAAGCCGGGTGGCGGCACTGTCTGGATCCTGGCGCGCGCCATCGACAATGCGGCGGCCGTCACGGTGGCCGACGACGGCCGCGGCTTCTCGCTCGAGACGGCCGGCACCGGCATCGGGCTGCGCAATGTGCGCGAGCGCCTGCGCCTCGGTTACGGCAGCCTGGCGAGCTTTGCCATCGTGGCCAATTTCCCGAGCGGCGTGGCCGCTACCATCACGGTGCCGCTGGCGCTGCAGGGCGCGGGGGTGCGCACATGACCCGCTGCGTGATTGCCGAAGACGAACTCCTGCTGCAGGAAGCGTTGACCAAGCTGCTGGGCGAGGTGTGGCCGGACCTGGAGATCGTGGCCGCCTGCGACGATGGCGGCAGTGCGCTCGACGCCATTGCCACGCATGAGCCGGAGGTTGCGTTTCTCGATATCCGCATGCCGGGCCTGTCGGGCCTCGAGGTTGCCTCGAGCGTGCTGGCGGCAGGGTTACGCACCGAGATTGTGTTCGTGACCGCGTATGACCAATATGCGCTCGACGCGTTCGACCGGGGCGCCGTCGACTACCTGCTCAAGCCGGTCGGGCGCGAACGCCTGGCCGCAACCGTGGTCCGGCTGCGCGATCGGCTGGCCCGCGGTGTGGCGGATACGACACAGCTGGCGGCGCTGCTGGCGCGCTTGCAGGCGGTCGCGCCGCCGGCGCCGCGCGCCCAGCCGCTGGTCTGGCTGACGGCCAGCCGCGGCGTCGAAACGCGCCTGATCCTGGTCGACGACGTGGCGTATTTCCAGTCCGATTCGAAATACACGGTGGTCATGACGGCCGAGGGCGAGTCACTGCTGCGCAAGCCCATCCGCGACCTGCTCGAGGTGCTCGATCCGGCCATGTTCCGGCAGGTGCACCGCTCGACGATCGTCAATCTGCGCGCCGTGGCAGGCGTGACCCGCGACGACAGCGGCAAGGGCATCATCCGGCTGCGCAACCGGCCCGAGACGTTGACAGTCAGTCAGCCGTTCATGGCGCTCTTTCGTCACATGTAGGGACAGGTCAGCGCGCGCGACGTTGCCGTAGTAAAATCTCAGATGGCCATCAGCCCGGCGTTGTTGCCGGACTTGGCATCAAGAAGGAGGCAAGCTTGCGTAGCGATATCGTGATCGTGGGTGGCGGCGCTGGCGGTCTGGAGCTGGCATGCAAACTGGGCCGTAAACTCGGCCCGACGAAGGTGACGCTGGTCGACAGCCGCCTGTACCATATCTGGAAACCGTCGCTGCATGAAGTCGCGGCGGGCACCCTGGACATCCACCAGGAAGGTCTGTCGTACGCGATGCTCGCGCACGACAATGGATTCAATTTCGTGCTCGGTCCAATGACCGGGCTGGACGAGGCCGGTCAGGCGATCGAGATCGGGGCCGTGTATTCGGCCACTGAACACGACGAAGTGCTGCCGGTGCGTCGCCTGGCGTACACGTCGCTCGTGATCGCGGTTGGCAGCACCTCGAATTATTTCGGCGTGCCAGGCGCGCAGGAACACTCGATTTCGCTGAATGCGACCGAAGACGCCGAACGCTTCCGCCTGCGCATGCTGCGCCTGATGCTGGCGGTCGAGCAGCAGCGTGAAGAAGGCCGCGAAACCGGTCTGGACGTCGTCATCATCGGTGGCGGCGCGACCGGCGTCGAGCTGGCCGCCGAACTGCGCGAAGCGTCGGGCGCCTATGCGCGCTACGGTTTTGCACGGATGGACGTCAAGCGCGACGTGCGCATCACGATCCTCGAAGGCGCGCCGCGCATCCTGGCCCCGCTCCCCGAGCGCGTGTCGAATGCCGCGCTGGGCCTGCTGAACAAGCGCGGTATCCGCGTCGTCAGCGATTGCCGCGTCACGGGCATCGAGAACGACAAGGTGCTCGACGCCAATGGCAATGTGTATCCGGCTGACCTGTGCGTGTGGGCGGCGGGTATCCGCGCGCCCGAGATGCTCGGCAAGCTCGGCCTGCAGACCGCGCGCGGTGGTGGTCTGGATGTCGATTCGCACCTGCGTGTCAAGGGCGCCAAGGCGATCTGGTCATTGGGTGACTGCGCCGTGTGCATCGACGGCAACGGCTTGCCGGTGCCGCCACGTGCGCAGGCAGCGCACCAGCAGGCCGATTACCTGGTGACGACGTTCCTGCGCATGGACAAGGGCCAGCCAGCGTTGAGTGCACCGTACGAATACCGTGACTACGGCTCGCTGGTGTCGGTCGGCCAGAACACCAGTGTCGGTAGCCTGATGGGTTCGCTGCGCGGCGCGAGCTGGTTCGTGCAGGGCGGCATCGCGCGCCTGATGTACGCCAGCCTGCACCTGATGCACCACCGCGCCGTGATGGGCATTACCCGCACCGGCCTCTTGGCGGTGGCGCGCTTCCTGATTCGGCGCAGCACGCCGCTGGTCAAGCTGCACTGATCGGGTAGCGGTAGGGACGGAAACGACAACGGCGGCCAGTGGCCGCCGTTGTCATATTGTCCGAACCGTTTGGTACTAGGCCGGTAGTTCGCGCGGCAACGTCATCTGCAGCATGGCGCCACCGTTCTCCGTGCGCACCAGGGTCAGGTTGCCGCCGAGCGTGCGGGCACGTTCGCGCAGCAGACGCAGACCGTGGCGGTCGCTGGCACCCATCGCATCGTCGCCCGGGCCGACGCCATCGTCGCGCACCGTCAGCATGGCCATCTCGCCATCGTCGTCCAAGATCACGTCCACGTGTGTGGCCTGTGCGTGAGCGGCGGCATTGCGCAAACCTTCTTCGGCACAGCGCAGCAGCAATACGGCATGTTCGCGCGACCAGGCGCCGTCTTCCTCGGGCAGGCTGGCGTGCGCCTTGATGCCGTGCTCGGCCCCGAATTCAGGCACCAGCTCGGCCAGGGCCGTGCGCAATCCCAAAAATTCGAGCTTGTCATTCCACAGCGCGAGTTGCATCTGGCGGTTGGTCTCGATGACACCCCCGAGCAGGACCTTCATCTGCGCGGCGCGGTCGCGTAGTGCCTTGTCCTCGGCGGGCAGGCGCTGCGTGAGCAGGGCGAGGTGCATCGTCAGGGCCGTCATCGACGAACCCAGGCTGTCGTGCAGCTGGCGCGCAAGCTGGCGACGCTCCTGGTCCCAGCTGTTGGCCAGCCAGGACACCATGTCGGAGAGTTCAGCAGTGCGCGCCGCGACCAGGCGTTCGAGCTCCGGGTCGGGATGCGGTGGGACCGGTTCAGTCATCAGGGTCTCAATTAAATGTTTCCCAAATCATACAACAATTGTCATTTATCCGTCGCGCATTGGGTGCAGCAAGAGCGGTTCGTTCTGTTCACGCCGAGTGTGAGGTTGCGAACAGTGTGGATGGCGCGTCAGGCGCAATCTGACAATGTGGCCAACGAGTCATCATTCAACCAACAATACGGGGGTAATACCATGACCAAAGCAACGAGCAAAAAGACGAGCGGCCCGCAGGATGCGCTGGAACTTCTCAAGAGCCAGCACGACGAAGTGAAAGACATGTTCGACAAGTACGAAGAACTGGGCGAGCGTGCCAATGTCAGCAAGAAAAAGCTGGCGAACGAGATCTGCGAAGCCTTGATCATGCACACGTCGATCGAAGAAGAGATTTTCTACCCGGCGCTGCGTGAAACGTCCAAGGAAATGGAAGACATGCTCGACGAAGCCTTTGTCGAACACGCGTCGGCCAAGGACCTGATCGCCCAGGTGCAAGAGGGCGAGCCTGAAGACGACTACTACGACGCCAAGGTGAAGGTGCTGGGCGAATACGTGTCGCACCACGTCGAAGAGGAAGAAGAAGAAATGTTCCCGAAAGTGCGCAAGCTCAAGCTCGATCTGGAAGCCATGGGCGCCGAAATGGCTGCCCGCCGCGACGAAATCCTCGCGACTGTCTGACAGATAATTGCAGTACCGGCCGGCCTTCCCGGGGCCGGCTTTTTTACGCCCGTACGGTAGCAGTGCCGTGCCGCGCCTCTCCGGGCTGCGCATCATTTCATGTGACACAAGTGCAATCTGGAAAATAAATCAATCGTGTGGTCGCCAAGACGTTCGCTGCCGCACATACGTGGTCGTGCCACCATGCGATATTGAAAACAAGCCGGTTCCATCGAGGACGGGGGCGTTATATAAGAGAGGACACACCATGAATATCGATACCATCGTAAATGAACAGTTCCGCGGCAAGACTTTCCGTGAATTGGCCGACGCACCATTGTCTGCCTTGCGCGGCATCGGCGAGCAGCAAGCCACTGCACTGGCCGATACGCTGGGCGTCAAGACCATCGGCGACCTGGCAAGCCTGCAGGCAGTCACGTTCGCTGTCGCCATCAAGGCGCTCGCTGGCAGCGAGACGTCGTCGAGCAAAGAGCAGGCCGAGCAGACGCTGCTCGATGACGCTGTTGAAATGACGTTCCCGGCCAGCGACCCGATCTCGGTCGATGCCGGCATCACCCGCATCGAAGTGCCGCCCGAAATGGTCGACGCAGGGCGTGATCACCAGAACGCGCGCTCGATCGAAGAGACCAGCACGATTCGCGACTGCCCGCCAGGCGAAAAGCGTTAATCACACGTTGTTGCTTACCTGAACAGGTCACGGAGCGAAGGTTCCGTGGCCTGTTTTTGTTAGGGCAGTCAATGTTTGGCCCACACAAGCAAACCGGGGCGCTCGCTTGCGCGAACGCCCCGGTCGGTAGCCAGGTACAGAGAAGGGTGATCTCAGCGATGCGGCGTTGCCAGTTCCGGGACCGGCGCCCCGATTGGGGCGCCGGTGGTCTTGGCCGCAGCCTGGCGGTTGGCCGCTGGCGAGCAGAAGCGGTTCTTGCCGGCGCGCTTGGCTTCGTACAGTGCGTAGTCAGCGATATTGATCAAGGCGTCGACCGACTCGGCGTCGTCCGGATAGATGCTGATACCGATCGACGTTGACAGACGCAGCGTCAGGTCATTGATGAAGAACGGCTCCGATAGCGACTCGACCAGCTTGGCAGCCGGGCCCTGTGCATCAACCAGGCCGTGGATATCGCCCAGCACGACCATGAATTCATCGCCACCCAAGCGCGCAACCGTGTCTTCCTTGCGCGAGCTGGCCAGCAGGCGTTGCGAGACGGCCTTCAGGATCTCGTCACCATAGGCGTGACCGTAGGTGTCGTTGATCGCCTTGAAACCATCCAGGTCGAGATACATGATCGCGGCCTTGGCATGCGTGCGGTTGGCATGCTGCAGCGCCGTTTCGATGCGGTCTTCCAGCAGCCGGCGGTTTGGCAGGCCGGTGAGGGCGTCGTGCAGCGCCAGCTCTTGCTGCGCTTTCGAGTACTGGGCCAGCTCCTTGTACAGCAGGCGCACTTCCAGCATATTGTGGATGCGCTTGTGCACTTCGAGCAGGTCGAACGGCTTGCTGATGAAATCGCGTGCACCGGCTTCGAGTGCGGCGATCTTGAAGCTTGGCTGGGCCGTCAGTGCCAGGACCGGCAGGTAGCCGCCCTGTTCAATTTCCTTGAGGCCCTTCATGACCTGGAAACCATTCAGACCCGGCATTTGCAGGTCGAGCAGGATCAGGTCGTAATTGTGTTCGCGATGGAGCGGGCAGACCTGCTCCGGCAGCATGGTCGAGCTGACGCAGGTGTAGCCTTCTTCGCGCAATATCTCTTCCATCAGCTCGATATTGTCGGGCGAATCGTCTACCACCAGAATTTTGGCGTTCAAAATGTCTTGTCTGCTCGGCATGCTTATCTCTTTATCGAAACTGGGCGGCGCCCCATTTCGGGGTGGAATCTAACGATACCTTACCTCTAATTAGTGTAGCAAGGACCATAAAATTTCTTGTAGGACAGCGCCGCGTCCATAGGTAGGAACATCATCGACTAGTGCCGCGTCCGTTTTCGGCAAGCAATCGTACAGCAGGTGGCGTGCTGACCATGCCGATTGCCGTCATCAATTCGCTCTGTTCGACCGGTTTGGAGACATGGGCCGAGAAACCGGCCTCCAGCGCCCGCAAGCGGTCTTCCGAGCGCGCGAACGCGGTCAGCGCGATGGCCGGCACCAGGCCGCCGGCGTCGCGCGGCAGGGCGCGGACCCAGGCGAGAAACTCGAGGCCGTTCACGTCGGGCATGCCCAGATCGCTGATCAGGAGGTCGGGCGGGCTGGCGCGCAGCTGCGCCATGGCGTCCTGCGCGCTGCCGGCCAGGCGCACGTCGGCATGGCAGTCGGACAGGATGCGGGCAATCAGCTCACGTGCATCGCGGTCGTCATCCACGACCAGTACCGACATGCCGCGCATGTCGCGCACCATCGGCTCCGGCGCGGGCTGCGGGCCGGGGGAGGGTATGCCCAGGTCAGTGCGGATGTCCCCGGTGTCGGCGCCGCGGGCGGGACGGGGCATGCTCGACAGCGCCGCCGGCAGCTCGAGCGTGAAGCTGGCGCCAGCGCCAGGCCCGGCGCTCTCGGCGCGCACCGTGCCACCATGCTGTTCGATCAGGTGTTTCACAATCGACAAGCCCAGGCCCAGACCGCCATGGCTGCGCGTCATCGAGGCGTCGCCCTGGCGGAAGCGCTCGAACACGTGCGTGATGAATTCGGGCGCGATGCCCGACCCTGTATCGCGGATCGTGATTGCCACCTGCCCGTCGTGATACCCCAGTTCGATCGTGACCAGCCCGTCACGGGGGGTGAACTTGATCGCATTCGACAGCAGGTTCCAGACCACCTGCTGCAAGCGGCCCGGGTCGCCCGCGACGGACGGGATGGCAACGCCTTCGGGATACCGCCGCTCGATGCGGATACCTTTAGCGTCGGCCGCCGGACGCACCGTTTCAATGGCTGCATCGATGAAGCTGCCCGGGGCCAGCGTCTGCATGTCGAGCAGCACCTTGCCCGACGTAATGCGGCTCATGTCGAGCAGGTCTTCGATCAGTTGCGCCTGGGCACGCGCATTGCGCTCGATCGTCGACAGGCCGCGCTGCAGATCGGCGCCATCGCGGCTGCCCCGGCGCAGCACCTGCGACCAGCCGAGAATGGCCGACAGCGGTGTGCGCAGCTCGTGCGACAGCGTGGCGAGGAATTCATCCTTCATCTGGCTGGTGCGCTCGGCTTCGGCGCGCGCTTCGCGTTCGTTCTCGAGCAGCACCTTGCGCTCTTCGGCGGCGCGGCTGGCCACTTCGTACAGGCGGATATTGTCGACCGCGATCGCAGCCTGCGCCGCGATGCCGCTGACGATGCGCTCACTGCGCTCGGTGAAGACGTTCGGTTCCGGGTGCCCGAAGAACATCGTGCCGAGCAACTCGCCGGACCGCGCCATGACCGGCACGGTCAGGTAGCTGCGCACCGCCGGATGCTCGCCGGCCAGGCCGAATTGCAAGGCGCCGTCGGCCTTGACGGGATCGGCTGCCAGATCGGCCACGCGCTGCAGGCTGCTCGCGCGCAGGCCAGGACCGAACAGTGCGCTGGCGCCCGGTTCGGCGAAGTCCTGGAACTGGGCCGAGGAGGCGCCCGACAGCGTGTGGAGCAAGTACAGCGTGCCCTCGCCATCCTGGCCATAATGGACAAAGGCGGCGTGGCGCGCGCCGCAGACGCCGCCGGCCACATCGGTGGCCGCCTGCATCACCGAGCGCAGATCGCGCGTCGAGGCCAGCATGCTGCCAGTGCTGTTGAGCAGTTCGAGCACGTGCGACTCGTCGCGCAGTGCCTGCTCGGCGCGCTTGACCTGGTCGACGTCGGTGTTCGTGCCGAACCAGCGCACCACGTTGCCGTCACGGTCGTGCACGGCTTCGACCCGCGTCAGGAACCAGCGGAAGTTGCCGTCGACGCCGCGAATCGGGAACTCCATCTCGAACGCGGCGCCGGTGCGTACCGACTCATCCCAATGTTCGAGCACGGCCGGCAACACGGCCGGGTCGTACACTTTTTGCCAGCCCCAGCCGGTCGATTCTTCGGGCGTGATGCCGGTATATTCGTACCAGCGCTCGTTGAACCAGACAATCGAGCCGTCGGGATCGGCCATCCATGCCAGTTGAGGGATCGTGTTGGCCAGTGCGCGCAATTCTTCTTCGCTCTGGCGCAGATGGTCGTCGGCGGCGCGGCGGGCGCTGATGTCCTGGGCCATGCCGGTCATGCCCAGCACGCCGCCGCCGTCGACGGCGCTGGCGTAATCGGGGCGGCCGACGAGCGACACGCAGTGCGCCGAACCGCCGGCCAGGTTGCCGGGAGGGAGCAGGCGGCATTCGAGATCGAGGTCGGTGCCCTGCGAAAACGCGGCGAGCACGGCGCGCCGCACGACCTTGCGGTCTTCGCGTTGCAGCCGTTCGCGCAGGCGCGGCCAGGCCAGCGCAACGTCAGCCGGCAAACCGAGGATCTGGGCCGCGCGCGCACCGAACGTGACGCGGTCGGTGGCCGCATCCCAGCGCCAGTCACCCAGGCGGCCGGCGGCAATCGCCAGTTGCAGGCGGTTGTTGTTGTCGATGAGTGCTTGCTGGTCGAGCTTGCGCGCCGTGATGTCCTGGAAATACAGGGTCAGGCCTTCGGGGGAAGGGTAGACCCGCATGTCGAGCCAGGCATTGAGACGGCGGTAATAGAATTCGCGGTTGACGGTGACGCGCTGCTCCATCGCGCGCACGCAATCGAAGGCGACCGTCGTGCCGTGCAGGTCTTCGAACTCATCCCACAGCCTGGCCCCGACCAGGTCGCCACGCCGCTTGTTGAGCGGCTCGACCATCTGCAGGGCGCGGCCGTTGATGTAGGTGATGTTCCAGTCGCGATCGACTGCGCAAAAGCCGTCGGTGAGGCTTTCGAGCATGTTTTCCATGCGCTCGGTGGCGCGCTGGAGCGCCTCTTGCGCGGCAACCAGATCCTGGCCGGATACGTCGCGGGCAATGCTCATGCCGGCCTCCGGAGGTGGCGCGCGATGCGGCGGGCGTGTTGTGTTGAAGAGTTCATGCCGGGGTTGCCATGCGCCCGAAGCCGGGCAGGATGCGTTTCATTGTAGACCAGCCGGGCGGGTCCGACCCACACTTTGTGAGTGCGGACCGTTGTGCCCTGCGGTCAGCGTCGACCCGGCTGACGCACTACCTTGGCCAGCGCATCCTGCAGCTGGTCGATTTCGTAGGGTTTTTGCAGTGACTGGTACGGGAACTCGAGGTGACGCAGCAGCGTGTCGCCATAGCCCGATGCAAAGATGATCGACAACGCCGGGTCGTCGTTGATGGCGCGCTGCACCAGTTCGACACCGGACATGCCCGGCAGGCTGACGTCCGAAAACAGCACGTCATAGCGTTGTTGCGAGAGAAGCGTCAGTGCATCGTCCGGATGCGCCACACCATCGGCTTCGTGGCCGAAGGCCTTGAGCATTTCGCACACCAGGTATTGCGAGTCGACGTTGTCTTCGACGACCAGGATGCGCAGACCAGCGTCGTCCACTGCTTCCGCGACCGGTTGCGCGGTGGCCGGGGCCAGCACGATCTGCACGCCGCGCACGCCGCCGGTCTCGTCGCGCACCGGCGACAGGCGCAGGTCGAAACGATTTTCTGCGCTGCCGTCGAGGCGACGGAAGGTCAGGGCGGTGTCGGCCAGCACGCCGGCTTCACCGCGCCAGGCGGCAGCCAGCGCCGGGCCGGCCGCAGCCAGCGGTGGCGGCATGACCGGCGGCACCGAGCCGCCCGGCACGCGGCCATAGCCTGCACCGGCCAGCGCGGCATACGCCTCGTTGAACACCAGGACCGTTTCCGGTCCCCACACCAGCAGGGTCGGGAGGGGCGAATTGAGCAACAGATCGCTGCACAGCCGCAGCGGCAGCGGCCAGCGGGCAGCGTCGCCCAGGGCGGTTGCGCTCCAGTCGTAGGAGGCGGTGCTCCGGGCGGAAAGGTCGAAGTCTGGCATGGATTGTTGTAAAAACGAAAATATGGGCGGCATCCTACACCAAACGGCATGTGCCTGCTCGCGCAAACGTGCGCGCTTGCCCACGGTGAGTGACGGCTGGGTGAGCACGTAGATTCAGGTTGGGAGCCGGCCAGGTGAGGCGGATAGTGCTCCCAATGCGGGCAAAAAAAAGCCCGCTTCGTGAGAAGCGGGCTGAATCTATTTCCTGGGAGGAGAATAGAGGAGACAGTGCAATCATGCTGCATTGCGTCAAATCAGTCCAATTTATATTACCAATAACCGTCATTGCTTTAATCAATATCCCCGAATCTTGTCAAGCAGCGCGTTGTGGTGTGTGCGCACTTGGTGCGAGCGAGAAAATGTTCTACGATGGCAACTATGCCATTTTCTCCGTTGTCCGCTTGCGTCGTTGCTGCACTGTTATCGACTGCTTATTCCCTTGATGCACATGCGCATGACGAGCTGGACGCGCAGCCGTCGGCTGCTTCATCGTCCGCTGAGCCGTCATCGGCTGCGCTGTCATGGGCAGATTATTCGCTCGAACAATTGTCCGATATCGCCGTGACATCCGTATCACGCCAGAGCGAGCCGCTGGCGCGCGCGGCGGCGTCGGTGTTCGTGATCAGCGCCGCAGACATTGCCCGCTCGGGCGCGACGACCCTGCCCGAAGTGCTGCGCCTGGCGCCCAATCTCCAGGTGGCCCGCATCAATACCCATGAGTACGCGATCAGCGCGCGCGGGTTCCTGTCGCCCCAGGCCAACAAGCTGCTGGTCATGATCGACGGCCGCAGCGTGTATTCGCCGTTGTTTTCCGGTGTCGTCTGGGAAATGCAGGATGTGGGGCTGGAAGACGTCGCGCGCATCGAGGTGGTCAGCGGGCCAGGTGGCACCGTGTGGGGGACGAATGCCGTCAATGGCGTGATCAATATCATCACGCGCAGCGCGGCCGAGACCCACGGCGGCGTGGTCACGGCGTACGCCGGGTCCGACGAACAGGGCGCCGGCGTGCGTTATGGCGGACAGTTCAAGAATGGTCCGCACTGGCGCGTGTATGCCAGGCAAGCCCGGATCGGAGCAGAACGCAATGACCCGGCTGGCGGCGCCGACAACCGCATGGCGCGCGAGCAGGCGGGTTTCCGGCTCGACTGGGAAGGCAGCCAGAACAATGTCACGCTCAGCGGCGACGTCTATGACGGGCGCCTGCGCAACACGTCCCTGTTGTCGAGCGGGACGATGTCCGGTGCCAATCTGCGGGCAGAGCTCCAGCGCGACCTCGCCGCTGCCGGCCAGCTCCGCCTGCACGCGTGGCTTGACCATACCCGGCGCAACAAGCCGGGCGTGGGCATGCAGCAGATCGACACGCTCGACATCGAGGCGCAGCATCTGGTGCGCTTCGGTGCGCATGGCGTCACCTGGGGCGGCGGGTATCGCAACAGCCGCGACCAGATCGACGGCGGTCCTGTCCTGCGTTTCACGCCGGCGCACCGCGACCTGCGCTGGTCGCATCTGTTCGTGCAGGATGAATTGACCCTGACCCCCAGCCTGCGCGCCGTGGCCGGGATGCGCGTCGAGCACAATGTCTATACGGGCAGCGAGCTGCTGCCGAATCTGCGGCTGGCATGGGACGCTTCCGGGCATGCGACGCTGTGGGCAGCACTGTCGCGCACGGTGCGCGCGCCGTCGCGCATCGACCGCGATCTGTTCGTCATCAATCCGGCGTCGCCGCGTCAATTGCTGATCGCCGGTGGCGCCGACACGGTGGCGGAGACGGCGCGCGTGGCTGAAATGGGATTTCGCGCCCAACCGCTGCCGACGCTGTCATATTCGGCCACGCTGTTCTACACCGACTTCGAGCGGCTGCGTTCCCTGGAGCCGGCAACGCCCGGCATACGGTTGCCATACGTCATCGAAAGCCTGGGCAAGGGCAATCTGCGCGGCATCGAATTCTGGGCCAGCTGGCAGGCCGCGCGTGGCTGGCGCCTGCATGCCGGCGGGGTGCTGCAGGATGTCGACATGGGGCGCGAGCCAGCCAGTCGCGATACCACGGGATTGTCCGGTCTGGGCGGTAACGACCCCAATCTGACCTGGACGGTGCGCAGCGCGCACGACCTGAGCGAGCGTGTATGGGCGGATTTTTCACTTCGTTACGTCGCGCGGCTGCCGCAGCTGGCCGTGCCAAGTTATCATGAGCTCGACGCGCGTATCGCGTGGCAAGTGCGTCCGGACCTCGAGCTCGCCCTTGTCGGGCGCAACCTGTTGCACGCCAGCCACGCCGAATTCGTCGCAGCAGGCAGTCGCCAGTTGATCGAGCGTACGGTGTTTGCCAGTGCCACGCTGCGTTTTTGACGTGCGAATGGATTTCATGACTATCAACCAACCAGATTGTCTGGAGCGCCGCAAGGCGTGCCGGGCCTTGATGCTGCCGCTGCTGGCCAGCCTCTGCCTGCCCGTGCATGCGGCCGGGGCCGACACTGCGCCGGCGCTCGAGCGACGCGTCAAGGCAGCGTTCCTGTACAAGTTCCTTGGCTATGCCGATTTTCCGGCCGGCTCGTTTGCCGATGCGTCCACGCCGGTGAGCATTGGCGTGGTCGGCGCCGACGACATGGCGGCCGAACTGACCCGGATTGCGGCCGGTCGCCTGGTGACCGGCCGCATGATCACGGTGCGCGCGCTGCGCGAGCAGGATCTGGCGCAGCCGCTGCATGTATTGTTCGTCGCCGGCCAGGATGACGCGCGCGCCGCGCGCCTGCTGCGCGCGGCCAATGCGCAGCTGACTGTGACCGAATGCGAAGGTGGGCTGCGTAGTGGCAGCGTCATCAATTTTACGATCATCGACGATCGGGTCCGTTTTGACGTGTCGCTCGATGCGGCGGAAAAGAAGAATGTGAAGCTCAGTTCACGCCTGCTGACGGTGGCGAACCGCGTGCAAAAAGGAGCCTCATGATGTCAATGCACGATACCGGCTCCGTGCGCAGCAAATTGATCCTCATGGCGGTGTCCACCACCGCAGTGGCGTTGCTGTGCGCGGGAATCGCCATGCTGTTGCTCGACCTGCGTACGTTCCAGCGCTACTGGATCGATGACCTCACGACCCAGGCCGACATCGTCGCCAGCGTCACCGCGCCTGCCGTCTCGTTCAACGATCCGGTCGACGTGGCGCAGAGTCTGACCCTGCTGCGGGTGCGCCCGCAGATCGTGGCCGCGGCCGTGTTTACCGCCAACGGCACGCGTTTTGCCACCTATGTGCGCACGGGCGTGAAGGCCAACCTGCCCGAGCGGCCCGAGCCGGCCGGCTACCGCATCGAGCGTGGTGAAGTCGTCCTGTACCACGACATCGTCGAAAATGGCGAGCGGGTCGGCACCGTCTACCTGCGTTCGCGCTACGGCGTGCTGGACCGGGCCCTGAGCTATGGCGCCATTCTTGGCGGCGTGCTGCTGGGGGCGCTGGTGATTGCCGCCATCGTGGCTTCGCGCCTGCAGGCCTCGATCACCAAGCCGCTCGAAGCGGTGACCGACATTGCGCGCCAGGTGATGCTGCGCCGTGACTTCAGCCTGCGCGTGCCGGGGCACGAAAAAGGGGAGATCGGCGTGCTGGTCGAAGCCTTCAATGACATGCTGGCCGAAATCGGCCGCCGCTCGGATGCGCTGCAGACGGCCAACCGCACGCTCGAGCACGAGATGGACGTGCGCCAGAAAGCCGAAGGCGCGCTGCTCTTGGCCGATCGTCGCAAGGACGAGTTCCTCGCGACGCTGGCGCACGAACTGCGCAATCCGCTGGCCCCGATCCGCACGGGTCTGGATATCCTGCGCATCCGCAGCGGCGACGCCCAGGCCACGCAGCGCGCGACCGACATCATGGAACGCCAGCTGCGCCAGATGGTGCGCCTGGTGGACGACCTGCTGGACGTCTCGCGCATCAATACCGGCAAGTTCACGATCAAGATGGGTCGCGTGGAACTCAAGGCCGTCGTCAACGATGCCCTGGAAGTGGTGCGCTCGTACATCGAGCTGCACGGCCATGAGCTGGTGCTTGAATTGCCAGACCGCCCCGTGTTCCTGCATGGCGATGCGACGCGCCTGGCCCAGGTGCTGTCGAACCTGCTCAACAACGCGGCCAAGTACACCAACCGGGGCGGACGCGTCGTGCTCAAAGGTGAAGTGGACGAGAACACGCTGATCCTGGAGGTGGCCGATACCGGCATCGGGCTGGCGCCGGAGATGCTCGACTCGGTGTTCGACATGTTCGTGCAGGTCGACTCGACGCTCGAGCGCAGCAATGCCGGCCTGGGCGTGGGCCTGTCGCTGGCGCGCAAACTCGTCGAACTGCATGGCGGCACGATCACGGCGCACAGCGAAGGCCTCGGCCATGGCAGCCGCTTCGTGGTGCGCCTGCCGATCGTCGTCGAGCCGGAGCCGCCTACCAAGCCGACGCCGGCTGCTTTCATCAGCGCCGAGAGCTACCGTATCCTGCTGGCTGACGACAACGTGGACTTCGTCAACAGCATCGGCGCGTTGCTCACGGCCATGGGCCACAGCGTGGTCATCACGCACAACGGCCCCGACGCGCTGGCAGCCGCGGCGCGGTTCTGTCCGGACTACGCTTTCCTGGATATCGGCTTGCCGCACATGTCGGGTTACGACCTGGCGCGTGGCATCCGCAAGCTGCCGACCGGCGCGCTGACCGTGCTGATCGCGGTCACGGGCTGGGGCCAGGAAAAAGACCGCCAGCTGGCGTTCGAGTCCGGGTTCGACCATCACATGGTCAAGCCGGTGCGCTTCGAGCAGATCGAGGAAATCCTGGGCAGTCGCAGCATCATCAAGAAGCTGCGTACCTGAGCGTGCTGCGTCGTCTGGAGGGCAGGGCAAGCCTGTCCTCCAGGTGATGTGGTGATCTCGGCGGCAATGTAAAAAACCGGGACGCAAAGAAAAATGGCTCAGAATTTCTTCTGAGCCATTCTCTTGAAACTTTGGTGCGGCTGGCAGGAATCGAACCCACGACCCCTTGGTTCGTAGCCAAGTACTCTATCCAGCTGAGCTACAGCCG
>Ga0308159_1000677_pt1 | contig 69015 bp, 60 predicted proteins | sample PhyCR1_FD_201040 | JGI IMG/M metagenome (GOLD analysis project Ga0308159, IMG submission 201040) | Phyllosphere microbial communities from UC Gill Tract Community Farm, Albany, California, United States - DLSLC.R1 | ecosystem: Host-associated > Plants > Phyllosphere > Unclassified | place: USA...
TGCCCCCGCACCGAGTACGGAACCTCGCACGGGGCGTGGGCCCCCTCGCACCGTGCGAGCCCCGGCACGGCGTCACCGGGTGCAACGATGCGTCGGCGGCGCTCGCCGCGGGCGGAGAATGGTGGGATGACGACGACTGCGCCGACCTCGACCGCGCTGCCCCGACCCGGAGAGGTCCTCGTGGCCTCGGCAGCGGACGTCGAGCAGGTCGTGCAACGCGCCACGAACCAGTACGCCTCCGGGGTCGTCGCGGACACCACCGGGTGGGCGGACGGCGATCGTCGGCGGATCGAGGACCTCGGGTTCCGGGGCGGCGATGCCCGCGGCGAGGCGCTCCGGACCCTCGACCTGACGATCGCCGATGACGGCACCCCGACGCGCATGCTCGACGCACCCGCCATGGCCGCGCTGAACAGCCACCACGCGCGGTTCGCCGAGCGGCGTGGCGACGTCGTCCGCTACCAGACCGATGTGTCGGTGTGGACGGGGATCCCCGCACAGCCGACCGCGCAAGACTGGGAGGATGTCCGGGCGCTGCTCGGGTCGGGCGGGATGCTCGGCGTCGGTGCGGCTGCCGTCCTGCCCGAGGGGTGGGAGCTCGTCGAGGGCGCTGGCGGCGTGCAGCTCACCGGCGAGGCGATCGAGGGTGCACCGGACGACGAAGCCGTCGTGCTGACGCCTGACGACGTGCCGGAGATGACCGCCCTGGTGGAGCGGACGAAGCCGGGGCCGTTCCTGCCGCGGACGATCGAGCTCGGCACGTACCTGGGCATCCGGCGGGACGGGCGGCTCGTCGCCATGGCGGGGGAGCGCCTGCACCCGCCGGGGTGGACTGAGATCAGCGCGGTGTGCACGGACGAGGCGTACCGGGGGCAGGGGTTCGGGCGTCGGTTGGTGCTCGCCGTCGCGCACGGGATCCGGGAGCGGGGCGAGACCCCGCTCATGCACGCGGCCGCCGGGAACACCGGGGCGATCGGGCTGTACCAGCACCTCGGCTTCCGGTTGCGGGACCGTGGGGCGCCGCGGTTCGTGCGGGTGCCGTGAGCTGCGTTCGGGCCTGACGGGTCAGAACGCGGCGAGGGCGCGGCGGAGCATGTCGTGGCCCTGGGCCTCGAAGCCCTCGTCGCCGACCGCGTAGGCCGAGGTCGCCGTCCCCACTGCTTCGCGGAGTTGCAGCCAGCGCCACGCGTCCGGAGTGCGCGGATCCTCGCCGTACCCGTCGAAGAACGCCGCCTCGAGGGCGGGATCGTGCTGCCAGTGGAGCACCGCGAGGCGGGTGAGGTCGAAGGACGCGGGGCGCCAGCCGAACCGGCCGAAGTCGATGACGCGGAGCCGTCCGTCGTCCACGATCCAGTTGCGCGGGTGGAAGTCGCCGTGGGTCGGGACGAGGGCCTGCGTCGCGTGGTCGGTCGGGAGTGCGCGCAGTGCCGCTCGTGCGCGGGCGACCACGTCGTCGGGGATCCGGTGCGGGGCGTCGAGCGCGGCCAGTGCCTTCGCCTGCTCGTGCAGTAGGAACGTCGGGTCGTGGCGGGTGTTCTGATCGTGCAGCCGTCGGAGCACTGTCCCGGCCTGACGGTGGACGTCGGTGTCGTGCTCGTCCGGGGTCCCGAGGGCGAGGTGCCCGGGGACGCGTTCGAGCACGAGGACGCGGTGCTCCTCGTTCGCGGCGACGAGGGCACCGGTGTCCCCGCTGGCTCGGAGTGCGGCGGTGGCGGTGCGGTGTGCTTCGAGCTCGCGAGGGAGGTGCGTGTTGGTCGGGCCGGAGGCCTTCACGGTGAAGTCGTCGTCGCCGGCGCGGACGTGCAGGACCCGCGTGTCGAGGAGCCCCCACGAGTCATCGGCCACGACGACGGCGTCGGGGAGCATCTGCCGCACGAACGCGATCTGGTCGTCGTCGAGTCCGGTGGCCCCCCAGTGCATGGCGGCACGATACCGTCATCCTCCGCGGATCGTTCCACGCCGGTCCTTATCGGTTCCGCCGTCGAACTTTCGACCCCCTCATCTGGGGGCGCAGGCGTGAGAGAAGCTCCGTAACGTGCTGGTTGGTTGCACAGCACCGTCGCAGGGACTGGTGAGCTGCAGCAGCCGCAAGAGGGGTTTCTTTAGCGTGTTCGCTGCGTCGTGGTCTGGTCGTGTTCGTGGAGTGATGCTGGCGGTGGTGACGTTGGTCGCCCTGCTGGGTTCGTTGTTGGTGGTGGTGTCGCAGCCGACACCGGCACAGGCCGTGGTGACCGGGACGGGCGGGCAGTACGTGCCGATGCCTTCGAACGCCCGCGTGCTGGAAGGTGCGACGTCGGCAGGGACGTTCCGCACGGTGAAGGTCGCCGGAGTTGCCGGACTGCCGTCCTCAGGGATCGGCGCGGTGACGATGATGGTCACGATCGCGGACCCGAAGGGATCGGGGCAGCTGCAGATGCGTGCCGACGATGCCGACACGACGACGCTGCTGACGATCTACAACAGCGGTGTCGGCGGGAACACGTCGAACACTGGCTTGCTCGCGGTCGCCGACGACGGCACGATCCAGGTGCGGACCGACACGGCGCAGTCGAAGGTCATCATCGACATCACCGGCTACTACACCTCAACGAAGAACGGTGTCTCGGCCGGTGGGTTCGTGGCGATGTCCCCGGCTCGCGTGCTGGACTCCCGCGGCGGCATCGGTGCCGCGCAGGGCCTGATCCCTGCAGGATCGCAGCGCACGATCCAGGCGACCGGGTCGAACGGCATCCCCGAGGGTGCCGCAGCGGTCGCGGTGAACATCATCGTGATCAACCGCGAGGCCAAGGCCGGCTACGTCCGTCCCACCCCGACCGGTGAGACCCGCAGCACTGGTGTCCTCAACTACAACTCCGTCGAGGGTCAGTCGACCGCGATGAACGCGCAGGTCGCGTTGAACGCCGACGGCAAGTTCAGCATCGACACCGCTGCGGAGGGCGGGAAGATCGACCTCGTCGTCGACATCCAGGGCTACTTCCTCAAGTCGAACCCGGGCGGTGGCTTCACCCCGCTGAACGGTCGCCTCATCGACACCCGCAAGACCGCGAGCATCGCTTCGGGCGCCTCGTTCACGGTGCAGGTCGGCGGCGTCCAGGGCGCTCCGACCGTGGAGGGCGGCTTGTCGGCTGCCGCAGTGACGTTCACAGCGGTCAACGACAGCGGTGCGGACTCGTGGGCGAAGATGTGGGCCGACGGTGCGGCTGAGCCGGAGTCTTCGGCAATCGACAGCGACAAGACCTCGAAGATGACCAACACCGTCGTCGCGCCGGTCGGTGCGAACGGGAAGATCCGCATCAAGAACATGGGCACGGGGGCGATGGACTACCTCGTCGACCTGCAGGGTGCGTACAACTCGCTTCCCGGTGGCCCGTCCGACACGAACCGGACCGGCAAGCGGACCTCGGCGACGACGCTCCCGTTCCCGATCACCGATCAGACCAGCGCGTCCGTCGACGTCGGCACGGGCAACCTGCTCGTCACCACGACCGCGATGAGCCTGCCGGGAGTGACGCAGAACACCACGATCGGTGCCGCGTACAACTCGCGCAGCACCACCGTTGGTGACGCGAACACGATGGACGCGAACCGGTGGCAGTACGCCCTGGCCGGCGCCGGGGACCTCACCGCGAACGCAGCCGGTGTCATCTACACGGACGCGGTCGGGACGGCGTGGCAGTTCCGTCCGTCCGGGGCGCAGGGTGCGTTCACCAGCCCGGCTGGTCTGCAGCAGACCCTGACCCGCGTCGACAACAGCACGACGCACGAGTACACGCTGAAGGGGTGGACGTCGAACTCGACGACGCACTTCAACCTCGCCGGCCAGCCCACGTCGATCGTGGACCGGAACCAGAATCAGATCAGCTTCAACTCCGACGAGCCCGGCTTCACCCTGAAGTCCCTCGTCTCCACCGCCGGTGTCACCGGGGCCCGGACGGCGAACTCGTCGTACGCCAACGGTGTGCAGACGTTCTCGCAGACCAGCGGCTCGAGCACGCGTTCGGTGTCGTGGACGAAGAACAGCACCGGCGACATCACCACCTACACGGACGCGCTCGGCAAGAAGACCACGTTCGGGTACACCAGCGGGGACCTCACCTCGATCACGGCGCCCGAGGGGGGCGTGACGGCGTTCACGTACGACTCGTCCGACCGGGTCACGAAGGTCGAGCAGCGCAACACCACCGCCGGCTCCCCGGGGACCGCGGTGACGCGGTTCTCGTTCAAGGACGACACCACGACGCTGGTCGCGGACCCGCGGTCCGACCAGTCGGTCGCTGTGGCGGACACGAAGTACACCAAGTACACCCTCAACGGTGATGACCTCGTCACGGACGTCTTGGACGCGGCCGACCGGAAGCGATCCCGGTCCTACAAGTCGACGAACAACGGCGTGGAGAACTCCAGCGTCGGTGCCGGCGATGAGGCGTCGACGACGAACAACACGTACGGAGCGAACAACGAGCAGTCGTTGACGCAGTCGAAGTCGGGCTCCGGATCGACGTCGACGACGGAGTACTCCTCGGGTGCGGCGACGGCGTACCTGCCGTCGAAGGTGACGTCCAGCTCGAAGACGTCAACGTCCATGGGCTACGACGGTGTCGGCAACCAGACGTCCTCGCAGTCCGGCAGCGATCCGGGAGCCATGGCCAAGGTGGCGTACAACAAGAAGGACGACGGCGACAAGTACGCCTGGGGTGCAGTGAAGACCGCGACCGCGCCTGGGAACGAAGGCAACCCGACGAAGTACTTCTACGACACCCACGATCAGCTCGGCTCGATCACCCCGCCCACTGACACGACGCTCGGTGAGCAGAAGTACTCGTACGACGACTTCGGCCGTGTCCGCAATCACACTGACGGTGGCGGTGGTGTCACGACGTACACGTACGACAACGACGACCGTCTCCTGACGACGGAGTTCGACGACGGCACCGCGACGGTGACGAACACGTACGACGGCAACGGCAACCGTCTCACCGAGACCTCCGCCACGGGCATCATCACCAGCACGTACGACCAGCGGAACCGGCTCACCTCCACGGTGAACACCGCCGGCGGCAGCGCCGTGTCGTACGGCTACGACCTCGCAGGGAACACCGTCGAGGTCACCGACGCAAAGGGCACCGTCACGCACGAGTACGACCCTTCCGAGGTGCTCACGTCGACGACGTACCCGACGACCTCCGGTACGGCGAAGCAGCTGTACAAGACCGATGACCACGGTCGCCGTACGGACACCTGGCTTAACGCGACACCGAACGCCGACCCGGCGAAGGATCCGGAGGTGTGGGCTGCACACCAGAAGCTGACCTACGACAAGTCCGGCAAGGTCACCCGCGTACAGGCCTCGGCCGACAGCGCAGCCCCGAAGGTCATTGTCGACACCAAGTATTGCTACCTCGCCGATGTCGCAGTCGGTTCGGAGTGCAAGGCGACGGATGGGGGGAACGACCGTGATCGGCTGCAGTGGCTGAAGGACAACATCACCGAGCAGACGACCGAGTACGACTACACCACCAAGGCCTCCGATGGCACCACCTCGAACACGACTCGTCTGCAGAAGGCGACCCAGGCAGGCGGCGCCACGAACAGCACCTGGACGTACACGTACGACTCCGCGGGAAACCGGCTCACCGAGACGGTGACAGGCGACCGGAGCACGTCGCAGGCGTTGAAGTTCAACGCTGTCGGTCAGATCACCAACAGCGGGTACTCGTATGACGGCACCGGCAACATGACTGCCGCACCTGGTGCCACGTTCACCTACAACGGTGCGCAGCAGATGACGTCGTCGACGAAGGACGGGAAGAAGACCACCTACAGCTACGCGGGCGCGGATATGAACCGTCTCCTGTCGCAGCGAACCGAAGACGGGCCCGAGTACAAGTACACGTACGGTAAGGGCCTCACCTCCCGTGACGTCTCCGGTAGTGGCGTTGCCGCCGTGCTCATGGATCCGACCACCGGGCAGCCGTTGAACCTGCGAACCACGGACGGCGCCACGTCGATGTTGGTTCTCGACGGCATCGGCAACCCCGCCGCTGCGATCGCTGACACCGGGGAGAAGGCGTATACCGTCAGCTACGACCCGTATGGGACAGAAGTAGTGACCTACGGTGAGGGCAGCCAGCAGTGGAAGCAGAACCCGTTCGGCTTCAAGGGCGGCATCCGCGCCGGTGAGGACAACAGCCTCACCAAGTTCGGCCACCGCTGGCAGGCAGCAACCACCGGTGGCTGGACACAGCGCGACACCCTGGACGTTCCACTCGACCCCAACAACGCCAACCGCTATGCATATGCCGGGGACGACCCGATCAACGGGAGCGATCCCTCAGGGCGTAACTACACGCAAACGACAGGAACCGGTTGCTTTTACCTGTGCGTGTCTGTCGGTTGGACGGACGACGGTAACGGACACCAGATCCCCACCCAGGGGTTCGGATTCGGTCTAGGCGCCCAGGCTTCCGCTACAATGACCAATTCCACGGGGTCTCCCTCGGAAGGGTGGACTGGGGGATTCTCCTGTGCGGCGGGCTTCATCGGCGTGGTAACGGGTAGTGTCACAAGTGCCAATACCAGTCCCGTACCCACGGATTACGCCGTCGGCGGCGGACTTGGGGCTGGAGCCGAGTGCGGCCTCGAATTCACTTACACGGGATACATCTTTTGATCATATTTCTTATCGTGGGGACGATCGGTTTTCTCCTAGGGGTATCCATGGTCCTCTTTCCTAAGCCATTTGCGGAGCATGCGAGCAAGCAAGCAGCGAAGGTTCTTCTAGTGCCCCGGCGATTGGCTTACCCCGTATGGTTGATGATAGTCATCGGAACCTGTATAACCTTGATCAGTGCCTACTTTGTCGTTGCGTCCCTGCTGAAGCTCCTTAGCTGACAACGCGCGGATCGCGTGCAGGCGAAACACTGACCCCGACCCCGACCCCGACGCCGACCCCGACCCCGACTCATTAATTCACACCTCGGTTCGTCCCCATGGTTGACGAACTTCCGGTGGCTCCCAAGCGGGCGTGCGCTGAACAATGCAAAATACGGTCCACATCGTGAATGAGGGCACCTGCTCTGATGAGGTCCGGAGCGCAGGGCTCCCACGGGCTGCTATTCCCTCGGCGCGGGTCACTCACTTCACCCTTGGAGCCGCGGTCGGACCCGACATTGGACTCTCCGGAGTCGTTGGCGGAGGCGTCCGTTTGTGGCAAGCTACGGTGACAGGTGCGGCAAGTGGAATCGGTTCTGCGGCTGGCGGATGCCTTGCGGGAGGAGCGGTCGGAACGCTGGCCGGCGGAGTCGGCGCTCTCCCTGGTTGCGGTCTAGGAGCCGCTACAGGGCTGGTTTCAGGGTTCGTGGGCGGATTCGTGACAAATTCATTTCTGCAGCTGACAGGAATGGCATAGCGTGGACCGCTTCAGACTGGTACGCCTTGCGCGTATTTTAGGGGCAATTATTTTCCCCCTTTGGTTGACTGTTTACCTTGTCATCGCAATCGGGGATGCAACATCTCCTGCTGCTCTTGTGATCGGTATTGCGAATCTGTTTGTCGGCCTACTCGTTGGGTGGCTGTGGACCTGGTCTCCCGGGAAAAAGAATAGGGATCTACCTTAACCAAGCCCCCGGAGGTCTGTTCCTTGAGCTGGTGCAAGCCGTAGGCGTCCCAAGAGAGCGTCACCGATCCTTGCGATGGTTCCGGGTGCGTCGCCTAACTGGCGAAGCATCGGTAGCACAACGGTTCGCCCTAATCTCGGTTCCCGGGGCTGTGGCGGCTCTATCCGGCGCCTGGGACCTCTTGTATCGCGAGGTCGGAGCCGGGTGGAAGTAGGAGACGCTTGTGACAAGGACGGATGTCCAACTGGCGCGGGGTGAGCCCGGGACAACTTCGCAGATGGGGATGCCCGGTGGCGGCGCTGGGTGACGCGGGGCCCGCGCACCAAGCCCGAGTCGTGGATTCTCTAGGATCGACCCATGTCCACGACCATGCCCGGCTTCGGGACGGAGCGCATCACGCAGCTCGGCCTGCGCGACCGCGTCTACGACCGGGTGCTCGAGGTCCTGATGGGCCACGACGTCGAACCGGGCATGCGGCTGTCGATCGACGGACTGGCCCGCTCCCTCGGGGTCTCGCCGACCCCGGTGCGCGAAGCCCTGGTGCAACTCGAACGCACCGGCCTCGTCACCCGTGAAGCGAACAAGGGCTACCGGGTCTCCCCGCCCCTGGCCGGCGACCAGCTCGAGGCTCTGTTCGACGCCCGGCTGATCGTCGAGAGCGGCGCCGTCGAGCTCGCGGCCCGCGGCGACGTCGACGGCCTGCGCGAGCGACTCGCGGCAGCGCTCGACGAGCAGGCTGCGGTGGCCGCCGAGGTCGCGTCCGTCGGTGCTGCGCACGCTCCGGAAGAACTGATGGCCCGCTTCTTCCGCAGCGACTGGCAGTTCCACCAGCTGATCTTCGACGCGACACGGAACCCGTTCCTCGAGGAGATGTCCGAGATCATCACGACACGCGTGCACCGCATGCGGCAGATCGTCGAGGGTGGCGGGGACGACACGGATCGTGCGGTCCAGGAACACCGGGCCATCCTGGAGGCGCTGGCTGCGGACCCGACGTCGGCCGTCGCTGCGATGCGGCTCCACATCGACGCCGTCCGGTTGCGTTCGCGCGCGGACGCGTCCCACACGAGCTGAGGCAGAGGGGTTGCGTTCCGGCGACGTGCGAGTATCTTTCCTATAGGAAAGAGGTTCAAGGCTGAACCACCACGACATGCAAGGGAGCATTCCGTGACCACTCCACAGGACTGGGTCGACCAGGATTGGGACCCCACCACCTGGACGTCGAAGACCTGGCCGATCGCGGCCTGCCTGCACGGGTTCGCGCAGGTCACCCGTGACGGGACGGCCTTCCACGACGCCCCCGCCGAGGTGTGGGACGAGGTGTTCGGGCAGATCGAGGCCGTCGGCTTCTCGCTCGCCGAACTCGCCGACAGTCACATCCGGCCCGCTGACCTCGAAGCCTCGCGCCGTGACGAGCTGTTCGCCGTCGCGAAGGCGCACGGCATCGGCATCCCGTCGGTGCACCTGCAACGCAAGAGCGTCATCCAGCCCGGGCACGAGGACGAGAACCTCGCGTACGCCCACCGCACGATCGACGCGGCGGCCGAGTGGGGCATGCAGGTGTTCTCGACGGGCCTGCACCAGCCGTTCACCGACGCCCAGAAGCGGGCGCTGTGGTTCTGGACGGCGCCGGGCCCGAAGGACCCCGACGACCCCGAGGTCTGGGCCGCCGCGGTCAAGCGATTGCGGGAGCTCGGCGAGCACGCTGCGAGCGTCGGGCTGCCGATGGCGCTCGAGCTGTACGAGGACACGTACCTCGGCACCGCCGACAGCGCGGTCCGCCTGGTCGAGGAGATCGGGCTCGACAACGTCGGGCTGAACGCGGACGTCGCGAACCTCATCCGTCTGCACCGTCCCGTCCAGGACTGGCGGGAGCTCTTCGCGAAGACCATGCCGCACACGAACTACCTGCACGTGAAGAACTACACCCGTGACGAGGCCGGCGACGGCAGCTGGGCGACGAGTGCGCCGAGCACCATGGAGACGGGCCTCATCAACTACCGCCAGGTCCTGCGCGACGCCGTCGCCGAGGGGTTCCGCGGGATCGTCATGACCGAGCAGTACGGCGGGGACAGCCTCGGCGTCTGCGCCACCAACCAGCAGTACATCCGATCCGTCCTCGCGACGACGAAGCTCGACGCGACGGCGACCCCGACCGCAGCAACCAGCACCGAAGGAGCAATCCGATGAGCACCCTCGACATCGCCGTCGTCGGGTCCGGCTACATGGGCGGTGGGATCGCCCAGGTCCTCGCCCTCGCCGGCCACACCGTCCGGATCGCCGACGTCTCGGCCGAGATCGCCGAGCAGAACCTGGAGCGATTGCTCGGCGAGACCGCGCAGTTCGTCGCCGACGGGCTGTTCCCCGAGGACGCCGTCGAACGGGTCCGCGCACACCTGAGCGCTGCCGAGTCGATCGAGGCCGCCGTCGCCGACGCGGACTTCATCGAGGAGGCCGTGCCCGAGAAGCTCGAGATCAAGCACGCGACGCTGCGCCGCATCAGCGAGGCCGCCCGCCCCGACGCCGTGATCGGCTCGAACACCTCGACGATCCTGATCGAGTCGCTGGCCGAGGCGGTCGTGGGCCCGGAGCGGTTCCTCGGCGTGCACTTCTCGAACCCGGCACCGTTCATCCCCGGCGTCGAGCTCATCCCGCACCCGACCACGAACGAGCTCGCGATCGAGGTCGGCGAGACCGTCGTCGCCGCGACCGGCAAGCAGTCGGCGCGGGTGAAGGACTCGACGGGGTTCGTCCTGAACCGCCTGCAGTACGCGCTGTTCGAGGAGGCCACGAAGATCGCCGACGAGGGCATCGCGAGCCCCGACGACATCGACACCATCGTGCGGACCACGTTCGGGTTCCGCCTGCCGTTCTTCGGCCCGTTCGCGATCGCCGACATGGCCGGGCTCGACGTCTACGCGTTCTGCTTCGAGTCGCTGCAGACCCGCTGGCCCGAGCGCTTCGCCACCCCGCCGTCGCTGCAGCAGCACGTCGACGCCGGTGAGCTCGGCACGAAGTCCGGCGCCGGGTACCTCGAGGTGCCGGCCGACCGCACGCCGGAACTCGTCGCCTACCGGAACAAGGCGTACGTCGCGATGCAGAAGCTCCTCGACGAGCTCGGCCCGGCACCGATCCACTGAGGCGGGAGGGACACCATGAGCGACCAGAACCAGTCAGCCGGGCAGCCCCAGGACCGCACCGTCGTCCTCACCGGGGCCGCCTCGCCGCGGGGCATCGGCCGCGCCACCGCCCACCACCTGGCCGAGGCCGGGTGGGACGTCGGGATCATCGACCTCGACCAGACGTCGAGCGAGCAGGTCGCCGCCGAGATCCGCGAACAGCACGGCGTGCGGGCCGTCGGTGTCGGTGCGAACGTCGCCGACGAGTCCGCCGTCCGTGCGGCCTTCGACACGATCGAGGCCGAACTCCGGCCGATCACCGCACTCGTGAACCTGGCCGGGGTCTCGTCCGCGCACGCCTACCTCGACCTGCCCGAGGGGGAGTGGCACCGGGTGCTGTCGATCAACCTCGACGGCGTGCACTTCGCCAGCCTGCGGGCGGCGGAGTCGATGGTGCGGTCCGGCTACGGGCGCATCGTGAACCTGTCGTCGGTCTCCGCCCAGCGTGGCGGCGGCACCTTCAGCAAGACCCCGTACACGGTGGCGAAGGCCGGCGTGATCGGCCTGACCCGCGGCCTGGCGCGCGAGCTCGGCCCGCGCGGCGTCACGGTCAACGCGATCGCCCCCGGTCCGATCGACACCGACATCATGGGCGGCACCCTGTCCGAGGAGCGGAAGACCGAGATGGCCGCCGACGGCGTCCTGCCGCGCATCGGCACCCCGCGGGACATCGCTGCAGCGATCGCGTACCTGATCAGCGAGGACGCCGGGTTCGTCACGGGCCAGACGCTCAACGTCGACGGCGGCCTGTACATGCACTAGGGCCAGCCGCCCACGGAACGCGCGCCGACCGGGCGACGCGATCCGTGCCTCCCGTCCGGACGACCGAACCGACCGCCGGACGCCAGAACGACCGCACCGTGCTCGCAAAGGAGCGAACCCGTGTCACTACCCCCTGCCCCCGCGCTCGGGTCGACGAACGACCCCGGCCTGAAGTCCGCCATCGGCAAGGCGACGAAGCACCTCATGCCGATGCTCGTCATCCTGTACTTCGTCGCGTTCCTCGACCGCACGAACGTCGGCTTCGCCGAAGAGGCCCTGCGCGTCGACCGCGGCATCTCCGACGCCGCCTTCGCCCTGGGCGCCGGCATCTTCTTCATCGGCTACGCGATCTTCGAGATCCCGTCGAACCTGCTGCTCAAGCGGTTCGGTGCGCGCTTCTGGCTCGCCCGGATCGCCGTCACGTGGGGCATCGTCGCCGCACTGTTCGCCTTCACGACGAACGACACGATGTTCATCATCCTGCGGTTCATCCTGGGTGTGACCGAGGCCGGGTTGTTCCCGGGCGTGATCATGTACCTGTCCGAGTGGTTCCCGAACAAGGTGCGCGTGCGCATGTTCGCGATCTTCTACCTGGCGCAGCCGTTCTCGCAGATGATCGGCGCCCCGCTGTCCGGTGGCCTGATCAGCATCGGTGACCAGGTCACCCCGTTCCACGGCTGGCAGGTCATGTTCGCCGGCGAGGGGATCCTCGCGGTGCTGGCGGGCATCGCGGCCCTGGTGTTCCTGACGAACAGCCCGCAGCAGGCGAAGTGGCTCGAACCGGGCGAGAAGGCGTCGCTCACCGCGGCCATGGAGCGCGAGGACACCGCCCGCAGCGAGGACGGCCCGAAGGGCATCTGGCGCGCGATGGCGAGCGGGCGCGTCTGGTACTTCACGATCATCTACTTCTGCCTGCAGGTCGCCGTCTACGGCACGACGTTCTACCTGCCGCAGCAGGTGTCCTCGCTGCTCGGGCAGGACGTCGGCTGGCAGGTCGGTCTGGTGTCCGCGATCCCGTGGCTCGTCGGGCTCGTCGCCTGCTACCTGATCGGGTCGCGGGCGGACTCCGTCGGACGCCGTCGTCGTTGGGGCACCCTGTTCTACGTCACGACCGGCCTGTCGATCCTCGGGTCGGCGTGGGCGGGTGCGAACGGGCAGCCGGTGCTCGGCATCCTGTTCATCACCCTGGCCGTCGCGAGCTTCCTGGCCGTCGGCCCGATCACCTGGGCGTACCCGACGGCGTTCCTGACCGGTGCTGCAGCCGCCGCGGGCATCGGCCTGATCAACTCGCTCGGCAACCTCGGTGGGTTCGTCGCCCCGATCATGCGCACCGCGATCAACGAGGTGGTGCCCACCGACAGCGGTGCGTTCGGCATCGTCTCGCTCGGCGTCCTGGCGTTCGTCGCCGCGGTGATGATCTTCTGCACCAAGTTCTTCCGCGGGGCCAAGGCCGACGAACTGCTCGACACCTCGCACGTCCGCACCACCGACCCGAAGGGCAGCAAGCGATGACCAGACTGTTCAACGACCCGGCGGACTTCGCCGACGAGGCGACCGACGGCTTCGTCGCCGCGAACGAGCGGTGGGTGCGCGGGGTGCACGGCGGGGTCGCCCGCTCCACCACGAGTCCCGACGGCACGGTCGCGGTCGTGATCGGCGGCGGCTCGGGCCACTACCCCGCGTTCGGCGGGCTGGTCGGACACGGCATGGCCGCAGGTGCCGCGATGGGCAACCTGTTCGCCAGCCCCAGCGCCCAGCAGGTCACCGGGGTCGCGAAGGCCGCGGAGCACGGTGGCGGTGTGCTGCTCAGCTACGGCAACTACGCCGGTGACGTCCTGAACTTCGACGCCGCGGCGCGCACGCTCGAGGCCGACGGCATCCCGGTCCGGACGGTCCGCGTCACCGACGACGTGACGAGCGCGCCCGCCGACGACCGCGCGAAGCGCCGCGGCATCGCGGGTGACCTCTGCGTCTTCAAGGTGGCCGGCGCCGCCGCCGAGCGCGGGGACGACCTCGACACGGTCACCGCCGTCGCCGAACGGGCGAACGACCGGACGCGCAGCTTCGGCGTCGCGTTCTCCGGGTGCTCCCTGCCCGGCGCCGAGGAACCCCTGTTCACGGTGCCCGAGGGCCGGATGGCGGTCGGCATGGGCATCCACGGCGAGCGTGGCATCGACGAGACGGACGTGCCCACCGCCGACGGGCTGGCCGAGCTGCTGGTGTCCCGGCTGCTCGACGAACTGCCCGACGGCGTGACGCTCGAGGGCCAGCGGGTGGTCCCGATCCTGAACGGCCTGGGCTCGGTCAAGTACGAGGAGCTCTTCGTCGTCTACCGCTCGGTGCAGCGGCGCCTGGCGGACGCCGGGGTCGTCATCGTGGAGCCCGAGGTCGGCGAACTCGTCACGAGCTTCGACATGGCCGGGGTCTCCCTGACGCTGTTCTGGCTCGACGACGAGCTCGAGGAACTCTGGGTAGCACCCGCGGACACCCCCGCCTACCGCAAGGGCGGTGCCGTCGCCGAACAGCGGGTCGACCCGTCCACCGTGGCGGCGGACGCCGAGGGCGTCGGCATCGGCCCGGCGACCGACGAGTCCCGTGCGGTCGCCGAGCAGGTCGCCGCCGGGTTCGCCGCGGTCCGCGCCGTCCTCGACGAGCACGCCGACGAACTCGGGCGCATCGACGCCGTGGCCGGTGACGGCGACCACGGCATCGGGATGCAGCGCGGATCGCAGGCCGCCGACGTCGCAGCCGCTGACGCGGTCAGCCGCGGTGCCGGTGCCGGCACCGTCCTGCTGGTCGCCGCGGACGCCTGGTCCGACAAGGCCGGCGGCACGTCCGGTGCGATCTGGGGTGCCGCCCTGGAGGCACTGGGTCGCGTGGTCGGGGACGACTCGCGTCCGTCGGGTGCCACCGTCGCGCAGGGGGTCCGCGCGGCCACCGAGGCCGTGCTCGCGTTCGGCGCCACCGTCGGTGACAAGACGATGGTGGACGCCCTGGTGCCGTTCGACGAGGTGCTCCGCACCCGGCTCGACGCCGGGGCGGCGCTCGCCGAGGCCTGGGGTGACGCCGTCCGTGCCGCCCGCGAAGCCGCGGACGCCACGGAGTCCCTCGTGCCGAAGATGGGCCGGGCGCGCACCCACGCCGACCAGGCCGTCGGCACCGCGGACCCCGGTGCGCTGTCCTTCGCCCTCGTCGTGGAGACGGTCGCCCCGTGATCACCGTCGGGGTGTCGCTGAAGACGTACTTCTCGCACGCCCGGACGCTGGAGTGGGCGGCCGAGGTCGCCGACATCGCCCGGCGACACCCCGCGACGCTGTCGGGAGCGGCGACGCTGTTCGTGGCGCCGACGTTCCCGGCGCTGGTGCCCGTCCGCGACCTGCTCTCCGGGTCGGGAGTGCTCCTCGCCGCGCAGGACCTGTCGTGGGCCGACGCAGGCGCGTTCACCGGCGAGGTCTCGGGCACCGAACTGCGGGAGATCGGTGTCGACCTGGTCGAGATCGGGCACGCCGAACGGCGCTCCCTGTTCCACGAGGACGACGCGACGATCGCGGGGAAGGTGCACGCGGCGTTCCGGAACCACCTGCGTCCGCTGGTCTGCGTCGGGGAGCCGGACCGGGCCTCCGATCCGACCGAGGCCGTGGCGGCGGTGACCGCGCAGCTCGACCGGGCCGTCTCGACCGCCGTCGCGGACGGTCTCGCCGGACCCCTGACCGTCGCCTACGAACCGGTGTGGGCGATCGGCGCACCGGCACCCGCACCGGACGACCACATCGTGGCGGTGCTCGCCGGGATCGAGCAGCACCTCGGCACCCGGCCCGAGCTGCACGGCAGCACCGTCCTGTACGGGGGCAGTGCCGGACCCGGCCTGCTCACGCGGGGGCGGGGCCGGATCGGCGGGCTGTTCCTCGGACGGTTCGCCCACGACCCCGCAGCGGTCGAGGCGATCCTCGACGAGGTCGCGGCGCTCAGCTGAGCTGGTCGCGGACCGGCCGTGGGGCGCGACCGAGCAGCTCGCCGAGCAGCGGATCGGTGCCGGCGAACAGGCCCCGCTCGGCGGCCTGGTACATGCCGAGCAGGAACGCGACCATGTGCGGGTCCTGCCCCGCGGCCAGCGCACGGGCACGCCACTCGTCCTCGCCCAGGGCCTCGAACCCGATCGTCCGACCGGACACCTCGGACACCTGCCGAGCCAGGTCGGCGAAGGTCGGCGCGTCCGGAGCGGTGAGCGTCACCGGCCCGTCGAACGGCTGATCGGCGAGCAGGATCGCGGCGGCTGCCTCGGCGGCGTCCCCGCGGGCGGTCCACGACACCGGGCCGTCGACGGGGACGGACACCGTGCCGGTCTCCTGCCACGGGCCCGTCATCCAGGCGGCGCTGTGCGCGTAGAAGCCGTTCCGCAGGCTCGTCCACGGCAGTCCGGAGTCGCGGAGCAGGTCCTCGGTGGCGGCGTGGTGCGCTGCGGGCACGAAGGGCGAACCGTGCGCGGCGCCCTGGTGGCTCGTGTACAGGACCCGGCCGACGCCGGCGTCCACGGCTGCGTCGACCGCGGCACGGTGCAGCGCGACGGCATCTGCGGCCGGGTCACTCGAGGAGACGAGCAGGAGCTGGTCGGCGCCCGCGAAGGCTGCCGGCAGGGTCTCCCGTTCGGCGTAGTCGCCTCGGCGGACCTCGACGCCGCGGTCGGCGAACCGCTGTGCTCGGGCAGGATCACGGGTCACCACCGCCAGGTCGGACGGCGCAAGGTGCTCGAGCAGGTGGTCGGCGGTGGCGCCGTTGAGGGCTCCGGTGGCCCCGGTGATGACGATCATGGCTTCTCCGTATCGGTGGAAACAGCGTGTCGGTATCGCTGGTAACACAGTGATAGCACAGATCCGTTATCGTTGTTCCGTGATCGAGCAGGGAAGCCAGCGCGACGAGACGCGTGCGCGCATCGTCGAGGTCGCCGGCACCATGCTGCGCGAACGCGGTGCCGCGGCGGTGACCACGCGGGCGGTCGCGGACGGCGCAGGGGTCCAGGCACCGACCATCTACCGGTTGTTCGGCGACAAGGACGGTCTGCTCGAAGCGGTCGCCGAGCACGCGATGGCGACGTTCTCGGCGATGAAGGCCGACGCCGTCCGGGCTGCTCGTGACGAGGCGACCGACCCCGTCGAGGACCTGCGCACCGGGTGGTCGATGACGATCGGCTTCGGGCTGGCGAACCCCGACCTGTTCGTGCTGTTGAGCGACCCGGAGCGTGGCCGTCGGTCGGCAGCCGCCCGCGCCGGCACCGCGCTGCTCGCCGAACGCATCCGGCGGGTGGCCGAGGCAGGACGACTGGCCGTGCCGGAACACCGCGCGGTCGAGCTCGTGCACGCGGCCGGCACCGGTGCGGTGCTCGCGATCCTTGCTGCTCCGGCGGACGAGCGGGACCCGTCACTCGCCGATGACGTCCTCGACGCGGTGCTCGGGCGGATCCTCGTGCCGAGCGGGCCGACGACGGACGACGGCGGCGCGGCCCCGGGTGGTCAGGGCCGGGGGCGTGACGCCGTGACGAGTGCCGCGATCACGCTCCGTGCCGCAGCGCCCCGGCTCGATCGACTGTCGCCAGCCGAGCGGACGATGCTCGCGGAGTGGCTCGACCGGATCGCCGCGGACTAGTCCTCGCGGGTGCCCGCCAGCCCGTGGTCGTGTGCGTAGACGACGAGCTGCACCCGGTCGCGCAGTGACAACTTGCCCAGGATGCTCGAGATCTGGGTCTTCACCGTCGACTCGGTGACGTACTCCCTGGTGGCGATCTCGGCGTTCGACAGGCCGCGGGACGCCCACCCGAACACGACGCGCTCCCGCTCGGTCAGGGTCGCGAACTCCGGCGGCTGCGGTGCCGGGGCCCGTGCCACGTCGGTGCCGAACAGCTGCGCGAGGTCGTTCGGGGCGATGACCGAGCTGCCCTCGTGCACGGCACGCACCGCGGCGAACAGGAACGGCGGCGTGGTGTCCTTGAGCAGGAACCCGCTGGCGCCGAGCCGGATCGCGGTCGCCGCCGCCGGGTCGAGCCCGAAGGTGGTGAGCACGACGACGCGGGGCAGCGGGCCTGGGACAGCGCCGGAGTAGAGCTGCCGGACGGTCTCCACGCCGTCCATGCCGGCCATCCGCATGTCGAGCAGCACCACGTCGGGGCGCACCTCGGGGATGAGTGCGAGCGCTTCGGCCCCGTCGGAGGCCTCACCGACCACCCGCATGTCGTCCTGGGCGTCGAGCACCACCCGGAGCCCGGCGCGGAACAGCGCCTGGTCGTCGGTGAGCAGGATCCTGATCGGTTCGGTCATCGGACGGGTCCCCCTTGGACGTCGAACGGGATGCGGGCGCGCGCCGTGAACACGTCGTCCAGCACGGCGGCGTCGAACGACCCACCGAGGGCGCCGAGGCGCGAGTCCATGCCGTCGATCCCGCGGCCCGAGCCGGCGGTGGTGCCGTCACCGGCGACGTTCTCGACCTCGAGCACCAGGTCGGCGTTCCGCCAGGTCTCCCGCACGACGACCGGGTTGCCGGGGGCGCCGTGGCGCAGGGCGTTCGTGAGCATCTCCTGCAGCACGCGGCGGGCGGCGGTGCCGGTGTCCGGGCGCAGGGCCAGCGGGACCCCGCGCACCGTGCGGTCGACGTCGACCCCGGCGTCGCGGATGCCCTGCACGATCTCCTCGAGCGAACCCGGGCCGGTCGCCTCGGCGGAGCCGTCGATGTGCCCGAGGACCTGTCGGACCTCGACCAGGGAGCTGCGGGCGGTGCTCGCGATGGTGGCGCTGACCGCTCGGATGCGCGCCTCGTCGTCGAGGAACGGCACCGAGTCGGCCTGCGCGATGATGACCGCGAGCGAGTGGCCGACGACGTCGTGCACGTCGCGGGCGATGTCCGCGCGGATGCGTTCGGACTCGGCGACGTCGATCGCGCGGGTGGCGGTGGCCTCGGCCTCGGTGGCGACGGCCTCGGCACGCGATGCTGCGGCCTCGGCGTCGGCACGGCGCTCCGACTCGCGGTCGCGGGAGCGGAAGGCCCGGACGGCGACCCCGCCCGCCCAGACCCCGAGCAGCGCGGTCACCGGGGCGGCCATCGCCAGGAACGCCTGGTCGCGCGGGCCGTTGATGAGCACGAGGAACCGAAAGCCGGTCGACGCCAGGTAGACCGTCGCGCCCGCCCCGGCGACGACCGCGAGCACGCCCGAGACGACGACCTCGGTGCGGGTGCCCACGACCGCGGCGGTGCCGATCACGACGAACATCGCGAGGTCCACCAGCGACGGGCGCTCGCCGCCGCCGACCTGGATCACCCCGAGGACGACCACCATGGCCATCGCGGCGGACGGGGAGATGCGGCGCAGGGCGATCGCCACCGAGGCCGACAGGACCGCGGCGAGGCTGGCGTGCTCGAGCTCGAGGTCGATGGGCAGCAGGAAGACGAACGCCGCCAGGACCGCCCAGGCCACGTCGATGACGATCGACCGGGTGGCGAGCGGCCGGAGGAACCTGCCCCGTTCGGTCACGAGAGCGATCCTCCCATGCCGTACCGGCGTCACGCGGGCGGGGCCATGGCCATCAGTGCGATGACGGTGGCGACCACGATCGCCGCGCAGAGCAGCAGGGTGGCGATCGTGTGCTTGGTCGAGGTCTGCATGCTCCCAGCCTGGGCAACCGGACGGCCGACGGCATCGGGCGGGGGACCGAAGGGCCTCGTCCTGCCGGGTGAAGCCGACGGTGGACCCGGAACCGTGGAACGGCGCATCCGGGACACCCTCTGCGCGATCCGGCCACCTTGGACGGCCGCTCAGTGCCCACGGCGAACCATCGGCCGTGCAATCGCTCGATCGAGACGAAGGAGCACGATTTGTACTTCCACAAGCAGGAACTCCAGTTCAAGGCAACGCCCGACAAGCCCGACGCGATCTACGCCCGCAAGCTGCAGGAGGTGCTCGGTGGCCAGTACGGAGAGATCTCCGTCGCCATGCAGTACCAGTTCCAGGCGTGGAACATGCACATCCCTGGCAAGTACCGCGACATGGTGTTCGGCATCGGCGCCGAGGAGATGGGCCACGTCGAGATGCTCGCGACGATGATCGCGCAGCTGCTCGAGAAGTCCCCGCTCGGCATCACCGAGGACGCGCTGCAGGACGACCCCACGGTCGCCGCGATCGTCGGCGGCACCGACGTCCAGCACGCGATCGTCGCCGGCGCGGGCGCCCGCCCGGTGGACAGCAACGGCAACCCCTGGCAGGGCTCGTACATCACCGCCAGCGGCAACCTGCTCGCCGACTTCACGGCGAACGAGAACGCCGAGATGCAGGGTCGTGTGCAGGCCGCCCGGCTCTACCACATGACCGACGACCACGGCGTGCGGGACCTGCTGTCCTTCCTCATCGCCCGCGACACCATGCACCAGAACATGTGGGCGACCGCTGCCGCCGAGCTGCGCGAGAAGGGCGTCGAGGGCTTCCCCGTGCCGAGCAACTTCCCGCAGTCGAAGGAGAACCAGGAGGTCAACTACCAGTACCTCAACTTCTCCGACGGTGCCGAGGCGAAGAACGGCCCGTGGGCGAGTGGCCCCTCGTTCGACGGCAAGGGCGAGTACTCGTACCACGACGGCCCGACCACCTCGGTCCCGATGCCCCCGCCCACGCACCCCGACGTCCGCCTCTACGGCACCACCGAGCTGCCGAACGTCGTCGAGAAGACGGCCGGCCTGGTGCAGGACAAGCTGAACAAGGAGTAGTCCCGACGGTCGCCCACGCGACCGACGGAACGACAGGAGGCCCGGCGCACGACGTGCACCGGGCCTCCTGTCCGTCAGGTGGTCACCGCACCGACGGGGCGGACCCGCCCACGGTCATCAGCGCCCCCGTCTCGGGTTCTTCGTCGCGCGGTGCCTCGAAGATGCCCGAGTAGGCGCGGACCGCGCTCCACCCCGCGATCAGCAGGGCCGTGCCGAGGACCGCCGCGACCCAGGGCGCCAGGAGCGACTGCTCGAACAGCCGGGGCGCGGCGACCCAGGTCAGGAACGTGCCGGTCAGGCTGCCGGTGGCCCCGAGGAGCAGGGCGGTGCGTCGGTCCAGGCTCGTCAGCGCGAGCGCCGCGGTGACGACGAGGACCGCGACCACCGCGTTCAGCAGGACGGACGTCATCGCTCAGTTCCTCACTCGGCGGCGGGGCCGGAACCGGCGGCACCGGAGCCGACCGCGAGCTGCTCGGACGCGCCACCGACGGTGACGGCGATCTTGCGCGGCTTCGCGGACTCCTTGACGGGGATCGTGACGCTCAGCACACCGTTGTCGTACCCGGCGGTGATGCGCTCGGCGTCCAGGCCGTCGCCGAGCGTCAGCTGCCGGACGAACGTGCCGGGCTGGCGCTCACGCGTGAGCCACTGCGAGCCCTCGGGCGCGCCCAGGGTGCGCTCGGCGCGGATGGTCAGGACGGAACCGTCCACGTCGATGTCGACCGAGCCCGGGTCGATGCCGGGCAGGTCGACGTCGAGGACGTAGTGGTCCCCGGTGCGGTACAGGTCCATCGGCATCGAGCGCGGGCCGGCTGCGGTGCCGAGGAGCGAACCCGCGAGTCGGTCGAGCTCGCGGAACGGATCGAAGTTCATCGTCATCGAAATCAACTCCTTCGTGGTTCTCGTTGAGTCCCCTCGACTCAACTGCCACTGTTTTAGCACTCGACCCTGGTGAGTGCCAAAAGATCGCTCGGAGGACGCCGAGAACTCAGCCGAGCAGGGGCGCCAGGAACGGGTCGATGACCGCCCACGTCGCGTCGGGGGCCTCGAGGTGGGGCAGGTGTCCTGCGGCCGGGACCTCGGCGAACACCGCACCCGGCACGGCCGCCGCCACCGCGCGACCGTAGGCCGGGGTCACGACCCGGTCGCTCGCGCCGAACACGACGAGCGTCGGCACCCGCACGGCCCCGAGTCGATCGAGCAGCGTCGGGTCGCTCATCGACCGGCCGGCGACGACCGCCATGGTCTGCCCGTTCGACCGCTGCACCGCCCGTTGTTCCTCGGTGACGGACGCCGGGTCCTGGTAGCCCCGCTCGGGATCGTGCCAGGCGACCTCGGCCAGCCCGCGGGCATCGAGGGCGAAGAAGTCGGCGATCGGTTCGCCCTCGACCACCGCACCCACGCCGTCGATGTCGACGACGGCACCGACGACCGCGGCGAACCGGTCGTCGGCGGCTGCCTGCACGGCCATCTCGAGGGCGATCCAGCCGCCGATGGAGGACCCGACCACCACGACGTCCTGCTCCCCGGCGGCGAGGAGCTGCTCGAGGTAGGCGGCCGCCAGGGCCGGGACGGAGTCGATGCCGTCCGGGCGCGGGGTGCCGTCCCATCCGGGGTGCGTCGGGGCGACGACGTGGAAGGTGGGTGCGAGGTGCGCGACGATCGGTGCGACGGTCCGGGGGCCGCCGCCACCGTGCAGGACGAGCGCGGTGCGGGTGCGGGTGTCGGTCATGGGTGCTCCGTATCAACATGTTTATGTACGAGTGTTGATACCGTAGCACCATGCCGACCGACCTCGAAGCCCTGGGCCACGCCGTCAAGCGGGCGCAGTACCGCAACCACCGCACGATGGACGCCGCACTGCGCGACCTCGGCGTGACGCTCGTGCAGTGGGACGCCCTGCGCGCGATCGACCGGATGCCCCGCGCATCGGGGCACGACCTCGCCGTCGCGACGTTCCAGAGCGACCAGGCCTTCGGCACCCTGGCGAACCGGATGCTCGACCGCGGGCTCATCACCCGGACCGCCGGTCGGGGTCGGCGGATCGAGCACGCGATCACCGAGGACGGTCGGCGGGTGCTCGACGAGGGGCACCGCATCGCCGAGGGGGTGCTCGACTCCCTGTTCGCACCGCTCGACGAGCCGCGACGGGCGGCGCTCCTGCAGCTCCTCATGACCCTGACGGATGCCGCCGAACCGTTCGGCGCGCAAAACGTACACAGCGCGAATGGTTCGTTGAACTGACCGTTCACTTTGTGAAAGAGTTCAGCCGTCCGCAGGGGACACACGGCAAGCAAGAAGGGCGGGACACGACATGCACAGCACGTACTCCGGGATGCCTCGGACGGCACGGATCGGTGGCAGCCACACCCGCGTCGGTCTCACCGACCCGGCGATCATCGACGCGTACGTCGAGCGTCGCATCCAGGACCCCTCGCTGCTCGCCGGTCGTTCCGAACCGTCCTACGCGGACTTCTTCAGCACGCCTGCCGTTTAGCAAGGAGCGCATGACCCCATGCCGTTGACCGTCGTCCGTCGAGAGCACGTCCACCTCTACGCCCGCGAACCCGAGTCCGGGGTCGCGAAGACCGCCGTCGACGCGCTGCTCCGCCTGCAGCACGCCGAGGACCAGCAGATCGAGTCCGCCCGCATCGAGAGCGGCCTGTCGAAGAACGAGTTCCTCGCCGTCCGGTACATGCTCCAGGCGCACCGGGACGGCCGCACGATGGGCCCGAAGGACCTCGCCGTGATGCTCGCCGTCTCGAACGCCTCGGTCACGAAGATCGTCGACGGGCTCGTGCAGAAGGGCCTGCTGTCCCGCACGGCGCACCCCACCGACCGTCGTGCGCAGGTGCTCGCCCCGACCGACCAGGCCGCCGACAAGATCGACGCCTCGTACGCGCGCTTCCACGCGGCCGTCGTCGAGGTGCTCGAGCAACTCCCCGACACGGACAACGCCGTCCTGGCCGAATCGCTCACGAAGATCGTCGACGCGCTCGCCGCGGGCACGCCCGCGCCGGTCGACGAGTACACGGTGGACGACCAGGACTGACGGGGGCGCGCCCGGCTGACGCGACCCGGCGGGTGCGACGCGACCCCGGCACGGACTGGAGGCCCGTGGTGCGCCCGCCACGGGCCTCCAGTCCGGACGGTGGCGAGAAAACCTTCCAGCGGTAAGTTGGGTGCATGACCCACCCCGCGGACGACGCCGACGCGGCCCAGCCGCGCCGCGGCGGGTACCGCAAGGGCGCCGAGCGGCGCACGCAGATCCTGGACGAGATGATCCGCATGGTGGCGGAGCAGGGGGTCGACGCATCGTCGCTCCGCTCGGTGGCCGAGGCCCTCGGGATCACGCACGCGGCACTCCGCCACTACTTCCCGAGCCGCGACGAACTGCTGCTCGCCGTCTACCGGGAGCACGAGGTCCGCGAGCAGGGCGCGCCGGACCGGATGAAGTCGGCGATCGGCGACATGCGCGAGAGCGCATCGCGCAACCGGGCCGTGCCGGGGCTGGTGCAGCTGTACACGACCCTCGCGGCCGACGCCGTGCAGGAGGGCCACCCGGCCACACGCGACTTCATGCGTGAACGCTTCGCCCGGCTGCGCGCCGAACTCGCCGAACTGATCGAGGCGGACCAGGCGAGCGGCCGGATCCGCGCCGACCTGGACCCGGTCGACCTGGCGAGCCTGAGCATCGCGGCATCGGACGGGCTGCAGGTCCAGTGGCTGCTCGACCCCGACGCCGTCGACGGCGAGCGGGTGCTGCGGCTGCTCGAGCAGCTCGTCCCGCCGGTGCGCTGAGCGGCCAGGGGTACGCCCAGACCGCCGGTGGCACAGCGACCGGCCGGTAGAACGGCAGCATGACCACTTCCACGCGCACCCCGCTCGGCGTCACGCTCGTCGACGGGGGCGCCAACGTCGCCCTGTTCTCGAGCACCGCCGAGCGGGTCGAGTTCTGCACCTTCGACGACGACGGCACCGAGCACCGCACCGAGCTCCGCAACCGCACCGGCTACACCTTCCACGACGTCGTCCCCGGCGTGACCGTCGGCACCCGCTACGGCTTCCGCGTGCACGGCGCGTGGGACCCGGCGAACGGCCTGCGCCACAACGGCGCGAAGCTCCTGCTCGACCCCTACGCCACCGCGATCGACGGCGAGTACGAGTGGGGCCAGGCGCTCTTCGGTCACGACATGAACGAGCCCGAGCAGATCGACGAGACGGACTCGGCCAGCGCGATGCCCAAGTCCGTCGTTGCCGACCGCTCCTTCGACTGGGACGGTGACGCCCTGCTGCGGACCCCGCTCGCCGACACCGTCGTGTACGAGGTGCACGTCAAGGGCTTCACGAAGCAGCACCCGGACGTCCCCGAGGAGATCCGCGGCACCTACGCCGGCATGGCCCACCCGGCGGCGATCAAGCACCTGACCGACCTCGGCGTCACCGCGGTCGAGCTGCTGCCGACGCACCAGTTCGTGCAGGACTCGACGCTCCTCGACAAGGGCCTCCGCAACTACTGGGGCTACAACAGCATCGGCTTCTTCGCGCCGCACGACGAGTACTCGTCCTCCGGCACCGCCGGGCAGCAGGTCGCCGAGTTCAAGGCGATGGTGAAGGCCCTGCACGTCGCGGGGCTCGAGGTCATCATGGACGTCGTCTACAACCACACCGCCGAGGGCAACCACATGGGCCCGACGCTGTCGTTCAAGGGGATCGACAACCAGTCGTACTACCGGCTGGTCGAGGGTGACGAGGCGAACTACTTCGACACCACCGGCACCGGCAACAGCCTGAACGTCGGGCACCCGGCGGCCCTCGGACTCATCATGGACTCGCTCCGCTACTGGGTCGAGGAGATGCACGTCGACGGCTTCCGGTTCGACCTGGCCACGACGCTCACCCGCCAGGACGGCGAGGCCGAGAAGCACTCGGCGTTCCTCGACATCATCCACCAGGACCCCGTGCTGCGCGAGGTCAAGATGATCGCCGAGCCGTGGGACACCGCCGGCTACCAGGTCGGCGGGTTCCCGGCCGACTGGTCCGAGTGGAACGGCAAGTACCGCGACGACCTGCGGGCCTTCTGGCGCGGCGACGAGGGCGCCCTCGGCGACGCCGTCCAGCGGGTCCTCGGCAGCCCGGACGTCTACGAGGGCTCGCGGCGCTCCCCGCTGTGCTCGATCGACTTCGTGACCGCCCACGACGGTTTCACGCTGGCCGACCTGACGATGTACGCCGACAAGCACAACGAGGCGAACGGCGAGGACAACAACGACGGCGAGAGCGACAACACCTCGTTCAACGGCGGCATCGAGGGACCGACCGACGACGGCGCGGTGAACGACTACCGCGACCGGCAGCGCCGCAACTTCCTCGGCACCCTGCTGCTCTCCGCCGGCGTGCCGATGATCCTGGGTGGCGACGAGCTCGCCCGGTCACAGGGCGGCAACAACAACGCGTACTGCCAGGACGACGAGATCTCGTGGTTCGACTGGGCTGCCGCCGACCAGGACCTGCTCGCCTTCACCACGGCGGCCATCGCGTTCCGTCGGCAGCACCAGGCCCTGCGTCCGGAGTGGTTCCGCACCGCGCCGGGTGACTCGGAGTCGACGGTGACCGTGCTCCGTGCCGACGCCGCCGGGTTCGAGGACGGGGACTGGGCGGACGGCGGCAACCGGGCCGTGACGCTCGTGCTGCACCAGGGCGACGACACCGTGGCCGTGCTGCTGAACGCGTCGGACACCACGGTGGAGTTCACGCTGCCGGAGCGTCCGGGTGGGGGCAGCTGGTCCCTCGGGCTGTCGAGCGACCCCGACCAGGCCGTGGTGGGCGACGCGGCGACGCTGCTCGTGCGCGACGCGTCCTTCACCGCGCTGGTCTGAGGCGTCGCGCGCGGGCGTTCGCGCTCGCGCGGTTTCGCTTGGTGAGCAGAAATGGTCGGGTTCCCGTTGGGGACCCGACCATTCCTGCTCACGAAGTGGTGCGCGTGGTGCTCGCGGCGCTCCTAGGCGTTCGCGCCCGCGGTCAGCACGGCTGCCGCGGGGTCGAAGTCCTCGGGCAGCGGCGGGACCGCGTCCACGGTCGACGTGATGTCGACGGCGGAACCCGACTCGGCCGCGTCACGGATGCCGAGCAGGACGTCGAGCACGTGCAGCGCGACGGCGCCGGAGGCACGCTCGGGGCGGTCCTCCGCGATGGCGCGGGCGAGCTCGACGACACCGGTGCCACGACCCCAGGTGGAGCCGACCGCCTCGAGCGTCTCGGGCTCGTCCTGGCCGTAGCGCCAGAGCTGCGACGAGCCCTCGAACGTGTTCGGGTCCGGCAGCGAGATCGTGCCGAGCGTCCCGTTGATCTCGACGAAGCCCATGCGCGGCAGGGCGTGCTGGAACGAGAACGTCGACTGGGCGGACTGCCCGCCGGCGAACTCGATCAGGGCAGCGTGGTGCGTCGGGACCTCGACCGGGAACGTCTCGCCGGCGCGGGGGCCGGACGCGATCGTGCGACGGTCGAGCGACTTCGACGAGACGGCCTGCACGCGCGAGGCGGTGCCGAACGCGTGCACCAGGGTCGTCACGTAGTACGGGCCCATGTCGAACAGGGGGCCGGCACCGGTGGCGAACAGGAAGTCCGGGTTCGGGTGCCACGCCTCGGGTCCGGGCACGTGGAACAGGGTCGTCGCGGACAGCGGCTCGCCGATGTCACCGCGGGCGATGGCCCGGAGCGCCGTCTGGATGCCCGCACCGAGCACGGTGTCCGGAGCGGTCGCGACACGCAGGCCCTTGGCCTTCGCCGACTCGAGCACCGCGGCGGCCGACGCGTGGTCGGTCGCGATCGGCTTCTCGCTCCAGACGTGCTTGCCGGCGTCGATGATCTGCTGGTCGACCTCGGCGTGTGCGGCCGGGATCGTCAGGTTGATCACGATCGAGATGTCGTCGCGGGCGAGGAGTTCCTCGACCGATCCCGACGAGGCGACGCCGTACTCCGCCGCCTGGGCAGCAGCGCGGTCGAGCAGCACGTCGGCGACGAAGCGGACCTCGACGTCGGCGAACTTGGTCAGGTTCTCGAGGTACTGGGTGGAGATGTTGCCGGCACCGATGATGCCGATCCCGACACGGCTCACTTGTCGTTGTCCTTGAGCCAGGTGAGGGACTCGGTGATGCCCTCGAAGACGTCGCCCTTGTACGCGTCGAACTCGACCACGCGGATCGCCTGCGGTGCGGCGGCGAGGATCGCGGCCACGTCGACGTCGCCCTGACCGGCCGGCGTCTGGTTCTCGAAGGCGCGCTGCAGTGCCTCGGGCACGATGAGGGCGCTCTCGGACGAGGGCAGCGCGGTGCGGATGTCACCGTCGACCTTGCCGTCCTTGACGTGGATCGCGACGACGCGGTCGCCCAGGCCCTTGAGCACGGCAGGGGCGTCGGCGCCACCGACGGTCGCCCAGAAGGTGTCGACCTCGAGGACGGTCTCCGGCGACAGCTGCGACACGAACAGGTCGTAGACGGTGCGGCCGTCGACCTTGTTCGTGAACTCCCACTGGTGGTTGTGGTACCCGAACTGCAGGCCACGGCCGGCGGCCTCGGCGGTCAGCTCGTTGACGCGCTCGGCGATCTTCGCGACGTCGTCGGCGGTCTGCCAGCGGTCGGTCGGGATGAACGGGTCGATGACGGTGCGGATGCCGAGGCGCTCGGCGGCGTCCCAGATCGGCGCGGTGTCCTCGGCGTCGATCACGGCGACGTGGCCGGACGGAGCCTTGAGGCCGGTGGCCGCGAACGCACGCTCGAGGTCGGTGGCGCGCTCGACGAACGCGTAGGGCTCGACGTTCTCGTACCCGATCTCGGCGACACGGGCGATGGCCTTGTCGAGGTCTTCGGCGATGGCGTCGCGCAGCGAGTACAGCTGCACAGAAGTGGTGGGCATTGCAGAGGCTCCTTCGATCCTGTCTGGGTGTCGCGGCCCGTCGAGGAGCGATGCTCCGCGGCGAGATCGATGACGACGCTACCCCAAAAACCACCCGGTGTGTAGTTTTTGCTGCCCCGTGTGACGACCCTGGTGTTGCAGACAACACGTGTCGATGTATGCTCGCGTCGGAAAAACCTTGTCAGGCAAGGTTTTCATCGACTCAAGGAGGCGTCATGAGCACACCCGAACCCGGCAGCCCGGCACTGCTCAACCCGGAAGAGGGCATCACCCAGCCCGTCAGCACGGTCAAGGTGGGCATCGGCTACCAGATTGCCCTGTTCCTCGGGCAGTTCGGCCTCTTCGTCGCGCTCATGGCGCCCGTCTACGTGAGCATGCAGCTCAAGGCGCAGGCCCTGGTCGGCGACGACGCTGCGAACGTCATCGGCTCGGTGCTGCCGATCGGCGCGTTCGGTGCGCTCATCATGAACCCCCTCGCGGGTGCCCTGTCCGACCGCACCCGCACGCGCTGGGGCCGTCGTCGCCCCTGGCTGCTCAGCGGTGTCGTGGTCTTCGCGATCGCTCTCGCGTGGATCGCCTACTCGCCCGACGTCCTCAACCTGACGCTGGCCTGGCTGCTCGCCCAGCTCGCCGCGAACGCCACGCTCGCCACCCTGCTCGCGAGCTTCGCCGACAACGTGCCGCAGCTGCAGCGCGGCCGGTCCTCGAGCATCATCGCGCTCGCGCAGAACATCGCCGTGCTCGCCGGCACCTACCTGTCGGTCTTCTTCGTCGCGAACCTGCCCGTGCTGTTCATCGCGCCGGGCATCCTGGCGATCATCCTGGTCGCCGTGTACGCCGTCGTCGCGCGGGACGACCTGCCCACGTACAAGCTCAAGAAGTTCACGTTCCTGAACCTCATCGCGTCGTTCTGGACGAACCCGGTCAAGAACCCGGACTTCGCGTTCGCGTGGTGGTCGCGCTTCCTCATCATCTTCGCGACCTTCATGTTCACGACGTACCGCCTGCTCTACATGGAGCAGCACCTCGGCATCGAGAGCGCGAAGGAGGCGACCGCCGCCGTCGCCTTCGGTGTGCTGCTCTACACGATCGCGCTGCTGGTCAGTGCGGCGCTGTCCGGCTGGGCCTCGGACAAGCTCGGTCGCCGCAAGGTGTTCGTCGGTGGCTCCACGGCGATGTTCGCCGTCGGACTCATCGTGCTGGCGCACGCCGACACGGTCAACGGCTTCTACGTCGCCGAGGTCATCATGGGCTTCGCCTACGGCATCTACTCCGCGATCGACACCGCACTCGTCGTCGACGTCCTGCCGAACGCGGACCGCCCCGGCAAGGACCTCGGGGTCATCAACATCGCCAACGCCCTGCCGCAGTCGCTCGCACCGGCCGTCGCCCTGTTCTTCCTGAAGATCGGGTCCGGTAACGCCGCCGACAACTACACGCTCATGTGCTGGGCCGCCGGCGCGATCGCCATCATCGGCGCGCTCGTCGTGATCCCCATCAAGCGGGTGCGGTAGCGCCCGTCGCGCAACGCGACAAAAGGACGGAGGGGAGGCCCGTGGCGACGCCGCCACGGGCCTCCCGTCCGTCTGCCTGGTCGCGTCAGCCGGCCCCGATAGCGTGATCCACATGCTCGCCGCCGCCCCTGCCCCGTTCGACACCCCCGCCGGCCGCATCGTCGGGACGCTCGACGGCGACGTGGTGCGGGCGCTCGGGATCCCGTACGCGCAGGCCGAACGGTTCGCCCCACCGCAGCCGATGCCTCCGTTCGCGGGCGAGCTGCACGCGTCGACCCCGTCGCCGGTCGCACCGCAGCCGCACGAGGAGTTCGTCGACCTGCTGCTCAACCCGATCCAGGGCATCGAGGTCGACGAGCACTGCCAGCGGCTCTCGATCACGCTGCCCGCCGACGTGCGGCCGGACGAGCAGCTGCCCGTGATGGTCTGGATCCACGGTGGTTCGTACGTCATCGGCGGCGGCGACCTGCCGATCTACGACGCTCGCGACCTGGTGACCGAGCAGCGCGTGATCGTGGTGTCGGTCACGTTCCGGCTCGGCGTGCTCGGGTTCCTCGGTGACGGCGAGACGATCCCGGCGAACCTCGGGCTCCTCGACCTGGTCGAGTCGCTCCGCTGGGTGCGCGCGAACATCGCTTCGTTCGGCGGCGACCCCGACCTGGTCACCGTCTTCGGGCAGTCAGCCGGCGGGGACGCAGCTGCGCACCTGATGATCAGTGCCGGCGCCGAAGGGCTGTTCCGCCGCGCGATCATCCAGAGCGCTCCGCTCGGGCTGTCCCGCCGTCGGGCACGGATGAACCGCGCGATGGTCCGGGCGGTCGGCACCGTGCACGCCGACACCCCGCTCGAGGACCTGCTCGACCGTCAGGCGCTCGGAACCCGGGCCGCCGCGCCGTACGGACTCGCCGCCGGCATGCCGTTCGGCACCCAGTACGGGTTCGCGCCGCTGCCCGCCGAGCGTGACCTCGACGCCGCGTGGAGCCGGGTCGCCCCCGACGTCGACGTGCTGATCGGGTCCGGTTCGGACGAGGCCGGCATGTACGTGCCGCTCGTGCCCGGCCTGCGTCGGGTCACCCGGTCGCGGGTGCTGCGGTCGGCCCTCCGGTGGTGGGTCGTGCGTCCGCTGTCCGACGTCATCTACGGGCGTGACGCCCGACGGTTCACCGAACGGCACCGACGCGCCGGCGGCCGGGCGACCTCGTACCGACTGCACCGCGGTGTCACGAGCGCCCCGACCGGAGCCGTGCACATGAGCGATCTGCCGCTGCTGCTCGGCGGCCGCGAGGCCTGGGCCGGCACCCGGTTCGTCCCCGAACGCGACTGGCCCGAGGTCGAGCGCCGCGGCCGGGCCTTCCGGGCGATCTGGGCCGACTTCGCCCGCACCGGCGAGGTCCGGGCGCCCGACGACGAGACGCTGACGTTCGACCGCGGCTGACCGGGAGCCGAGGACGGTGGCCGCGCCCCCTGAACTGGCGGTCGCGTGCCGCTGACCGGCCCCGCACAATCGTCAGCATGCCCACGACCGATGTCGACCTCCGCGCACGCATCGTCGCCGGGGCGATCAGTGCCTACCGAGCCGGGGACTTCCACCGTGTCGGGCCCGACGAGGTCGCCGAGCACGCCGGGGTCACGGCCGCCGAGTTCCACCGGGCGTAACCGATGTGGGAACTCCTGGTGGTCGCGGTCATGGACAAGTGGAACAACGGCAGCCGACTCGAGCTCTGGCCGATCGCGGAGCGGGACGGCACGGTCGCCTACCTGCGTGCCCGGCTCGCGGCGGGCGTGGAGGATCCGGCCCTCGTGCGCCTCCGGGTCGCCGTGCTCAGCGCCGCCTCGAACCCCGACCACCCCGCCGCCGGGTGGTTCCGCACGCAGTACACGCGGGCGTTCGAGGACGTCACCCTCGCCTTGGTCCGCGACGTCGTCGCTGGCCGAGAGTCCCGTGGCGCCTCGCCCCGGCACGCGGCCGAGCAGCTCATGGCGCTGTACGAGGGGCTCCAGCTGCAGTCCGTCATCCGCGACGACGGGGAACCGCTCAGCGCCTTCGACCGGGCGGTCGCTCGGATGCGGGTCGGCTGGGCAGCGGCACGCGTCGACGCCTGATCCGGGTCGGGCGCGCACGTCGGACGGCCGGGAGGCACCATGCGGGTCCGGGTCCGGGTCCTCGAGCGGTCATGACTCCCCGCACGTGCAGCGTCGCGTGGTCACGTTCCGTCGTTTGCGGGCGGCGGGGCCGACGGTCTGTGACCGCTCGGCGTGCGGGCCGCGGGGGGGGGTGGTGACCGGTCGGCGGGCTGGTGGAGCGTCCGCACCACCCCGGTCCACGGCCTGGAGGCCCGGCGCGGCTGGCAGACGTCGGTGCACCCACCTGGCATGGTCGGCCCATGGAGTACACGGACTACGACACCCGGCTCGCCGCCTACGGCGTGATCACGGACGGTGACCGCGTGCTCCTGGCGAAGCTGCGTCACCCCGACGCGGGCACGTGGACGTTGCCGGGCGGCGGGGTCGAGTTCGACGAAACCGTCGAACAGGCCGTCGTGCGAGAGATCCGCGAGGAGACCGGGTACGAGGCCCAGGCCGGTGCCCTGCTCGGGGTCCGGCACCACATCGTCCCCGCGGAGCGCCGCATCCACGCCAACGGCCGCCCGATGAAGGCCGTGCAGGTCGTGTTCCGGGCGACGATCACCGGAGGAGCCCTGCGGCACGAGCTCGACGGCTCGACCGACGAGTCGCGGTGGATCCCCGTCGCCGAGCTCCCGCACCACCGCCACGGCCTGCTCGTGCCGATCGCCCTCGGCTGGGCGGGCGCCCTGGCCCGCTGACCGCGTCAACCCGCGTGCAGCACCGCGAACTGCGGTGGGACCGCGGTGGGTTCCGGGGGCTGGACACCCCACCCGAGGTTGCGGAGCGACTGCGCGGTCTCTGCCGGGAACTGCCGAGCGGTTGCCTCGGCTTCTTCACGGCGCCAACGATTCCGGAACCCGTGCACGGCCTCCCGCCACGTCGGCAACGCGTCCACGCCGCACTCGACGATGACGAACTCGACCACGTCGGCGAGGCTCGGCCGGAAGTGCGGGCCGCCGAGCGGGAAGTGCAAGGACGACAACCTCGCCGCATCACGCTGCCCGGAACCGTGGTCGCGGGCTCTGGCCAGCAGCGAACTGAACGCGCCGCGCTCGGCGTGCAGGTGCCAGTGCGACTGCGGAGTGGCGGTCAACGCTTCCTGGAACTCGAAGCGGACCAGTGGCTGTCGTTCGTCGACCAGGAAGAGGGTGAACCGGCTCTCGTTCAGCTCGAGGACCTCGAGATGACTCTTCCATCGGTACCGCATCGACAGTGTGACATTGGCGGTGTGAACGCCGCCGATGTTCAGCCGGACCGGTGGAGTCGTTCCTGACGCAGCGGCAGGCTGCACGACGATCGTTCCATCGGGGACATCCAGCTCGTAGTCGATCTGCACCCCGTGCCCGGGCAGGGAAGTGTCCAGGAGCTCTTGGGCGACGGCTGCGTGGTGCTGGCCGGCTCCATCGGACACCTCAGTCATCGCTCACCGAGCAGGAACGAGATGCTGTCCAGCCAGTCCTGTGCGAGGTACTCGTCGATGAACAGGTCGCGCCACTGCTCGGTCGGCGCGAACTCCCGCTCGTCCAGGTTCCACTCTGCGCGGACTCGTTCGCGCTCGGCGAGGAGCCCCTCGCGGGTCCAATGCCGTCCCAGCACCTTCGTCATGGCCGTCCTCTCGTCGGTGAGAGGACGGTAGGACGATCAGCAGCGCCGACGCGAGCTTTCGGAATACAACATGTTCACTCCTCGATGACGCTGAGGACGTTGCCCGACGGGTCGGTGAACCAGGCGATGAGCGGGCCGCCCTTCCGGTTCACACCCCGCTCGTCGGTCACCCCCTCGTACTGCAGGAACACGACGCCCTTCGCGGTGAGCTCGTCGACCGCGGCGTCGATGTCCGGCACCGGGAAGTTCAGCACCGTGAAGGCCGCCGGTTCGTGACCCGGGCCCTTCGGGTAGACGAGCACCTGGTGTCCACCGCCGAGCTGCAGGAAGAGCATGCCGTGGTCCTCGGTGACCTCGACCCCCAGGACGTCCTCGTAGAACGCCTTCGCCTCGGGCACGTCGCGCACCGAGAACCCGCTGAACGCCTTCGTCGCATCGACCATGCGGCAAGTGAACCACCGCGGCCCGGCGTCGGTGCGCTCTGCGAGGATGAGGCCGTGAGCGACTCCGGCACGACCGTCGACCAGGCCGTCGAGCGTGCCGTCGAACTGGCCCGTTCGAGCAAGCGCACCGTGCTCGGGATCGCCGGAGCACCGGGCGCCGGCAAGTCCACGCTCGCCCGTCGCATCGTCACCGCCGTCGACGACCGCCTGGGTGCGGGCACCGCGGTGCAGGTCCCGATGGACGGCTTCCACCTGTCGAACGCGGCGCTCGACGCCCTCGGCCGGCACGACCGCAAGGGCGCGGCGGACACCTTCGACGCCGACGGGTACGTCGCGCTCGTCCGCCGACTCGTCGCCGCCGACGAGGACGTGGTGTGGGCACCGGACTTCGACCGTCGCGTGGACGAGCCCGTCGCCGGCAGCATCGCGGTGCCCCGCGCAGCCCGACTCGTGGTGTCCGAGGGCAACTACCTGCTCGACGACACGGCACCGTGGTCGGCGCTGCCGGCGCTCTTCACCGAGACCTGGTTCTGCGCCGTCGACGACGACGTGCGGCTCGACCGCCTGGTCGGCCGGCACATGCGGCACGGCCGCGACCACGACGCCGCCCGCGCATGGGCGGTGGAGGTGGACGGCGTGAACGCCGCGAGGGTCGCGCCCACGGTGATCCGGGCCTCCAGGACGGTGTGGACGTGACCACCGACCAACGCGACGCGAAATCGACACCGACACCGACACCGACACCGACACCGACACCGACACGAGGAGCGACCATGACCATCGCCATCACCGGAGCGACCGGCAACATCGGGGGCGCCGTGAGCGCGGCGCTCGCCGCGGACGCCGTGCCGTTCCGGATGCTCGTGCGCGACGCCTCCCGTGCGCCGGAGCTGCCCGGCTCGGAGGTCGCCGTCGCGACCTTCGCCGACGCCGACGCGAGCCGAGCGGCGCTCGAGGGCGTCGAGGTCCTGCTCATGGTCTCGGCGGCCGAGGCCCAGGACCGCCTCGACCAGCACCGGGCGTTCGTCGCTGCGGCGGCCGACGCGGGCGTGCGGCACGTCGTCTACACGTCGTTCCTCGGCGCGGCTCCCGATGCGACCTTCACGCTCGGACGCGACCACTGGGCGACGGAGCAGGCGATCCGCGAGAGCGGGATGGCGTTCACGTTCCTGCGCGACAGCTTCTACCTGGACTTCGTGGAGGACCTGGTCGGCGAGGACGGCGTGATCCGCGGACCGGCCGGCGACGGCGCCATGGCCGCGGTGGCCCGTGCCGACGTCGCCCGCGTCGCGACCGCGGTGCTGCACGACCCGGACGCGCACCGCGACCAGACCTACGAGCTGACCGGCCCCGAGGCGATCACCCTGGCCCAGGCGGCGGCGATCGTGTCCGAGGTCCGCGGCCGGACGGTCAGCTACCACCCGGAGACCCTCGACGAGGCGTACGCATCACGTGCGCAGTGGAACCCGGAGCCGTGGCAGGCCGACGCCTGGGTGAGCACCTACACGGCCATCGCCGAGGGGGCGCTCGCGAACGTGTCCGGCGACGTCGAGCGCATCACCGGGCGTCCGCCGATGTCCCTGCGCGAGGTGCTCGCCGCGAGCTGACCCGTGGTGCCGGTGTGCGCCGGGTCCGACCGACGGCCCGGGCAGCCCGCAGTGCCAGACCGTCCACGTGATGCCGTCCGCCCGGCGCGGCTGCATCGGCAGGCGTGCGTGCCGGGTGCCGCTGCTGAGTGCTCGGCAGCCCCCGGCCAGTGCGGCGCGCAGGACCGGGTCGGTGCGGGGCGCGTGGGCCTCGACGACGAGGACGCGCAGGCCGTCGGCGATCCTCCGGCGGATCTGGTGCGTCGTGAAGACGGGCACGGTGCCCGAGAACCCGCCGTCCGTCAGCACTGGCAGCCCGGTCGCGTCGATCACGGGTGCCGAGATGTGCCAGGTGTCCGTCATGAAGAGCGGTTCGTCGTGCCGGTACCCCTCCAGGCGTCGCGCGGTCGCGACGAGTCGGCTGAGGGCACGCGGGTAGGGCGTCGACCCGCCCCACGGGTCCGGGCGCGACACGTGGAAGACGTCCGGGCTGCCGGCCGGGATCGGCCAGCGTGCGGGCCACGGCCCGACCGACGCGTCGACGCCGCTGCCGTCGCGGGTCGCGTCGAGCGCCTGCAGTGAGAACGCGGCTGGTCCGGCGACGAGCGCGAGCCCGGCTGCCAGCGCGATGACCGTCCTGGAGGCCCGGTGCCGGTCCGGCCCGCGCGTCGCCTCCCAGCGGGGTCGCCACCACACCGCCACCAGCGTCGCGACGACGGCGACCGTCGAGACGGTGATAGCGGGCACGGCGAGCACGCTCGGCATCGCGGTGCCCCGGGCGAGGAACACCACCCAGCCGAGCTGCGCCGCGGCGAGGACGACCGGGAGCGCCCGGAGCCCTCGAGCCTGCGCCCGGACGAGCCCGACCGCACCGCGCCACCCGAGGGCTGCGAGCAGGGCCAGCTGCACGCCGATCGCGGCGACGTAGGCGGTGTGCGGCACCGCGGCCACCGAGAGCACGGCCGCCGCGGTGCCGAACCAGACCACCAGGACGGCCAGGGTGGCTGATCCGGCGCGGGTGTCGAACGCGTGCCCGAACGGGGAGCCGAGGGCACCGGGTCGCTGAGCACGGCGGCGGACGAGCACCACGGCCGCGACCAGCACGCCGAACACCGCCGCGGGCAGGAGCCAGGCCACCTGTGACGCCAGGTGCGGTCCGAGCAGCTTGCCGAACCCGGCCGGACCACCGCGCCAGGTGTGCGGACCGAACGGCACCGTGAACGACCGGACGGACCCGGGCACCGCGCCGGGCAGGAACCGGTCGATGCCGTTGTACCCGAACACCATCGCGAGCGGACTGTCGTCGGTGGAGCCGTCCGCCCACGGCCGCGAACCCGACGGGGTGAGTGCCAGCGCGGTCACCCACGACACCGACGCCAGGACCGCGACGATCCCGAGCACTCCGGCACGGGCCACCCGGGTGCCGAAGCGGAAGGGACGGCCGTCGTGCCCGGCCGAGGCCAGCAGGGTGCCGAGCAGCAGCGCCGGCAGGACGAACCAGGCCTGCACCATCTTCGCCTGGAACCCGACGCCGACCGCCAGGCCCGCGGTGACGAGCGGCCACCAGCGCCCGGTCAGTGCCGCGTGCTGCCAGCACAGCAGGGCGACGGCCAGCGCGGCGGTGACCATGCCGTCCTCCATCGGGTGCGCGAACATCGACACGAAGACCGGCGTCGACCCGGCTGCTGCGGCAGCGACGAGGCCCGTCCCGACGCCGGCCCAGCGGAGCCCGACCAGGGAGCAGGCCCACAGGGTGACGAGCCCCTCGACGACCTGGGGGAACGCGAGCGCGGCGGTGGAGTGCCCGAACAGCCGGAGGCTCAGCGCCTGCGGGACGGCGAAGCCGCTGAGCTTGTCGAGCGTCACCGTCGCGGAGGGGTCGAATGCGCCCGAGAACAGTGCCGGCCACGACTCGGACATCGACCGCGCCGAGGCCTGGTAGAAGCTGAAGTCCCCGCCACGGCCCAGGTTCCAGGCGAGCAGCACGGTCGTGCCGCCCGCGATCACGAGCAGGGTGAGCCGTGCCGCGAGCGGCTGGTCCCGCCAGCGGGCGGGTCGTCGGATGTCCACTCTCCGGACCTTGGCCGTCCGGGATGACGACCGGCCGGGACCGTGCCGCCAGCTGGCCGCGAAGCCGGTCCGCGCGCTGAGGGGTCGTGCGGGTGCGGCCCCCGTCGGTCAGCGCCTCGGGGGTCGAGCCGGAGCGGGGTCTCAGCCGGCGTCCGGGTTCGGGGTCAGGACACCCGTCGCGCGGCGAACGTCCCGACGACACCGAGGGTGAGCACCGCGACGAGCACGACGAGCAGCGGCGCCGTCCAGTTCCCCGTCGCACCGTGCAGGGCACCGGCGACGAGCGGCCCGGCCGACCCGAGCAGGTACCCGCCGCCCTGCACGAACGCGGACATCCGGCGGGCATCGGCGTCACTCGAGACGATCCGCACGATGACGATGAAGATCACGGTGATGCCACCGCCCTGGGCTGCACCGCCGAGCACCGACCACAGCAACCAGAGCTGCGGGGCGAACAGCAGCCCGAGCGGCATCGCCAGCCACAGCGTGCCGACCAGGGCGATGATCGCCGCCGGACGCCACCGGGTCGCGAGCAGCGGGACACCGAGCGCCCCGACGACGGCCAGGATCTGGAACACCGACGAGCTCGCGCCCGACGACGCTTTCGAGAAGCCGATCTCGTCGTGCAGCAGCGTCGGGATCCACGCGGTGAGGGCGTAGTACGAGAACGCCTGGCCGCCGAACGCGAGCGTCAGGCCCCAGGTGATGAGCCGTCGTGCCGGGCGGATGGGCTCGGCGGCGGCGACCCGTGCGGCCTCGGCGGCGCGGGCGGTGCGGATCGCCCCGGTGTCGAGCACCTGGTCGATCGGGCCCGTGACGGGCAGCGGTTCGTCCCGCTCGGACGGCAGCGGGCGTCGCCAGGCGGCGCGAGCACCGACCGTGTAGGTCCAGGCCGCGGCGGCGATGAGTGCGAAGACCGCCCAGATCGCGATGGCGACCGGCCACCCCCACAGGGCGGCCAGGGGAGCGGTGCCGAGCGACGTGATCATCGACCCGACGTTGAGCGCCGATGTGTAGACGCCGGTGACCAGGCCGACACGCTCCGGCGAGGTGTCCCGCCGGATGACCACCGGGATCACCACGTTGCCGATCGTGATGCCGATGCCGATGACCGCGGTGCCGATCAGCAGCGCCGCCGACGAGGGAATCGAGCGCACGACGGTGCCGGCGAGCACGATGACGAGCGACAGCGAGACCGCGCGCTCGGGGTCGGCCTTCGCGATGACCCAGCTGGCGAACGGCGTCGCGAGCGCGAAGGACAGCACCGGGATCGTCGTCAGCAGCCCGGCGATCGTCGCGGTCAGGCCGAGGTCGGCGCGGACGTCCCCGATGACCGGGGCGGTCGCGACGATCGGGCCGCGGAAGTTCAGGGCGATCAGGACGATGGCCGCCGGCAGCAACCAGGCGGCGCCGCGGAGGCCCCGCCGGACGACGTCGTCGCTCATGCGGACGGCGTCGCGGACGGCAGCAGGATCGGCAGCAGGTCGAGCGGGGTGGCGGCGCGGGCGATGGTGCCCTCGGCCTCGTCGGGGGAGCCGTAGCCCCACTCGGCGAAGACGACCGGGACGCCGTGCACGGTCGCGCCCTCGACGTCGTGCTTCCGGTCGCCGATCAGCACCGGGCGGCTGGTGTCGAAGCCGTGGGCCTCGAGGCGTCGCAGTGCCTCTTCGACGACGTCGGCCTTGCTCGACCGCACCTCGTCGTCGCTCGCACCCGTGATGATGTCGATGTCCCCGGTGAGCCCGTAGTGCTCGAGGATGTAGGTCGCCGGCGTCTCCGGCTTGCTCGTCGCCGTCGAGATCGGCAGCCCCGCCTGGTGCAGGGTGCGCAGCACGACGTCGATGTCCGGGAACATCTCGGAGTCGAGCGCCCCGTGCGAGAAGTAGTGCTCGCGGTAGACGGCGAGGGTGCGGTCGGCCAGTTCGTCGTCCATGCCCATCGCGATCCGGAACGTGTCCATGATCGGCGGGCCCACGAACGACATCAGGGTGTCGTGTTCCGGCACCGGGACGCCGACGGTGCGGAAGGTGTGCGTCAGGCTCTCGAGGATGCCCGGAGCGGAGTCGCTGATGGTGCCGTCGAGGTCGAACAGGATGGCGGAGAACGGGCTGGTCATGTCCTGCCCACCCTAGCCGGGAGGTGGCGGCGACCATCCGGGTTCCGTCGGCGGCGGGGCGGGGCGAGCCGCGCCTCCAGGCCCGACGGCCGGACGGCTGGACGGCCCGACGCGGCTCAGAACAGGCGGGTGTGCCCGCCCTCGATGCCGCGCATCGCGTCGTAGTCGAGCACGAGGACGCGGATGCCGCGGTCCTCGGCGAGGGTGCGTGCCTGCGGTGCCACCGTCTGCGCTGCCAGCACGCCCTGCACCGGGCGCAGGTGCGGGTCGCGGTTCATGAGCTCGAGGTAGCGGGTGAGCTGCTCGACCGCGTCGATGTTGGCGTTGCGCTTCATCTCGACGGCGACGCTCGCCCCTGCGTCGTCGCGGGCCAGGATGTCGACCGGCCCGATCGCCGTCATGTACTCGCGGCGGACCAGTGTGTGGCCGTCACCGAGGAGCTCGATCTGCTCGGCCAGGAGCTGCTGCAGGTGCGCCTCGACCCCGTCCTTCACCAGGCCCGGGTCGACGCCCAGGTCGTGGGTCTCGTCGGACACCACCTCGTACAGGGAGACGATGAGCTTGTCCTGCGTCTTCTTCTGCGTCACCGTCCACACCTGCGTGATGCCGGCGACCGACTGCTCCTCGTCCGGCTCGGTGATCTCGATCGAGCAGGGCGGGCTCATCCAGTTCAGCGGCTTGTAGCTGCCGCCGTCGGAGTGCACGAGCAGGGAGCCGTCCGCCTTGAGCATGAGCAGGCGGGTCGCGAGCGGCAGGTGGGCTGAGAGCCGGCCCGCGTAGTCGACGGAGCACCGGGCGATGACGAGACGCACCCCGGAAGCCTAACCGGCGTGGTGTCGACAGCCGGACCGGGCGCGCGGACCGTGCATCCTGCACTGATTCACATGCCCGTAACGACGTTCTGCACATGTACCGCAATCCGATGCCGTCCTACCGTGGCTGACACCCCGATCGGCCCACGCCGACACCCCTCCCCGAGGAGCCACGATGGCCAGCGAGACCGCAGTGTCAGCACCACGAACCCCCCGTTCCGAGTCGGTCGCCGTCGACGACTACTCGCTCAGCAGAGTCCCGATGTCCGCGCGCTACGGCTGGTTCCAGGTCGCCGTGCAGCGCTTCGGGCAGATCTCGGCCCTGTCCCAGTTCCTGCTCGGTGCGACGCTCGGCTTCGGCATGAGCTTCTGGGACGCCTTCTGGGCGATCACCCTGGGCGCCGTGATCCTGGAGATCGTGTCGGTGCTCGTCGGCGTCATCGGCGTCAAGGAGGGCCTGAACACCTCGGTCATCGCGCGCTGGACCGGGTTCGGCAAGGCCGGCTCGGCGCTGGTCGGACTGGCGATCGGGCTGAGCCTGATCGGCTGGTTCGGCATCCAGTCGGGCGTCTCGGCGGCCGGCCTCGTCTCGATCCTGCCGATCCTGCCCGCCTGGGCGTGGTCGCTCGTGTTCGGGCTGCTCGTCACCGCGATCGTCCTGCGCGGGTTCCACTCGATGCAGTGGCTGGCGAACGTCACCGTGCCGCTGTTCCTGGTGCTCGTCGGCTGGGCGGTCATCGTCGAGCTGAGCCGTCACTCGATCGCCGAGCTCGCCGCGCGTGCCCCGGCCGGTCCGGAGCTGAGCTTCGTGGCCGGCACCACCCTGGTCGCGGGCGGGTTCATCGTCGGTGCGGTGATCACGCCGGACATGACGCGCTTCAACCGCTCGGTCGGCGACGTCGTGAAGCAGACGCTGCTCGGCGTGACGCTCGGCGAGTACGTCATCGGCCTGGCCGGTGTCCTGCTCGCCCACGCCGTCGGCTCCGCGGACATCACCCGCGTGATCACGTCGAGCGTCGGCTGGGTCGGCATCCTCGTGATCCTGCTCGGCACGTTCAAGATCAACGACTGGAACATCTACAGCTCGAGCCTCGGCGTCACGAACTTCATCGACGCGGTGTTCGGCAAGCAGGTGAACCGCGGGCTCGTGACGCTCGTGATGGGCGTCGTCGGCTCGGTGCTCGCCGCGGTCGGGTTCCTCGGGGCCCTCACACCGTTCCTGTCGGTGCTCGGGGTCGTCTTCCCGCCGATCGCCGGGATCATGGTGGCGGAGTACTTCGTCGTGAAGCGCTGGCGCCGCGAGCTGAGCGACGCCGAGAACATCCCGGCGACCTCGCCCACCTGGGTGCCGGCCACCCTGGTCATCTGGGCGATCGCCTCGCTCATCGGGTACTTCGTCGCCGTCGGCATCCCGTCGATCAACTCCGTGGTCATCGCCTTCGTGCTCTACGTGGTCGCCGGCAAGCTCGGGCTGATCCGCGGCGTCGGTGTCAGTCGGACCGAGGCCGCGCCGGCTGCATCGTCCGCCCCGGTCGCCGCAGCGCCCGCCGCACCGGCCAGCCCGGCCGCCTGACCCGGGCGCTCCCCGAACGGCCGGTCGCGTCGCCGCACCCCTGATCCGCGCGACGGCGCGGCCGGTCCCCCCCCGCAACAAGCACCACCCCACGACCCAGCACCACCGCACCCGCACCCGCACCACCGAAGGGAACCCCCATGCGCATCGGCATCGACGTCGGCGGCACCAACACGGACGCCGTCCTGATGGACGGCAGCACCGTCCGTGCGGCGGTCAAGCGGTCCACCACCCCCGACGTCACCTCGGGCATCGTCGCCGCGCTCGACGGTCTGCGCGAACAGCACGCCTTCGGCCCCACGGACATCGACGGCGTGATGATCGGCACCACCCACTTCATCAACGCCCTGGTGGAGGCACGCGGCCTCGCCCCGACCGCCGCGGTCCGACTGGGCCTGCCGGCGACGGCGTCGCTGCCGCCGTTCACGGACTGGCCCGCCCACCTGGTGTCGGCCGTGCACGCACAGCCGTTCCTGGCCCACGGCGGTCACGAGTTCGACGGCCGCGTCATCTCCGAGCTCGACCCCGAGGAACTCAAGCGGCACGCCGGTGCCATCGCCGCCGCGGGCATCCGTTCCGTCGCGATCTCGTCGGTGTTCTCCCCGATCAACGACGAGTTCGAGCAGCGCGCGCAGGAGATCATGGCCGCCGAGCTCGGGCCCGACGTGGCGTTCTCGCTGTCGTCCGAGATCGGTCGCATCGGCCTGCTCGAGCGCGAGAACGCGACGATCATCAACGCGGCGCTCCGCGAGCTCGCCGACCGCATCGTCGACGGCCTGTCCGGGTCCGTCACGGGCAGCGGCATCGACGCACCGCTCTTCCTGAGCCAGAACGACGGCACGCTGATGGACGTCGAGTACGCCCGCCGCTACCCGGTCGCGACGTTCGCCTCGGGCCCGACGAACTCGATGCGCGGCGCAGCGGTGCTGTCCGGCTTCGACACCTGCGCGGTCGTCGACGTCGGCGGCACGACGAGCGACGTCGGCGTCCTGACCGCGGGCTTCCCGCGTGAGGCCACCGGCGAGGTCGCCGTCGCCGGCATCCGCACGAACTTCCGGATGCCCGACGTCCTGTCCGTCGGCATCGGCGGCGGCTCCCGCATCCGCGAGGACGGCAGCGTCGTCGGGCCGGACTCCGTCGGGTACCGCCTGACCGAGGAGGGCCTGGTCTTCGGCGGCACCACCCTGACCGCCACCGACGTGGCCGTCCGCGGCGGGCGTGGCGCGATCGGGGACCCGTCGCTCGTCGCCGGGGTGCCGGCCGAGGTCGCCGCCCGAGCGCTCGACGTCATCGCGGAGCGCGTCGCCGACATCGTCGAGCGGATGCGCACCTCGTCCGACCCGCTGCCCGTCGTGGCGGTCGGCGGCGGCTCGGTGCTGCTGCCGGACACCCTGCCCGGACTCGGCACCGTGCACCGCCCGGAGCACTACTCGGTCGCCAACGCCATCGGTGCGGCGATCGCGCAGGTCAGCGGCGAGGTCGACAAGGTCTACGCGATCAGCGACGGCCGCCGGTCCGCCGTGGTCGACGAGGCCCGGCAAGAGGCCGTCGACCGTGCCATCGCGGCCGGCGCCGACCCCGGCTCGGTGGACATCGTCGACTTCGACGAGGTCCCGATCCCGTACCTGCCGGGCAACGCGACGCGGATCCGCGCCAAGGCCGTCGGCGACCTGGCACTCGGGGCGCTGGTCCGATGAGCGCCACGCAAGCCGCCCCCACAGCACCCCACCTCACCGCCATCGGCGCCGACTGCTCCGCCCTCGCCCGCGGCGCCGCGATCCTCGGCGCCGGCGGCGGCGGTGACCCCTACATCGGACGCCTGCTCGCCGAGGCCGCCGTCCGCGCCCACGGCCCGGTCGAGATCGTCCAGGTCGAGGACCTGCCCGACGACGCCGTGGTGCTCTCGGTCGCGATGATCGGCGCTCCCACGGTGATGGTCGAGAAGCTGCCGTCCGCCGGTCAGTTCGCCGAGGCCATCCGCAGCCTGTCGGCGTTCCTCAACGTGACCCCGACCCACCTGGCCTGCATCGAGGTCGGCGGCGTCAACTCGACGACACCGATCGTCGCCGCGGCCGAGCTCGGCCTGCCCCTGGTCGACGGTGACGGCATGGGTCGCGCCTTCCCCGAGGTGCAGATGGTGCTGCCGACCCTGTCCGGGGTCAGTGCGACACCGATGGCCCTGGCCGACGAGAAGGGCAACACCGTGGTCTTCGACACGGTGGACAACCGGTGGGCGGAACGGCTCGCCCGCACGGCGACGGTCGAGATGGGCTGCTCCGCGATCACGGCGCAGTACGCCATGTCCGGCGCGCAGGTGAAGGAGTCGTTCGTCCGCGGCAGCCTGTCGCTGAGCGTCCGGCTCGGCGAGACGCTGGTGCGCGCACGCAGCGAGAACGCCGACCCCGTCACGGCGGTCACCGAGGTGCTCGGCGGCACGGTCGTGTTCGAGGGCAAGGTCGCCGACATCGAGCGCAAGACCGTCACCGGGTTCGCCCGTGGCACGGCCCGCATCGCCGGTTCCGGCAGCGACACCGGCCTGGAGGCGGTGCTCCGGTTCCAGAACGAGCACCTGCTGGTCGAGGTGGCCGGCCAGGTCCGCACCACGGCTCCCGACCTCATCATCACGTTGGACGCCGAGACCGGCGAGCCGATCACCACCGAGGCCCTGCGGTTCGGCGCCCGCATCCGGATCGTCACGGCACCGGCCGACGAGCGCTGGCACTCCCCGGACGGCCTGCGCCTGGCCGGCCCGCGGTACTTCGGCTACGACACCCCCGCGGTCCGCCACGACGGCACCACGAGCGCGGGGGAACCGAGCACGGGAGAGAACCGATGAGCTGGATCCTCGACGTCGACGACCTGCCCGACCTGGCCCGCGGCGCCGCGCTGCTCGGCACCGGCGGCGGAGGCGACCCCACCATCGGGATGCTCCTGGTCCGTGCCGCGATCGAACAGCACGGCCCCGTCACGATCCTCGACCCGTCCGAGGTGCCCGACGACGCCCTCGTCATCCCCACCGCGCAGATGGGCGCACCGACCGTGGTGCTCGAACGCATCCCCGCCGGGCCGGAACCCCTCGGCGCCCTCCGTCGGCTCGAAGCCCACCTGGGCCGGACGGCGACCGCGACGATGCCCATCGAGTGCGGCGGCATCAACTCGATGATCCCGCTGCTCGTCGGCGCCACCGGCGGCCTGCCCGTCGTCGACGCGGACGGCATGGGCCGCGCGTTCCCCGAGCTGCAGATGGAGACGTTCTCGGTCTACGGGGTCCCCGGCAGTCCGCTCGCGATCAGCGACGAGAACGGCCACGGCGTCATCATCGAGACCGGCACGGACAACAAGAAGATGGAGTGGCTCGCCCGCGGGGTCACCATCCGGCTCGGCGGCGTCGCCTACATCGCCGAGTACGCCATGTCCGGCCGCCAGGTGCGGGAGACCGCCGTCCCGCGCACGCTCTCCCTGGCGCTCGCCGTCGGTCGGGCCATCCGGGTCGCCCGCGAAGCCCACCGCGACCCCATCGACGCGCTCGCCGAGGCCCTCGGCACGACGATCTACACGCACCTGCGCGAGCTGTTCGACGGCAAGGTCGTCGACGTCGAGCGCCGCACGGTCGACGGGTTCGCCCGCGGCCGTGCCACCGTGCAGGGGGCCGACGGCTCCGAGCTCGAGCTCCGGTTCCAGAACGAGAACCTCGTCGCCCGGCGTGACGGACAGCTCGTGGCCGTCGTGCCCGACCTGATCTGCGTCCTCGACGCCGAGACCGCCGAGCCGATCACCACCGAACGCCTGCGGTTCGGGCAGCGCGTCCGGGTGATCGGCATCTCGACCCCCGACCTGATGCGGACCCCGGAGGCGCTCGCCGTGTTCGGGCCGTCGTGCTTCGGGCTCGACGAACCGTTCGTCCCGGTCGAGGAGCTGCACGAGCACGTCCGCCCGGCCGCCCCGGCGGTCGGCTGACGAACGGCCGCGCGCCGACCCCGGCGCCCGGCCCACGCACCAGACCACGGCAGCAGAATGGACCCATGGACCAGGGTGAGCGGCGGGGCGGCGGTGTGGCGGGCCTCCAGGCCGACGACGCGACCGTCTTCGGACGCGGCACCGCCCTGCTCGGCTGCGGTGGTGGTGGCCGCGTCGACCACATGGTCAGCGCGCTCCGCTTCGCGCTCGGCGACCGCAGTGTGCCGGTCGTCGACCTCGACGACCCCGCGCTCGGCTCGGTGGTGGCCGTCGGGCTGATCGGGTCGACGACCGTGCTCGAGGAGAAGATGCCGAGCGGCGAGGAGCTGCCGGCCGCGCTCGCGGCGGTCGAACGCTGGACGGGCGTCCGTGCCGACGCCGTCGTCGCCGCGCAGATCGGCGGCGTGACCGGACCGGCCGCGGCCCTCACCGCACACGCCGCCGGACTGCCGCTCGTCGACGCGGACCTGGTCGGCCGCGCGGTCCCGCGCATCGACCAGCTGTCGGTCTTCGTCGGCCCGACCACGACGGTCACGGCGGCGGCGGCGACCACGAGCGGCCTGCGGATCGTCGTCGACGCCCGGCACCCCCACGACGTCGAGACGGTCTGGCGCGAGGCCGTCTCGCACAGCGGCGGCTGGGCGGCCTTCGCGATCGGCCCGGTCCCGGTCGCATTGCTGCGCGAGCGGGCCGTCGTCGGCAGCGTGCAGCGCGCCCTCCGGATCGGACGCGCAGCGGGCGGCGCACGCGACGCGGCGGAACTCGCCGCGCTCATCGGCGGCCGGGTCGTCGCGCAGGGCCGGGTCATCGACGTCCAACGCGAGGGGGACGCGCTCGCGTTCGTCCGCAGCAGCCTGGCCATCCGCGACGCCGGCACCGGCGCGGTCGCCCGGGTCGAGGCGGGCAGCGAGTACGTGCACTGCCTGGTCGACGGTCTGCCGGTCGCCAGCACCCCGAGCGTCATCACCGTCGTCGACGCGCGCTCGCTCGCGCCGGTGGCGACCGACCGCACGCGGGTCGGCAACGAGCTCGCGGTGCTCGTGCTGCCGTCGGCGCCGTGGTGGTGGGCGGACCCCGACCGCACCGCGCGCATGGGACCGCGGGCGTTCGGCATCGACGCGGACGTCGTCCCCGAGGCCGTGGGTCAGGTGCTCGCGTGAACGCCGTCGGCGACCTGCTGCCGCTCCTGCCGCCCGGCACCCGCCTGCTCGTCGGCGCCGGCAGCACCGCGGTCCGGAGCGTCCGCGGGGTGGTGGGGACCCCGGACCAGGTCGGCCGGTCCCTGTCGCAGGGCGACGACGTCGTCGTGCTGCTCACCCCCGTCGACCGCGCGGACGCGCGCTTCGACGTGCTGCTGCGCCGGGCGTCCGCGGCCGGCACCACCCTGCTCGTCGTCGACGGGGCACTGGAACTCGGCCCCGGCACCACGACGCTCGCCGACCGGCTGGGTGTCGCCGTGCTCGCCACCCCGGACCCGTGGGCGACCTCGGTCCGCCTGCACGAACTCATCGGCACCGGGATGGGTCCGGCGGCCCGGGCAGCCCTCGACGCCTCCCGCGTCGCGCTCGACGCCGGCCCCGAACTCGACGACCTGTTCGCCCGGCTCGACCGGTCGCTCGGCCACCCGGTGCGGTTCCTCGACGCCTCGGGCCTGGCACTCCGCGGAGCCGCCGTCGACGACGCGGCCCGCGCCGTGCTCGTCCGCCGCGCCGGCACGAGCGACGTGCTGACCGCCGAGGGCGTCGACGAGACGCTCGTGGCGATCCCGGTCGGCACCGGCATCGGACCGCGCGCCTGGCTGGCCGTCGGCCTGCCCGTCCCGATCGCCGCCGAACAGCAGGTGGTCGCGAGCGCCCTGCAGGTGGCCGCCGTCGCGGTCGGGCACCGGCTGCTGCTCACCCGGCTCGACGACGAGCGTGACGCCCGCTACCGGATGGCGATGCTCGACGAACTCCGCGCGGCCGACGGGGCGCCCGCCCCGCAGCTCGTGCAGCGGACCATCGCCGCCGGGTGGCGGCTGGACGCCTGGCACGTCGGCGCGCGCGTGGTCGCGCGGCAGGGCGTCGACCTGGTCGCGCTCCGCCAGCAGGTCGACGCCGCGGTGCGCGCCGAGGGACTCGACGCGGTCGTCGTCGAACAGGCGGACGGCTGGGTGCTGTGGCTGTCGGAACCCGACGAACCCGGCCGGGAGGCAGTGGCCGACATCGCGGGTCGGCTGCGGCGCGCGCAGAACACGCTCCGCACCACCGTGGAGACCAACGTGGGCGTCGGCAGTCTGCAGGCGGGCCCTGCCGGGCTGGTCCGGACGCTCGGCGAGGCGGGCGACGCCGCCCGTCTGGCCGCCAGCCGTCCGGAGTCCGGGCACTTCGTGCACGTCGACCGGCTCGGGCTCGCGCAGCTGCTGCTCGCGTGGACGCAGACGGACACGTTCCTGCCGGCCTCACGGCAGTTGCTCGCACCGCTCGAGCGCGGTGGCGGGGCGCTCCTGACGACGCTCGCCGCCTACCTGGACGCGGAGTCGTCGATCGCCGAGACCGCCGCGGTGCTCGGGGTGCACCGGAACACCGTGTCCGACCGCATCGCGCGGGTGGAGCGGCTGCTCGGGGTCGACCTGTCCGACCCGGAGACCCGCCTCGCCCTGCACCTGGCGACGCGGGCGCGGGCGGGCGACGGCGGCTGAGGGCTCGCCGCGTCAGCTGCGGCTGGTCTCGCTCGTCTTGTCGGTCTGGCTGGCCTGCTCGGTCTCGCGCTTCGTGGTCCCGCTCGTCTTGTCGGTCCCGCGGGCGGGCCGGGCGGCGGCACCGGTCTCGCGCGCCGCACCCGAGGCCAGGCCGGCCGCGATGATGAACACGAAGACGATCAGCAGCGCCCCGAGCAGGCCGATCTCCTCACCGAGGAACCCGATCAGCGGCGGCCCGGCCAGGAACGCCACGTAGCCGATCGTCGCGACGGCGCTGACCTTGGCGGCGGCGGTTCGGGGGTCGTCGGCCGCAGCGGACATGCCCATCGGGAAGCCGAGGCTGGCCCCGAGGCCCCAGAGCACGACGCCCACGATCGCGAGCGGCACGTTGTCGATGAAGATGAGCATGCCCAGGCCGACCACCGCGACGGCGGCGCTGATGCGCAGGATCGGCACGCGGCCGAACTTGTCGATCAGCGGGCTGCCGGCGACGCGGCCGGCGGTCATCGCGGCCAGGAACACCGTCAGCACGGCAGCACCGCCGGCGTTGTCGAGCCCGTGGCCGTCGATCATCGCGAGGGGCAGCCAGTCGTTCGCGGACCCCTCGGCCAGCGCCATGCCGAGCACGATCACGCCGATGAGCAGCGTGGACGGCTGTGCCCAGACCTGCCAGCGGGTGAGTGGGGTCGCGACCGGGCTGGTGTCGGTGGACACCGGCTGCTCGAAGCGGTGCTCGTCCTGGAACTTCGTCACGGCGACGAGCATGGCGGCGCTCGTGATGACGACGAGCACGATGAAGTGCCACGACACCGGGATCTCGAGCTTCTCGGCCAGGGCGCCGAGGCCCGCGCCGGCGAGCGTGCCGAGGCTGAACGCGGCGTGGAACAGCGGCATGATCGTGCGTCCGCCGGCCTTCTCAGCGGCGGCGCCGGAGACGTTCATCGACACGTCGCACAGGCCGTTGCCGAAGCCGAACGCGATGAGCGCGATCCAGATGGCGGCGAAGCCCCACCCGAGCGTGACCGCGACGCCGGCGAAGATCATCCCGACCGCCAGGCACGCCGCAGCCACCTGCACGCCCCGCCGCGCACCGAGCTTCGCGACGATGTGCCCGGCGAAGGTCAGACCGCCGATGGAACCGACGGCCATGCCGAGCACGAGCAGGCCCATCTCGAACGTGCTCGCCCCGAGGGAGTCGCGGACGCTCGGGATCCGGCCCAACCACGTCGCGATGTCGAGCCCGGACAGGGTGAACACCACGAACACCGCGATGATCCAGGCCTTGGTGGTCGGGACGGTGCGGGTGGACGGCGTCGTCATGGTGGTTCCCATCGTGCTGCGGCGCGCTCGGTGCTGCGCGTTCTGGTGCGTGTCGGTGCTGGTCTTGCGGCTGTCGAATCGATTCGACTGCTCGTTCCGGCTACGCTAACGGGCGATGGACGAACCGGCAACAGGACCCGGCGCGTCGCCTTCCCGCGGCGGCGTCACCCGTTCGTCGCGCCCGACGCTGGCTGCGGTCGCCCGTGCTGCCGGTGTCGCGCCGTCGACGGCCTCGCTCGCGTTCAGCGGTCTCGGCCCGGTGTCCGAGGACGCCAAGGCCCGCGTGCTCGCCGCCGCCGCCGACCTCGGTTACGGCGGCCCCGATCCCCGTGCCCGTTCGCTGCGCCGCGGCCGTTCCGGCGTCATCGGTGTCGTGATGGACGAGCGCCTGAGCGATGCCTTCCGTGACCCGGTCAACGTCCTGACGCTCGACGGCATCGCCGAGGTCGCCGGCGCCGCCGGTGCCTCGCTGCTGCTCGTCCGGAGTCCGCTCGACGACGAGCAGGGTGCCGGCCCGCTGGTCGACGCCCCGATGGACGCTGTCGTGCTCGTCGGGTGCAACGTCCGGATCGACCCCGCCGTCGCCGTGCTGCGCCGTCGGCAGATCCCCGTCGTCGCGATCGAGGCGGACGAGATCGAGGGTGCTGTCCCCGTCCAGCTCGACAACCGCGATGCCTCACGCCGTGCTGCGGAGTACCTGCAGGGGCTCGGCCACCGGGACGTCACCGTCGTGACCCTGCCCCTCGATGCCGCACGCCGCCGCGGCCCGATCGACGCAGCCCGTCAGGACGAGGGCATCGCCTTCACCACACTCGAACGCCTGCGTGGTGTGCGCCAGGTCTACCCGGACGCCGTCGCCATCGAGACCGCCGGCAGCTCGGTGGAAGAGGGGCGTCTCGCCGGCACGGAGCTCTTCGCACCGGATGGCCCGCGCCCCACCGCCGTCATCGCGCAGAGCGACCTGATCGCCGTCGGGGTGATCTCGGCTGCACTCGATGCCGGACTCCGTGTCCCCGAGGACGTCAGCGTCGTCGGGTTCGACGGCATCACGGTGGACGACAGCCTGCTCCACCGCACCCCGATCCGGCACCTGACCACCCTGGTGCAGCCGTTCGTGCAGAAGGGCCAGGCCGCAGCCCGTGCCGCCCTGGCGATGCTCGAGGGGGCGGAGCCGCAACCTGCGTCGTTCACGTCGGAGTTGCGGGTGGGGGATACGACGGGGTCGCCGGCGGCCCCCTGTGCGGACTAGGGCAAGCGCAGCCCCGGCCGCATCTGGCACCGCGTCTAGGCCCTTGCGCGCGCCTGTGGCCAAAGCGCCGTGGCGGACCCCAAAACGACGCTAGTTCGGGCGTGGGGCGCCGGGTGATGAGGTACGCCCGAAGGCGGCCTAGAGCTTCCGACGCTGAGCGGTACACCCAACGGCTCGCGACCGAAGAAGGCAGTGCGAGATCCTGTGAGCAGCCAATGACCGGCCGCGAAACCTCGAACTGGTGTCACGTCAAAGCCGCACGTGGAGGCTAAAGTTCATGTGTGAGCGATCCCCATGTACGTGCCAGTGAACCACTGAACCTGGTCCCCCTTGCGCCAAGTTATTCAGACGCGGACCACGGCACGTACGTCGCTGCGCTTGAGCGAGCAATTGATGAGCACCCGGCCACGGTACGCAACATCGCGTTAGCCGGACCGTATGGAGTCGGGAAAAGCAGCGTGCTTAACGAACTCGCACGCCGGCGCAAAAGGCGAGTGATAAGCGTATCTCTGTTGACCCTAGGTGTCGCCCCAGAGGGTCCTCCCGTCGGCGAAGGTATCAATCCGGCCGCGAGCACGACGTCTAACCGTATTCAGAAAGAAATCGTCAAACAGCTCCTATACCAACAGAGCCCGAGAAGGACAACACTGTCCAGGTTTCGCCGGATCGACCGACCGCACTGGGTTGAAGAGTCCCTGGTCGCACTTGTGATTGCCGTCGTCACCGTGGGACTACTCATGGTGTCCGGGGTGCTCAGCGGAGTGGCCGACCTCCTAAGTCTTCAGCTTCCCATATTCCCAGACTGGGTTCGGTGGTGGACTGTAGGCGCTCTTGCCTTGGGCGTCGTAGTGGCTGTCGTGTTCCTGCTTCGTATGATCGCTCGTGGCCGTGTCGGGATCGACAAGGTCGCGGCTGGCCCCGCGGCTATCTCGCTTTCGCCCCGCTCCACAAGCTACTTCGACGAGTACCTCGACGAGATTGTGTACTTCTTCGAGTTGAATCCGAAGCGTGACATCGTCATCATCGAAGATCTCGACCGCTTCGACGTTCCCGCTATATATGAATCTCTACGCGCCCTAAACTCAATTTTGAATGCATCACAGCAATTGGGCGGCCGGGACATCCGGTTCGTTTACGCGGTACGCGATAGTATTTTCGAGAAGCTTGGCCGTTCAGAACGCGATGCGGCTGTCGACGACACGCGAGCCGAACTTGCGCGCGCGAATAGAACTAAGTTCTTCGAGCTCATCATCCCTATAGTGCCCTTCATTACTCACAAGAACGCGCGCGAGGTAATGCATGGGGTTCTCGAGGCTCGCGGTCACAAGATCGATCGTAAACTCATTGATCTTGCGGCACGGCATCTCCCCGACATGAGAACCATTCATAATGTCGTAAATGAGTACGAAGTCTACCGGCGGAAACTCATTGAGGTTAAAACGCCCGTTCCTGGTCTTACCCCAGAACGCCTCTTCGCAATGATGCTCTATAAGAACACCCAGGCTGCCGATTTTGAAGCCGTGCGACGCAGTGAGAGCAGTCTGGACCAGCTTTACGACGTTTGGCGACTGCTGGTCACGCAGAACTTGATGAACCTCCAAAGCGAAAACGAGCAGCTGCGAATTCAGCTCAATAGCACAAGCGCTGCCGCCGGATACGCAGCCCGTCTCTCAAAAGCGTTGCGTGCCTCCATTGCAGCGTTCGCGTCAGTCCAAAACGGCATGACTGAGGATAACATTTACGACGAGCAGGGCCCCGTCAGTGATAGCTCAATGTCATCCGCGTCGTTCTGGCGCGCTGTTATTGAGGGTACTAAAACACTCTCAATTCGTTATACGCTCAACTATTACCAAAACTCTGCAAATCTCACTCCAGCTACAATCAGTAGCTTGACGGGCCTGTCCTTGGATGGTTCACGTTTCGTCGAACAGGTGTCAGCAGGGGTGCAGCAGAACCTACAGCGAAATGCCTCACATATTGTGTTCTTGCAACGACGGCATACCTGGAAAGAATTGTTTGAGCGTCCAAGCCTTCGACTCGCTCCCGAGGGGGCAGGGCAACGGTCCTTCGCCGAGTGGGCTGAGGCGCTCCTGCCCTCGTCGCTCATTTACGAAATGGTGGAAGCCGGCTTCATAACCTCCTATTTCCCGCTCTATGTTTCGACTTTCTATGGCAAGCTGCTACCTCCTGATGCAATGACGTACATAATGCGAAACGTGGACGGCGGCACTCCGGACATGGATTTCCCGCTTGCGGCCGAAGATGTTGATGCAATCGTAGAAGACCAGGGGTCGTCTGTCTTCAATAGCCGGAGCATGCGGAACGTAGACGTTCTCAACAGGCTCCTTGCTACCAGGCCGGATGCTGCTGAAACCATCATCGCTCGCTCGATCCGTGAAAGTACGGGTGTTCTGCTTGTCGACCGATACCTTGAGCGTGGCTCGGAGAAAGAAGCTTTCGTCGCCGCCCTCGCGCCGCACTGGCCGGCGGCCATCCGATATGTAGTCGAGGACGCACCGCTGGACGCGGGAGAGCGTTTGCGGCTGGTCGGTATCGCTTTGAAAAAGCGGGTCGATGCCGAACACGATTACGAGTACGGCGATCAAGTGCGCGAGTACATTGAAGAGCACGCAGCAGAGATTGCTGCCTTCCGCGACGCTAGTTCGGTCGAAGATACAAAGCTCGCGGTGGCGGCGCTTACGGCGTCGGGGGCGGTTCTGCCATCTGTTGACGAGATGCCGACCGCCGTTGTGCGAGCTCTTAGGTCAACTCGAAATTATGCGTTGACCGCAACAAATATCCTGCGCGTCAGTGGGTCTGATTCTCTTGCTCTTGATAGGCTCCGGGGCGCTGCCCTTGAAGTATATGCTTACGTCGTGTCAGACCCGCCTGGGTATCTTGCAGCCCTAAGCGATGCTCCCGAAGATCAGCTCACGGTCGAGCAGGCCTCGGTGTTCGTAGACGTTGTTACTGACGTTGCGGATTGGCGCCCTGCGGCGCTTGATGCTGTTGTCCGGCGCGCTGCACCGGCCGCTGCCGTCGCCAGTTTGTCTGACGTCCCTAGTTCCGCGTGGGTAACTCTCGCCGCAGCGCGCCGGACAACCGCCACGTTCGCGAACGTCTTAGCGTACGTGAATGAGCGAGGCGAAGTTGACCAGGCCCTAGCAGACCTAATACTTGAATCAGGTTCGATCGAGCGGGCCGTGGAGGAGAGTGACGAAGACCTGGCCTTGGTCGCTACCGCAGTAGTGAATTCGCCCTCGGGCACTTTCACGGCGTCGGATCGTGCGCGTATCGCTGCGGCGCTCGAACCCGGCGTACTTTCAAGCGAGGATATCGAGCCGCGCGCAGGAGCGCTGATCGGGGAACTCATCGCCAAGGGACTAATTGGCGATGACGAGGAGGCCTTCGCGGTGCGCCTGATGGTGGATTGGGCAACTCAAGAGCACGCAATCCGTGCCTCCAGTAAGTACGTGGAGATTGTCGGCCCGTCGACTCTTCAACCACGTTTCGTGGCTCCGCTCCTCAGCAGCACCTCTGTCGCACCGGCGGTGCAGGCACGCGTGCTTACCGTGTTGGGAGAGTGGGAGTCGCTGCCTCAAGCCTCGTTTGAAGCAGCGGCAGATTGTTCGTTGAGCGGACGCGTTCGGGTCGGTGCGCCCACCATTCTGAGGCTGCGTCGTGGAGGTGTCGTTCCTGAACGCATCATCCGCATCCTCGCAGCCAACAGCGAGCGCGTATCAATTGACGAACTACGGGAGGTCCTCCGGGCTCTCGAGGGCGAATATGCTGCTGTCGCTGACCCGGGGCGGAAGCGTCCTAGGCTTCCGGACAATGATGCTGTTCGGACTGTACTCGAAAGGCTGAGGGCGGTCGGGATTGTGTCGCGCTATACCTCAGAGGAGGGGGATAAAGTTCGTGTTTTCCTCCATCACTCCTGAGTAGAACGCTATTTCGCACTTGTTAGTGACGTGCGACATTGGTCCTTAGGGCTTCGACAGCGCCTGACCGCGCCCCGAACGGAACTTGACATGGGAGCGCTAAGTCGGGGCGCAGGAGCGTAGGCGGTTAGCCTTTTCGGAGGTTGACTGCCGGTCGTCGCCGAATGGACTTGGTCGCGCCGACTGGCCGCGCCCCGAGCCCCACCACCGCAACCAGGTTCACAGCACTCCCCACCAAGAACCCCGTCGTGCCGCCAGCAACTCCTGCCACCGGTCCGAGCACCGCCATGAGCCCAGCCCCGACGACGAACCCGGCGACCGAGGCAAGGGCGACCTGACGTGAGTGCCCAGCGGCGAGCAGCAACGCGGCGGGCACCAGCCCGACGGTGAACACCCACACCGCGACCATCAGGTAGCGCAGGTCGGCGACGGCAGCGGCACCCTCGGCGGGGTAGACGATCGGCAGGAACCACCCGGCGAGCAGTGCGATCAGACCGAAGACGACGGCGGACGCCGCAGCGAACCCGACGACGAGCAGCAGCGCCCCGCGAGAGCGCAACGACCCACCATCGGTCCGGTGCGCGAACGCCGGCACGAGCACCTGCCCCAACGCCTGCCCGAGCATCGACGCCGGCGTCGCCAGGGTGAACGCGGCTGCGTAGACACCGGCGTCGTGTGCCGACGACGTCACCTGCGCCGAGATCATCGTCAACTGCAGCAACCCGTTCGAGGTCACCACCGCCAGCACGTTCCACGCCGCGAACCGGAGCACCCCGGCAGCGGGTTCGCGCGAAGCAGACGTGAAGCCGTTGCCCCGCGGCCAGCACGCGATCGCGAACACCGTGTACCCGATTGCCAGGGGCAGCAGCACGAAGGGCTCGAGCCGCGCGACGCACGCCACCACGAGCAACCCGAGCGCCAGCACGCTCGTCACGGAGTCCCACAGCGCGACCCGCGGTGCCCGGTCGTAGCCGAGCTGCGCGCCGCGGGCGTAGCAGTAGAGGCCGTAGCCGACGACGACCGCGGCACCGCCGAGCACCATCCCGGGGCCGTTGCCCCAGGCCAGCGCGATCGGCACGGTGACCGCCGCGAGCACCACGCTCGACACCAGCATGGACACCCCGAGCAGCCGGTTCACCGCGGCGTCCGACCGTCGACCCCGTAGCGCGATCGCCAGGAACCGCGATGCAGTGTTGCCTGCGGCGTTCGGCCAGAGCAGCGCGACGAACACCGAGAGCGACAGCAGCGCCGTGGTCTGCCCGAGGGTCTCGGTGCCGAACACCCGACCGACGACGACGGTCACGAGCAGCTTCGCGACGCCCTGCACCCCGATGCCGACCGTGGCGAGCACGGCCGACGAGGCCACCGAAGACGACGGTGCCGCAGAAGAATCAGGCCCGGAGGACGAAGCGGGCCCAGCCGGAGACGGCCCGCTCACCGCGCCAACGCCTGTTCCACCCATCCGCGCCGGTGCGCCCGCACCCCGAGCGTCACCGCCCGGACCCCGATGTACCCGAGGGCGAAGGCCGCCCACAACCCCGCGAGCGTCCCACCGGCCCACCAGAGCAGCGGCAGGTAGACGACGAGGTTCAGGCCTCCGGCGATGGCCAGGTACCGCGCATCACCGGCGCCGATCAACACTCCGTCGAGCACGAAGACGTACCCGGCGACGGGCATCCCGACGGCGATGAGCACCAGCACGACGGGCAGGGCGTCCCGCACCGCCCGCGAGTCCGAGAACACCGGCCCGAGCACGCCGCTCAGCGCCAGGGTCAGCACCCCGAGCAGCACACCACCGGCGATCCCGAGCAGCACGAGCCGTCGCGTCACCAGTCGCACCCGCTCCGGGTCACGCCCGCCGAGTCCGTGCCCGACGAGCGCCTGCCCGGCGATCGCCAGGGCGTCGAGCGCGAACGCCAGCGTCGAGAAGACGGTCAGCCCGACCTGCGTCGTCGCCAGCCCGGTGGTCCCCAGCCCGGCAGCGGCCCCGACGGTCGCGAGCATCGCGATCCGCAGCGACGCGGTCCGCAGGAACAGCCAGGCCCCCGACCGCAGGGCCCGGGCGACGCCCGAGGCGCCGGGTCGCAGCGGCGCCCCCGACGACCGAGCGGCCCGCACCGCGATGCGCACGTAGACGACGGCCATCGCCCACTGCACGATGACGGTGCCGGCGGCGGATCCCTCGACACCCCAGCCGGCCCCGTAGATCAGGACGGCGTTGAGCAGCCCGTTCGCGACGAACCCGATGGTCGCGACGACGAGCGGGGTCTTCGTGTCCTGCAGCCCACGCAGCAGTCCGGTCGAGGCGGTCACGACCAGGATGCCGGGCAGCCCGATCAGCGAGATGGTCAGGTACGCGGTCGCGGCGGCCGACACCTCGGCCGAGGCGCCGAACAGGTCGACGAGCGGCCCGGCGAGCGGCCACCCGACCAGCGCCAGCACCACCCCCAGCACGAGCGCGAGCCACATCCCGTCGATGCCCGCGTGCACGGCTCCGCGACGGTCGCCACCACCGAGCGCCCGTGCCACGGCCGGGGTCGTCGAGTACGCCAGGAACACCAGCAGCCCGGTCACCGTCGACAGCACGGCACTCGCCAGCCCGACGGCCGCCAGCGGCGTCGCCCCGAGGTGCCCGACGAGCGCGGTGTCGGTCAGCAGGAACAGCGGCTCGACTACGAGCGCTCCGAGCGCGGGCACCGCCAGTCGCACGATGTCGCGGTCGACCGCGCGCCGTTCAGCGGTCACAGCGGGTCGCGTCGGTCGGTGCACCGACCCATTCTGTCGGCGATGCCGACCCGTCGTGGTCACCAGGCGGGGTGGGCGCGACCCCGTGACGGACTGGAGGCCCGTGGCGGCGCCGCCACGAGCCTCCAGTCCGGTGGTCCCACGTCGTCAGGCCGGACGCGCGTTCCGGCCGACCACTCGCGTCAGTCGGCGCGCGGTTCCGCGGGGACGGCGCCGGTGGCGGCGTGCGCGGGGTCGGCGGCCTCGGTCGAGGGCTCGTCGGTGCCGCGGGCCCGGCCGATGACGTCCATCAGGTGGTAGACGACGATCGCGGCGATCGTGCCCACGATGATGCCGCCGAAGCTCGCCTGGCCGAAGGTGAACGTGAAGTTCGCGATGCCGATGATCAGGGCGATGCCGGCGGTCAGCTGGTTCTTCGGCTTCGAGAAGTCGACGCGGTTCTCGACCCAGATCCGGATGCCGATGATGCCGATGAGGCCGTAGAGCGCGGTGGTGGCGCCGCCGAGCACGCCGGCGGGCACCGACGAGATGACGGCGCCGATCCTCGGCGACAGGCCGAGCAGGACGGCCGCGATCGCGGCGACCCAGTAGGCGGCGGTGGAGAAGACGCGGGTGGCGGCCATGACGCCGATGTTCTCGCCGTAGGTGGTGGTGGCGGAGCCGCCGCCGACGCCGGCCAGGACGGTCGAGATGCCGTCGGCGAAGAGCGCGCGACCGGTGAGCGGCGTGAGGTCACGGCCGGTCAGCTGCCCGACGCCCTTGACGTGGCCGACGTTCTCGGCGACCAGCGCCAGGACGACCGGCACGAACGCCAGGTAGATCGGGAGCTGCGACGGGTCGAACGCGGGAGCGGTGAAGTCCGGCAGACCGATCCACGGCTTGTCGCCGACCTTCGAGAAGTCGACCTGACCGCCGATGAGCGCGGCGACGTACCCGACGAGCACGCCGATGACGATCGACAGGCGGCCGATCAGGCCCCTGAACAGGACCGTGACCAGGATGATCGTCGCGAGGGTGATGACCGCGATGACCGGGGCTTCCGTGAAGTTGTCCCGGGCCGACGGCGCCAGGTTGAAGCCGATCAGGGCGACGATCGCGCCGGAGACCACCGGGGGCATCAGCCGGTCGATCCACCCGGCACCGGCCAGGTGCACGAAGAGCCCGACGATCGCGAGCAGCGCACCGACGACGATGATGCCGGACAGGGCGAGCGGGATGCCGCCGATCTTGGTCGCCGCACCGATCGGGGCGATGAAGGCGAACGACGAGCCGAGGTAGCTCGGCAGCCGGTTGCCCGTGATGAGCAGGAACAGGATCGTGCCGATGCCGCTGAACAGCAGCGTCGTCGACGGCGGGAACCCGGTGATGAGGGGCACCAGGAACGTGGCGCCGAACATCGCGACGACGTGCTGCACGCCGAGGCCGATCGTCCGGGGCCAGGTGAGCCGTTCGTCGGGTGCCACGATCGTCGTCGCGGAGACGGTCTTGCCGTCGCCGTGCAGCTTCCACGGAAGTCCCATGCGATGACCGTACCGGCAGCGATGCACCGGTGACGACCCGGATCGACCTGCCCCATGGGGTCGGTGGCTATCGTGGACCGCATGACCGACGTCGCACGTGCCTCCGGCATCCACACTGACGAACTCGACCCCGCGGTGCGCCCCCAGGACGACCTGTACCGCCACGTGAACGGGACCTGGATCGAGGCGACGCCGATCCCCGACGACAAGGCCCGGTACGGCTCCTTCACGGTGCTGGCCGAAGCCGCCGAGATCGCCGTGCGCGACATCATCGAGCGCTCGCAGCAGGCCGCCCCCGGCACCGAGGAGCGCAAGGTCGGTGACCTCTTCACCTCGTTCACCGACGAAGCCCGGCTCGAGGAGCTCGGCACCGCACCGATCGAGCACCTGCTCGCCGAGATCACCGAGATCCAGTCCGTGCCCGAGGTCATCGCCGCCGTCGGCCGCTTCGAGCGCATCGGCCTGCCGAGCTTCCTGCAGCTCTTCGTCGACAACGACCCGGGCGACCCCGAGTCCTACGTCGTGTTCCTGGAGCAGTCCGGCCTCGGTCTGCCCGACGAGTCGTACTACCGCGAAGAGCGTTTCGCCGACATCCGCGAGAAGTACCGCGAGTTCGTCGCGGCGATGTTCCCGCTCGCCGGGTTCGACGACGGCGGCGCCCGCACCGAGCACGTCATCGCACTCGAGACGGCACTGGCGTCGAAGCACTGGGACAACGTCACCACGCGTGACAGCCAGAAGACCTACAACAAGCTGCCCTGGGCCGAGGTCGCCGCGCTCGCGAAGGGCGTCGACCTGCAGACCTGGTGGCGGGCCATCGACGCCCCCGCCGGTGCGTTCGAGACCGTCGTGGTGCGCGAGCCCTCGTTCATCACCGGCCTGGCCGACCTGCTGAACGACCAGCCGCTCGAGGTCTGGAAGGACTGGCTGCGCTGGCAGGTCATCCGTGGCTCCGCCGCGTACCTGACGAGCGCGTTCTCGGCCACGAACTTCTCGTTCTACGGCACCGCACTGACCGGTGCGCCCAAGCAGCGCGAGCGCTGGAAGCGTGGCGTCTCGCTGGTCGAGGGCGCGATGGGCGAGGCCGTCGGCCGCATCTACGTGCAGGAGCACTTCGACGAGACCTCGAAGGCCAAGATGGACGACCTCGTCGCCAACCTGGTCGAGGCGTACCGGCAGAGCATCACGGCGCTCGACTGGATGACCGACGAGACCCGTGCCCGTGCGCTCGACAAGCTCGACAAGTTCACGCCGAAGATCGGCTACCCGGTGAAGTGGCGCGACTACTCGGCGCTGCCCGTCCTCTCCGACGACCTGGTCGCGAACGTCCGCGCCGTCGCCTCGTTCCAGGTCGACCGCGAGCTCGGCAAGATCGGCAAGCCGATCGACCGCGACGAGTGGTTCATGACCCCGCAGACGATCAACGCGTACTACAACCCCGGCTTCAACGAGATCGTGTTCCCGGCGGCGATCCTGCAGTTCCCGTTCTTCGACGCAGACCGCGACGCCGCCGCGAACTACGGCGCGATCGGTGCCGTCATCGGGCACGAGATCGGCCACGGCTTCGACGACCAGGGGTCGCAGTACGACGGCGACGGCAAGCTCGAGAACTGGTGGACCGAGGCCGACCGCGCGGCGTTCGAGGAGCGCACGAAGGCCCTCATCGCCCAGTACGACGCCCTGGTACCGACCGAGGTGCCCGACAGCCACGTGAACGGTGCCCTGACGATCGGCGAGAACATCGGTGACCTCGGTGGCCTGTCGATCGCGTGGAAGGCGTACCTGCTGTCGCTCGACGGCCAGGAGCCCCCGGTCGTCGACGGACTCACCGGTGCTGAGCGCTTCTTCCTGAGCTGGGCCCAGGCCTGGCGCATGGCGATCCGCCCGGAAGAGGCGGCTCGTCTGCTGAGCATCGACCCGCACTCGCCCAACGAGTTCCGCTGCAACCAGGTCGTGCGGAACATCGACGTCTGGTACGACACCTTCGGCGTGACCGAGCAGGACGCGATGTACCTCGACCCCGCCGAGCGCGTCGCGATCTGGTGATGACGGAGCCGGACGCGGCCCGGTCGTCGCGCCGCCGGCGACCGGACGACCGCCCAGCAGGTGGCGGCCGCGGTCGTGGGCGGCACAGCGGCCGGGCCGACGACCGCTTCACCGCCACCACCGAGGCCCTCGGCGCCCTCGCGCTCGAGGGCGCCGGGGTCAGCGCCTCGGTGATCGACACCTCCAGCGGCAAGGCCCTGCTCGCGATCGACGACACCCTGGTGCAGCCGGTCGCGAGCCTGGGCCGCGTCCTGCTGCTCATCGAGGTCGCCGCCCAGCTCGAGGACGGCCGCCTGCATGGTGACCGACTGCAGCGCATGGCCCGCGACACCGCGACCGGTGCCGGGCTGTGGCAGTTCCTGCAGGAGCCGACCATGCAGGTGCCCGACCTGGCGACCCTGGTCGGGGCGACCGCCGACGCCTGGGCCATGAACGCTTTGCTGTCGACCGTCGGCATCGACGCCGTCCGGGAGCGCGCGGAGTCCCTGGGGATCGAGCGCACCGCGTTGATCGACCGGGTGCGGGACCGCCGCGGCCCGGACGACGCCCCCGACGCCTCCGTCGCACCGACCGGAGAGCTGTCGTGGGTGATGCGCGGACTGGCGCTCGGCGAGGTCGTCGACGAGGCGGTGTCGAACCGGGTGCTCGGCTGGTTGTCCCTGGCGAGTGACCTGAACCTGGTCGCCGGGTCCTTCGGGCTCGACCCCCTGGCGCACCGTGCACTCGACCACGGGTTGCAGGTCGTCGCGGTCACCGGGTCGAGCACCGGCGTGCGGGCCGAAGCGGGGATCCTGCGGGGGCCCGGGTCGTCGGTCAGCTACGCCGTGACCGTCACGTTCGACGACGCTTCGTTGCAGCGGCGGTTGGCCGTGGTCGAGGCGCTGCGGACCATGGGGACCGAGGTGCTCGAGGCGGTGCACGCGCCGGCTCGTCGCTGACGGCGCTTGGTGCTGTTCGTGGCGGGTGCGGTGTCGCCGGGTCAGGGCCGCGGGACGCAGACCGACTCCGCGCGCAGGCTCAGGCCGTCGACCGTGCCCCGGATGCTCGCCGTGGCTGGATCCGCATCCGTGGACGACGACCAGTAGTCCCGCCCCATCGCCCGGCCGCTGACCTCGAAGCCCTCGGAAGTCCACAGCGCGGTAACGGCGTCGAACGGCCCCTGCGCGTCGTCGACGATCTGGAACACGGGCACGATGCTGAACGCCGTCGCGCGGGTGCCGGTCGCATCGGGTGACCAGGTCGATCCGGGTGACGCGCACTGTTCGGTGCCCGTGGTCACGGTCGCCGGGACTCCGGCGGCCTCGGCCGAGCGCTCGAGGAACGCCCGGAGCGTCGCTGCGTGGTCGCTCACGTCGGCGGCCACCCAGGGGGTCGGCGACGGTCCCGACGTCGGGGTGCCCGGGGCAGTGGCGTCCTGCGGCTTCTCGGCGTCGAGGGGGAGTCCGAGCCAGCCGTTCGTCCCGTCGAGGCCGACGGAGAACGCGGTGCGCGGAGCACGGTGTGCGTCGGCGGCTTCGTCCTTCGTCCGGACGAGGACGTCGGCGACGGCGCCGAGTCGTTCGCCGTCGATCGACAGGGAAGGCCGTTCGGGCTCGGCAGCCGCTCCGTACTCGTCTGCGGGTGCTTGCGCAGCGTCGGCGTAGGTCGTGCCCGGTGAGTAGTACAGGCCCTCGACGTCGTTGTCACCGTCGCGGTCGAACCCGTCGATCGTGCGCAAGAGTGCTCGCCCGGGGTGCGTCGCCGTGATCCCCACCGAAACGTCACCACGGTCCAGCGAGGCCGGGTGGTCACCGACGATCGGACGGGCCTGCGCGACGGCGTCGGTGAAGCTGACGCCCGGCACGAGCCAGATCGTGGAACGCGACGGGGTCGCCCACAGCCGGTGCACGAAGGGCTCCGCGCGCAGCCGTGCGGCCAGGTCGACGACGTCAGGGTCCATCGGGTCGACTGCGACCGGCGCCGACGCCCGGCCGCGGGGCACGTCCACGGTCACCGACAGCGTCGTGCCGGTGACACCCCTCGCTGCCGTGTGCCGGATCCGTTCGGCGACGGCGAGGTCCGTCGTGTCGGCCTGCACCTCGAGCGAGGTGATCCAGTTCTGCGGGTCGTCCTTCGCGTCGACCTGACGGATCTCGCCCTCGGCCGTGTCGACCCCGGGCAACCGCTCGACCCGGGTGATGAGCTTCGCGAGCGCCGGTTCCGACCCGGCCGGCGGTGGTGGCGACGTGCACGCGGCGAGGGCGAGCACGACGCCGAGCGCGGTCGCGAGGGCTGCCGCTGAACGTGTCCGTGCGCGAGCCCCCATGCGTCCGAGTCTAGGAACGCCGCCGTGCGGGCGGAATCGGTCGCGGGACCCATCCGTGCTCAGCGCAGGAGCACGAAGGAGCGCAGCGGCCGCGGGTCGACGTCGTGGGCCTCCACGAAGCCACGTGACTCGTAGAACGCCCGCTGCCCCGGCTCGTCGTCGGTGAGCAGGACCGTCTGGCGAACGTCGGCGTACCGCTGCAGGACGGCGTCGAGCAGTGCACCACCGATGCCGGACCGGTGCGCGGACGGCAGGACCAGGACGTCCTGCACGTACACGATCGTCACCCCGTCGGAGACCGTGCGGAGCAGGCCGAGCAGGTGTCCGTCGTCGTCGCGGGCGGTCAGCACGGTGTGGGAGCCGGCGATCGCCGCGGTGAGGGCTGCGGGGTCCGGTGTGTACGCGGTCCACCCGACGGCGTCGTACAGCGCCACCAGCTCGTCGGTGCCCGGTTGTTCGTCGCTGATCGTGGTGGTCACGGTGCCCATCGTGCCCGAGCCGGACGCGTGATGCGGCCTCGGGATCGCAGCGGGGCAACCGTCAGCGATCGGCGGAGTCCGTTGCGCCGGACTCGACCTCGCGCAGGTACGCGGTGATGTCGATCGGTCGGGTGTCGGGCAGCGTGATGTCCTCGGGGCGGATGGGACGCATGCTCACGCCTCCTCGTGGTCGATCACGCGTCGGGCACCGGCTTCGACGCCCATCGCGACGAGCAGGGTCATGAACCCGGCGAAGCGGACGACCTCGGAGACACCCATCAGGGCGGCCCACGCGGTGAGCTGCGGTGCACGGGTGAGGGAGTGCCGTCGCGCCGTCGGTGCGGACTCGGGAGCGGTGATGGTCGTCATGGGGTGCCTTCCGGTGGGGTTGGTGCCAATCCTCCGGATCGGGACGCGGTGCCTCGTCGTCGTCGCGGATCGTCGAACCTACTGCGTCCGCAGTACGTGTCGGTGGGGTGGAGGCAGGAGACTCGGGGGATGACGAACGACGGCGATCTCGTGCTGCCACCGAACCCGTGGTGGCTCCGGTCCCCGGCGCTCCTGCCCGAGCTGGCCGCGGGCCTCGCCGTGGCCGGTGCAGCGGTGGAGATCGTCCGAGTCGTCGTCGCGGGCGCCGGGGTCTTCCCGTTGGTCGGCGTGCTGCTCGGCATCGCCGGTGTGGCCGTGGCTCGTCGCTACCCGTGGCCGGGGGTGCTGGTCACCGTGGTCGGCTGTGCGGTGGCAGCAGTGCAGGGGTGGGACCCGATCGTGGGGTGGACGATCGTGGTGTTCGCGCTGTTCTCCGTCACCCTCCGCGGTGCGGCCCCGTTCCGCATGGTCGTCGCGACCGCGCTGCCGCTCTACCTCGTGGTCGCGGTGGAGTCCGGCGCTGGGCTGGTCAGTCCCGACGCGTTGGCGGCGGTCGCGGCGTGTGCGGCTGCCGGCGCCACGGGGGCCGCGGTCTGGGCACAGCTCCGGTACTGGTCGGCCCTGCGGGAGCAAGCCCGCGAGGCGATCGCGTCACGGGACCTCGAAGCGCGCCGACGCGTGGACGCCGAGCGGCTCCGCATCGCCCGCGACCTGCACGACGTCGTCGGTCACCAGATCGCGGTGGCGAGCATGCACCTGGGGGCGGTCGAGGTCACCGTCGACCGCGACCCGGTGACGGCGGCACGGGCAGCAGGTGACGCGCGAGAGGCGTTGCGGATGGTCACCGCCGAGACGCAGCAGATCCTCGAGCTCCTCCGGTCACGGGATGCCGCTCCCGACCAGACGGTCGCCGGGCTGGGCTCGCTGCCCGCGTTGGTGTCGTCGTTCACGTCGATCGGGCTCGACGTCGTGGCCGACGTCGAGCTGCCGGACGAACCGGTCGCCCCCGTGGTCGAGGTCACGGTGTACCGCGTCGTGCAGGAGGCCCTGACCAACGCGCACCGGTACGGGATCGGCACGGTGACGATCACCGTCCACGCCGAGCAGGGTCGACTCCACGTGGTCTCCGACAACCCACGCGCGCCGCGGACCAAGCAGACGCAGGGTTCGGGGTTCGGGCTCGTGGGCATGCGCGAACGCGTCGGGGCCGCAGGCGGGACACTGGACGTCGACGAACGACCCGATCGGTTCGTCGTGCACGCCGTGCTGGCGCTGGACGGAAGGAAGCTGTCGTGACGACGATCCTGCTGGTCGACGACCAGGCGATGATCCGTGTCGGGCTCCGCACCATCCTCGAGGCGCACGACGACCTCACCGTCGCCGGCGAGGCCGGCGACGGCTTCGAGGCCCTGCGGTTCCTCGAGACGACGACGGTCGACGTCGTCCTGTTGGACGTGCGGATGCCGGGGATCGACGGCGTCGAGACCACACGCCGCCTCCGTGAGCGGTTCTCCGCCGAGCAGCTCCGCATCGTCATCCTGACGACGTTCGAGCAGGACGAGATCGTGGTCTCGGCGCTCCGGGCCGGTGCGAACGGGTTCCTCGGCAAGACCGTCGGACCCCGCGAGCTCGTTGCGGGCATCAACGAGGTCGTCCTCGGTGGTGGAGCACTCTCCGCGGCTGCGCAGGCCGCGGTCATCGCGCAGGTCAGCTCCCAGTCCGACCGCGTCATCGACACCGATGCGCAGGAACGTCTCCGAGCGCTGACCCCGCGTGAACACGACGTGGTGGTGGCGATCGCCCGCGGTGGCGACAACGACCGGATCGGCCGGGAGATGTTCGTCTCGCCCTACACCGTGAAGACCCACGCGAACCGCGCGATGGCGAAGCTCGGCGTCCGTGATCGTGCGCAGCTGGTGTCCCTCGCCTACCGCGCCGGACTCGTCGACTGACCCGGACCTACTGCGGACGCAGTAGGTCCGTCGCTCCGACGGGACGACGGCCGGACGGAGCGTTGCTCGGAGCATTGAGGAGTACCCGCCGCGACGGTCTCCGCGTGGCTTCCTCTTCTTCTCTCCGGGAGCATCATGCCCAAGGTCCTCGCCGCGATCGGACGCTTCAGCGCCCGGCACCGGCTCATCATCGTCGCCGTCTGGTTGGTGCTCTTCGCGGGCCTCACCGCGGTCACCGCCGCCGGTATGGACACCAGTGCCACCGGCTCGGCCGGTAACACGACCGCCGCCGCGAAGGCGCTCACCGTCGTCAACGAGAAGTTCGACCTCGGTTCCTCGTCGTCGGGTGACGCCAAGACGCTGCAGCTCGTCCTCCAGGCGCGCGACGGAGCGAAGGTCACGGACCGGGCCACCGCCGCCGAGGTGCAGGCAGTCCTCGCCGACGCGAAGAGTCTTCCGCACGTGCAGACGGTCTCGGACCCGTTCGCCCAGCGGAACCCGATGGTCTCGAAGGACGGCACCACCGTCATCTCCACGCTGACCTTCTCCGGCGTCACCGAGGCGAACCAGGAGAAGACGTACGACACGGTCCTGGACTTCGCAGCCGACCACCGTGCTGCCTTCCACGCCGAGGTCGGCGGGCACCTGTTCGGGGACACCTACGCCACCTTCGGTCCCGGCGAGGTCATCGGGATCCTGGTCGCGTTCCTGGTGCTGTTCCTGACGTTCGGTTCGCTCCTGGCCGCCGGAGCGAACATGCTCGTCGCGATCTCCGGGGTCGCCGTGGGGACGGTCGGTGTCCTCGCGTACTCCGCGATCAACCCGATCCAGGGGACCACCCTGACGCTCGCGACCATGCTCGGCCTCGCCGTCGGGATCGACTACACGCTGTTCATCCTCACCCGGTTCCGCTCGGAGCTCCGCGAGGGGCGCAGTGTCGTCGATGCGGTCGCCCGGTCCACCGGCACCGCGGGCACCGCAGTCGTGTTCGCGGGCCTCACCGTCATCATCGCCCTCGTGGGTCTCGTCGTGACCGGCAACGAGGTCATCACCGTGATGGGCTTCGCCGGAGCGTTCAGCGTCCTGGTCGCGGTGCTGATGGCCCTCACACTGCTCCCCGTCATCCTGGGGACCCTCGGGTTGCGCGCCCTGCCCCGGAAGCACCGGGAACTCCTCGCCGCCGGCCAGCCGATCCCGCAGCGTCCTGCGAACCGCAAGAACTTCCTCCGCGGGTGGGCCAGGTTCGTCACGGGGCGCCCGTGGCTCGCACTCTTCGGCGCCGTCGTCGTCCTCGGGCTCGTCGCCGCACCGGTCCTCGACATGAAGACGGCCTCCAACATCCCTGGTGGCTCCGACCCGACGTCGTCCGAGCGGAAGGCCTACGACCTGATCGTCGACGAGTTCGGCGGCATCCAGTCCCCGCTGCTCGTGCTCGTGCAGGGCGACGACGTCACCAGCAACCTCACCGCGGTCGAGGACGAGATCACGGGCCTCGACCACGTCGAAGCCGTCGTCCCCGGCCAGGTCACGAAGAGCGACGACGCCGCACTCCTCACCGTCATCCCGACCGGCGGTCCGATCGCCGAGAGCACGAAGCAGCTCGTCACGGACATCCGCGACGAGACCACGGCGATCAGCGGCGTGCGCGTCGAGGTGACCGGCGAGACCGCGATCGGGCTCGACGACACCGCGCAGATGAACCGGGCACTGATCACCTACATCATCGTGATCGTCGCGCTGTCGTTCCTGCTCCTGATCGTGATGTTCCGATCCCTGCTCGTGCCCCTGTTCGCCACCCTCGGGTACCTGTTCTCCGTCGGGGCGGCGTTCGGTGCATCGGTCGCGATCTTCCAGTGGGGCTGGCTCGACCCGCTCATCGCCGCACCCCAGGGTGACCCGATGTTGAGCCTGCTGCCGATCATCCTGGTCGGGGTCCTGTTCGGGCTGGCGATGGACTACCAGGTGTTCCTCGTGTCCCGGATGAAGGAAGAACACTCCCGTGGGCTGAGCCCGAAGGACGCCGTGTTCTCCGGGTTCACCAAGTCCGGCACCGTCCTCGTCGCAGCAGCCACGATCATGGCCGTCGTCTTCGCGGGCTTCGCCACGAGTGAGATGGCCGTCGCCGCGTCGATCGCCGTCGGGCTGCTCGTCGGGGTCCTCGCGGACGCCTTCCTGGTGCGGATGATGATCATGCCGGCGCTCCTCACACTCTGCGGGGAAGCAGCCTGGTGGATGCCGAAGTGGATGCAGAAGGTCATCCCGAACCTGGACACCGAGGGCCACGGACTCGACCGGGCTCCCGAGCACGACCGGGGGACCGGGGCCGTCCCGGTGCCGGTCAGCTAGTCGGCCAGCACCTCAGGACCGACGGAGCCGTCCCGCTGCGATCGCAGCGG